>Ga0299913_10000027_pt1 | contig 63097 bp, 60 predicted proteins | sample RVTome_9_FD_201360 | JGI IMG/M metagenome (GOLD analysis project Ga0299913, IMG submission 201360) | Soil microbial communities from uranium-contaminated site in the Upper Colorado River Basin, Wyoming, United States - RVT155D38 (version 2) ... | reverse complement strand
TCGAAGCCGTTGAAGTCGTTCATGTCCGTCATGAAGACCTGGGCCTTGACGATGTTCTCCAACGACGAACCCGCAGCCTCGAAGGTGGTGCGCAGGTTGTCCAGGATGAAACGGGTTTGCTGCTTTATGTCGGACCCGTAGAACGGGAACGCCTTGTTGATGCTGGCCTCGGGCGGGACACCGGTCTCGAAGTCGGAGGCCAGCTGTCCCGCGGCGAAGACAAGATTCCCCACTTTGAAGGCCTCGGAGTAGTTGGCCAGGGGACGGGGGGCACTCGATTGAACGAGCTCGGGTTTCATAAGTCTCCTTCGGCGCCTGCGGATTTTTGACGATACACAATTCGCGTGAGCGTTGCTCAACCTGCTGGTTTTGCTAGTCCTCAGGCTCGATGCAGGATTGCCTGGATTGTTCCCGGTGTGATCGGAAGCTCGGTGACCGCGCTGTGGTCGCCGAGTGCGTCCCCGACTGCCGCCGCAATCGCGGCACCGACGGCATTGATCCCACCTTCGCCGGCACCCTTGACTCCGATCGGATTGAGTGGGCTGGGAGAGTCCTCCGTCACCATCACCGCGACGTCAGGGGTTTCGGAGGCCGTAGGGAGCGAGTAGTCCATGAACGAGGTGGCCAGTGGTTGTCCCGACTCGTCATAGCGGAACACCTCGAGCAGGGCACCACCGATTCCCTGAGCTACCCCACCCACCAGCTGACCTTTGACCAGCATCGGGTTGACCGAGCGCCCGATGTCGTAACCGACGAGATAATCAGTCACCCGGCATGCGCCCGTGTCGGGGTCGATCTCGACTACCGCGGCTTGGACCCCGTAGGGATAGGTCATGTGATTCGTGTTGAATTCCGCTGTTGCCGTCAGCTCACCTCCGGATTCGATGGCTGCGGCCGCCACCTCTCCGAAGGTAATCGATGGCCCCTCCGGGCTTCCTTCAACTTCGATACGGCCCCTCTCGATGCGGATATCGGCCGGATTGGCCTCGAGGAGCCTGGCAGCGTGCTCGACCGCCTTCTCCCGAACCTCCGCTGCCGCCATGCTCGTGGCAGATCCGGTCATGACCGTGACTCTCGTGGCGAACGCCCCCATGCCGCGATCGATGCGATCAGTCTGGCCATGTGTCACCGTGATCGCGTCGATGTCGACGCCGATCTCGTCGGCGCAAATCTGGGCGATCGAGGTTTCGACTCCTTGTCCCAGCGACGCTGCGCCGGTGATGACTTCGACTGAGCCTTCGGAGTCGACCTCGACCCGGACTTCGTCGAAGGGGCCTAGACCGCTCTTCTCGACAAAACAGGCCACTCCAAGCCCGACCTTCTCCCCGTTGGCGCGCCGGGCCTCCAAGTCGGCACGCAATCCGGCATAGTCGAGCCTTTCGAGCACTCGATCGAGAAGACGTTCGTAGTCGCCGGAGTCATAGGTGACCCCTGTACCCAGAGCGCTGAACTGCCGGTCGAAGGGGATCCGGTCCGGGGGAATGAGATTGATCCGACGGGTCTCGACTGGGTCCAACCCGAGTTCAGCCGCAACCAAGTCGAGGATGCGTTCCCGGACGAAGGTCCCCTCGTAACGGCCAGGCGCCCGATACGTGCCCGCTGGGGTCTTGTTGGTGAGCACGATGTGGCCCCTCGACCGATACGCCGGCACGAGGTATGGGCCGGGCAGCATCGCCCCGGTCAAGTCCGCGACGGTGGCGCCATGGGTCCGAACATATGCCCCCTGGTCCTGCCAGAACTCGTCGTCGATGACATCGATGAATCCCGTGTCGTCGAACCCGACCTTCACTCGATGCAGTTGGTCCCGCGAGTGATTGGTCGCGATCAGGTGCTCGCGTCGGTCCTCGATCCAGCGGATCGGGCGCCCCAGCCGCCTCGCCGCTTCACAGACCAGAACGTCCTCCGGATAGAGCTCGCCCCTGACCCCGAATCCGCCTCCGACGTGATTCTCATGCAGCTGGACCTTGTCCTGATCGAGACCGAGCATCGTCGCGATGGCGGAACGGTTGTAATGAGGTACCTTGGCCGCCCCGTACATGTGGATTGCGTCGTTAGCTGCGTCCCACACCCCAATGGCGCCGCGAGTCTCCATCGGAACACCGGTGTGCCTTCCTACTCGCAGCTCCACTTCGAGCACATGACGAGAAGCCGCCAATCCGTCCTCAACGTCCCCGTACCCCTTCTCGATGAGCGCGACCGCAGACGTCAACCCATCGTCGAAATCCCCCGGATTCAATGGGTCGAGATGCGGCACGAGATCTTCGATCTCCGCCCACACCAGCTCGGCCGCATCCTCAGCGAGATAGGGGTCTTCGGCGATGACCACGGCGACCGGTTCCCCCACGTATCGCACCCGTCCTTTGGCGAGAACGGGCTGGCGGTAGGCGTCGAGGCCACCCACTTTGGTCATGCGGAAGTCGATCGGCGGCAGGTCCACATCACTCGCGGTAAGCACAGCTATGACCCCAGCCGCTTTATCGGCTTCGGCCGTGTCGACCTCGATGAGCCGGCCATTGGCAACGGGCGAACGAACCACGCGCATCGCCAACATGTTGGGGAAGGAGAGATCGGCGACGAATTGAGCGGTGCCGGTGAGGAGCGGCGGGTCCTCCAACCGCCGGACCGACTGGCCGACGTACTTCATGGGCGCATACGGGCAGCCGCGGCTTCGACCGCGGTCAGGATGTTCTGATACCCGGTGCAGCGGCACAGGTTGGAGGACAGCACCTCTCTGAGTTTTTCCCCAGTGAGGGCCGGATCCTCTTCGAGAGCCCCCTTGGCCAGCATCAGGAAGCCCGGGGTGCAGAACCCGCACTGCAGCCCGTGATGCTCCCAGAAGGCCTCCTGGAGGGGATGGAGTACACCGTCACTGGCGAGTCTCTCCACAGTTTCGATCTCCATGCCTTCGCATTGCACCGCGAAGAGGAGACACGAGCGCACCGGCGCCCCGTCCACCAGGATGGTGCAGGCCCCACAGACCCCGTGCTCGCAACCGAGATGTGTTCCGGTGAGACCGCAGTCCTCGCGAATCGTATCGGCGAGGGTCTTCCGTGGCTCTACCCGGACCGAGTACTCCCGGCCGTTCACCAAGAGGGTGATGTTTCGCGGCGCAGTCATGCCGCGCCTTCTATTGCCAATCGAATCCGGTCCCGGATGCGCGAAGGGGTCGCCGGTATTTCGGAGATTCCCACGCCCAGGGGGCGTAGTGCGTCGGAGACCGCATTGATCACCGCCGCAGGAGCACCTATTGCGCCGCCCTCACCCAAACCCTTGGCCCCGGTGATAGAAGCATCGGTGATCGTCTCCAAGTGATGGATCTCGATTGGAGGGATCTCGGACATGGTCGGAGGCAGGTAGTCGAGGAGAGACGTGGTCAGAATGTTGCCCTTCTCGTCGTAGATGATCTCCTCGAACAAGGCGTTGGCGATCCCCTGTGCCACCCCGCCTGCGATCTGCCCGTCGACGATCACCGGGTTGATGAGCAGCCCAGCGTCCTCGACCACCACGAATCGTTCCAGGCGAACTCCCCCGGTCTCGATGTCGACTTCCACGACCGCGACATGGCAGGCGTTGGAGAATGTCCCGGCCGGGTCGTACGTGGCGACGGAGCGCAACCCCGGCTCGCGCCCCGGCTCGAGCCGATGGCTCTGATGATGGGCCACCCGAGCAACTTCCGGAATCGAGACTCCTTGATCGGTCCCGCGCACCACCGCCCTTCCATCGACGAGATCGATGTCCACCGGCGCTGCCTCGAGGATGTCCCCGGCGGCCTCGATGATCGAGTCACGAATCTTGCCTGCCGCCAAGTGGGTCGCCCCGCCGCTGATCACCATCGACCGGCTGGCAAAGGTCCCCCACCCGTACGGGGTGCGGTCGGTGTCGCCGTGCACCACCCGGACCAACTCGGGCTGGATGCCGAGCTGGTCTGCGACCAGCTGGGAGAGACTCGTGACCAATCCCTGGCCGTGAGGGCTGGCTCCGATCCTGACCTCGACGTTGCCCGACGGGTCCATGCTCATCTCCACGGTCTCGTAGCCCGGTGTCACCTCCATCGACCGTTGGGCGAAGGTGGGTGTGCCATAGCCGGTGCGCTCCGAGAAGACCGAGAACCCGACACCGCGATAGCGGCCCTCCTTGCGGGCTTGGCTTTGGTCGCGTCGGAAGGCATCGATGTCTATCACCTCGGCCGCTCGCTCTAACGACTGGAGATATGAGCCCTCGTCGTAGACGACACCGGTGGCCGACCGATACGGGAATGTGCCGATCAGGTTGCGGCGGCGGATCTCGATGGGATCGATCCCGAACCGCTCGGCCGCGGTGTCCATCAAACGCTCCATGGCCAGGGTGAGGACCGGACGGGAGACGCCGCGATACGGCGACATCGGGCAGGTGTTGGTGGTCACGCCCCGGGCACGAACCCGATAGGACTGGAAGTCGTAAGGGCCGGGCAGTTCACCCGCTGCCATCAGGGGCTCCACTCCCCAGGTGACCGGGTAGCAGGAATAGGCGCCGACGTTGGCCACCAGGTCGGCGTCCACGGAAAGAAGCCGAGCCTCCGCATCGAACGCCGCCTCGAGCCAGTAGTGATGGTGCCGGGCGTGAAAGGAGGATGTGAAGTTCTCCCGGCGGTCTTCGATCCAGGCGACAGATTGGCCAAGACGACGGGCGAGCCAGACCACCAGGGCATACTCGGTGGGGAGGGCCATCTTCTGCCCGAAGGCCCCTCCGACCGCAGGTGCGATCACACGCAGGTCCGACTCCGGCATTCGCAGAAGGTCGGCTACGACAGTGCGAAGCACGTGGGGCATCTGCGTCGAGGCGTACATCGTGATCCGCTCCGAGACCGCGTCGACGATTGCCACTGCCCCTCTCGCCTCGAGCGGCATGGCGCTCTGGCGGCCGGCCGCGACCTCGATCGCCACCAGCTCGGCCGCCGCGCGGAATGCCTCATCTACGTCGCCGGTGTCGATGTTGCCGGCCACAACGACGTTGGAGTCGGTGCCTTGGTGCACCAGTGGCGCGCCATCGGTGAGAGCCGATTGTGCCGATGCCACTTCGTCGAGCGGCTCGATGTCGACAAAGACACTTTCCGCCACGTCCTCGGCGACATGGCGAGACTCGGCCACCACGACCGCCACCGGCTCCCCGACGTACTTGACCTGGTCGATGGCCAGCAACGGCTGGGCGACAGGCACATAGTCGGGGCGGTGCAAGAGAGGCAGAACCGAGCCCACGTCACCCAGCTGCGCAGCAGTGAACACCTGAGCGTCGTTGGGCACCTCGATTCCCCTGATCCGTCCCGCCGCCAGTGGCGAACGGACGAAGGCGACCGCGTTGCAGCCCTCGGTCAGATCGGCGATGAATCGGCCCCTGCCGGTGATCAGTGCCGGGTCCTCACGGCGACGGATGGCCTCCCCGACGAATCTCACATCGCTGCCCGGCTGCAAGCTCGGCGTAACAGTGCCGCCACCAGGTCTCGGCGGTATTCGGAGGAGGCGTGGATATCTTCGAATGGCTCGACCTCACCCATCCCGGCCTCGGCCGCCGCGCCCCAGGTGGCCGGCTCCCAGGGGTTTCCAGTCAGAGCGCTCTCTGCGGCCGTGAGGCGAACCGGGACGTCGGACACCCCGCCGGCGCCGATCCGCGCCGTCTGCACTATTCCGTCGGCGACCTCAACGGCCACCGCAACCATCGCCAGGGCAAAATCTCCCGCCCTTCGGCTGAACTCACTGAAACCAACGAGGTGTCGGTCCGTGAGTTGTGGCACCCGGACCTCGGTCAGCAACTCATCGGGCCGGAGCGTGGTGGTGAACACGGTCGCAAAGAACTCGTCGGCGGGGATCTCTCTCTCCCCGGCCGTGCTCCCGGCCACGATCGTCGCGTCCAGGGTGCGGGCGAGGAGACACCACTCCGCGGCGGGATCGGCATGAGCGAGGCTGCCCCCGAAAGTTCCTCTGACTCGTATCGGCATGTGACCGACGTGCCGGGCCATCTCGCGGAGGAGGACTGCGAGTGGCCCGGGGACGTCGGGGTTCTCCAGGCTTCGATGGCGGGTCGATGCCCCGATTCGGACCTGGCCATCGGTGATCGTGACCTGATCGAGGCCGCTGATCTGGTTGATGTCGATCAGAGCCGCCGGCCGGGCGAGGCGAAAGTTCATCGCAGGAACGAGGCTTTGTCCGCCAGCGAGAACTTTGGCCCCATCGACACCGGCAAGGAAGCTCAGGGCTTCGTCGACCGTCCGGGGAGCGAAATACTCGAAGGCGGCCGGTTTCACTTCAGAAAGTGTGGCAGCGACGTGCAGCAACAGTCAAACGCCTTGACTGTGCGCAAAACCCTCTCAAGCACGATCCAGATTGACCCACATCGCCCTGGCTTCGCTCGACCCGTTGTTGGTGATCCTGTGAGGGTGACTCGAGTCGTATGCGATCGAGTCTCCGGGGTGCAACTCGTACGACTGACCGTCGACCTCCACGGTCAAGGTCCCATCGATCACGACGCCGTACTCGTATCCGGTGTGATGAAGCAACGACTCGGCACTCCGACCTCCGGGTCCGTATTCGTTGAGGGCCACTTCGAGACCCCGTACCCGATCGTCGCGCAGAATCCGGCGATTCACACCCTCCGGCGTGGCGTAGACCTGCTGTTCTCCCTGGCGGAGGACCGGTAACTCGGGGGGCGCCGGTGCACCGGGCATAAGGTCGGTCATGTGAACCTCGAAGGCGTGGGCAATCGACACCAGCGTGCCGATTGAAGGGCTCGTCTTGCCCCGCTCGACCAGGCTGAGCAAGGAAGCGGAGAGCCCCGTCATGTCGGCTAGGGCCTGCAGAGTCAGTTCCCGCTCACTGCGGAGTTTGCGAACCCGGGAGCCGATGGCAAGAAGCGCAGTGGAAGCGAGATTCTCCAGATCTTGAACCGGATGACCGGTCGACGGCACCTGTCGATCGAACGTGCTCGCCATGTTTCCTCCGAGTCGAGATCCGCCAAGCCGCATGTACTGGTCGAGTCATTTGTGCTGGCGGCTGGCTGCCGTGAGGAACACAATACTCAGCCTCGCCCGCCGCGACGGGACTCCCGACCCCCCTTATTCGTCATGAACGGTGAGGACGACCTTCCCAACTGCATTCCCGCTCTGTAATCGGTCGAACGCATCCTGAGCGCGATCGAGGGGGAAGGTCATGTCGACGAGGACACGCAGATCGCCCGCGTCGGCCAGCCGCGAGAGCTGGGCGAGCTGGTCGGCGTTCGGCTCGACGATGAAGAAGACCGATCCGACGCCTTCTCCCTCACCAAAGCCCGGCGGGGGACTCTCCGCGACGGAGACGATCCGTCCACCGGGTACCACTACCGCAGGCGAGCGGACCAAACGTTGTCCTCCCACGGTGTCGAACACCACGTGGACGGGCTCGATCTCGGTGAAGTCCAACATCTGGTGGTCGATGACCTCGTCGGCGCCTAGCTGGGCAGCTGCCCTGACCCGCGACCCAGTGGCTGTGGCGATGACGTACGCGCCGCGGATCTTCGCCAGCTGGACTGCGAACGCCCCGACCCCACCCCCTCCGCCGTGAATCAGCACCCGACCACCTGCATCGAGACGACCATGATCGAACAGACCTTGCATGGCGCTGAGACCGGGGAGAGGGATGGACGATGCCTCGACGTGAGACAACGACGAGGGTTTGTCGGCGAGACGGTCGGCCGGGATCACTGCGAACTCAGCGGCGGCCCCGTCCCGCTCGAACCCTGTCAGTCCATACACCGCGTCGCCGACCTCGAAGCCGGTCACTCCGGGCCCGACTTCGGCGATGTTGCCCGAGACCTCATATGAAGGGATCGCAGGCAATCGATCCACTGGCCAATCCAGCTCGTCTCGGGTCAGCGCCGCGGCGTGGACCTGGACCACGACCTCCCCGGCGCCGGGTGATGGTCTGCCCACCTCCTCGACGATCAGACCGTGAACTCCACGAGGTGCGATGAGGCGAACCGCCGTCATCTGCGGCGGAGTCAGATTGTTCGGCTCCACGGTCCCATCTTGGTGGATCTCGCCCGGATCCCAGAACCCGGTAGCTATGGGTTGGTCGGCAACCGGCGCTTTGCGGTCGGCACCGCCAGGCCCATCTCTCGTCCGGTCAGGTATCCATGATCCCTTTTCGCTGAGACCCGTCGATCAGGATGTGAGAGCCGTTGATGAATGACGCCCGTTCCGAGGCGAGGAAAACTACGAGGTCCGCCACCTCCTCGGGCTCGGCGATACGGCCCAGGGGGATGCTGGCCACAGCGAGCTCGTGAGCCCGCTCCTGGCTGACCCCCTTGTCCCGAGCGAAAGCCTTCTCCAACGTGTCCCATCTACCGGTGTTCACCGGTCCCGGGTTGACCGAGTTGACCCGAATTCCATGAGGCGCGTATTGCTCGGCCATCGACGCCGCGACGTTGATGCCGGCGGCGTTGGCAGCTCCAGCCGTCGTCTCCCAGTAGCTCGGCTTTATCCCGTCGTTGCCGATGACGAGGACGATCGACCCAGAGCCTCGCTCCCGCATATGAGGCAACACTGCCCGCATCGACCGGACGTAGCCCATGAACTTCAGGTTTAGTGATGCGTACCACTGGTCGTCTGTGAGCTCCTCCATCAGGCCGCCCGGTGAGCTACCGGCGCAGGTGACCAGCACGTCTATGCCACCAAGTTTCTCGATGGTCTCTGCCGTCACCCGGTCCACGTCGGCCTGGACGCTCATGTCGCCAGAAAGGGGGTGTACCTCCCCCCCGGTCTCCGACTCGATCTCCCGAGCGGTGTTCTCGACATCTTCTCTGGTCCTGGCCACGATTGCCACCCGGCACCCCTCCTCGGCAAAGAGCAGTGCGCATGACCTCCCGATGCCCTTGCTGGCCCCTGTTACGAGGACGCTTTTTCCTGACAAACCGAGATCCATATCCCCTCCGACTACCGGGCTGCGCGATGATATACCATATGTCGGCCGGTCCGGCGCCTCAGAGTCGGTCGATTGAGGGCCATGAGGCGAGCACATCCCGTCGCAGCTTCCCCAACTCGGTTCGCGGTATCGAATCGACCGAGATGACCTGCTTCGGACGCTTGAACGGGGCGAGACGCGACCGGACTGCATCGGAGACCTGATCGGTTGACACTCCCGAGGTGACGACAAACGCGGTCACGGCCTCGCCCCATCTGCCCGAGGGCACGCCGATCACGGCGGCATCGACCACCCCGGGCACGCCGAGCAGCGCGCTCTCGACTTCGCGCGGGTACACGTTCATGCCGCCGGTGATGATCACCTCCTTGGAGCGGCCGACCAGACGCAGGTGCCCAGACTCCTCGTCGATGACGCCGATGTCACCGGTCCTGAACCAGTCCTCGATGAACGACTCGCCGCTGACATCCCCGGCATATCCGCCGAACACCTGCGGGCCGCGAAACACGACCTCCCCTGCCTCACCTGGCCCGAGAACCGCCATTCCGTCGTCTACCAGTGCCAATTCGATCCCGGGCAGGGCGAGCCCGACGGTTCCGGGGATCCGTGGTCCTTCTATGGGATTGGAGACACCGAGACCGGTCTCCGTCAGTCCGTAGCGCTCGACGGGCAGCTGACCGGTGGCCTCCTCGATGCGGAACGCCAATTCGGGGGGCAGAGCCGCCGAGCCAGAGGTCATGACACGAAGGGCGCCGAGCGCTGACATTTGCTTCGGCGCTTCGGCGAGCAACCGCTCGTAGATGGCAGGGACAGCGAGAAACGCTGTCGCCTCGGTCCGACGCATCGCTGTGATCAGCCCATCGGGGTCGAACCCGGAAAGGATCAAGGCATGACTTCCGGTGAGCAGTGCGATGTGCACCGCTCCGAGCCCGTGCTGATGGGCAATCGGGAGGCAATGGATCAACAAGTCGTCGGATCTCCACCGCCAAGCCCAGATCACACCCCTAATCGAAGCCAACAAATTCCGATGGGAGAGCGGCACAAGTTTCGGATCCCCGGTTGTCCCTGAAGTGAGAGCGAGGACCGCGGTGGACTCATTCGATGCGCCGTTGGCGATGGGGGTCGGCTCCCGCGCCTCGAGGACGTCCGGGACTCTGTTTCGATCTCCGGCTTCCAACCCGATGACAGAGCAGTCCGGGCTCGCCGCCACGAGGCCACCGAGGGTGTCACCTGTGCCCAGCGCTGCGTGGGTCCCGCTCAGGTCGAGCACTCGGGCGATCTCAGCAGACGTGTAGGTCGGGTTGACGAAGGTGACGATCGCACCCGCCCGAAGGGCTCCGAGATAGGCAGTGACGACTGACATCCGGGTGTCGGCGAGAAGGGCGACCCTCGTCCCGGGGCCGATCCCCCAGGCAGTCAAGAGACCAGCGGCACGCTCCGATTCCTCCTCCACCTCCCCGTGTGTGAGTGTGATGTCGCCGAGGGTCAGCGCCTTTGACGTCGCATATCGACGGGCGGTGGCGGAGAAGGCGTCGTGAAGGGTCGGGCCAGAGGTCAGATCTCGCCGCAACGCCGCGACATCCACCACGGGGCTGGCCATGTGCTCGGACCAGGCGGCCAACATCTCCGTAGAAGGAGCGGGGTCATCGAGCTCGATCGGTGCCATCCCCTCGTTCGACCGGGATGGCGCCATCCCAATGATCGTTGTGCTCCCGTTCGGCTCTCAGGGCTTCCAGAGGGTCCGCGATGCCGGAGATCCTTTTGACGGCTGCCACGGCCGAGGGAGAGAGCCCTGAGATCTCCTCGGCGAAGGCCAGTGCGTAATCGAGAGGCGAGTCTTCGATCCGCTGGATGAGGCCAATCGCGAGGGCTTCCCGTGCATCCACGGGACGCATGCTCAGGGCGAGGTCGATCGCCCTCCCCCGTCCCACCAGGCCGGGAAGTGCCCAGGCCCCGACCGCGAGCCCATGCCCCGGTCCTCTGAAGCGGATGGTGGCGCTGGGGCTTGCCACCGTGAAGTCGCCCGCGACCACCAGCTGAGCCCCGCCGCCGACGGCGTGCCCGGAGAGAGCGACCAGTACGACTGCGTCGGTCGTCCTCATCATCTCGTAGAGCCGGTAGAGCTCTCTGCTCACCTCGGCCCGGTCGGCGTCGGACAACTTGAGGTCCGCACCGGACGAAAGGGCCCCTTCGCTGGTGGAGCCGAGGAGGATCACGCGAGACCGAGGGTCAGCGACCACCTCGTTCAGTCGGTGGACCATCTCCAGATTCATGGCGTTGCGGGCAGCGGGACGGTCCAGCAGTGCTTGGACGACTCCGGGCAAAGGGTGGCTAATGGCAATAGTCATGAGGGGCGTCCGAGTCATGCCGGACGACTGGTATATCATATTGGGATCAGCGCGGCTCAACCGACCACCTACGTCCAGTACCAGAGCAAGTCTGATCTCGTCGCCGACGCACTGCGAAGGATGATTGAAACCGGCGAAATCGAGCCGGGATCTCACCTGCGTCAACGTGACGTGGCAGAACTGCTCGGTGTGAGCCCCACCCCGGTGCGCGAGGCCTTCCGACGCCTCGAGGGCGAGGGGTACATCGTCACCGAGCCCCATCGCGCCTCGGTAGTTGTTCGTTCCGAGAACTCGCGGCTGTACGAGAACGCTTTGATCCGAGCCGCTCTCGAAAGCCTCGGCGCATCGCTCGCCGCCGCCCACGTCACCGACGAGGCCATCGAGGAGTTGGTGGCCATCAACATAGAGCTAGCCGAGAGCACCGATAACGAGAACGCACGGGCCGCAAATCGCCGGTTCCACTTCCGGATCTACGAGTTGACAGACTCACCGGTGCTGCTGGCCCAGCTGAGGCTTCTGTGGCGGACCCTGGGGAGCGGACCGCATGTCGACCGGCCGCTCGACGAGTCGGTTCGGCAACATGAGGAGATCATCGATGCCCTCAGGGCCAAAGACGGGGAGAGGGCGGCCACTGCAACCAGTCACCACATCGTCGAAGCCCATCGGGCGATGGCCCCCTGACCGTGCGGTTGCACCGGGTGGCGTCAACGATGGATCCCGACGTCTCCCTCCACGTCGAGGAGATCGGCGTCGGACCTGCGCTCCTCTTCATCCACGAGTTCGCAGGTGACCATCGAAGCTGGAACCTCCAGGTCCGGCACTTCGCGCGACGGTTCCGATGCATTACCTATGCGGCTCGTGGCTACCCACCCTCTTCGGTCCCGGAGGATCTCGCTGCCTACTCCCAGCAGCACGCGGTAAAGGACGCTCTCGATGTGCTCAACGCCCTCGAAGTGGGCTCGGTCCACGTCGTTGGGCTTTCGATGGGAGGGTTCTGCGCACTCCATCTGGCACTCCAGGCCCCTGACCGAGTGGGCTCTGTAGTGATAGCCGGCGTCGGCTACGGCGCGGCATACCAGGAGAGGGAGGCCTTTCGCGAAGAGTGCGAGATCATCGCTACGGCATTCGAGGAGGAAGGCGCCGACTCGGTTGCCATCCGCTACGCCGTCGGACCCGCCCGGGTCCAGTTCCAGAACAAGGACCCAGTGGGCCACGCCGAGTTCGCCGAAGCGCTGGCCGGGCACTCGAGCATGGGCTCGGCGATGACGATGCGCGGCTTTCAGAAGGAAAGGCCCTCGCTGTTCGACTACTCCGACCAGCTGAAGGATCTCTCGGTGCCGCTGCTCATCTTGGTCGGCGACGAGGACGAAGGTGCCATCGAGCCTTCCGTTGCCCTGAAGCGAATGGCACCCAGCGCCGGGCTCATGGTCTTCCCCAAAAGCGGGCACACCCTCAACCTGGAGGAACCGGCATTGTTCAACTCGACGGTCGACGCCTTCCTCTCCTCTGTCATGACCGGGACCTGGGCCCACCGAGACCCTCGGTCGCAAGCCACCAGCACCACCGGGATGCGGTGATCCTCGAGCCTCGCCGGCGGACGGTGATCAGCGAATCGGCAGTGCCAACGGGCGAATTGGGCCCGCGGTTGCCCCCCGGAGCCTCAAGCTGGCGCCGATGAACACGAACTCATAGACGTTCTCGCCGGCCAGCTCCTCCAGGTTGACCACTTCAGCCATCGGCACCCCGGCCTCCGCCAGCAGATAGGTATGCACGGTCATCCAATTATCCGGATCCTCCGCGGGCAGCTGCTCGACGGCGATGTTGTCGCAACCAATCATGGAGACTCCCATCTCGGCGAGGTGGACCGCGCCGCCTCGGTCGAGGCCCGGCTCACGTGGTAGATAGGCAGCAGGATCAGGCCAGTAACGCATACGGCCGGTCCGCACCATGACGATGTCCCCCGGCCTCACCTCGGTCTCCTGACGACGCAGGGCGTCATCGAGCTCATCCGGCCCGATTGCGAAGCTGTCCGGGAGGACGTCGACGCCCTGAGCAGCGGGAACGTCGATCAGGATTCCCCTGCCGATGAGCGGAGGGAGGCGGTCGGCCCCGGCAACTGTCCAGTGGAGGCTTCCCATGTGCTCGTCGGCGGAGAACCGGTTCCAAATTCGGCCTGAATACCCGAAATGGTTGAGGGTGTCGATGTGGGTGCCGCAGTGAGTGAACATCGATATGGCATCCGCCGACCAGGCGACGTAGTCGTTCTGCTCGGGCCCGACCCCGATCGGATCGTCTACCACTGACCCTCGCGGGGTGTGCACCATCCATATGCTGTAGGGCGGTTCCCCACCGGCAGTCCATGTCGGCATCCCCATGAACAGATCTACCGAGAGGTCGAATACCTTGCTGCCATCGGCGCGAGCCAGCTGGTCGCGGGCGACGTCCGGGGTCAGCAGGTTCAACATCCCGATCTGGTCGTCTGTCCCGAAAGGGCTCTCCGACGGTTCACCCATCACGGCACTGAAGGCGGCGATGCGTCTCCGTGTCTCGTCATCGATGAGCGCCGGTCCGCACACACCTATACCCTTTCGCCGGCAAGAAGCCGACGCGCTCGGCCTGTCAGCACGGCATCGGCGTCCTGACCTCCGGTCACGTCATTCAGTGCCCCGATGAAGGGCTCGACACCACCCGGAACGTGTGGGTAATCGCTGCCGAACACCAGCCGGTCGAGCCCCAGGGTATCGACCGCGCAACGGATCGCTGGACGGTGACTGCTGGCCGTGTCGAAGAGAAGGGCACGTATGTACTCGGTCGGGCTCTTTGGCGCCCTCTCCCGGCATTCCGGGAACTGCCGGTAGTAATTGTCCAATCGCGGAAACATGAACGGCAGCGTCCCGCCCAGGTGTGAGAACACCCAGCGAATCCGCGGGTACCGCTCGAACACTCCGGCGAACGAGAGCCGCGCCAACGCGAGGTTGGTGTCGGCAAGGAATCCGACACCTATGGCAAGGGCGTAGTCGTCGAGATGGCCCGCGTCGGGAACGGTGGGATGAACGTAGGTGAGCAAGGCTCGCTCGTCGGCCACCTCCCAGAAGGGCTCGAAGCGCTCGTCGTCCAAGGGCATCCCGTCGATGTTGGTCAGGATCATCACCCCCGACATCTCCAGTTCGTCGAGGGCATGGTCGAGGACGGACAGGGCCCGGTCCGTGTCATGCATGGGCACCGCAGCCAGCGCCTCGAATCGCCCGGTGTGATCACGACAGAGCCCGGCCAGCTCTTCATTCACTCGACGAGAGAGGGTATCGGCATCTGCGGGCTCGAGGAAGTAAGTGCTCGGTGACGGGATGGAGAGGACCTGGGTGGCGATGCCGGTTTGGTCCATCAGCTCGAGGCGTCGCTCCACACCGGGGTGCGGCTGCGGAACCGTGAGAGCGACTCCGCTGCGCCAGTTGCACACGAAGCGACCGTCGTGCTCTCTCCGGTACACGGCGGTGCTCGGCGCATCCTCGACAGCCCTCAGGTACGTGTCGGTGTAGTAGTGGACATGGAGGTCGACGATCCCAGGCGAGCCCGAGTCACCTCGTTCCTGGTCGACGGCTGCGTTCACTTCAGGCACCCTGGAAGGCCGGTTCGATGTCCTCCGGCGCCGCAACCCAAGGCAGTGCTCTTCGTTCGACCGTTGAGACCGCCTCCATACTGACCAGCCCGAAAAAGCCGATGAACAGAATGACTGCATATAGTTGCTCGACGGCGAATGCACCACCCAGACGCTGTACCAGCCCGCCCAGCCCGATCAGCCCGATGACCTGCTCGGCGATGATCACTGCCCGGATCGCCCGGCCGGTGGCGATCCGAACGCCGGCGAACATCAGCGGTAGAGCGGAGGGCAACACCACTCGCCGCAGCACCTGACGCTCCCCGGCGCCAAAAGAGGTGGCCATTTCGACGATCAGTGGGTCCGTGGTGCGAACCCCAGCCGCGGTGTTCACCACCACTATGAAAAACGTGTAGATGACGATGGTGGCGAGAATGCTGCCCCGGCCCAGCCCAAAGATGAGGAAGAGCACCGGAATCAGCGCAACAAGCGGGAGGGAGAGGAAGGTGTTGACCAGCGGATCGAGGGCCCATTCCACCGGCCGATACCGCCCAAGGAGGAGCCCGATCCCGATCCCGAAGACGATGGAGGGGGGAAGGGCGATGGCGATGCTGATCATGCTCTCCCTGAATGCGTCCAGGAACCGCGGACTGGTCCATACCTCCCCTATGGCGGCGAGGACGGCCGTGACCGGTGGGAAGGCCGGCGACAGCTCGAGGCGCCCAATCAGCTCCCAGATAGCTAGACCGGCAACCAGACCCACGATCGATAGGAGGCGGCTCCGGTTCTTGGCGCTCATTCCTCGCATCGCGCTATTCCGGAGCTGGGGCGGTGGGATCGCCCATCATCCCGCGAAGCTCGCGCCACATGTGCGAAGTCAGCTCGTTGAACACCGGGGACCGTCGCACCCCCTCTTCCCGGGGCCTGGGCAGGGGAACGTCCAGGATCTCCCTCACCCTACCCGGATGGGTGTCCATCACCAGCACCCGATCGGAGAGGTAGGCAGCCTCGTCCATCGAGTGAGTAACGAAGATGACTGTCTTCTGCTCCACTTCCCACAGTCGCATCAGGTCTTCTTGCATCAGCTGACGGGTCTGGGCGTCGAGCGCCCCGAAAGGCTCGTCCATGAGCAGGATGTCGGGACCGACCGCCAGGGCTCGGGCCAGCCCAACCCGCTGCTGCATGCCACCGGACAGCTCGTGCGGATAGTGCTCGGCGAACCGGGTCAGTCCTACCTGCTCGAGATGAGGCCTGGCGGCGTCGCGGCTCTCCTTCCGGCTCATTCCTCTCAATTCGAGGCCGAAGCCGACATTGGTCAGGATGTCGGCCCAAGGCAGCAACACGAACTGCTGAAAGACCATGGCTCGGTCATCGCCGGGGCCGATCACCGTCCGCCCGTCGATATCGATGCGGCCCGCCGTGGGCTTGACCAAGCCGGCAACCATCTTGAGCAGAGTGGTCTTCCCACAGCCACTGGGACCGATGATGGAGAAGAACTCCTTGTCGTTCACCGAGAAGCTGACGTCTTTCAATGCCTCGAAAGACCCACCGTCCCTGGTGTTGAACCGGCGCCCGATTCCCTCGATCTCGATCAAGCTATCTGCTCCATTTCATACTTCCATTTCGACACCCGACGTTCGACTTGCCTGGCAAGAACCTGGAGGAGTATTCCGAAGATGATGAGCGCCAGCACCACCGCAAAGAGGTCGGCGCTTTGGAATCGCCCGCGGTAGCGGAGGATGAGCCTGCCCATCCCCACTGCCACCAGGAGGATCTCCACCACCACCATGCCGACGACTGCCCGACCGGTGCCGATCCGGACACCGGCCATGATCCCGGGCAACGATGCCGGAAGGATCACCTTTCGGAACAGCCGCGTTTCGCTTGCATTGAATGACTCACCCATCTCGACGAGATCCTTGTTGACGTATCGCACGCCGGCGGCGGTGTTGAGAGTCACCTCCACGACACCGAACAGGAAGACAACGAGGATCCGTGAGGCGTATCCGATGCCGAACAGGATCACGGCAATGGGAACGAGGGTCGACACCGGCAATGCGTTGAGAAAAGTGACGTATGGCTTGGTCAACGCGTCGAAAGTGCTGAATCTCCCGATGAGGAGCCCGGCCACGATCCCGACCGCCAGAGAGAGAGTCCAGCCCCATACGAACGGGATGAAGGTCTGCCGGAAGGCGTCCCAGAACTCAGCTGTCTGAACTTGTTCCCATAGGGCTGCGATGACCGACGAGACCGGCACGAAGAACAAGGTGGTCTCCTGGGCCCGGCCGTACAGCTCCCAGATCAGCAACACGACACCGACCGAGCCGATCCGGAATGCCCAAGGAATCCATCGGTTGGCCGTCATTGTTCGTTCGGCCTCGGCGGTGTAGGGCTCGCCGCTTGCGATGGACGGCTCACCCTGGTGGGTCACCACCGGCTCCCAGACCCCCGAGTTCGAGGCCTCATGCGTACGGCCACGGTGCCGGCCCATCGTGGCCGATGGGCCGGCATCATGTGATCGGTGGTCACCGCTCGCCCAACTCCTGAACCGCGTTGGCGAGCAGTTCGAAGTTGAAGTAGTCCTCGAGGTTCACGGTTGCTGGATCCACGTCGATCTCGCCCAGGTCGGCGAAGAACTCCACTGTGTACTGGGCGGTTTCCTCGGTGAGGACGCCGTTCGGATCCCAGACGCCGCGAGCGTTGTACTCGGCGATCAGCTCCTCCAAGATGGCGGTGTCGACGTCGGGCAGTAACTCGGTGGCGAGCTCGAGGGCATAGGCAGGGTCGTCGATGAGGTTGCGCAGGCCCTGCACCAGACACGTGGTGACCTGCTGTGCCAGTTCAGGGTTCTCCTCGACCCAGGTCCGGTTCATCCAGATGTCCTGCTCGATGAGATCGGGCAGGTTCTCCCCGATGGTGTCGAGCACCACGAACGAGTCCGGATATGTTGCCTCCAGGGCGACGATGTCGGGAAGGTCGATCACCGAGGCGTCGACCTGGTCATTGGCCAGGGCCTCCGCCCTCACCTCGCTGCCCGGGATGATCACCTGTGTCATACCGAGGTCGTACTGGGCGTCGTAGTAGTCGGCGATCGCCTTGGTGAACGAGGTTTCCGCGTGTACGCCGATCGTCAGTCCGGCGAGTTCCTCGATGGTACCGATCTCGTTTCGGCTGACCAGAGCCCAGGTGGGCCGTTGGGTTGCCATCACATCCACGATCGGGGCACCCTCGTTCACCGCGAGCAGTCCGACATTGACCCCGATGTTGGTCGCGATCTGACCTTCTCCCTGGGCGATCGCCTGGATGGCGACCGAGCCGTCTTCGACGTATTGCTGATCGACGGTGATGCCCTGGTCGGCGCAAGCCTCCCATCCCGCGGCGGGGACCAGCGCGATGTAGTCGGGGCTGCTTCCATGTACCGCGGTCAGCTCCACCGGCTCGGCGGCTGCAGTGGTACTGGGAGCGGGCTCCCCACCGGCGGTGGTCGTGGGCTCCTCGCCAGTCGCTTGGGTGGTGTCGGGTGCGCTGGAGGTGGGGTCTGCCCCGTCACCACCACATCCCGCCGCCACCAGCGCCATCACAATCAAGAGGGCGGTGATCGATCGGGTTCTCATTCCTCTTCCTCCCTGTTCAGGCCGGGTGGCGGGAGCCACCGACGGCTATGGTATACCATATGTCGCTGGCCCCGTGTCGACAAAGACCACCCGCACATGACGTGGGCGCCACAGATGGTGTGGAGGGGCGGCGTTGACCGTTGAAGCGCCGACTTCGCTGGGTGACTGGCTCGATCGGCACGGTCGCGACATTGGCCTCTTGACCGTCGATGATGTCGTGGACCCCGGTTCGTTCGAAGCGACTGCCATCCTCCACCAGGTGGAGACCTCGAGCGGAGGCCCTCCGATTCTCTTCAGCAACCTCCGAAACCTATCTGGAGATCGCTCCCCGGCTCGCATGTTGTTCAACACCTACTCCAGGCGTCGCAGTGTTGGCCTGGCCCTCGGCGTGGAAGCGGAAACGTGGAACGACCTGCTCGAGGCGCTACCGGAGAAGTCGTCAGGACTCCTCAAGCCAACCACCTCGGCAGAGGCCCCGGTACAGGGCAATGTGATCGCGGGAGACGACCTCGACCTCAGAATCCTCCCGTGGGCCAAGCACGTCGAGATGGAGGGAGGACTCTATTTCACGCCAATCGTGGCGGCCAGAAAGCCGAGCTCCGACCGGTACAACTTGTCTTGGAATCGGGTGATGTTCCTCGACCCGACCCATGCCGGAGTCCATATCTCCCCACGCCAGCTCTGGTCGTTCCAAAGAGAAGCGGAGGAAGGGGGCGAGGATCTTCCGGTGGCGATGATTCTCGGCCATCACCCCGCCTTCAATCTCGCAGCCGCGGCCCTAACCGCAATGGACATCGACGAATACCACGTAGCCGGAGCCCTCATGGGACAGCCGCTCCGGATCACTCCCTCGATCACGTTCGGCCCGAACCTGATGGTTCCCAGCGATGCCGAGATGATCATCGAAGGTCGGCTGATCGCCGCTCACCGCGTGGTCGAGGGCCCGTTCGGTGAGTACATGCGCTACCTGGGGCCGCAGAAACTCTCCCATCTGTTCGAGGCCGACGCCATCACCTACCGCCCCGACCCGATCGTTCTCGAGATATTCGCCGGCCACCGTGACCACCTCAACGCCCATGTCTCCATTCACGCCAGCCTGCTCGCCGCCGCCCGGACCGCCGTTCCCCAGGTGACCCGCGTCGGCTGGTTCCAGGGCGGCGGCCCGACCACCGCGGTCGTCGGCCTCGACAAGTCCGCCGATGGGCAGCCGATGCGAGCGGCCATGGCGATCCTCTCCGCCGGCAACCTGATCAAACAGGTGATCGTCGTCGACGACGACATCGATGTGTTCGACGCCCAGAGTGTGATGTGGGCCATATCGACGAGGGTGCGGTCCGACGAGGATGTGACCATGCTCAAAGGATTGCAGGGGTCGGTGCTCGATCCCTCTCATCCCGGCTTCGGGACGACGACGGGATTTGTCATCGACGCCACCTGGCGGATCGGTCAACCCCGACCACCGGTGGCCCGTGTCCCTGCCGACGCGGTGTCCCGGTTCCCACTCGACCGCTATACGCTCAAGGAGCCCTGATGCACATCAAGCAGGTGACCTGCCCCAGATGTGGAGCGCTGTCCATCGTCGATGGTGGGCTGTTCGAGATCGGCACGGTCCGGCTGAAGTGCACCAATTGCGCCTTCTATTTCGAGCCGGCCGGCTCGCCCCGCTCGAAGACAATCGCAGAGGTGACCAACGCCAATGTCGAGGTGACGATCTGGGAACCGGAGGACGCCCGGTGAGCGACGACCCGTTCCGGAACGTCGTGGAACTCGTCGACGCCGAGGAGGTGGCCGAGCTGGCACTTCAGCTCGGCGTGATCGAGGCACCGGCCGGGGCCGAAGGCCCGGCTGCCGATGCGGTCGAAGCCTGGATGCGGGAACAGGGATTCCAGCCCAGGAGGATCGGCCTGGTCGAAGAGCGTCCGTCGATTATGGCCAGGATCCCGGGCCGGGGAGATGGGCCGACGCTCGTGTTCAATGCCCACCTCGACACCGCCATCGGGCGGGAGGACACGCTCACCTACATCGACCCCGCCCAGCCCAAGTACGTCTCAGCGTGGCGAGACGGTGACCGGGTCTACGGCAATGGAGTGGTCAACGACAAAGGCCCTATGGCCTCATTCCTGGTCGCGGCAGCCGCCATCGTGCGTAGTGGCGTGGAGCTGGCCGGCGACCTGGTCCTCCATGCCGTGCCCGGTGAGATCGGGCTCGAACCGGTGGACGAGTTCCAGGGACCGGCCCACCTGGGCAAGGACCTCGGGGCCCGCTACGCCATCGCCCATGGAGTGGTCGGCGACGCGGCGCTGGTCGCCGAAGCGACCGGGAACACCATCGGATGGGTGCAGGCGGGCAAGGCCTTCTTCAAGCTCACCGTGTTCGGAGACGAGCCCCTGTACACACCGTTCGCGCCCCCGGAGCCCGACCCGGTGAAGAACCCGAACGCCATCGTTCGCCTCGCCCCGATGATCACCGCCTTCAACGAGTGGGCGGCGAGCTACTCGGAGCGGGTGTATCGCTGCCCGGGGGGAACCGTGGTTCCCAAGGCAGTGATCGGGGCGGTCCGCTCCGGGCGACCGGACAAAATCACCAAGTCGACCGAACTCGCCATCCTCTACCTCGACATCCGGACCCTTCCCGATCAGCACCCGATGGACCTGAAGAGGGAGCTGGACCGAGCCTTAGCCCCCACCGGGGTGCCTTTCGACCTCGAGTGCTTCCTCTTTCGGCGCGGGTACGAGGCTGAAGGCATCGAACCATTGGCCTCGGCGACCCGGGATTCGCACATCGACGAATTCGGAGACGAGCCAGGTGACCCTGCCCCACCGGTCACCTCGATGTGGCGAGACACCACACCGTTCAACGAGGCGGGGATCCCCAGCCTCACCTACGGTCCGTCTTCCTCTACCGGCGGCGGCAACTTCAGTGTCGGCGTGGCGGAGCTTGGGGCGACGGCACGGGTCTATGCCCGGGCTGCTCTCAGGTTCTGCGGGATCGCACCTTGAGTCGTTGACCACCATGGCCGCCGCCGACCACCTGGTCCAGATCGATGCGTTCGACGAGTGGATGGGAGCCTGGTCTCCAACCACTCCACGAGACCCCGACGAGCTGGCCCGTTGCCAGCTGGAACGGACGTGGAGCCTGGTGGAGAGGATTGCCGAGCACAACCCGTTCTACCGACGCCGGCTCCAGGCGCCTCCGGACCGCGATGCCCTTGCCTTTCGGTCGCTCGACCCGACAAGGAAACACGACGTGGTTGAGGATTGCGCGAGCCATCCCCCCTACGGGTCACGCACCGTGGCAGAGGCACGGGACATCCAGATGGTGGTCCACACCAGCGGCACCAGCGGCCAGGGCATGGCGGTGTACGCCCTCGACTCAGCCGACCTCGCGGCCATCATCCGCACCGAATCGGTCGGGTTCCTCTGGGCCGGGATCGGGGAAGGGACCAGGGTCCTCCTCACCCTGCCCATCGGGATGACCGCCGCCGGGCTCTGGTACTCGGCGGCGCTACGAGCGATCGGCGCCAACGTCTTCTCGGTAGGCTCGTATTCGACGGAGCGCAAGGTCGATGTACTCCACCAGTTCGAGGCGGAGGTGGTGGTCGGGACTCCCACCTACGTCCAGCGCCTCGCTGTCGCCTGTGAGGACGCCGGGCTCCCTCCCCAAAAGACATCCGTCGAGAGACTGGTCGTGGCCGGTCAAGCCTTCTCATTCCCCTGGGCCCGCGCCATCGAGAGCAGATGGGAAGCGACCCTTTTCGAGCAATACGGTTGCACCGAACGGGCGATCGCCTGGACCTGCCCGGGAGGGGTAATAAAGGACGAGTCCCTCGGTGTGCTTCATTTCCCCCCGGAGAGCGGCTATTACGAGGTCATCGACCCGGAATCGGGCGTCCCGGTCGGCCATGGTGAGACCGGCGAGCTGGTGATCACCCCATTCGGGGCCGATGCCTCCCCGCTGGTCCGCTATGCAACCGGTGATCGCGTCCGGTGGATGGCCCCGGGCAGCTGTCCTTGCGGGCGACCGCTGGCCGGGATCGCAGCCGGGGAGGTGGAGCGATACGACGACATGATGAAGATCCGCGGGGTCAACGTGTGGCCGGCGTCCTTCGACCGGGCCGTGTTCGCCCTCGGAGCGGTGAGTGACTACCGGGGCACGATCTGGGTGGACGACGAGGGAAGCGAGCGCATCGAGATCCGGGCCGAGGGCTCCGGCGAGCCGGGCGCCCTAGCCGAGGCTGTGTCCGCGTCCATCCATCGAGTCACCGGTCTTCGCGTTGACGTCAAGATCGAGCCGTCGGGTACGTTGGCGCGGGAGGTGCCGGAGGGCTTCGTAAAGGTCAAGCGATTACAGGTGCAAACATTGAGGTGAGCGTATGAACAGCGTGAGACTCGACGAGGGGGCCCTCCTATCCTCCGAGATCCTGGTCTTTGGGGGGCCCCGGGTCGGGGACGAGGAGCAGTTCCAGGTCGAATTCGTCCTCAACGATCCGAGGGCGGCCATCGCCCACGAGGCGTTTCTCCCCAACACCACGGTGAACTGGGCGTTCTGGCACGACGAGGTCCACATCGTGACCAGAGGTAAGGCCGAGGTCAGTTACACGCTTGCCCCCAACCATCGGAAACAGGTGACCAAGACATTCCAGGCGGGCGACACGTATGTCATCCCCGACGGTGCCCGGGTGCGATTCGAGATCGGAGACGAGCCCTACGTGCACATCTGCGTGATCATGCCCCGCTTCGAATATTCGAAGGACGAGAGAATGGACTCCTACACGTGACCGAAAGGTGTTGAGCATCGTGCAGGCCGAGACGTACGAGGACGCATGGCTGGTCGGAGGGGTTCGCAGCGCCTTCGGTCGCTTCGGGGGCGCTCTCCGTGAGGTCCCCGTGGTAGAACTGGCCAGGCAGGTGATCGGAGCCGCCCTCGACCGGCTCGGTTGGGCGCCGGAGTGGTTCGACGAAGTCGACGTAGGGATCGGCATGATCGAGGCCGGGATGATGGTTCCTGCCCGGCAGATCGCACTCGCCGCCGGACTTCCTGACCACCTCCCTTCCCTGACCGTGGACCGGGCGTGTTGCTCCGGTGCCACTACCGTCGGTCTCGCCGCACGTTCCATCCAGCGTGGGGCTGGCTCGGTGCTGTGTGTGGGAGTGGAGAACATGAGTCGCACCCCCCGACTGCTCCACGGGACCCGCTGGGAAACACGGCTAGGTCATCTCGAAGTGGAGGACCTACTGCTGATGCACTCCCCCGTCGTCGACGAGCCGATCGCCTCCTATGTGGGAAGGGTTGCCCTGGAACACGGTGTCGGTCGTGAGGAACAGGACCGCTGGGCATTGATCAGCCAACAGCGTCACGCCCACGCAACGGCACGTGGTTACTTCGCGGATGAGATCACTCCGGTGGAGACGCCGGGGAGCCCGTTCTCCGATGACGAGCATCCCCGGCCGGACACAACCCTGGAGGCGTTGGCCCGCCTCCCCACCGTCCGCAACAGCCCAACGGTCACCGCCGGCAACGCCCCCGGATTGAACGACGGTGCGGTGGCCCTGGTGGTGACCGACCGGGCCTCTGCCTGGTCTGGTGATCAGGTGCCCCTGGCCCGGGTGGCTGCCTACCTGCAGACCGCCGAGTCGCCGATATCTTCGGCGTACCTACCCGGCTTGGCGATCCGCCGCCTACTCGAGGAGCACGAGATGAAACCGGAGGACCTCGACGTGATCGAGATCAACGAGGCCTACGCGGCGACGCCTCTGGTCAGCATCCGTCGTCTGGTCGACAACGACCTGGCGTTGGAAGAGACGCTCCTGGAACGAACCAATGTGAACGGGGGGGCAGTGGCGATTGGTCACCCGGTAGGGGCGAGCGGGGCACGTCTCGTCCTCACCGCTGCCCGTCAGCTGCGTACGGTGGGGGGAAGGTGGGCAGCGGTGGCGATCTGCGGCGGGTTCGGCCAGACCGATGCCCTGCTCCTCGAGTCCGTCGATGCCTGAGCCGGCCGCACTCCGTCCCGGTGACGTGGCGGTGGCGCTCGCCCAGATCCCGGCACGTCAGGCCTGGGCTGACGACGACGCGGTGGAGGCGAACACCAAGACGATCCGCTCGCTCTACGAGATCCATGCCGACGAGGCGGATCTGGTCGTGTTCCCCGAGCTGGCGCTGACCGGGTACATCCCACTGAAGGGCTACGACCAACGTCGCAAGCGCATTCTCTCCGCAGCCGCAGACGAGGCGGCGGGTTCGTCGCTGCCGCAGTTGCTGGAAGCGAGCCGAGGCAGACGGGCCGTAATGGTGGTTGGGTTGATGGAGCCGGCCGCGATGCGTCACGAGTTCTACAACTCGGTGGCCGTGCTCGACGACGGAAGGATCGTCGCTGTCTACCGCAAGATCCACCTCCCGGTAGAGGAGAACCACTACTTCCTGCCCGGTGACGAGGTGGTGGTCGCCCAGACCAGGGCGGGAGTCATCGCCCCGATGATCTGTTACGACCTACTCTTCCCCGAGGTCACCCGGATGGCGGCGCTGCGAGGCGTCGAGATCATCGTCATGGTCTCCAACTGGCTCGATATAGCTCACCTCCGCCGTCTCGGCGAGGTGCTGCCGGTGGCCCGGGCCCTGGAGTCTCACGCCCACGTCCTCTTCGTCAACGGGGTGGGAGACCTGGAGGTGCGTGGCCACCGGTTCACCCTCTACGGGAGGAGCCGGGCGGTCACCGCCACCGGCGACCTGGTCGCCGAGGCGGATGAGTCGGAGGGCGTGGTCGTGGCGACACTCCCGGGCGCCGCCCTCGACGCCGCTTCCGAAGTGTTCCCGGTGATGAGAGACCGGCGTCCTTCCATCTACATTCCTCTGACCGCGCCAACATCGGAGTTCGCCTCCCTGTCTGCAGACGTGCCCGATTGACTGAGCTTGGGATCTCACTGGGATGGAGCCACCGGGAGCCGGCCGACCGGATGATCGCTCTGGTCCAAGAAGCGGAGAGGGCAGGTGTCGACGCCTGCTGGGTGATCGACTCCCAACTGGCGATGAGAGACGCCTTTATGTTGCTAACCCTCCTGGCCCGGGAGACCAACGAGATTCGGCTCGGGCCGGGGGTGACCAATCTGATCACCCGGCACCCGACGGTGGTGGCCAATTCCCTGGTCACCCTGCGTGCTCTGGCGCCGGGAAGGATGCTGGCCGGCATCGGTGCCGGGGACAGCGCCGTCTACCCGTTAGGACGCAAACCACAATCCGTCGATCGGCTCCGGGAGGGCATTGTCGAACTTCGTGCCCTCCTCGCCGGAGAGACGGCCGACGGCACAACGACCGGGTTGCGGCTCAGCGGGACGGAGGGTCCCCCCGAGCCGATCTTCCTCGCCGCCAGCCAACCACGCATGCTCCACCTGGCCGGTGCGATCGCCGACGGTGTGATTGTCATGGGCCCGGCCGACCCGGAGGTGCAGCGTCTGCAGATGGGACATGTCGATCGGGGAGCCGCCGAGGCCGGACGCTCGCCGGAAGACATATTCCGCGATATCTGGGTCACGATGGCGGTGGATGGTGACGAGGCTGGTGTCGATTCGGTGAGGTCATGGGCCTCGGCCCAGGCTCGGTGGCTCTCCAAATGGGAGCTCCTGCCGCCAGGGTTGCGCCCCTTCGAGGAGGACATGCGAAAGGCGGCCGAGGCGTACGACTTCGAACGGCATTTGTCACGTTCGGCGGGCCACGCCGCAGTGGTTTCGGACGAGCTAGCCGCTGCGCTCGCGGTTGCGGGCGGCGTCGAGGAGTGCGCCGGCCGGATAAGGCAGATCGTGGACGTCGGCGCCGATCGGATGACGGTTTCGCTGCTCTCCGGGGGAAGAGAGCGTCGATTGCAGGACCTGCTGGGTGTGTGGGAAGCAGCCACTACGGCGTCGGCAACCCGCGGAGGCGAGGCATGACACGGCGACTCATCGTGGCCATGAGCGGCTCGAGCGCACCCCAACTGGGTCGGGCGGTGCTGCGAGCGCTTCAAAAGATCGAAGACATCGAGACCCACTTGATCCTGTCCGAGGGGGCTCGGCAGACGATCAAGCTCGAGATGAAGACGGATCCTGCCGAGATCGAAGCGCTGGGCGACGTCGTGTATCGGGCCGACGACCTTGCCGCATCGGTCTCTTCCGGCTCGTTCCTCAACATGGGGATGGTGGTCATTCCTTGTTCGATGAGGACCCTGGCCGCCATCGCCTCGGGACATGCCTCCGACCTGATCACCAGGAGCGCCGACGTGTGCCTCAAGGAGCGACGTCGTCTGGTCCTCGTCCCGAGGGAGACCCCGCTCAATCTGATCCACATCCGGAACATGGAAACGGTCACCCTCGCCGGGGCAACAGTGCTCCCACCGGCGCCGGCCTTCTATCACGAACCGGAAACCATCGAAGATCTTCTCGATCACACCGCAGGCAAGGTCCTCGACCAGTTCGGCATCGAACACGACTTGTATCGCCGCTGGCATTGATCGAGTCGGCCCTGGCGCCCGGAGCTGCGCAGACAACATAACCCTGATCGACGACGGAGATGCGAAGGACCGGGACCCCACCGTTTGGCTGCTCCGACGCCTCGATAGCGTCGGCTCGATGACATACCGCATCCACCCGCTGCTCGTCGGTGAGGCCGAGGTCGCCCGCGCCCTCGACGTGTTCTGGAGCCTGACCAATTAGTCGGGGGGATCCCCATCCTCGCCTTCCTGATCGAAGGAGGCCCATACCCGCTCCTGGTCGACACCAGAATGCGCGATCCGGCCCGAGCGATGGAGATCCACGGCTTGGGCCCGCACCGGAGGCGTGACGAGTGGACGCTCGAAGCCCAGCTGCGACAATCACGGGTTGGAACTCTCGGACATCCCAACAGTGCTCCTCACCCACCTCCACTACGACCACGCCGGAGGAAGCGACCAGCTCCCACCGGCCCGGTTCATCCTGCAGCGGACCGAGCTCATGGCCGCGGCTCCGATGGGACCCAAGGAGCTCGACATCGGCGGCAAAGACCTCTTCTTCGACCGCAAGGACGTCGCCGGGCTTGTCGACGACTGTCGGACCAGATCGACCTCAGCGAAGGGGACATCGAAATCCTTCCCGGCATCCACTGCGTGGTCTATCCCAATTCGATCCGACCGGATCTTCCCCGCCCATGACACGGCGATCGCCCCTGAGCAGCTGCCCAGCTTCGGCGAGTGATCATCCCGCGGTGTCTTCCGGCGTCAGCCGGAGCGCATCCAACACCCGGGGCACCATGCAATAGAAGCCGGCGGTCACGATCAGTTCGACCAAGTCTTCCGGCGAGAACATCTCGGCCAGACGGTCCAACGTGGCGTCGGTGACCCGGCCGGCGACCATTTCGTCGGCCAGAGCCAGGCAGGCTCGAGACGACTCGTCGAACAGATCCGACGTTGGCCATGAGCCGAGCGCCTCGACCTGCTCCCCGGGTACCCCGGCCTCACGAGCCATTGCGGTGTGGTCCCGCCACTGATAGGCGGCACCCTGAAGTTGGGCCGACCTGAGGATCATCAACTCGCGGAGGGCCCGTGGGGTCCGCGAGCCGTTGCGGAGACCCCAGGCGAAACGAACCCACAGCTCGCCGACCATGTCGTTGTTGGCCAGCGCCCGATAGAGGTCACTTGGCCCGGCGCCGAACTGCTCCAGGGCCTCGGCCACCCGTTCGGTCACTTGCCGGAGCGGGACCGAAGGGCTCACATCCTGCCTCCTTCGGAGATCGCACCGAGCAGCGCCACCATCGCACGATTGAGCGGGGTGGGAACACCGTGCCGCTTCCCGATCCGGACCACCGCCCCGTTCAACGCGTCATACTCGAGAGCGCGCCCGGCGAGCCGGTCGTAGAGCATCGAGCTACCCACACGGTCGGGGAGCCCGGCGAGACGCTCCACCTCGGATCGGGCCAGCCCGGCGGGCACCTCGACTCCGGAGGCTGTCGCAACGGTGATGCATTCCATCATCAATCCCTCAGCGAGAGCCGCTACCTCGGGCCGCCTGAACACGGGGAAACGCTGCAGAGTGATGGCCGGGATGGCGTTGGCGGCGACATTGGTGACCAGCTTCGACCATGCCTCTAGTTCGAAGTCCAGGGTCGGGTGCACCTCGGCCCCGCTCCCTCTGAGCAACTTCGCCAGCCGGTGCCCGGCTTGAGTGTCGGGCACGATCAGCGAGCCGTACGTGTAATGAATGATCCGGCCCGGCTCGACGACCTCGCCGCCGTAACGGACCACGGCGGGAAGCACGTCGGTCCCATTTGCCAAAGGTTCGACCCGATCCCGGTGCTCCACGCCGTTCTGAAGCACGACGACCACCGTTGAAGGATCACACAGCGCCCTGAGCCACTCAGCAGCCGACGCCGTTTGGTGCGCTTTGACCGCGAGGAACACCCAGTCGTGAACTCCGACGTCACCTGGTTCGGTGTGCACCGTCGCATCCACCGGGATCTCCTCACCCCCGGTCTCCACCACCAGCTTGTCAAAACCCGTACGGACACACATGGTCACCTCGTTCCCTGCCAGCCGCGCCTGGGCAGCGAAGAAACCTCCGACCGCACCGGCTCCGACCACTGCCACCGAGGGCGACATGACCTACTTGACCGCCACCGGGTTGATTGGCGAGCCCACTGCTCGGGTGATCGGCAAGGGCGGAGCGGAGAAGAGGAACTCGTACACGCCGTCCCGGGCACAGTCTTCCGCGAGGGCCTCCAAGTCGAAGATCTCCCCCAGGGTGAGCCCCATGTGGACGATGAGGATGATGTGCATCGGCATGCTGACGTCGGGAGTCTCGGTAGGGAGAACCTCGGCGCCCCAGGTGTCGGTGGCCACCGCCGCAACCTGCTTCTCGTGGATCCACTCCGCACTCGCCAGCCCTAGGCCGGGAGCCTTTGAGGAGTAGCCGGCGGCGTAGTCGCCCCAAGTGCCCTCCGCCTTGACCCGGCCCATCCGGCCGGTCCGCACCAGGACGATGTCACCGGTGCCGACCTCGACCCCATGAGCTAAGGCGCAGTTCTCCAGGTCGGCGCCTGTGATCGCCTCTCCCCCCTCCAACCAGTCCTTGCCCTTCCAGCGGGCGACGTCGAGGAGCACCCCACGGCCGACCAGCTTCTCCCGGGCCTTGGCAATGTCATTCTTCAACGCGCCGAGGCTGCTCACCTCGGTGGCGTCGTAGCCGTTGTAGATCTTGTTCTCGAACACCATGTGCCCCAGCGCGTCCCACTGGGTCCCCGCCTGGAGAGGCATGATCAGCAGGTCGTCGGTGCCCCGCACGTACCCATCGAAGCCGCCGTAGAAGTCGCGCACCGTGGTCCCGGTCACGGCGTCATTGCCGTCGCGCATCATCAGATGGATCGGGTTGAACCGCCCCCATCCCCCCTGCTGGGGGCCTTTCTCGTCGTAGGGGACGGCCAGCGAGAACAGCTCGCCGCGTTTCACGAGAGACGCTGCCGCGGCCACCTTGTCCGGGGTGAGGAAGTTGAGCGTCCCCAGCTCGTCGTCGGGGCCCCACCGACCCCAGTTGGACACCTTGGTCGCGATTCGCCTCACGTCGTCGATGTTGGGTCGCCCCTCAACCTGCGTCATGGTCACCTCCTCGCCGGCTCGACACTAGGGACTCGGAATCAACCGGCCGAAACCCGGGGTCCATTACGGTGCGGGCACAACCAGCCCAGCGTATCGAGGGAGAAGGACATGTCATACGTGGTGGCAGCCACCTACGTCAGCAAACCGGACGCCGCCGGTGAGCTGAGGGAACACCTCACCGCCATGATCGAGCCGACCCGGTCCGAGGCGGGATGCGAGGAGTACACAGTGGTCAACGCCAGCGACGACCCCCTCACCTTCCTCCTCTTCGAGATCTACCGGGACGAGGAGGCGTTCCAGGCCCATGCCGCCAGCCCTCACTTCGAGGAGCACATCCGCAGCGGCGCCTGGGATCTCCTCGACTCGAGAAGTGTCATCTTCGGCACCCCACTCCAACCCTGATCCCCTACCCGCCGATCCCGAGCAGGGACGCGGCTGCGCCGCCCAGGATGAGATGCCGGTCCTCATCGGAGAGACAGGCCGCCGAGTTGACCACCTTCCTCGGCGTCGGATCTCCGATCGGGAAGGGGTAGTCCGACCCGAGCATGACGTGCGAGGGGCCGGCCTTGGCCACCAGATAGCACAGGGCGTCGAACTCGAAGACCACGCTGTCGTAGTAGAGCCGCCCGATCCCGTCACCGGGATCCCCCACCGACGGGTCGAGCTCGAAGTTGCGTTGCAGACGACCGAGGATAAAGGCGACCGCCCCGCCACCGTGGGCGAGCAGGATCTTGGCTCGGGGATGTCGCTGGGGGACACCGGCGCCCAAGAGCCGGGACACGGCGATGGTGGTGTCCACTGGTCGGCCCACCGAGTTGACCATGCCATATTCGGCGGTGCGAGGCTCGTTCGGGGCGTAACCGGGGTGGATAAAGACGGTGGCCTCGCTCTCGTCGAGTGACTGCCAGAACATCTCCAGCTCCGATGAATCCAGCTCGACCTCACCGATCCGTGTCGCCACGGTGACACCGACGAATCCCTGCTCTATCACCTCCGGGATCATTTCCGCCGCCTGTTTCGGGTCCTGCATGGGCAGGGTGGCGAATGCGGCGAAGCGGGATGAACCCGAGATCGCCTCGATCAGCGTCTTGTTGACGAGACGGGCCCATTCGACACCCTGATCCGACGGCAGGCCATAGCCGAAGATGTCGGCCCAAGTGCCGAGCACCTGCAGGTCGATGCCAGCCTCGTCCATCCACTGTTGCCTCATATCCAGATCGACCAGCCGAAGCGGAAGCACCCGGGTCGGTGGGGAGCCCTCGATCGCGAAGGAGTACTTGCCTTCGCCGTGGATCCTCACCGAAACGCCTGGCTGCGGACGCTCCACCACCGCTTCGACCAGTGCCATCGGAACGAAGTGGGCATGCACATCGACCACCGGCGACATGTCCCCGGTCATGAGCAATGTTCCACTGGCCGGCATCGACATTCCATCCCGTGGACAATAGGCGACGAGGTTGATAGCGTCGCGCGGGTCCTAAGAGGAGGAGTTGCATGCAGCGACTGGACAGGGTGCGATGGTTGGTCCTGGTGGCGGTTCTAGGCATGGTTCTGGCCGCCTGTGGCGACGGCGCCGAGACCACTACCACGGCAGGTGCTGGTGGCGAGGCGACCACCACGGCCGGCGGCGGCGAGGAGCCGACCACCACCGCAGGTGAAACCACGACGACCGGTGAGCCGGCTGGCGAGACCACTGCGATGACGGTGCTCCTGCCGGTGGACTCGCCCAACATGTACGGCTTCCGTGTCGCCGAAGCCAACGGCTACTACACCGAGGAAGGCCTCGAGGTGACCCACCAGTTCCTCGATGGCGCCGGGAACGTGATGCAGCAGCTGCTGGCGGGCAATGGTGACATCGGCAACGTGGGAACCGCGAATGTGGCCGAGGCGGTCGAACAGGGCCACGAGATCAGGGCCATCGGGAATGTGAACTACGGCTCGGTGTTCTCCCTCACGGTCCCGGAGGACAGCGACATCCAGACTCCGGCCGATCTGGCCGGACGTAGGGTCGGGATATCCGAGCTCTCCGGCGGTGAGGTGCCGGTAGTGCGTGGCATCATCGCCAACGCCGGCCTCGATCCGGACAGTGATGTGGAGCTGGTCCCCATAGGCGAAGGAACCGCCCTCGCGGTCCGCGCACTCGAGGAAGGCCAAGTCGACGCCGTGGGCGGCTCGGTGAACGACATCGTGGCCATCGAAGTGCAGGGCTTGGACCTGCGGGCGCTCGATCCGGGCGACCTGAGCGGGGTGCCCGCCCTCCCGTTGGTGGCGACCCAGGAGTACATCGACGCCAATCCGGAAGCCGTGGAAGGCTTCCTGCGCGCCGTGGCGAGAGGAGCCGAGTTCGGCCACACCAACCCCGAGGAAACCCTGACCATCCTCAGAGAGGTGACCCCCGAATGGTTCACCGACGAGACCGGTGAACGCATCTTCGAGCTGGTCCTCGATCTATGGCAGGCGCCGGAAGGTCTGCTCTTCCACGAGCAGACCACGGAGTCGTGGGAGTACTTCTTCGACATCATCGCCGTGGAACTGCCCGAGGGCGCCGATCTCAACGAGATCATCGTCAACGCCTTTGTCGAGGCAGCCAACGACTTCTGAGCAGGCATGGGACCGCCGGACACGGCGGTCCCACCGCCTCGATCGACTGGGAACTGTGCCCGCGTCCCGGTTATCGGGACGCGTGAGGGTTAACCTCTGCGGCTCGATCGACTGAGAGCACGGCTTGCGCGGATCAGAACGTCTCTTCACCATCGTCGAGAGGCTGAGTCGCGAGTCGATGAACCTCACCCAGGTGGCGGAGGCGGTCGACCTACCGAAGTCGACTGCGCTCCGCTTCCTGCGGGACCTGGAAGAGGCCGGCTGGGTGGCCCGGGACAACACCGGGGTTTACTCGTTGGGGGCGACCGTCGTCGGGCTTGCCGCCCAGTACATCGGTCACAACGAGATGGTCGCCGCCGCTGCTCCCGCGATGCGCGACCTGAGGGACAAGATCGACGAGACCGTATCACTCAGCCGCCGGGTCGGTCTGATCAGAGTGTGCGTCCAGGAGTTCCCTTCCAAGAAGCCGCTTCGCCTCGTACTCGGAGTCGGAGAGCGAGGGCCGCTTCACGCCGGAGCCAGCGGGATCCTGCTCTACGCCCACATGCCCTATGAGGAGCGGAGACGGGTCGCCGAGGACGGCCTCGAGCGCTACACGAAGAGGACCCTGGTCGACTTCGACGCACTCGAGAAAGAAGCCGAGAAGGTCCGCCGACAGGGTTGGTCGATCACCAAAGGGAGCCGGACGGAAGGTGGAGTCGCCATCGCTGTGCCCCTCTACGACCCAGGCGACCACGGTGAGATGGCGGCCCTAGGCCTGTTCGGGCCCGAGCTGCGTTGCTCGACCAAAGCTGAGCAGGATCGGTGGCTACGTGCCCTTCTCCAGACGGCGGAGTCGATTCAGACGGCAATGACCTCCTTCGGCTGATCGACCTGAGCCAAGGGTCGACGCACTAACCGTGGAGGCGGCTCGGTATTCTCCTCGTTTCAGTGGCCAGAATTGTAGTTCTACGTAGCGGAACCAGGTCGGTTGGGTTTTGCGTTGAGAAAGGAGCATCGGTGTGACCGGGCACCGATCGACAGCCAAACCGTTGGAAGGGGTTGTGGTCGCCGACTTCACCCGAATCCTCTCCGGGCCACTCTGCACCATGGTCCTTGCCGACCTGGGCGCCGAGGTGATCAAGGTCGAGCGGCCCGGGACCGGTGACGACACCAGGACCTGGGGGCCCCCTTTCGTCGGCGAGGACGCCGCCTATTTCCTTTCGATCAACCGGAACAAGAAGTCGATCGAGCTCGACCTGGGCGATCCGGACGACTTCGAGACGGTCCTGCAGATCATCGAACGCTCAGACGTACTTGTCGAGAACTTCCGCTCCGGGGTGATGACCAAGTTCGGCCTCGGCTACGACGACCTGCAGGAGCACAACCCGCAACTGGTCTACTGCTCGATCCGGGGGTTTCTCCACGAGAGCCAGCGGGCCCTACCCGGTTACGACCTCTTGATGCAGGCCATCTCCGGATTCATGTCAGTCACCGGCGAAGCGGGCGGAGAGCCGATGAAGATGGGGGTCGCAATCCTCGATGTCGTCGCCGGTCTCTACGGTGCCATCGCCATCATCTCAGGCCTCCGGGATCGCGACAACAGCGGAGAAGGCAGTCACGTCGAAGTGGGGCTGTTCGAGGCGAGCGTGGCCTCGCTGGTAAATCAGGCAGCCAACTACCTGGCCGGCAACGAGGTGCCTGTCGCCGCCGGCAACGCCCATCCCAACATCGTCCCCTACCAGGCCTTCGCCGCCGCGGACGGCCGGTTCGTGCTGGCGGCGGCCAACGACAAGCTGTTCCGGGCCGCAGCAATCGCCATGGACCGTGACGACCTGCTCGAAGACCCCCGCTTCACCTCAAACTCGGCCCGGGTGGAACACCGTGGCGAGCTGATCGCGGAGATGGACCGAATCTTCCGAGCCGGCACCGTGGACCGGTGGGTGGACGCCTTCGTCGCCGCCGGCGTCCCGGCGGCTCCTGTGAGGGGCATCGACGAGGTTTTCGCCTCCCTCGAAGGGGCCAGCATGCTGGTCGACGTGGAGGACTCTCAGCGGGGCGATCTCAAGCTGGTCCGCTCCCCGATTAGATTCGTGGGGGCGGAGTCCGGACTCCCCACGTCGCCACCGGTCCTCGGCGAGCACAGTGAGGAGATCCGGCGCTGGATCTCCGATACGGCGCCGCTGGGTCGCAGGTAGAGGTCATCTCAACCCCGGGACCGAGATGACCAGCACCTCAGCATCGTCATCACTCCGGTTCTCGATGAAGTGAACCGTCCCTTTGGGGAAGACGGCCGCGGCCAGCGGAGTCAGTGTCTGCTCAGTTTGCTCGTCGCCCACCACCATCTCCCCGGAGACCCCGACGTAGATCTGGAGACTGCCGGGATGGGTATGGGATTCGGAGTGCCCGCCCGGGGCGAGCCGCCCATGCCAGACGCTCACCTGTCCTTCGCCGCCGAGCGTCTCCCCGACCAGGAGTCGGTTGACCACGCCTTCATGCCCGCCCGGCAGGTATTCCTCCAAGTCCTCGAACCGGTGGAACCTCACACCGGGTCCTTCCCGGTCAGCCAGCGGACCGGGCTCACCGTCTCGATGACTTCGATCTGATCATCGGTCAGCCGGGGGGCTTGGCGGACGTGACCCCTCGGGTCGTCATCCTCGACGTCGAAGGGGAGGTCGGTCCCAAGCACCACATTCCTCTCCCCCATCACTTCGACCAGATAGGAAACGGTCTGCGGGGAATGGGTGAGGGTGTCGCAATAGATGTTGTCCAGGTAGTCGGTTGGCTTACGGGCAGCCTCGACCTTGGCCTCGGGCCGGACCTGCCAGGCCTTGTCCCAACGGCCGAACAGATAGGGAGCAATTCCTCCTCCGTGCATGAAGCACACCCTCAGCTCGGGAAGTAGGTCGAAGAGTCCGGAGAAGATCATGTTGGCCATGGTTATCGCGGAGTCGACCGGCATCCCGATCACGTTGATCAGGTAGTAGCCGGCGATCCGGGGGTTGGGGACGAAGTCGGGATGGATGAGCAATGGCATCCCACTCTCGGCGACCTCGGCGAGGAAAGGGACCCTCGCCTCGTCGCTGACATTTTCGCCAGCCACGTTGGTGCCCAAAGTGACACCTACCAGGCCCAACTCGTCGCGGGCCCTCCTCCACTCCCCGATCGCAGCCTGGGTGTCCTGGAGGGGCACCGTGGCCAGTCCCACGAAACGCTCCGGGCGGGCCTCCGCGACGGCGGCCGTGGCCTCGTTGAGGAGTCGGGCAAGCTCCAGAGACTGCTCCGGCTCGTCCCAATACCGATAGGTGAACGGTGGTGGCGAGAGGACCCGACGGTCCAGGCCCTCACGGTCGGTGGTGTTGAGGATCGATTCGATGTCGGAGAGCTGTTGCACGGTGGCGCCGACGGCAATCCCGTTGACCGTGATCGATTCGGGCACGCCGTTCACTGTATTGGTCGTGACCTGGACCTGACCACGACCCATCAGGGGTATCGCAGACTCAGGGAGATAGTGGGCGTGGACGTCCCAGACGACACCCGGGGCATTGAGATCGGGACCTGTGCTCATCGGCGCACCCTAGAGCCCGAGGCGCCGAGCGGCAGTTTCACTGGGTAGAACCGTGAAGTCATCAGTCAAAACACAGCGTATAGTCCGGCCCACGCCGGGCAAAGCTCGATACCGACTGGCGGATGGGCCAGGGGCTCGGTCGACGAGGAGGAGCTGAAAATGCGGAGACGCCGAACCAGATCGTGGCTCTCGATTTCCCTGGTGCTTGCGATGTTCCTGGCCGCCTGTGGCGACGGGGAAGGTGGCGACGAGACCACAGTCGCCAGTGGGGATACAAGCACTCCGGGCGAGGAGGCCACCACCACGACAGGTGAGCCCACCAGCCTCCGGGTCATGTTCCCGGTGAACAGCCCGATCCTCCATGGCTTCCGTGTCGCCGAGCACGCCGGCTACTACACCGATGAGGGGCTCGAGGTCGACTTCCAGTTCCTCGACGGAGGCGGCGAAGTCGTCACCCAGCTCCTTGGAGGGAATGGCGACATCGCCAACATCCCGGTTGGCCCGACGGTCGAGGCGATCGAACAGGGAAACACCGACCTGCGGGCGGTGTGGAACTACGTCTACGGGAGCATCTTCTACATTGCGGTCCCGGCGGACAGCGACATCGAGACCGCCGCGGACCTCGAGGGCAAGACCATTGGGATCACCGACCTGGCCGGCGGGGAGGTCCCCATCGTGCGGGGCGTGGTCCAGTCGGCAGGTCTCGATCCGGACACCGACGTCGAGCTGGTCCCGATCGGGGCGGCGACGGCCCTCACCGTGCGCGCGGTGGAGGAGGGTGAGGTGGATGCCTTCGGCGGCTCGATCAACGACGTCATCGCCCTCCAAGTCCAGGGCATCGAGCTCCGATATATCTTGCCCGAGGAACTGCTCGAGCTGCCCGCCTCGGGGATCGTCGTGCGGCAAGAGCTCCTCGACAGTCAGAGAGACGCCGTCGTCGGCTTCCTGCGGGCCTCGACCAAAGGCTCGTACTGGGCCCAGGTCAACCCCGATGCCAGCCTCTGTGTCCTTCAGGAGGTGGCACCCGAGCAGTTCGCCGAAGATACCGGTGCGCTGATCTTCGAGGCGACCCTTCCCATCACCTGGGCGCCGGAGGGCCAGCTGATGGGCTTCCAGAGCGCCGACAGTTGGGGCAGTTACTTCGACTTCGTCGGCGCCGAACGCCCTGACCTCGACCTGGACCAGATCGTCACCGACGAACTGCTCGAGGAGGCCAACGACTTCGACACGGCCGCAGTGGAGGAAGACGCCAACGGTTATCCGTCGTGCTGAAAGGCCGATCGGCTACCTCGAGCGCCGCTCGATGGCTCCAGCCGCAATAATGCGCCATGGCGCCGCGACAAGGAAGCCGAATCGATGAGCCCTGACCCATGACAGAGCCGCGACCCCGAACCGACGTCCTGCCCGCGACGGGTGCATCGATCATCGAGACCCGAGGCTTGTCGAAGGTGTACAGGAGCTCCAGCGGGGCGATCGAGGCCCTGGCCGATATCAGCATCGAGGTCCGACCCGGGGAGATGGTGGCATTCCTGGGACCGAGCGGTTGCGGCAAGAGCACGCTCCTTGAGATCCTCGCCGGGCTAATCCCGCCGACTTCCGGTGAAGTGACCATCGACGGCCAAGCGCCCCGTCCCCGGGCAGAGGTGGGATTGATGTTCCAGCAGGCTTTGCTCTTCCCGTGGAGGACCGTGCTGGCCAATGTCCTGCTCCCTGCAGAGTTACAAGAGAAAACCGACCGGGATTGGAAGGCACGTGCCCACGAGCTGATCGCGATGGTGGGACTGGAGGGATGGGCGGAGAAATACCACTGGGAGCTCTCCGGCGGAATGCAGCAGCGGGTCGCCCTGGCCCGGGTCCTGCTCCTCGATCCGGAGATCCTCCTCCTCGACGAGCCATTCGGCGCCCTCGACGAAATGACCAGGGAGTCGCTCGACCTGGAGATGATGCGGATCGCCAGCAACGCAGGGAAGACGGTGGTGCTTGTGACCCACAATGTCTACGAGGCAGCACTGATGTGCGATCGAATCTTCGTCTTCACCCCTCGACCCGGTCGAATCGCCGGAGTGGTCGAGATCGATGAGGCACAGCCCCGAAGCCTCGCATTCTCGACCACGACCGAGTTCGGTGAGCGAGTGGCCCAAGTACGGGGACTTCTTTCAGGAGATTCCGATGAGTGAGCGAACGGCGACCAAGGAGCCGGTGAAGGACAAGGCGATGGACCAAGCAGGTGGCCTGGAGTCGGGATGGAAGGAACGGTCGATTGGGCCCATCGGAGCGCTCATCCTCGCCGTCATCTTCGTGGTAACCGTCGAGCTGTTGGTGCTCAACGAGATCCTCAACGACATCATCGTCCCCCGGCCCACCGACGTCTTCTCCGCACTCATCACAACGCTCAGCGAAGGTTTCTTCTACCGCCACCTCTGGGTCACCACGTTGGAGGTGCTGATCGGGTTCGTCGTCGGCACCGTGCTCGGCTTCGCCATGGGCGCACTGCTCGGGATCTCACGGCGGGCGCGGGCGATCTCCTACCCCTACGTCGTGGCCTTCCAGGGGCTGCCCAAGGTGGTCCTGGCCCCGGTGTTCATCACCATCTTCGGTTTCGGGATCGAGTCGAAGATCGTGATGGCCATCGCCATCAGCTTCTTCCCGGTGCTGATCAACACCATGGCCGGTCTGACCGGGGTGGATCCTCAGGCGAGACGGCTGATGCGCTCACTCAACGCTTCCGATTGGCATATCTTCACCAAGCTCTCGCTGCCCAGCTCCCTGCCGCTGATCTTCGCCGGGATCAAGACGGGCCTGACCCTGGCCTTGGTCGGCGCAATCGTCGGCGAATTCGTCGGCGCAGATAGTGGCCTGGGTTACCTCCTCGACGTGTACTCCTACCAGCTCGAGATCCCACGGGTCTGGGCCATCACCACCATCTTGGCGGCGATGGGAGTCATCCTCTTCCTCTTCATCGAATGGGTTGACCGGAAGGTCGTCTTCTGGCAGTCGCGGCGTGAACTGTCGACGGGGATGTGATCACGTCGGTTGATCGGATGTCAGAGGCCATGACCTACCCGCGAACCGAGACCAGACTGGGGATGCGCATCACCTGGGATGCCCCTATCGAGGCGGACGACGGCGTCGTGCTCCGCGCCGATGTGTATGCGCCCGATGACGACGATCAACACCCGGTGATCCTCTCCTATGGGCCCTACGCCAAGTGGCATCACTTCGCCGACGGGTCTCCCCACCAGTGGGATCGGATGCGCACCGAACACCCTGACACCGTCGCCGGATCGACCAACAGCTTCCAGGCCTGGGAACTGGTCGACCCCGAGAAGTGGGTCCCCGACGGATACGTCTGCGTGCGAGTCGACTCCCGCGGCGCCGGTCGCTCCCCTGGCAACCTCGATCCATGGTCCCCGCGAGAGACCCAGGATCTCTATCAGTGCATCGAGTGGGCCGGCACCCAAGAGTGGTCCAACGGCAAGGTGGGCGTGAACGGCATCTCCTACTACGCCATGAACCAGTGGCAGGTCGGCGAGCTGAATCCGCCCCATCTGGCCGCGATGTGCCTGTGGGAGGGGGCGGCCGACCTCTACCGCGACATGGCTTATCACGGCGGCATCCTGTGCTCGTTTGCCGACCTTTGGTACCAGGGCCGGGTGCTCGATCGCCAGCACGGTCTGGGGAGGAGAGGGCCGTCGAGCCGGTTCACCGGCGATCCGATCGCCGGGCCAGCGACCGAGATCGACGAGGTGCTCGGGTCCAGAGCTACCGCCTTGGGGCAGGACCATCTCGAACACCCACTGATCGATGACTACTGGGAGCCTCGAATCCCTGATCCGTCCAAGATCCAAGTGCCGCTGCTCTCGGCAGGGAATTGGGGCGGAGCCGGTCTCCATTTGCGCGGCAACGTGGAAGGGTTCGTCCGAGCCGGATCCGAGCAGAAGTGGCTCGAGATCCACGGGCTGGAGCACTGGACCCACTTCTACACCGACTACGGAGTGGACCTGCAGAAGCGGTTCTTCGGGCACTTCCTGAAAGGTGAGGACAGCGGGTGGGCGGAGCAGCCCCGGGTACTGCTCAACATCCGTCATCCCGGGGATCGCTTCGAAGCTAGAGCCGAGTCGGAATGGCCATTGGCCAGGACCGAGTGGACCCCGTTCTACCTGGACGCGGACGGTCTGACCCTCACTGAGGAGAGCCCGGCTGCTGCAACCTTGGAATATGAGGGGTTTGGCGACGGAGTCACCTTCCTCACCCCACCCTTCGAGGAGAGGACCGAGATCACCGGACCGGTGGCGTGCAGGCTCTTCATCTCCTGCGAGACCGAGGACGTCGACCTGTTCCTGGTGCTCCGTCTGTTCACATCGGACATGGCCGAGGTCACCTTCAAGGGGGCGAACGAGCCACATACCCCGGTCGGGCATGGATGGCTGCGAGCCTCTCACCGGAAGCTCGATCCCGACCTCTCCGAGCCGTATCGACCCTTCCATACTCATGACGAGCGGCAACCCCTGACCCCCGGTGAGGTCTACGAGTTGGACGTCGAGATCTGGCCGACCAGCGTCGTGATCCCGCCCGGGTATCGGATCGGGTTGTCGGTGAGGGGACGCGACTACGTCTTTCCGAGCTCCACCCCACAGCCGGTTGCCCGACCCAGCACCGCCGCCACATCGGGGGTCACCTTCACCGGCGTTGGCCCGTTTCGTCACAACGTTTCCGCCGACCGCGACCCGTCGGTGTTTGGTGGCCGGGTCACCATCCACACCGGCGAGGACCATCCCAGCCATCTTCTGCTTCCCATCATCCCATGACCGATATGTTGTCCCAGAGAGGAGCTAGCCCATGACCGCAGAACGGCACCCTGATGCAATGATGCTGGCGGAGAAGGTGGTGCCTGAGCACACCGCCCTGATCGTCGTCGATTACCAAAATGACTTCGTCGCCGAAGGTGGCGCCCTGGACAAGTCCGGCAAGTCACCCGAAGCGTTGGCTGGGATTCACGACAACATCACCGAGGCCATCGACCTCGCTCGCCAAGCCGGGGCGCGTGTGGTGTTTCTGAAGTGTGAGTACAGCACACCGGACAACAGGTTCCTGTCCCGGGTGTTCCTCGACCAGGCCCGGCGCCGACTCAACGGCCTCTACCACGAGATCCCTGTATGCGAACCGGGGAGTTGGGGGGCCGAGTTCTACGGCGACGTCCAACCCGCCGAGGCCGACCTGGTGGTGACCAAACACCGCTTTGGTGGATTCGACGGCACGGACCTCGACCTCGTGCTCCGCAGCAACGGGATCGAGTCGCTCGTCTTCGCCGGCGTGGTCACTCACGTTTGTGTCGAGTCGACCGTGCGGGAGGCGTTCTTCCACGATTACTTCAACGTCGTACTCCGAGACGTAGTGGCGGGCTACCGGGAGGAGTGGCACAAGCACGCACTCGATGTCATCGACTGGGGCTTCGGTGAAGTGGTCTCCTTCGACGAGTTGCGGGAGATCTGGGCGCTGTCTTAGCTTCCGACAGGTCATTCCGGCGCGTATATACCTCCCAGGCCATGGTGAGGACGGTCCCGGTCCCGGTCGGGGTCAGGGTGCAGTCGACCAGCTGATGGACGGTCGACCCGGGGACGTGGATAAGGTCTCTGGTCAGGATCCGGGCGAACGGCAACCACTCCGGGATCACCGACGGCACCACGTGGTCACCTGATGACACTGGCCGACGTGACCCTGACCGAGCCTGCCCTTGCCCTCGCGCACCTGTCCCAACCGAGAGGCTCTTCAGGTATTTTGGGATCGCCGATACGGTCCCCGCACCTGTTCCACAGGCCGAGCGTCTCCACCGACGCCCTGCCCCGATAGTCGGGCTCTTGATCTCCGATCACCGAACGGTGCTCGCCGCCTCCCAGACCGGGGTCATGTCGGCCACCCAGCACTCGACCTCACCGAAGTCGTAGGCCTCGCGATGTGGTGTCCACTCGTCGGTGAGTGGGTGAGGCCGAGGGCGTCGACCGCGGAGTCGGTGTGGACCGCATAGGCCCGGATCCCGGTGTTGGCGACGGTGGGCGACGATCACCTCGTCACCCACTAGCTCCTGGTTGGTCCCGATGCTCTGGATGAGGAACTCGCCGTGGTGGACGATGAACTCGAGGTCGAGGGTGCCGAGGTTGGCACACGCATTGCAGTCACAGCAGACACCCCCTCCGGCCCTTCGGGCCACCTCCCCCTGCGGGGGAGGAAACGGGGTGCGGTTCAACATCAATCCTCGATTGCCAGTGGGGGCCGGGTCCCCTCCCCTGCCGCCCGTCAATGCCCGAAGGCCTCCTCCAGCCACCAGGACGCCTGGCTGGTCACCTTGGCGTCGATCAGCAACGGTCGGGCCCGGTCCCCGGCCACCCACACCGCCACCGGGTCGAGGTCCGACTTCTCACGCACGGTCAACGCCTCGAAACCGAAGCCGCGGGCAATGGCTGCGATGTCCGTTGGGGGGAACTCGACGATGTCGAGGTCGTGGCCGTCCGGGCCGAAGTGGTGGACCTCGGCGCCGTACGCCTCGTCGTTGTAGACAACCACGACCATGGGGAGACCGAGACGGACCACCGTCTCCATCTCGGCGATCGACATCAGCCCGCCGCCGTCGCCCAACGCCGCCACCGGGAGCCGGTCGGGTTGGGCCAGGGCGGCACCGATGGCCGTAGCCAGGCCGAGCCCGATCGACTGGAACGCCTGGGTGAAACAGAACCCCCACTCGTCGGGCACCGAGAGGTACATGCTGGGATAACCCATGAAGTTGCCCGAGTCGATGCTGACGATTCGCTCTTCGGGCAACAGGTCGTCGAGGGCGATGGAAAGGGTGCGGGCGTCGATCCTCTCCCCGGTGCTGTTCTCCTCGTAGGGCACGTCCCGCCAACGGATCTCGGAGGCGATGCGGCGGCGGACATCGTCCGACCGGTAGCCGGGCGACGGCTCGCCGACCCTGGCCAACGCCGCCTCGGCGGTGGCCCGCACATCCCCGACGACGCCTTCGGCCACGGGCCGCTGGGCGCCGATGGCATCGGGGTCGTCGTCGACCTGGATCACCCGTGACCCCTCCCCGATCAGGCGGCCGTGACGCATCGTCCACATGTTGAGCGCACACCCCCACCCCACGATGAGGTCGGCCCCCTTGATCAACTCCGCGGCCAATGGCGATGAGAACCCACCGGAAACATCGAGGTACCACTCGTTGTCGTTGAACAGCCCTTTGGCCACCGCCGAAGTCGCCAACAAGGCACCTGTCGTCTCGGCCAGGTCGGCGAGGGCCTGCCGACATCCCGGGCCACGCGAACCGCGTCCGGCGACGAACACCGGACGTTGGGCACCTTCCAGGGCTCCTGCCAGGAGGTTCAGATCGTCGTCGGAGGGAACCATGGGATCCGAACTCGCCATCGGCTCAGGGAGGGTGAGGTTCTCCACCTCGTCGCCCTGGACGTCGAGGGGAAGGTTGAGGAGCACGGCGCGCCGCTCCCGCCGGGCCAGGTCGATGGCCGCGGCGGCGTCGGCGACCGCGCTGTCGGCCGAACCGATCCGCATCGGTACCGCACCCACCGACGTTGCCAGCATCTCCTGGTCGACGTAGAAGTTCGACCTCGGCTGCGTGGCTTGGGCGGCGACGACGACCATCGGGGTTCGGCTCTTCGCCGCCTCGGTGATCCCGGTCATGGCGTTGGTGAGCCCACACCCCTGATGGACGCTGAGCACCGCCACCTCCCCGCTCATCCGCCCGTAGGCGTCGGTCATGGTGGCGGCGCCGCCTTCGTGGCGAGCTGCGACGAACCGGGCGCCGGCGTCGATCATGGCATTGGTGACGTGGAAGTTGCCCGAGCCCACCACCCCGAAGACCTGACGCACCCCCCGCTCGACCAGGGTACGGCCCACCGCCTCGGATACGTTCATCAGCGGTCGACGAGGGCGAGCACCCGCACCGGCGAGCCGGAGCCGGTGACGATCTTGAGGGGGGCGGCGATCACGACCGCGCCGGTGGGAGGCAGCTTGTCGAGGTTCTGCAACTGGGCGAGCCCGTACTTGCCCGCACCGAGGAAGAAGGCGTGACACGGGAACGGCGGGTCGAACGAGTGGGCGGCGCCGGCGTCGGTGCCGATCGTCTCCACCCCGATCCCCTGCAATACCGACTCCTCGGCCACCCAGCGGGCGCACGCAACCGACATCCCCGGGCTGGTGGGCCCGGTCTCGGTGTTGTTGACCATCTCCTCCTGAGTTGTGCGGGCCGACCATCCGGTCCGGCACAACAACCACCCGCCGTCGGGGAAGGGGCCGTGCTCGTCCTGGAATGCGTCGAGATGCTCCTTCTCGATCACGAAGTTGGGGTCCTCGGCCACCTGGCCGCTGACGTCGATGACCACCGCCGGGGCGACGAAGGCGGAGACGGGCACCGAGGCGATGTCGGGCTTGTCCCGTCCGGTCACCCAGTGGATCGGTGCGTCGAAGTGGGTGCCGGTGTGCTCACCCGTGTGGAAATTGTTCCAGTACCAGGCGGGGCCACGATCGTCGTAATTCGAGATCTCCTCCAACTCGAAGTGAGCGGTCTGCCCGAACTCGGGCGGCAGCTCGAGCAGGGGGGTCTCGCTGGACAACGGTGCGGTGAGGTCGACCACCTCCACCGAGCCGGAGGCGATGGCCCCGGTCAGATTGCCTAGAACTGTCATGTCATTCCTCCCCTTGTTGGGTGCCGGTTCCTGGTATTCGTGATCATTCGACCTTCGCCTCATCCATCTCCCGCAACCGGTAGCGCTGCACCTTCCCGGTCTGGGTCTTGGGCAGGGCGGAGATGAACTCGATCTGTCTCGGGTACTTGTAAGGGGCGATGTCGTCCTTGACGAAGCTCTGCAGCTCCGCTGCCAGGTCGTCGCTGGGCGCCATGTCGGGGCGGAGGACGACGTATGCCTTGACCACCTGGGTCCTCATCTCGTCGGACACTCCGACCACGGCACACTCGGCCACCGATTGGTGACGGAGCAGCGACGCCTCCACCTCGGGACCGGCGATGTTGTACCCCGAGGAGATGATCATGTCGTCGGTCCGGGCCTGGTACCAGAAGTAGCCGTCGGCGTCGCGGACATAGGCGTCGCCGGTGAGGTTCCACCCCTTCTTCACATACTCGCCCTGCCGCTCGTCGTCGAGATAGCGGCACCCGGTGGGCGCCCGCACCGCGAGCAGGCCGATCTCGCCGTCGGGGACCGGCTCCACCTCGTCGTCGACCACCCGGGCCTCGACCCCCGCCAGAGGACGACCGGTGGCTCCGGGGCGGATGTCGCCCCCGGAGGCGGAGATGAAGATGTGGAGCAGCTCGGTGGCGCCGATGCCGTCGATCAACTCGACGCCGGTCGCCTCCTTGAACTGCTCCCAGGTCGGTTTGGGCAGGGTCTCGCCGGCCGAGACCCCGGCCCGAAGCGACCCGATGTCGTATTGGTCCAACGCCGCCAGCATCCCCCGGTAGGCGGTGGGGGCGGTGAAACAGACGGTGGGCTCGAGCCTGGAGATGGCGTCGAGGAACTCGACGCCGGGCCGCTCGGTCAGCAATGTCGTAGCCCCCACCCGCATGGGGAAGATCACCAGACCGCCGAGGCCGAAGGTGAATGCGAGAGGTGGGCTGCCGCAGAAGACGTCGTCCGCCCGTGGGGCGAGGACCGGGTTGAACATGTCGGCGATGGCGAGGACGTCGCGGTGGAAATGCATGGTGCACTTGGGCTCGCCGGTGGTCCCCGAGGTGAAGGCGAGGAGGGCCACGTCGTCGGCGGCGGTCTCCACCGGGGTGAACCGGTCCGACTTCGACTGCGCCCGCACCAGGAGGTCGTCTGCTCCCCCGTTGCCCCAGGGCACCACCACCACATCGGCTGCCACCTCGTCCATCTCCTCCATGAGCCGGGAGTCGCACAGGGCCAGCTCGATCTCCGCTTTGGAGATCGTGGTCTCCAGCTCGTTGGCGCGGAGCAGCGGCATGGTGGTCACCACCACCCCTCCGGCCCTGACCACCGCGAACCAGGCGGCCACCGCCCACGGGTGGTTGAAGCAGCGAAGCAGCACCCGGTTGCCGGGCTGGAGGCCGAGATCCTCCACCAGGACATTGGCGATCCGGTTCGACCATTCGTGGAGCTCGCCGTAGCCGAAACTCACCGACCCGTCGGCAGCGATCATGCAGGGGCGGTCGCCCCAGGAGCGTTCGATGGCGTCGTCGAGGAGAGACGCTCCGCAGTTCAGCTGCCCCGGATAGGCGAAACGGGGGTCGTCCCAATTCATCACCGGCCACTGCTCCACCCGGGGCAAACCCTCTCTGCAGAACGGGTCGACATGGGCACTGTGGCCGGTGGGGCCGGGAATCAGCCGCGTCGTCAAGTCTTCCTCTCGGTGTCCGGTGCGGGACGACTCACGCTAGTTGCCCGAGGCAGGACCGTGCCCGGAGAACGGCTCCTATGGTGATGTCCCGATCGTGGGGAGTGACCAGTGGAGTTTCACAATCTGGGAAGGACCGGTCTGCGCGTCTCCGGCTTCGGCATGGGATGCGGGAACTTCGGCGGCATCGGCAGCGCCCCCGCCTTCTTCGGCCAGGGTGAGTCCGAGGAGGAGGCCTTCGCCCTCCTCGACCGGGCCGTCGATCTGGGCATCAACTACCTCGACACTGCCAACGCCTATGGCGGTGGCCGCAGCGAGACCACCATCGGCAAGTGGCTTGCCGGCAAGGACACGTCGGTCCGCGACAACCTCCTGATCAGCTCCAAGGTGGCCAACCCGGTCGGTCCCGGGCCCAACCAGCGCGGCCTGTCGCGACGGCACGTCCTGGAGCAGGTCGATGCCAGTCTCGACCGGCTCGGGGTCGACCACCTCGACATGTACCTGGTTCACGAGCCCGACCCAGACACCCCGTTGGAGGAGACCCTCGACGTCTTCGACTACCTGGTGGTGACGGGGAAGGTCCGCTACATCGGGGCGTCCAACTTCCCGGCCTGGCTGATGACCAAGGCGCTCTGGATCAGCGACGTCGCCGGTGGCCGTCGCTTCGAGTGGATCCAGAACTCGTTCAACCTCATCGACCAGGACGATCAGGCCGATGTGCTCGAACTGTGCCGTGACCAGGGACTGGGGTTCACCAACTTCAGCCCGCTCTGTGGCGGTCTGCTCACCGGCAAGTACCGCCTCGACGGCGACTACCCGGATGGGTCGCGGATGACCAAGCGACCCGAGCCCTACCTGCGGCACTGGAACGAGACCACCTTCGCCCGTCTCGATCGGCTCGCCGCCATCGCCGCTGCGGCCGGGGTGAGCATGGCCGGGCTCGCCCTGGGCTGGCTGTACCACCACCCCGACGTCACATCCTCGATCGTCGGCCCCCGCCGCCCCTCCCACTTCGAACCGATCGAGGAGGCCCTGAGCCTGCAACTCAGCGAGACGGAGTGGGCCGAGGTCGGCGCCATCTTCACCGGGGACGAAAGCTGATGGAAACCCTGTTCATCGGCCAGGACGAGGTTCGGGACCTGCTCCCGATGGCCGACTGCATCGAGGCGGTGCGTCAGGCGCTCGCCGACCTGGCCCGGGGCGACGGAATCCAGCCGCTGCGGCCGGTGATGTGGCTCCCGGAGAAGGTGGGCGCGCTGGGGATGATGCCCGGCCACCTGGGGTCGATCGAGACCATGGGCATCAAGACGGTCACCGTCTTCCCCGGCAACGCCGGCACCGAGTTCGACTCCCATCAGGGGACGGTGATGCTGTTCGACGCCGGCAACGGCCGTCTCAAGGCGGTCATCGACGCCACCGAGATCACCGCGATACGCACCGCAGCCGCCTCGGCGGTGGCCACCGACTTGCTCGCCCGCGAGGACTCTGCAGTGCTCGCCGTGCTCGGCGCCGGTGTGCAGGGCCACAGCCATGTCGAGGCCATCCCCCAGGTTCGGCCGATCACCGAGATCAGGGTGTGGAGCCGCAGCCCGGAGAGCGCCGCGGGTCTCGCCGCCGCCGGTGCCGGGGACGCCGCCATCCGCGCCGTGGGCTCGGTTGCCGAAGCCGTGGCCGGCGCCGACATCGTCTGCACCACCACCGCCTCTAGGGAGCCGATCCTCCCCGGGTCGCTCCTCGAGGCGGGGATGCACGTCAACGCGGTCGGCTCCAGCGTTCCCTTCGCCCGCGAGCTCGACTCCGAGGCAATGGCTCGCTCCCGGATCTTCGTCGACCGGCGCGAGTCGACCCTCAACGAGTCGGGCGACTTCCTGATGGCCCAGGCCGAAGGATTGGTCGGCGAAGACGACATCGTCGCCGAGCTGGGCGAGCTCATCGTCGGCGCCCACCCGGGCCGGGGCTCGGACCAGGAGATCACCATCTTCGTCTCCCTGGGCCTCGCCGTGGAGGACATCGCCGCCGGCGACCTCGTCTACCGCAACGCCCTGTCCTCGGGCCGGGGTGTGAGCATCGAGTTCGGAGGCGCCCGGCATGGCTGAACCGATCCCCCTCGCCGAGATCGAGGCGGCCGCCGAACGCCTCCAAGGCCTGGCGCTGCGGACCCCGCTGGTCCGGTTCAACGTGGACACCGGGCCGGTCGAGATCTTCCTGAAGCTGGAGAACCTGCAGCCGATCGGGGCCTTCAAGATCCGGGGCGCCGGCAACGCCATGGCCCTCGCCGGGGAGGAGGCCCTCCGCGACGGGGTGTGGACGGCGAGTGCGGGGAACATGGCTCAGGGCGTGGCCTGGAATGCGGCGCGGCTCGGGGTCCGCTGCTCGGTGGTGGTTCCCGACCACGCCCCTGCAGCCAAGCTGGACGCCCTCGACCGTCTCGGCGCCACCGTCGTCAAGGTCCCCTTCGAGGAGTGGTGGCAGATCATCGTCACCCACCGGTATGAAGGACAGAGCGGGGTGTTCGTCCACCCGGTCAGCGATCGGGCGGTGATTGCGGGCAACGGCACCATCGGACTGGAACTGGTCGAGGACCTTCCCGACCTCGACGCAGTGGTCGTCCCTTACGGCGGCGGCGGTCTCAGCTCGGGAATAGCCTCGGCCCTGCGGCACCTCGAGCCGAACGTTCCCGTCTACGGCGCCGAAGTGGACACATCGGCGGCGCTGCAAGCCGCCTTCGCCGCCGGGGAGCCCACCGAGATCGAATACACCCCCTCCTTCGTCGACGGGATCGGCTCGGGCCGGGTCCTCGACGAGATGTGGCCGCTGGTCGAAGAGCTCCTCGCCGGCTCGCTGGTGTCGTCGCTTCAGGAGGTCGAGGCGGCGGTACGGGACCTGGCCATGCGCAACCATGTGGTCGCCGAAGGCGCCGGGGCCGCAGGCGTCGCCGGCGCGGTAAAGGGCGGGGCCGGCAGTGGCAAGGTGGTTTGCATCGTCTCCGGAGGGAACATCAACGCCGCCAAGCTGGCCGAGATCCTCTCAGCGCATTAGCAACGGGTTCCGACGCGGATTCGCCATCCGTGGCACAATCGCTGCTCCATTGCGCCCCTGGGTTCCGGGAAAACGAGGGATGGCCGGCTACGTAACACATGTCAGCGAGATCGAGCCTGTGAGCGAGACCGGTGACACGGTCTCGACCAGGACCACGATCGACCACTCGGTCGGCGCCGAGCGTCTCGTCCAGAGGGTGCACTCGTTCTCCCTCGGGACCTCTCCCCCACGCCGCAACGACGACCGCGACGAAGTGGCATATGTGGTGTCGGGCACCGGGTCCCTCATCCTCGACGGGGGCTCCCACGCCCTTCATCCCGACCTCGGCGTCTACATCAGGGCCGGGGAGAGCTACACGGTGGTCAACAACGGAGACGACGATCTGGTTGTGGTCTCGGTGACCGCGCCCCCACCCGACGAAGACGACGAGACCGTCCGAAAAGTGACGGTTGACGTCGCCGACCAGCCGGTCATCCCCGCCGGGAAGGACCGGGAGTTCAAGTTCGTGGTCGACCCCGCCGCCGGCTGCCGCGAGGTCACCCAGTTCGTCGGCTGGATCCCACCGGGACGCGCCCCCACCCACTACCACCTCTACGACGAGGTCATGTACATCCTCGACGGAGAGGGCGTGCTCCATCTCGAGGGCCAACCCGACACTCCGATCACCACCGGCACCTGCATCCATCTTCCACCACCTGTCGAGCACTGTGTCGAGAACACGGGCGACAGGCCACTGAGAGTCCTCGGTGTGTTCCACCCTGCGGGGAGCGCCGCCGAGGCGTACGAAAAAGAAGCAAAGGGACAATGAAGGGAAGGACCACCTTGAGACGACATTCGACGTGGAGGCTGCTGGCGGCGCTGCTCGCCCTCGCCCTCGTCGCCGCGGCATGCGGCGACGACGCCGGGGAGAGCACCACCACCGCCGGGGGCACCGATACCACCGCCGGGAGCACCGACACCACCGAAGGCGAGCCCACCACCACGACCGAGGGCGCCCAGCCGGTCGACTCGTGTGAGGCCACGGTCGGCTTCATCGGCCCGATCACCGGGGACGTCGCCTTCATCGGCGGGGTCCAGCTCAACTGGTTCAACTACGCCCTCGACACCTGGAACGAGGAGATGGGCTACGACTTCCAGATGGTCGAAGGCGACAACCAGTTCGACACGGCGCAGAGTGCGACCCTGGCCCAGCAGTTCCTCGACAACACCGCCATGGTGGCTGCGGTCGGCCCGGCGGGAAGCGACCAGGTCGACGCCGCAGGCGCGGTGTACGAGGCGGGCGACCCGAACTTCACCTTCATCTCGCCCTCCTCCACCCGATCGGGGATCACCGCCCAGTACACGGGGATGTTCCGCACGGTCCCGACCGATGACGACCAGGGACCGACCACGGCCGACTTCCTGATGGCGCAGGGCGCCGAGAACGTCTTCATCGTCGACGACCAGTCGTCGTACTCGACGGGACTCGCCGACTCGGTCGAGGAGAACCTGACTGCGGCGAACGTCACCGTGACCAGGGATTCGGTCGCACAGGATGTGACCGACTTCTCGGCTCTGGTGGGAACGATCCCCGACGAGGCGAACTTCGTCTACCTGCCCTGGCAGGTTGCGGCCAACGGCCAGATCTTCGCCAACCAGATGACCGAGCAGGGCAAGGAAGCGGTGATCTTCGGATCTGACGGCATGGACTCAGACGACTTCACCGAGGCGGGCTCCTACATCGCCGCCTTCGCCCCGGACATCTCCGCCATCGAGGGCTCGCAGAGCATCCTCGACGGCTATCTGGAGCAATACGACGACACCAACACCTTCGGGCCTCCGGTCTACGCGGCGGCGCGGGTGATCTTCGAGGCCATCGACCGGGTATGTCAGACCGGACAGACTCCCGACCGGGCCAATGTCCAGGCCGAAGTGCGCAACACCGACCAGGCCGACTCGATCCTCGGTTCGCCGATCTCGTTCACCGAGGACGGCGACCTCGCCGAAGGCCGGTTCTTCATCTTCCAGATCCAGGAGGACGGGTCGAAGACATTGGTCGAGTAGCCGGACAGATGCGACCCCCGGGCGAGGAGTAGAGACACACCCGCATGGAGAACTTTCTCCAGCAGACCGTCAACGGTCTGACACTGGGCAGTGTCTATGCGCTCCTCGCCCTGGGGTACTCGATGGTCTACGGGGTGCTGAAGTTCTTGAACTTCGCCCACGGCGAGGTCTACATGTTCGGCGCCTTCGCCGGTTACGGGATGCTGACGGTGCTGGGCGGGCCGTCGGCCCTGCTGGTCCCGGTCTGGGCCGCCATCATGCTGATGTTCGTGGCGTCGATGGTGGTCGCCTCGGGCATCGGCGTCGCCCTGGAACGCTTCGCCTACCGCCCACTGCGCAACTCCTCCCGGATCGCGCCGTTGATCAGCGCCGTCGGGGCGTCGTTCTTCCTCCAGGCGGCGGCCCTTCTCCTCTTCACCGCCAACTCGAGGAGCTACGAGGCCCCCACCCTGATCCCGATCGAGTCGGGTCTGACCGTCGGGCCGATAAACGTGTGGATGGTCAGGATCCTGGTGATCGTGACCGCGGTGGTGTTGATGATCCTGCTCACCTGGTGGGTGGAGCGCAGCAAGGTGGGTAGGGCGGTACGGGCGGTCTCATACGACCGTGAGGCGGCGGCGATGATGGGAGTCGATGTCGATCGGGTCATCGTCGTCACGTTCCTGATCGGATCCGCCCTCGCCGGCGTGGGTGGGGTCATGGTGGGCCTGGTCTTCGGGCGGATCTTCCATCTCATGGGGTTCGTCGCCGGGCTCAAGGCGTTCACCGCGGCCGTGGTCGGTGGCATCGGCAGCATTCCCGGGGCCATGCTCGGCGGTCTGCTCATCGGGTTCGCCGAGGCGTATACCACCGCCTACATATCGTCCACTTTCCAGAACCTCATCGTCTTCGGCCTGCTCATCGCATTCCTCCTGATCCGGCCCAGCGGGTTCCTCGGGCGGCCGGAATTGGCGAAGGTGTAGCTCGTGTCGGACATCGGCGTCGACCGATGGGTGGAGGAGTCGGGAGGACGCCAGGAGCAGTACTCCGGTTGGACCGCCCCGGTGCGCAGGCTCTTCGACCGGATCGGCACCGGGTGGGGTCTGCTGATCTTCACCGTGGCGACGGCGACCTTCCCCCTCCTGGTCAGCCAGGGTGGGGTGAGGATCGGCATCACGGTGCTGCTGTTGGCGATGCTGGCGTTGGGGCTCAACGTGGTGGTCGGCTGGGCGGGTCTGCTCGACCTCGGTTACGTCGCCTTCTACGGCTTCGGCGCCTACTTCTACGCCATCGTCGCGTCCGACCAGCTGTCGTTGCACTGGCCGACGTGGGTGGCCATTCCCGTCATCGTGATCGCCACCGCGCTCCTCGGGGCGCTGTTGAGCCTTCCCTCGCGGCGGTTGACCGGCGACTACCTGGCGATCATGACACTTTTCTTCGCCCAGGTCTTCGTCGAGATCGTGCGCAACTTCCAGCGTCTGCCCGGGGTCAGCCCGGACTTCGATCTCACCGGCGGGCCCAACGGGATCACCGGGGTCGAGCCGTGGCGTCTGTTCGGGTTCGAGTTCGACACGTTCACCGAGAACTTCTATCTGCTCCTCGGCCTTCTGGTGCTGCTCGTCATCGGGCTGCACAACATCGACAAGTCGAGGACGGGCCGCGCCTGGCGGGCACTGCGCGAGGACACGCTGGCAGCGGAGCACATGACCACGCCGGTGAACCGGCTCAAGATGCTCGCCTTCGCCGTGGGGGCGGCCATCGCCGGGCTGACCGGGACCATCTTCGCCGCGGTCCAGGTGGGTGTCTTCCCCAACAACTTCCTCCTCGTCTTCCTGATCACCATCTACGCCGCCCTGATCCTGGGTGGGATGGGGTCGATACCCGGCGCCGTCGTGGGCGCGGTAGCGGTCGCCTTCACCCCGGAGCTGTTGCGCAACCCTGGCACCGCCGGGTGGCTCTTCTATGGGGGTCTGGTCGCGGTGCTGGTGGGTATCTTCAAGAAGCGGGCACTGGCGGTGTTGGCGGCGGCGGGCGTGATCCTCCTCGGCGTGCTGGTCCGGGTCACCGCCCTCGGCGTCTGGGACGAGTCGATCCTCGGGGTGGCCAACGACACCTTCACCGGTCGGCTATTGGACGGCTGGCTCCTGGTCCTTGGGGACCAACAAGACATCGTCAGCAATTACGCCTTCATTCTCACGCTCGTCGGGGTGCTGGGAGTCATCGTCACCAAGGGCTGGTGGAGGATGGCCGTCCTCATCCCCACCGCCTACCTGGCCATCCTGGTGTGGGAGAACAAGCTGGCACTCCAGCCCAGCGTCACCCGCCAGCTGCTCTTCGGAGGGGTTCTCATGGTGATGATGGCGGTCCGGCCCCAGGGGATGCTCGGCACCCGACGGGTGGAGATCACATGACCACTCCCATCCTCGAGATCCGCGGGCTCTCCAAGGCTTTCGGCGGCCTCCGGGTGATCCAGACCCTCGACCTCACCGTGGGAGCTGGTGAGATCGTCAGCGTGATCGGGCCCAACGGCGCCGGGAAGACCACCCTGTTCAACATGATCAGCGGCATCTACCGGCCCGACGCCGGCGAGATACTCCTCGACGGGAAGAGCATCGTCGGCGCCTCGCCCGAGAAGATCGCCAACCTGGGAATCGCACGCACCTTCCAGACACTGCGGGTGTTCCTCAACATGACGGTCAGGGAGAACGTCATGGTCGCCACATACGGCGCGACCAAGACCCGGATCTGGCAATCGGTGCTTCAAACCGGGGCGGCGCGGCGGGAAGAGGAGGCCGTGAAGAGGCTCGCCGAGGACAAGCTGGGCTTCTTCGGGGAGCGGCTCATGGGCTATCGCTGGGACCAGCCCGCCTACAGCCTCTCCTACGCCAACAGACGCCGCCTCGAGATCGCCCGGGCCATGGCCATCAACCCGCGGCTGCTGATGCTCGACGAGCCGGCGGCGGGGATGAACCCGGTCGAGACCCACGAGATCACCGAGCTGATCGGCCGTCTCCGCGACGAGGCCGGCTACTCGATCCTGGTGATCGAGCACGACATGCACGTCGTGGAGGGAATCTCCGACCGGGTGGTCGCCCTCGACCATGGGGTGAAGATCGCCGAAGGATCCTTCGACGACGTAGCCGGGGACCCGAGGGTCATCGAGGCATATCTCGGCTACCGGGCCGCCGACAGCAAATGAGCGACACCGCGCCTCTTCTCGCCCTGGAGGACATCAACACCTACTACGGGCAGATCCACATCCTCCAGGGCATCTCGATGCAGATACGGCCCGGTGAGCTGGTCTGTCTCCTCGGGGGCAACGCCTCGGGAAAGTCGACCACCCTCAAGACGATCCTGGGCATCGTGGAGCCGCGCAGCGGCACCGTGGAGTTCGACGGTGTCGACGTCACCGACGAGTCGACCAGCTATCGCATCGGCCGGGGAATGGCGATCGTCCCCGAGAACCGGAGGCTCTTCGCACCCATGACCGTGCTCGAGAACCTGGAGATGGGCGCCTATCTCCGCAGCGACGACTACTCGGCCGACCTCGAGGACATCTACGGCTTGTTTCCCGTCCTCGCCGAGCGCATCGAGCAACCCGCCGGCACCCTGTCAGGCGGAGAGCAACAGATGGTGGCCATGGGCCGGGCGTTGATGTCGAAACCCAAGCTCCTTTTGATGGACGAGCCATCGATGGGGCTGGCACCCATCCTCGTCGAGCAGAGCTTCGAGATCATCAAGCGGGTCAACGAGTCGGGAGTCTCCATCCTGGTCGTGGAGCAGAACGCCAACATGGCGCTCTCGATCGCCGACCACGGTTATGTCCTCGCCACCGGCCGAATCGTCCTTGCCGACACTGCGGCGGCTCTCTCCGAGCATGAGGATCTGAAGAAGGCCTATCTTGGGCGCTGACCCGGCCGGAGACCCGTATTGACCGACGCACTGCCCCATTCCATCCGAGACCGATTCCCGCTGCTGGAGCGGGCGGTCTACACCAACAGCTGCTCCCAAGGGGCCCTGTCCAATGAGGTGCGTGCGGCGTACCAGCGCTATCTCACCGACTGGGACGAGAAAGGCGCTCCGTGGGACCTCTGGGTCGAGCTGGCTGGAGCTGCCCGATCCCGGTTCGCCCGGCTGCTCCACGCCTCGACCGATGAGATCGCCGTGACCACTTCGGTGTCCGCGGGGGTCAGCTCCCTGCTCAGCGGCCTGCGTCATCCCGACGGCCGCAACAAGATCGTGATCAGCGACTTCGAGTTCCCCACCATCGGCCAGATAGTGCACGCTCAGGAGCTTCTCGGCGCCAAAGTGAAGCATGTCCCGGCCTCGGCGGACGTCACCATCCCCCTCGACCGGCTCGCCGAATCGATCGACGAGGAGACGGCGCTGGTCGCCATCACCTATGTCTGCTTCCGCAACGGATCCAAGACCGATGTCAAGGCGGTCATCGACCTGGCCCACGAGGCCGGCGCCCTGGTTCTCCTCGACTCCTTCCAGGCGGTCGGCGCCATCCCCATCGATGTCCGCGATCTCGGGGTCGACTTCGTCGCCGGCGGCACCCTCAAGTATCTCCTCGGCTCCGCCGGGCTGGCCTTCCTCTACTGCCGGGCCGACCTGCTCCCCCAGATCACCCCGACCCAAACCGGGTGGTTCGCCGACGAGGACATCTTCCAGATGGACATCTACGACTACTCACCGTCGGCGACGGCGACCAAGTTCGAGAGCGGGACACCACCGATTCCCAACATCTACGCCGGTATCGCCGGGATGGACCTCATGGACGAGATCGGCATCGCCGAGACCGAGCAGCACGTCGCCGGTCTCACCGACCAGTTGATCGAGGGTCTCGACCGGATCGGCGCCAGGATGGTGACCCCCCGCGATCCGGCGCGGAGGGGGCCGATGATCGCTGTCGCCACCACCGACGAAAAGACCCTGGTCGCAGCCCTCGCCGATGACGCCATCCTGACCTCTCCCCGCGACGGGAACATCAGGCTCTCCTGGCATTGCTACAACTCGGCCGAGGACGTCGAGGCGGTGGTGGCCGGGCTGGAGCGTCACTCCGAGTTTCTCGCCCGCTGAGCCGCTCGCTTCGGCGGCCCGGATCGGGGCCGGCATTTCGTTACCTTCGCCTCTAGTCAGATCGGCCACCCTGTTCCACGATCGAAGCGTCAACACGGATCGAGTAATGGAGGTCAAGAAATGACCGATACCGTGACCGCCGAAGTGCAGCTCCCCGACGACAAGCCGCCCGCGTGGGCCAACTCACTGATGAGATGGGCGCTGACCACACCGGGTCTCCAGGCCATGGTGGGCCAGGGGGTGGCGCTGCTCACCTTCACCGGTCGGAAGACACACAAGACCTACACGATTCCGGTCAGCTACCACCGGGAAGACGACACCGTGACCGTGGTCACCAAGCGGGCGCGCCGCTGGTGGCGGAACTTCGAGACCGCCCACGATGTCGAGGTGCGGATCGCCGGACGCAACTACACGGGCAAGGCCGAAGCCGTGCCCGGTGAGGAGGACGCACTCGAGTTCATGATCGACTATCTGGGGAAGCGACCGATCGACGCCAAGGCCTACGGGCTGGCCCGCGACGAGATCACCCGGGAGAAGGTGGCCAGGATCGTGCCCCACATCGTGCTGATCCATATCGTCATCAGCCCGACCGAGTAGGCCTCACCTCTCCGGGTCGGGCGGGGGTTTCACCACCGGCTGCATCTCGGTGGTGGTGGGAAAGGAGCGGTGCCAGCCCGAGTTCTCCACCACCCGGTTGGTGAGACGTCGCCATGCCCCCGGCTCGGTGGGGGGGTGCTCCCGCAACAGCTCGGGGACCACCTTGGCCCAGCCCACGGCCCGGAGGGCGAAGATCATCACCGTGCCGGTGATGGCGACGATGCCCACCGCGGCCAGCAGCACCACGGTGCGGGGCAGGTCGAGGGCGAAGAAGTCTCGCAGGGTCGGGCTGGCCATGGCCACCACCAGCATCCCGGCCATGGTGGCGATCAGCGCCTTCTTCCACGGGACCAGCGGCCGGCTCACGATGCCCAGGGCGAACAGCCCGATGGCGGCCAGTATCAGCGTGGCGGTCGTGCGGGACTGGCCGATGCTCGCCCGCTCCAGGTCGGCCAGCCAGTACCCGGCGAAGGTGGCGATAGTGGCCACCAGCCCGGTGGGCACGGCGAACTTGAGCACCCGGGCCACCATCCCGGAACGGGTACGTCGCCGCGACGGGGCCAGGGCGAGGAAGAACGCCGGGATCCCAATGGTGAGACTGCCCACCAGGGTGAGATGACGGGCGAGGAAGGGGAAGGGCAGGGTGGAGACCACGATGGCCAGGGACAGCCCCAGGGCGTAGACGGTGCTGGTGATGAACAGGTTGGCCACCCGCTCGATGTTGGAGGTGACCCGCCGGCCCTCCCCCACGATCCCGGGCAGGGTGTCGAAGCGACCGTCGATCAACACCAGCTGGGCCACCGCCCGGGACGCCGGCGCCCCGCTGCCGATGGCGATCCCGATGTCGGATTCCTTGAGGGCGAGCACGTCGTTGACCCCGTCACCGGTCATCGCCACCACATGGCCCCTCGACTGCAGCGCCTGGACCATGGCCCGTTTCTGCTGGGGCCCGACCCGGCCGAACACCGTCCCCCGTTCCATCACCTCGGCCAGCTCCCGGCCGTCTTCGGGGAGGTGACGGGCGTCGACCACGGTGTCCGACCCGTCGAGGCCGACCTGGCGGGCCACCGCGGCCACCGTGGCCGGGTGGTCCCCCGAGATCACCTTGAGCCTGATCCCCTGCTCGGCGAAATAGCGCAGCGTGTCGGCGGCGTCTGCCCGGACCTGGTCGGAGAGCACCACCACTGCCACCGGGTCGAGGTCTGGTGGAAGCAAGCTCTCGGTCAACGGGGCGTCGCCCCGGGCGACCACGAGGACCCGGCTCCCCTCCGATGACACGTCGGCGGCCAGCTCGGTGACCCGCCGGTCGTGGGGAGCGACCACGTCGGGGGCTCCGATCACCCAGGTGCCGTCGCCGAAGAAGGTGACCCCGCTCCACTTCCGGGCCGAGGAGAAGGGGACGCTGGCCTGCACCCCCCACTCCGGGCCGTCGGGGTAGGCGGCGGCGATGGCGGCCATGGTGGCGTTGGGGTTGGCTTCGGCGGCGGCGATGGCGGCGAGGGCCGGCGCCGGATCCTCCTCGCCGAACAGGAGCACCTCCTTGACGGTGAGATGGCCCTCGGTGAGAGTGCCGGTCTTGTCGAAACAGACGGTGTCGACCCGGGCGAGGCCTTCGATGGCGGGCAGCTCCTGGACCAGGACATTCTGGCGTCCCAGTCGGATCACCCCCAGGGCGAAGGCGACCGAGGTCAACAGGACCAGACCTTGAGGAATCATGGCCACCCCAGCGGCGACAGCCCCGCCCAGACCGTCGATGAAGGTCTGCCCGCCCCGGAGCGAGCTCCAGACGAGCAGGGCCCCAACCGGGACCACCGCCCAGATCACCACGCCGAGGATCCAGTTGATTCCGTCCCGCAGCTCGGAGCGGACCAGGGTGAACCGTTTGGCGGCATGGGCCAGCTTGGCCGCATAGGAGTCGCCGCCGACGTGAGTGGCCCGGTATCGGCCCGAACCGGCGGCGACGAAACTGCCGGAGAGACATCTGTCGTCGGCTCGTTTCACCACCGGGTCGGACTCGCCGGTGAGCAGCGACTCGTCGATCTCCAAGCCGTTGGCGCTGATCACCACCCCGTCCACGGCGAGCTGGTCGCCGGGGCGGAGGTCGATCAGGTCGTCGACCACCACCTGGTCAACGTCTTGTTCGATGAGCCGGCCCGAGCGGATCACCCTGACGCTGGGGGCGGCGAGCACTTCGAGACGGTCCAGTGTGCGCTTGGCCCGCAGCTCCTGGATGATCCCGATCAACGAGTTGGTTACCAGCACGATCCCGAACAGGGCGTCACGGGGCTCGCGCAGCACGACCAGCACGATGACGAGGAGGGCGCCGAGCAGGATGTTGAACCGGGTCACCACATTGGCGCGCACGATCTCGCCGGTGGTCCGGCTCGGCGAATCCTGAACCTGGTTGACCAGCCCCGCCGCGATGCGCCGGCGCACCTCGGTCTCGGTGAGCCCTCCCTCAGGCGAGGCCAGCTGGGTGCCCGTCATCTCCGATCAGCTTACGGTCGTCGCCGGGGCGAGAGGAGGGGGCCGCCGGGGGCACCTGAACCGGAACCTGAGGTTCTACGTTGCATATGCGTTACGAACTCTCTCGAGTTGGGAGCGGGATCGAACCTGAACCCGAACCTGAGGTTCTACGGTGCATATCCGTTACGAACTCTCTCGAGTTGGGAGCGGAGAGTCGGGGACAAGAGGAGCCGAACTCGAGAGCGTTAGTTGCATATGTGTTACGGGGAACCTCAGGTTCGGGTAGGGGGAGGCGGAGGCCGGTCCCTACTCGGCCAGGGCGGGCATGGAGAGGGTGAACACGCTCAGACCGGGCTCGGCGCTGTAGGCGAGATCCCCGCCCATGAGCCGGGCCAGATGACGGGAGATGGACAGCCCCAGACCCATCGACGCGGTGAGACCGGGGGCGTCATGGGCCCGTGAGTAGGGCTCGAAGATCCTCTCCTGCTCCTCGGGCGCCACCCCATTGCCGTTGTCCTCGACCCTGACGTGAGCCGTCTCGCCGACCGAGGCGACCCGGACACGGATCTGGTCACCGCCATACCGCATGGCGTTGGAGACCAGGTTGCGCAGGATCTGACGAACCCGGGCCGGGTCCCCAGTCGTCGGGGCGGACACCCCCTCGAATTCGACTCTTCCCACCAGGTCGCTGCCCCACGCCTCCAGCACCTGCGCCGCCTGGGCACGCAGGTCGACTCGGACCTGGGCCACCACCAGTGTGCCCGCCTCGGACTTGGCTGCGACGAGAAGGTCGTCGACGATGTTGGTCAAATCCATGCCCTGCTCGGCAACGAGACGGACCATCTCCGCTCTCGACTCCGGGTCGAGGTCGGCGTCGTCTCTCAGCACCTGGGCGAAGCCGACCACCCCGGCCAGCGGGGTGCGCAACTCGTGGGCGATGGAGGCGATCAGCTCGTCTTTCGAGTCGAGGAGCTGCCTCAGCTGGGATTCGGCTTCACGTTGACGTTCCCGGGACCTCAGGGCGGCGATGCCGTAGGCGAGATCGTCGGCGAACCGCTGCAGCACCTTCACCCCGCGGGCGTCGAACGCTCCCGGCTCCTTGTCGTACACGGCGAGGACACCGGCGACCTCATCGCCGAAGAACATGGGGACACATACAAGAGAGAGGAAGCCATGTCGATAGGGCTCGAGGTGCCAGGCGAGGTCGTGGTCGGTCGAGGTGTCCTCGACGAACGACGGCTTACGGGTCCGCACCGACGTTCCCGCCGGGCCCAGCCCCAGCCCTTCGTCTCTCCAGGTGAGATTCAGGCTGTCGACGAACCCCCGTCCCTCGCCCCACTGTGCCTGCGGCGCAATCGTCCTGTTCGGGTCATCCAGGGCATATCCCACCCAGGCGAGGGCGTACCCCCCGGCCTCGACGACGAACCGGCACACGTCGCGGAGCAACTCGGTCTCGTCCTGTGCCCGGATCAAGGCGTCGTGGCATTCCGAAACTGCGTGCAGAACCCGATTGACCCGGCGCAGCTCCGAGCCGATCCGTTTTCGTTCCAGGGCGTTCTCGAACACGTCCTGGAGCACGATCAGGCCGGCCAGGTCCTCGCCGGGCCAGGCGGCGCGGACCGGGTCTTTCGACTCGATCCCGGCGAATCCGATGGTCCGACCCGAGGCTCTTAGCGGGACCAGCACCAGGGAGGAGACTCCCTCGCCGCGTAGGAGTAGACAGTCCGCAGCCGACTCCTGCGGCCCTGGGTCCAGGGTGCCCACCTCGGTGATCGAAGGGTCCTCGAGGAGGTCCCTGATCCAGGGGAGGGCCGTCAGACCGAGCGAGACCAGGGCCGCCGGTTCATCGAGAAAGCTCGACTGGCTGTGCAGGGCGAAGGTACCCGGCTCGGTCTCTGTGAACAGATAGGCGGCGCCGGTGCAGCAGAAGTCGGCCAGCTCCCGGATAGAGGCCTCGATGGCTTCGTCGATGTCCTCGGAGTCTGGTGTGTTGAGCCGGGAGGAGATACTGGTGGTGAGCTCGTCGATTGCCACCATCTGCTCCAGCCGACTCTGGGTGGCCAGACGGTCCGACACCTCGCGCATCACCAGCAGCAGGTATGTGGTCTCCTCCACCGTCAACTTGCCTACGGCGGCATCGATGGGAAGCCGCGATCCACGTGCGCTGAGGAAGTAGGTCTCCAGCTCGGGAGCGGTCTCGGCGCCGCTGGCGAGAAACGCCGCCCGGTGCTCGCCGTAGTGCTGGCGGTTCTCCTCGCAGATCAGGTCGGCCAGGGGCCGACCTTTCAGATCCGGCCCGCTGTAGCCGAGCATCGCGGCGGCGCCCTTGCTCACCCTCAGGATGGCCCCGTCGACATCGGTCACGATCATCGGGTCGGGGACGGCGTCGAGAAGCAGCCCGATATTGGCCGTCGCCAGGCCGGCGAACTCGCGAAGGGAGGTCACAGGGTTATTTCGGCCCCCCGCCTACCTCCCTTGAGGAAGCCCAGTATTTACCAGGGGTTTCGGGGTTGGCTGTAAGGACCCGTTCAATTTTAGTTTGAATTGAAACCCTGCCGCCAGCTTGATATAGTGTCGACTAAATTAGGAGGTGACAGAAGTGCCCAAGTACATGATGATCTATCGGGGAGAAGCCACGGATCTGGCCGACCTGTCCGAAGAGGAGGGGGCGGCGGTCCTGGAGAAGTGGTCGTCGTGGATAGACCGAGTCGGGCCTGCGTTGGTGGACATCGGAGCCCCGTTTGGGGGTGGGACCGCGGTCATCGACGACGGGTCGTCCGGGCATGCCTCGAAACTGACTGGATATTCCATCGTGCAGGCGGACGATCTCAGGCAAGCGTCCGCCCTGACCGAAGGCCACCCTTATCTCAGCGAGGGTCAGGGTGCCTACGCCATCGACGTGTTCGAGCTGATGCCGGTCCCTTTTGAGAGTTGAGGAAGTCCAGCCCCGCCGAATCTGTCCACGAGTGCCCAGACCGAGGCCCGTGACGACGCGAGGAGCTTCCAGAACCTGAGGTTCGGCCGGCTTTGGGACTTCAGCCCAGGGTCACCTCCACCAGGTCCTCCACCACCACGTCGGCGCCGGCGACTCGGAGGGCCTCCCGGTTGTTGCCCCGGTCGACCCCGATGACGCCGCCGAATTCTCCGGCGCGACCGGCCTCCACCCCGGAGACCGCGTCCTCGACCACGACACAGCCCTCTGCACTCGCCCCCAACCGCGACGCCGCCTCCAGGAAGATGGCGGGATCGGGTTTGCCGGTGAGACCGAGGCGGGCCGACTCGATCCCGTCCACGA
>Ga0299913_10000026_pt1 | contig 63135 bp, 70 predicted proteins | sample RVTome_9_FD_201360 | JGI IMG/M metagenome (GOLD analysis project Ga0299913, IMG submission 201360) | Soil microbial communities from uranium-contaminated site in the Upper Colorado River Basin, Wyoming, United States - RVT155D38 (version 2) ... | reverse complement strand
CCCCCACGAGCCGCGTGACGAACGCGACGACGAGCAGCTCCCGCGGCGCGGACGGCACGGCGACGAAGAGCGCCACGAGGAAGCTCGCCGCCGCGAGCAGCCCGAGCGAGAGGACGAGCATGAGCCCATTCAGCGCCAGGCGGTGGCGATAGCGGCCGTAGACGACGAACGCGGCGGTCAGGGCGGCGATCGCGCTCGTCGTCTCGAGCACGATCCGAAGCGAGGGCGCGTAGTACGAGAAGTGCAGGCTCGGCGCGAACGCGACCACGAGGGTCAGCGCGAGCGCCAGGGCGACGAGCGGGCTGCGGAGCAGGACGGCCATGGATCCGCCCCGAATGATGCCCTTCGTCCTGCCCCTTGCCTAGGAGGGTTGGGCGGAATCCGGCCTGTGCCGCCCGCGCGCGCTACTCGACCGTGACGGTCTTCGCGAGGTTACGCGGCTGGTCGACGTTCATCCCGCGCAGCCGCGCGATCCGGTACGCGAGGAGCTGAAGCGGCAGAACGGCGAGCGGCGCCTGCAGGAACGGGTGCGTGCGCGGGACGTAGATCACGTCGTCCGCGTGGTGCTGCACGTCCTCGTTCCCGTCGGTCGCGATCGCGATCACCTGCGCGCCGCGTGCCCGCACCTCCTGGATGTTCGAGACCACCTTGTCGTAGACGTGCGAGTCCGTTGCGACGACGACGACCGGCGTGTCCTCGGCGAGGAGCGCGATCGGCCCGTGCTTCATCTCGCCGGCCGAGTACGCCTCGGTCGGGATGTACGAGATCTCCTTCAGCTTGAGCGCGCCCTCGAGGCAGACCGGGAGGCCGATGTGGCGGCCGAGGTAGAGGAAGAAGTCCTCGTCCTGGTGGCGGCGCGCGATTTCCTCGATCGGATGGCGGCCGTCGAGGAACGCGCCCATCTTCGCCGGCACGCTGCGCAGCTCGGCGAGGAGGCTCGCGATCTCCTCCTCGAGCAGCGTTCCGCGCAGCTCCGCGAGCCGCAGGGCGAGCAGGTAGAGGACGGTCACCTGGGACGTGAAGGTCTTCGTCGCGGCGACGCCCATCTCCATCCCCGCCTTCGTGTAGAGGACGTGGTCGACCTCGCGCGTGATCTGCGTTCCCGGCAGGTTCGTGATCGCGACGGTGCGCGCGCCGAGCTCGCGCGCCAGGCGAAGGGCGTGCACGGTGTCGCGCGTCTCGCCCGACTGGGAGATCCCCACGACGAGCGTGCCCTCGGTGACGACCGGGTTGCGGTAGCGCCACTCGCTCGCGACGTCGAACTCGCACGGCATCCGCGCCCACTCCTCGATCGCGTAGCGCCCAACGACGCCCGCGTGGTACGCGGTGCCGCAGGCGAGGATGAGGATGCGGTCGACGCCCTGGAGGTCGTCCGCCTGGAGGCCGGCGAGCCGGACGCGGTCGTCGGTCACGTGCTCCTCGATCGTCCTCTCGATCGCGGCCGGCTGCTCGTAGATCTCCTTCAGCATGAACGTCTCGAAGCCGTGCCGCTCGGCCGCCTCGTCGTCCCAGTCGATCTCGAGCTCGTCGCGGTCGCGCTCCTCGCCCTCGAGCGAGATGAAGCGTGCGCCGTCCGCCGTGAGCGCGACGACCTCGCCGTCCTCGATCAGCTGGACGCGGGTCGTCTCGCGGAGGAAGGCGGCGATGGAGGAGGCGAAGAACATCTCGCCGTCCCCGACGCCGACGACGAGTGGGCACTGGAGCCGGGCGCCGACGAGGAGCTCCGGGTGGTCGCGGTGCGCCACGACGAACGCGAAGTGGCCCTCGAGCTGCGCGTAGACCTGGTGGACGGCCTCGACGAGGTCGCCGTCGTAGGCGCGCTCGATCAGGTGCGTGACCACCTCGGCGTCGGTCTCCGAGGTGAAGACGTGCCCCTCGTCGAGGAGGCTCTCCTTGAGCTCGCGGAAGTTCTCCACGATCCCGTTCAGGACGAGGGCGAGCTCGGGCGCGTCGCACCCGGTGAGCGGGTGGGCGTTCTCCTCGGAGACCCGCCCGTGCGTGGCCCAGCGCGTGTGCCCGAGCCCGGTGGTCGTCTGGGAGCCGTTCGGCTCGGCCGCCTCCTTGAGGTTGGCGAGGTTCCCGACGGCGCGGACGTAGTCGAAGCCGCCGTCCTCGGCGAGGGCGAGCCCGGCGGAGTCGTAGCCCCGGTATTCGAGGCGCTCGAGCCCCCCGAGGAGCAGGGGCTTCGCCTCTCTGAACCCGACGTATCCGATGATTCCGCACATGAAGGAACCTCCTCTTCGCGTCGGCGTCCCGCGAGACCCTGCGACCTTGGGGGGTGGTCAGCCGAGCTCTCGCCCGACGAGGGCGGCGATGCTATCAGAGAGCCGCTTCGCCGTTGCCTGCGTCTCCGCCTCGGCCAGGACGCGGACGACGGGCTCCGTTCCCGAGGGCCGGACGAGGATGCGGCCCTTTCCGTCCAGCTCGGCGTTCACGCGCGCGATCTCGTGCTCCAGAGCGGGCGTGAAGGTCTTCGTGCGGACCGGCACGTTTTGCTTCGCCTGGGGCCCCGGCTCGAGCCGCGCGGCGAGCTCGTCGAACGGCGTCCCGCTCTCGGTCACCGCGCGGGCGAGGAGGAGCGCGGCGACGAGCCCGTCGCCGGTCGTGTGGCCGTCGAGGTAGACGACGTGGCCGGACTGCTCGCCGCCGAGGGTCCCGCCGTGCTCGCGCAGCGCCTCGAGGAGGTAGCGGTCGCCGACCGGCGTCGTGACGGTCCGGATCCCGTGCTCGGCCATGAGGCGGTGGAAGCCGAGCGAGCTCATCTCGGTGACCGCGACGAGCTCGACGCCGAGGTGGAGCGCGAGGATCGCGACGATCGCGTCGCCGTCGACCTCCTTCCCGTGCTGGTCGACCGCGAGCATGCGGTCGCCGTCGCCGTCTAGGGCGACCCCGAGGTCGTGCGGGCCCTCACGGATCGTCCCCGCGAGCGCGCGGAGGTCGGTCGCGCCGCAGCCGACGTTGATGTTCTCGCCGTCCGGCGCGTCGCCGATCGCGGTAACGCGGGCGCCGAGCCGCTCGAAAACCTCCGGCGCGAGCCCGCTCATGGCGCCGTTCGCGCTGTCGACGGCGATCCGCAGGCCGTCGAGGGGCGCGCCGAAGCGCTCCGTGACGAGCTCGAGGTAGCGCGCGCGCAGCGTGTCGTCGCGGGCCGGCTCCGTATCGGCGTCGGGGACGTGCTCGGGAAGCAGCCCCTCGATCAGCGCCTCGTCCTTGTCGGTGAGTTTGCGTCCCTCGTGCGCGAAGAGCTTGACCCCGTTGTACTCCGGCGGGTTGTGCGAGGCCGAGACGACCGCCCCGCAGCCGTCCGCGAGCAGCGCGACGGCGGGGGTCGGCAGCACCCCGCCGAGCGTGACCTTCGAGCCGCCGGCCGAGAGCCCGCGCGCGAGCGCCGCCTCGAGCGCGGGCCCGGAGGCGCGCGTGTCCCGCCCGACCAGCACGGCCGCTCCGTCGCACCAGGAGGCGAACGCAAACCCGAGCCGAGCCACGAGCGCCGCCGTGAGCCCCTCGCCCACGACGCCGCGAACGCCGTCCGTCCCGAAGTACCGCCTACCGTCGGCCACGCCGAAACGCTAGACCAAGGAACAACGTGGTACTTGGTGAGCGTTTAACGGCCGGACGGTACCGCCGATCGCTCCCGCCGGGGGCCGAACTTCGCCCGGCACGCCGAGACACGATTGGGAGCCACGGAAGCGCTGAATCGTCATGGTCGGCGCGAAGCGCCGGCCGGATTCAGCGCTTTGAAGCCGGACTCAGCGCTTGCTGTACTGCGGAGCCTTGCGGGCCTTGTGGAGGCCGGCCTTCTTGCGCTCCACGATTCGGGCGTCGCGGGTGAGGAAGCCCTCGCGCTTGAGCGCCGCCCGCACGGCGGGATCGGCATCGACGAGCGCTCGTGCGAGCCCGTGGCGCAGCGCGCCGGCCTGGCCGCTCGGGCCGCCGCCGTGCAGCCGCACGCGGATGTCGAAGCGTCCCTCGGCCTCGGCCACGCGGAGCGGCGCCGTGGCGACCATCCGCTGCGACGGGCGCGGGAAGTACTCCTCGAGCGTCTTGCCGTTCACCCACCACTGCCCGTCGCCGGGACGGAGGATCACGCGGGCGACGGAGGTCTTCCGCTTGCCGGTTCCTCTGTACTGCGCGAGGTCGCTCATGGCTTCGGCAGGGGCTTCGGGTTCTGGGCCTCGTGCGGGTGGTTCGGCCCGGCGTAGACCTTGAGCTTCGTGATCTGGCGGTTCGCGAGGCGGTTGCGGGGAAGCATCCCCTTCACCGCCTTGCGGATCACCTCGGCCGGCTGGCGGTCGAGCTGCTCGCGCAGCGTCCGCGAGCGCAGGCCGCCCGGGTAGCCGGAGTGCCGGTAGTAGCGCTTCTGGTCGAGCTTGTTGCCGGTCACCTGGATCTTCTCCGCGTTCACGACGACGACGAAGTCGCCCGTGTCGACGTGCGGGGTGTACTGGGGCTTGCGCTTGCCGCGCAGCGTGTCCGCGATGCGCGTGGCGAGACGCCCGAGGGTCTCGCCCTCGGCGTCCACGACGAACCACTCACGCTCGACGTCTTCGGCTTTCGCGTTCCAGGTCTTCATGCAAAGAAGCGGCGGACGCGTGTCCGCCGAGGGCGCATGGTAGCAGGAGTCACGCGCCCGTCCACCGGAACTCGAGCTCGTGGCGGATCGGGATGCCGTGCTCGCCCGTCTGCGGGATCTCCGGCTTCAGGCGCCGCGCCGCGGTGACCGCGTCCCGGTGGAACGCGACCCACTCCCAGCCGCGCCGCTGGTAGAAGCGGATGGCCTCGAGGTTGTCGTTCGTCGTGATGAGCCAGCACTTCGTGCCGCGGCGCTCGGCCTCTCGCTCGACTTCGCCGAGCAGCGCGCCGCCGATCCCCGCTCCCGGCTCGAGCGCAAGCAGGGAGACGACCTCGAGCCCGTCCTCGCGCTGGGCGAGGAGCGCGAGCCCTGCCGGGCGCCCGTCGAGCTCTGCCACGAACCCGGGGCACGCGGAGACCGGCTCGGTGAGCCGCCCGCGACTCACCATGCGGTCGGAGCCCCACGCCTCTTCGATCGCCTCGCGGAGCCAGGCGCGGTCGCGCTCCTCCACCGGCCGGATCTCGACCGGCACCGCGCTACGACTTCTCGACGACCTCGAGGCCGACGATCCTGGGACTGCCGTCCACGTCCGCCCACTGCGAGTCGACATCGGTAGCGCCGTCCTCGCCGGTGTAGCGGATCCGGCACGTGTAGCCCTCACCGGAGGCCTCGACCGAGGTCACCTCCGAGCCCGTGAGCTGGCGCGGCATCTCCTTCATCACCTCGCCGGCGCGGGACATCATCCCCTCGCCGAGGTATGACCCGGCAGTTCCGTAGTCGCGCTCCACCGTGGCGCGGGCGTGCATCTCGGCCGCCTCGCGCACCGACTGCTCGTCCATGCGGCTCCTCTCGGTCGGAAGTTGCGCGGCGATTCTACGCAGGCCCTCGCGGAAGCGTGCCGCGCCGCCGTGCGACGGATGGCGGACATACTCGCCGCCGAGCGCCGCGTGCGCGAGCCGCCCGACCGGGACGACGCGGCGGCCTCGGGCGAGGGCACGCACGAACGGGAGCGATGCCTCGACCTCGGCGCGCGTCGGACGGCGGTTCGTCGCCGGGCGGCCCGGCCGGTGCGGGTGCGTCGGCACGACGTTCCAGAGGAGCACGCGGCGCGCGAGCCCGGTGTCCGCGAGGACTCGATGGACGATCGTCGCGGTCGCCTCAGCCGGGCCGGAGCCGGTCAGCTGGCGCTCCGACGTCAGCGGCACGCCGCTCACTCGCGTGCCACGGTAGCCCGGCGCCTCCGCCACGAGGAGCACGGACGCCTCCGCGTGCGCTGCGAGATACGCGCGCAGGCGCTCCCGCCGCAGGGCCGCCCGCCCGCCGTCCCGGTAGAAGTTGAAGGTCGCGCCGATCCGCGCCCGGGCGAGCTCGTCGACCAGGCTCACGCCGCCTCGCCGACCGGCCTCCGCGGCGGCAGGATGAACGAGCGGGCGAGGAAGAGCGCAGGAAGCAGCGCGACGACCGTGGCCCCCACCGCGAGCGCGCCGACGCCGTACGCCTGGAGGATCCACCCGCCGCTCAGCGCGAGCGAGGCGCCGACGAGGCCCGAGGAGAGGTCGCTGAACCCGATGAGCCTCCCCCGCTCCGCGACCGCCGTCCGGTTCACGAGCGCGGTCGTCGCGGCGACGAAGGCCAGGTTCCAGCCGAGGCCGAGCCCGAAGAGGAGCACGGCCGTCGCCCACACGCTCTCCGCCCAGGCGAGGCCGAGACAGGAGACGCCCTCGAGCGCGAGCCCGGCGACGAGCACCACGTTCCCCCCGAAGCGGTCGACGATCTGCCCGATCACGAGGACGAGCGCGAACATCCCGAACACGTGCGCGCCGATGATCGGGAAGACGGAGCTCTGCGCGTGCCCGTGCTCGTGGACGACCGCGTAGCCGGTCAGGTTCATGACGGCGACCATGACGCCGAAGCTCGAGAACGCCGCCAGCAGCGCGGACGGCACGCCCGGGCGCCGGATCAGCTCGGGGAGCGGCGCGGCCGGGGCGGGCGCGACCCCCTCCGCCGCGGGGAAGAGCGCCTCTCCGATCCGCTTCGGGTCGGGTCGCACGAAGAGGACGAGCACGAGGCCCGCGAGCGTGAAGCCGCCGGCCGCGATCCACGGAAAGACGAGCGCGTCGGGCGTCAGCTCCCGCCCCGAGAAGATCGGCCCGAAGACGGCCGGCCCGAGGATCGCGCCGAACACCGAGCCGAAGAGCACGAGCGAGATGCCGCGCGCGCGCCGCTCGGGCGGGTACATGTCGCCCGCGGCCGCGCGCGCGAGCAGCACGGTGCCGGTCGCGATCCCGATCAGCGCGAAGCCGACCACCACGCCGAGGCCCGACTCCGCTCCGACGGAGAGACCCGTGATCGTCGTCCCGACCGTGCCCAAGGCGAAGCCGATCGCGATCCCGGGGACGCGGCCGAAGCGGTCCATCAGGCGCCCCGCCGGGAGCGCGGCCAGCGCCGAGCTCGTGAGGAAGATCGCCGGCCCGAGCCCGAGCAGCCCCTCGTAGCCCGTCGCGAGCACGAAGGTCGTCGAGGCGAGCGCCGCGACGAGCTGAAGCGTCGCCGACGTCACCGCCGTGGACGTGGCGAGGAGCGCCGTATTGCGGCGGACCGCGCGCTGGAGGCCGGGATCGGCGCTCACACGTACTCCTCCGTCCGCGCGCCGGCCTCGCGGCGGTCGAGCCGCCGCTCGTCGTCGGCGTCCGGCAGGAAGGCGCGCTCGGCGATCACGGTCGGAACGATGGCAGACAGCACGACGACCGTCACGAGGAGCGAGAACTGGGCCTCGTCGATGATCCCCGCGTTCAGGCCGAACACGGACGAGATCGTCCCGAAGGTGAGGCCGGTGCTCATGAGGAGCGTCGAGAACGTCGCGTGCCGCGGGGAGGCCCGGCGCGCGAGCGGGTAGACGAACGCGATCTTCGGCACCATCTTCGCCGCGACGAGCACCGCGAGCGGCCCGAGGTTCGCCCAGACCGCGGCGAGCGAGACGCGCAGGCCGCCCGCGAGGAAGAAGAACGGGGTGAGGAACGCGAAGGCGACCACCCGCAGGCGCTTCTGCTCCTCGCGGTGCTGCGCGTAGTGGCCGCTCATCACGAGCCCGAGAACGAAGGCGGGCAGGACGGCATGCCCGTTCGCGAGGTCGCTGAGCACCATGAGCAGGAGGAGCGCGGCGAAGACGAGCTTGATCTCCGGCTCGATCACCCGGTCGCCGTAGCGGCCGAAGAACCAGGGCGCGACGCGCGGCAGCGCGAGGATCAGCACGAGCGAGACGCCGAGGAAGACGGGAAACCACACGCTCGGGGTGATGAACAGCGCCGAGAGCGCGAGCGCCGTGCAGAGGTCGGTGACGAAGGTCGCGCTCATGAGGAGCTTCCCGATCTGCGTCCCCGTGAGCCCGCGCTCGACGAGCACGGCGTAGACGACCGCAAGCGAGGTGGTCGAGAGCGCCGTCCCCGCGATGAGCGACGCGCGCCCCGACCAGCCGAGCGCGAGGTAGGCGACAATCGCCGAGACGGCGAAGGGCCCGACGAAGGACGCGACGCCGATCCCGACCGAGGCCTCGAGGCGCCGGCGCATGTAGGCCGGGTCGACCTCCATCCCGGCGAGGAAGGTGAGGACGATCGAGGCGAACGCGGCGAGGAACGCGAGCCAGTCCTGCGACTCGAGATGGAGGACGTTGCCGGCGACCACGCCGAGCGTGAGCTCGACGAGCGCGACGGTGATTCCGGCCTCGACCGAGACGATGCTCGCGACGAGGACGAGGGCCGCGGCGATCGCTGCTAGCTGGACGGGCTCCACGGGCTGCCTCCACTTCGCGTCGAGTGACGTTCCGTAGAGGCCATCAGCCCCGAAGGGCGGTCAACCGCGAGCCTCATCGCGTTTTTCTTGAACCTCTTTCCCAACGAAGCCGTGAGCCGTCGGGCCGCGCTGGGCCGCCCGACGGCGAAGCGTCATTGCGAAAGGAGCTCGTGACTGAGCATAGCGGCGTGCGCGCGAGGAACACTGCCGCTCGTGCGCGTGACGCTCCCCCTCTACGCGGGCGGGTTCCTCGGGCCGTTCGGCGGGGCGATGCTCGTCGCGCTCATCCCGAACGTCGCCGAGGGGCTCGACACGTCGCTCGCGCTCGTCGCGGCGGCGATCACGACGTACATGGTGCCGTTCGCGGCGCTCCAGCTCGTGTCCGGGACGGTGGCCGAGCGGCTCGGCGCGCGGCGCGTCGTGCGAACCGCGTATGTCGTCTTCGGGCTCGCCGCGCTCGCATGCGCGCTGGCGCCGGAGATCTGGACGTTCCTCGGCGCGCGGGCGGTGATGGGCGCCGCGAACGCGTTCCTCTCGCCGATCCTCCTCGCGGCGCTCTCCGAGGTCGTCGCGCCGGCGGTGCTCGGGCGCACGGTCGGCACGTTCGCCGCCTGGCAGACGGCCGGGTTCACGTTCGCGCCGGCGATCGGGGGCGCGCTCGGGGAGGTGAACTGGCGACTGGCGTTCGTCGCCGTGACCGTGGCGGCGCTCGCGCTGGCCGTTCCGCGCCGGACGCTCGGCTCGTTCGAGCGGCCGGGCCGCACCGAGCCGAGCATGCGCGGGCTCGTGAACGGCTGGTTCGCCGTCCTCGCGGGGAAGGCGCTGCTCGGCTACCTCGGGTTCACGGCGATCGGGTTCGTGCTCGTGCTCGTGGCGGCGGAGGAGTTCGGGCTCGGGCCGGGCGCGCGCGGGCTGCTCGTCGCCGGCTACGGGATCGGCGGCGTGGCGTTCGGCCGCTACGCGGGCGGCGTGGTCGACCGCGTGGGCCGCCCGGCGACGGCGCTGGGCGGCGCGCTCGCCTGCGCGGCGCTCGTGCTCGGCCTCGCCTTCGCGCCGAGCGCGTGGAGCCTCGCCCTCCTCTGGCTCGCGGTCGGCTGCGCGGGGACGTTCGTCTGGGCCGGGCTGAACACGATCGCGGTCGAGTCGTTTCCGGAGAACCGCGCGGGCGCGATCTCCGCGTACTCGGCGTTCAAGTTCGCGGGCGTCGCGATCGGGCCGCTCCTCTATCTCCCGATCTTCGAGGCGAGCGCCCGTGCGCCGTTCCTCGTCGCCGCCGGGCTCACGCTCGTGCTCGCGCTGCTCGTCCTCCCGTGGTTTCGCCGCTACCGCCCGGAGCCCGCGTGATCCGCCGCCGCGTCGTCGTCCACGGCCGCGTGCAGGGCGTTTTCTTCCGCGACTCGGTGCGTCGCCTCGCGGAGCGCGAAGGCGTCGGCGGCTGGGCGCGCAACGTGCCGGACGGGACGGTCGAGGCGGTCTTCGAGGGGGAGCCGGCCGCGGTCGAGCGCCTGGTCGACTTCTGCCGGCTCGGGCCGCCGCACGCCGCGGTCGAGCGGGTCGAGGTGGCCGACGAGGAGCCCGAGGGCCTCGGCCGCTTCACGATCGGCTGACCCGAAGATCCGCGGAAGCCCCGATGCGCGAGGCCGGCCCGGCGGGAACGCTGCCCGAAACGAGAGGAGGCAGCCATGGAGAGCCAGACGACGTTCGTCGAGACGCTCGCGGAACGGATCGGGACGCGCTTCGGATCGACCGCGGTCTTCGGCGAGCCGGTCGAGGCGGAGGGCGTGACGGTGATCCCGGTCGCCCGGGCCACGTGGGGATTCGGCGGCGGGACGGGCACGCGGCCGGAGGCCGAAGGCCAGGGCGAAGGAGGCGGCGGCGGGGGCTCGACGAGCCCGGTCGGCTTCATCGAGCTCCGCGACGGGAAGGCGTCGTTCCGCCCGATCGTCGACCCGCGCCCCTTCGTTCTGGCGGCCGCCGCCGGCCTGGCGGCCGGCGTGTTCGCAGCGGCACGCCGCAGGTGAAACTGTCGTACTAGGTCGGGGGTTCGTCCCGCGGCGGGCTTCGCCCGTCGCGGCTCCAGCGCTACCGGGTGTCAGCCGACGTGAATCGTCATGGCACACGCGCAGCGGGTGTCGGATTCGACGGCGGTCCTATTCCCACTCGATCGTCGCCGGCGGCTTCGACGAGATGTCGAGGGCGACGCGGTTCACGCCGGGGATCTCGTTGATGATCCGCCCGGAGATCGCCTCGAGCACGTCGTAGGGCAACCGGGCCCAGTCGGCGGTCATCGCGTCGTCCGACGTGACGGCGCGGATGACGATCGGGTACGCGTACGTCCGCTCGTCGCCCTGCACGCCGACCGAGCGGATCGCGGGGAGCACGGCGAACGACTGCCAGAGCTCGCGGTAGAGCCCGGCTCGGCGGATCTCGTCCTGCACGATCGCGTCGGCGTCGCGGAGGATCGCGAGCCGCTCCTCGGTCACGTCGCCGATGATCCTGATCGCGAGGCCCGGGCCCGGGAACGGCTGGCGCCAGACCATCTTCTCCGGCATCCCGAGCTCCTCGCCGACGCGGCGCACCTCGTCCTTGAAGAGCATCCGGAGCGGCTCGACGAGCTCGAGGTCCATCTCCTCCGGCAGGCCGCCGACGTTGTGGTGCGACTTGATCGTCGCGGCGACGCTGTCGCCCGAGCCGCCGCCCGACTCGATCACGTCCGAATAGAGCGTGCCCTGCACGAGGTACTTCACGGCGCCGAGCCGGCCGGCCTCCTCCTCGAAGACGCGGATGAACTCCTCGCCGATCCGGCGGCGCTTCTCCTCCGGATCGCTCACGCCGGCGAGCCGGGCGAGGAAGCGCTCGCGCGCGTCGACGTGGACGAGCGGCACGTGGAAGTGGCCGCCGAACGTCTCGACCACCTGCTCGGCCTCGTCCTTGCGCATGAAGCCGTGGTCGACGAACACGCACGTGAGCTGGTCGCCGACCGCCTTGTAGGCCAGGAGCGCGGCGACGGCGGAGTCGACGCCGCCGGAGAGCGCGCAAAGCACCCGCTCGCCGCCGACCTGGGCGCGGATCCGCGCGGTCTCCTCCTCGATCACGGCGGCAGCCGTCCACGCGGGCGGCGCCTCGGCGACGCGGTAGAGGAAGTTCTTCAGAACGTCCTGGCCGTACTCCGTGTGCACGACCTCCGGGTGGAACTGGACGCCGTAGAGCCGCGCGCCGGGATCCTCGAACGCCGAGATCGCGGCGGCCGAGGACGAGGCGACCACACGCGCGCCCTCCGGCGGCGCCGTGACGGAGTCGCGGTGGCTCATCCAGCCGACCTGCTCGTCTGGCAGGCCGGTGAAGAGCTCGCTCTCCCGCTGGGCGCGGAGCTCCGCTCGCCCGAACTCCGCCGTATCCGTCCGCTCAACGCGCCCGCCGCGGTCGAGCGCCATGAGCTGCATGCCGTAGCAGATGCCGAGCATCGGGATCCCGAGCTCGTAGAGCGCCGGATCCATCTTCGGCGCTCCGTCGGCGTAGACCGACGCGGGGCCGCCGGAGAGCACGAGCGCGAGCGGCCGGCGGGCCCGCACCGCGTCGGGCGAGATCGTGTGCGGGACGAGCTCCGAGTACACGCGCGCCTCGCGCACGCGACGGGCGATCAGCTGCGAGTACTGCCCGCCGAAGTCCACCACGAGGACCGGCCGCTCCTCGGGCGCCGGCTCGGGGAGAGGGACGACCTCGGCGGTCACCCCATCCCGATCCGCTGCGCCTGCTGAAGCGACTTGCCCTCGGTCTTGAGCGCCGGCGCGAGCGCGATCTCGGCGCGCTGGAACTCGTGGATGTTCTCGTAGCCGCACGTGGCCATCGAGGTGCGGAGCGCGCCCATCAGGTTGAGCGTCCCGTCGTTCTCGCGCGCGGGGCCGACGAGGATCTCGTGCAGCGAGGCCGCAAGGTCCACCTTGACACGCGCGCCGCGGGGCAGCGTCGGGTGGAACGTCGCCATCCCCCAGTGGAACCCGCGCCCCGGCGCGTCGAGCGCGCGGGCGAGCGGTGATCCGACCATGACCGCGTCCGCGCCGCAGGCGATCGCCTTCGCGATGTCGCCGCCCGTGCGCATGCCGCCGTCGGCGATCACGTTCACGTAGCGCGTCGTGTCGAGCAGGTGCTGGGCCCGCGCGGCGGACGCGTCCGCGATCGCGGTGGCCTGCGGCACGCCGACCCCGAGCACGCCGCGCGTCGTGCACGCGGCCCCCGGCCCGACACCGACGAGCACGCCCTCCGCCCCGGTCCGCATCAGGTGGAGCGCGCCGTGGTAGGAGGCACAGCCGCCGACGATCACCGGGATGTCGAGCGACGCGATGAACTCTTTCAGGTTGAGCGCGGAGCCGTTCGCCGAGACGTGCTCGGCCGAGACGACCGTGCCCTGGATGACGAGGATGTCGAGCCCCGCCTCCCGAGCAGCCTCGTAGTGGTCTCGCACGCGCTGCGGCGTGAGTGCGCCGGCGGCGAGGACGCCCGCCGACTTGATCTCGGCGATCCGCCTCGGGATCAGGTCCGGGTCGATCGGGCGGGAGTAGATCTCCTGCATCCCGCGTGTCGCCTGCTGCGGCGAGAGCTTCGCGATCCGCTCGAGCTGCTCGTCGGCGTTCGAATAGCGCGTGAAGATCCCCTCGAGGTTGAGGACGCCGAGCCCACCGAGCTTGCCGATCTCGATCGCGGTCTTCGGGGAGACGACCCCGTCCATCGCCGAGGCGAGAAGCGGCAGCTCGAGCAGGTGGTCGCCGAGCTTCCAGCCGATGTCGACGTCGTCGGGGTCGCGCGTGCGGCGGCTCGGGACGATCGCCACGTCGTCGAACCCGTACGCCTGGCGCGCCTTCTTCCCGAGGCCGATCTCGACGTCCACCTAGGAGCTCCTCCGGAAACACAAAGCCCAGGCGGACCGCGTTTGCCTGGGCACCAGGACGGAGATCTCCGTCACCACTCTCATGCGGGGCGATCGTACCAACCTCATCCGACGGCCTCGTTACGCGTCCTGTGTCACGGGGGCCAGGCGCTCGACCTTGACGAGGTTGGCGACCCGCCCGACCGAGCGCGGGTCGAAGCGGCCCGGGCCGGGCTCGAGCACGGACGCCGCGCCCGCGGCGACGGCAGCCCGCACCGACTCCTCCACGTCCTTGCCGGCAACGCGCGCGGCGAGGAATCCCGCGAGCAGCGTGTCTCCGGCGCCGATCGTGGAGACGACCTCGAGCCGTGGCGCGAGTCCACGCACGCGGTGCGCCTCGCGGTCGTCACGGACGAGCGCGTAGCAGCCCGTCTCGACGGAGACGAGGACGTTGCGGGCACCGAGCTCGGCGATCTCGTCGAGGCCGTGCGCGAGGTCGTCGTCGTCCACGAACTCGTGTCCGACGAGCGCCTCCGCCTCGCGGAGGTTCGGCGAGACGAGATACGGCTCGGCCGCGACGGCCAGGCGCAGCGGCTCACCCTCCGTGTCGAGCACGGTGAGGATCTGTTGCTTGGCGAGGTCGCGTACGAGCTCCGCGTAGAACGCGGGATCGACGCCACGCGGGAGCGAGCCCGCGAAGACCACGAACTCCGCGCCCTGGGTGAGGTAGGCGAGCTTCTCGCGCAGCGCGTCGAGCTCCGCCTCGCTGACCTCGGGGCCCCACTCGTTGATCTCCGTGTACTGGTCGGAGATCGGGTCGAGAAGCGCGACCGACGTCCGCGACTCGCCCTCGATCCGTACGAAGTCGTTCAGGATCCCCTCGTCCGTGAGGAGATCGGCGATCTGCGCACCGTTGCGCCCGCCGAGGAAGCCGGTGCAGACGACACGCACGCCGAGGTGGCGGAGCACCCGGGCGACGTTCACGCCCTTTCCGCCCGCGCTCGAGAGCGCGAGGCTGGCACGGTGTCGCTGCCCGAGCTGGAAGTTCGGCACGAGCAGCGTCCGGTCCATCGCCGTGTTGAGAGTGACGGTGACGATCACAGGATGGCTCCCAAGGCGGCGTCGAGCATGTCCCCGGCCTCGTCTAGCGCCCGTCCAGCGTACCACCCGGCTCGCTCCCCGAGCCCGGGCTCCTCGAGATCGCCGGCGGCGACGAGGGGCCGGCGCGCGACGATCCGCTCGCCGTCGCGGACGATCACCTCGCCGAGCACGTCTCCGCGGCGCACCGGCAGCTCGACGGCGCTCGCGGCCACGACCGTCTCGACGAGCGGACGTCCGAGTTGGAGCACGGGCGCGGCGGCTTCGGCGGCGACGAGCTCGAGCCGCTCCTCCGAGTACGGGATGTCCGCGTGCGCGTACGCGCGGCCCGCCGTCACGACCTCGGCGCGCGCGAAGCGGTCGAAGCCCCAGTCGAGCAGCTCGGCGAGCGCCTCGTTTCGCCGCTCGCGGGTCGGGCTGCCGAGCACGACCGCGTAGACCGTCGCGCCGTCGCGCCGGGCGACCCCGACCTGACACCAGCCGGCGAGGTCCGTGTGCCCGGTCTTCACGCCGAAGAGCCCGCGGTAGACGCCCAGGAGGTCGTTCCAGCCGAAGAGCTTCCGCCCGCCCGAGATCGGGGCGGAATCCAGCCGCACGAGGCGCCGGATGAGCGGCTGCTCCATCGCCTCCTGCGCAAGGACGAGCACGTCACGCGCCGTCGAGCGGTGCCCGGGGACGTCGAGCCCGTCCGGGCGGACGAAGGTCGTGCCGGCGAGGCCGAGCTCCTCTGCCTTCTCGTTCATGAGCCTGACGAACGCCCTGATGTCGCCGTCGCCGACGTGCGCGGCCAGGGCGAACGCAGCGTCGTTCGCGCTCTGGATGAGCGCGGCCGCGAGCAGGTCGCGGACGCTCAGCCGCTCGCCGGGGACGAGGTTGATCGTCGACTCGCCGATCGACGACGCGCGCGCCACGACCGTGACCATCTCGCGTGGGCGCGCATGGTCGAGGACGACGAGCGCGGTCATGAGCTTCGTGATGCTCGCAATCTGGCGGCGCGCGTCGGCGTTCTCCTCCGCGAGGATCTCGCCGGTTCTCGCGTCGGCGACGAGGTAGGCGCGCGCGGCGACGTCCGGCGGCTGCTGCGCGTACGCGGGAGCGGCCGCTGCGCTGAGCGCGGCGCAGAGGACGAGAAGGAGCAACAGGCCACGCCGCACGGGGCCTCACTGTACCCCGACTACAATCCGACTCGTGGATGAGGACAGGGCTCCGGTGCGGCGGCGCGGCGTCGAGCGCTCGCTCGAGATCCAGCTCGGGCCGCTCGGCGGAATCGACCTTCGCCCGACCCGTGTCTTCGTGTGGGGCGGAGCCGAGCGCGAGGGGAGCGAGCGGATCCTCCCGCTCGGAAGCCCGCCTCGGAACCTGCGCATCGCCCGGCGCGAGCGCGAGCTCCAGGCGGGCGCGGTGCACGTGCGCTCCCTCGGGAACCCGCTCATGACGATCGCGCTCGCGGGGGTCCATGTCGCGCGGCGGATCGTGGCCGAGCGCGAGGACGAGAGGCGCCGCTCTACCTGACGCGGATCCGCTGGCCGGGCGAGAGGTTGTTCGGCTCGATGTTCGGGTTGAGCCGCAGGAGGTCGTCCACGGTCGTCTCGTAGCGGTTGGCGACCGCCTCGAGCGTGTCGCCGGGGCGGATCCGGTGGAACCGCCGCTGGCGCGGCGGGACGTTCTCGCCGTCGGGGTTCTCTCCCGTCACGGTCGGTCCGGTCGCGACGCTCGGGGGCGGCGGGGTCGGGTTCGCCTCCTCGGAGCCGCGGTCGAGCGCGCTGTTCACGAGCACGACGAGGATCGTCGCGGCCGCGAAGAACACGAGCGGCGCGACGATTCGCGACGCCCAGGACTGCCGGCGCCGCTCTCGCTCCTCGGAGCCGTCCATCACCAGCCGGAAGCCGTCCAGACCTCGCGCTTGAGCCGTGCTGCCTCGGCCGCCGCCGCGGTTCTCCAGTCGGCGCCGTCCACCCGGAACGCGTAGATCACGCTGCGGGACACCGGCACGAGCGCGCTCGCCGGGCCGCTCGTGAACGCGCGCGCCACGTCGGCCGGCGTCGCGCCCTGCGCGCCGACGCCCGGCAGGAGGAGGATCGCCTGCGGCATGAGCCGCCGCGCCTCCCCGACCGCGCGCGGGTATGTCGCACCGACGACCGCGCCGACGCTCGAGAGCCCGCGCTCGCCGACGAGCTCCGCCCCCCAGTCGTCCACGAGCTCGGCCACCTGGTGCCAGACCGGCCTCCCGTCCGACAGCGTGAGCTCCTGCACGTCGGCGCTGCCGCCGTTCGAGGTCTTCACGAGGACGAAGAGCCCGGTGCCGGAGCGCCGTGCGGCGGCGAGGAACGGCTCGAGCGAGTCGCCGCCGAGGTACGGGTTCACGGTGAGCGCGTCCACGCGCGGCTCGCGCTCCTCCCGCCCCTGGACGTACGCCTCGGCGTAGGCGCGCGCGGTCGAGCCGATGTCGCCGCGCTTCCCGTCGGCGATCACGAGGAGCCCCGCCGCGCGCGCGTAGGCGCAGATCTCCTCGAAGGCGGCGAGGCCGTCGGCGCCGAGCGCCTCGAAGCACGCGAGCTGAACCTTCACGCCGACGACGTACGGGCAGACCGCGTCGACGAGTCCACAGGAGAATCGCGCGCACGCCTCGGCCGCTGCGGCCCGGCCCGCGTGCCCGGCCGCGCGGAGCTCGAGCGGGAGGAGGTCCGGCCGCGGGTCGAGGCCGAGGACGAGCTGGCTCCGCTTGCGCTCGACCGCCTCGGCGACCCGGTCGGCGAACGGAAGCGCCGCCGTCTGCGGATGCGCCGCGAGCTCCTGCTCCATGGGTCTCAGGCTACTACGGCCTGAGGGCGGTATCCGAGGCACGCGGCGGAGATCCGCGCCGGGTCGAGCTCGCAGACGTCCAGCTCCGGCGGCGGGCGGCGAAGGAAGGACGAGACGAGGAGCAGCTCGTCGGCGGCCTCCGGCGTGTGGGTCACGCCGGCGCGCCGGGCCGCCTGAGCCTCCGCGACGAGTGCGGCCGCCTCGACGATCGCCCCGCCGTGGAGCGGAAGCCGGCGCGACGCGGCGACGGCGCCGCCCGCGATCGCGTACGCGCGGCGGAACCCCGGCTCGAGGGCCGGAGCGAGCAGGCAGAGCTCCGCGCGCCGAAGCCGCTCGAGGGACGCAAGCCCGGAGACGACCGCCTCGAGCGCCTGCAGCCGGTCGCGCATGCGGGCCGCGTCCTCGTAGCGCTGGGCCTCCGCGAGCCGGGCGAGCCGGGCGCGGACGCGGGGGACCGGCGCGCCCGTCGCGAGCCCCGCGAGCTCCTCCGGCGTCGCCCCCGCGAGCGCACGGGCGGCGAGCTCGGCGCGACGGCGGCTGCGGATCGGGCCGAGCGGTCCGGGCTCCTCCGTGACGACGACGCGCTCGCCGCGCACCTCCAGGTAGCGGTAGCGGTCGGGCCGCCCGCCGCGGGCGTTTCCGGGCGGACGGAGCTCGCGGATGAGCCGGAGCTCCTCGAGGGCCGCCTCGAGCTCGGAGCCGAGGACGCGCCACTCGATCCCCTCGAGCGCAGAGAGGGCGGCCTCGACCGCCGGCCGCTGGCGGCCGCTTCCGAAGTACGAGCGCAGCCGGGCGCGCAGGTCGCGCGCCTTCCCGACGTAGAGCACCTGGTCGCCTGCGCCGCGGAAGAGGTAGACGCCCGGGCTCGCGGGGGCGCCGAACGCGAGCGTGCGCTTGTCGTGCGCGCGGCGGGGGCGGGGCGCGGCGAGCCGCTGGAGGTCCGCGACCGTCTCGGCGCCCCGCTCCTGCGCGAGCCCGATCAGGTGGAGGAGGATCTCCGCCGTGGCCTGCGCGTCCGGGAGCGCACGATGGCACGGCTCGACCGACGTCCCGAGCCAGCCGGAGAGCGACGCGAGGCCCATGCGGCGGACCCTTCCGGCGAGCAGCGCCCGCGCGAGGCCGACCGTGTCGAGGACGGGCGCGGCCGAACGGCGCCCGTCGATCCGCTCGACCGCCCGGTCGAGAAACGCGACGTCGAACCGCGCGTTGTGGGCGACAAGCACGCAATCGCCTGCGAACGCGAAGAAGCGGCGCACGGCCGTCGCGAGCGGCGGCGCGCGGCGGAGCTCCCCGTCGCGGAGGCCGGTGAGCGCGGCGACGGCCGGCGGGAGCGGAGCCCCGGGACGGACAAGCGTCTCGAACGTCCCCGCCGGCTCGAGTGCGCGCACGCGGACGGCTCCGATCTCGCAGATCTCCGCGGTGCGGGCCGAGAGGCCGGTCGTCTCGAGGTCGAAGACGACGAACGTCGCCGCGTCGAGCGGAAGCGACTCGGGCCCGCGCCCGGCGAGGGCGACCGCGGAGCCGGACCAGGAGAGCCGCGCATCCGACTCGACGACTTCGGCGAGGAGCGTCGTCGCGAGGCCCGCCGGGGGCCGGGCCAGGGCGAAGAGCGCGCTCGCCGCGTCCGCCGCGGGGACGGGCGCGCGGCGTTCCTCGACGAGCTCGACGAGCCGGTCGGCGGCATCCAGGCGAAGCTGCACGGGCCGTCGGAGGATAGAACGTATGTTCGGACGGCATGCGCCGGACTGGGGTGCTACAACCGCCACGTGGCGATGTTCCACGTCGTGATCCACCGGTCGGGCCCGCAATGGAATCCCGCGCGTCCGCTGGAAGAGCAGTCGGGCTGGGAGGAGCACGCAGCGTTCATGGACGGGCTCGTGGACGACGGCGTGATCGTCCTCGGCGGGCCGCTCGCGGACGAGTTCCGCGTCGTGCACGCGGTCGAGGCGGAGTCGGAGGAGGCCGTCCGGACGGCCCTCGCGCGGGATCCGTGGAGCGGGACGCACCTCGTCGTCCACGCGGTCGAGCCGTGGACGATCAGGCTCGACGGCCGAAAACGCGGAGGGCCGCCCTAGGGGCGGCCCTCCGGACGCTGGAAAGAGGGGCGTGCTGCCTAGGAACTCTTGACGGCGCTCTTGAGCTGGCTTCCGGCCGAGAACTTCGGCACCTTGGCGGCGGCAATGGTGACCCGCTCGCCGGTGCGGGGGTTGACGCCCTGGCGCTCGTTGCGCTGCTGGGCGGAGAACTTGCCGAACCCGGTAAAGGTGACGGAGTCGCCCTGGACTAGCGTCTCCTGGACCGAGTCGAGGAACGCGTCGACGGCCTTGCCGGCGTCGCGCTTCGAGAGTCCGCTCTTGGACGCGACACGATCCACGAACTCAGACTTGGTGACTGCCACTGCCCTCTCCTCCCTACTGGTTGGTTCCGGACGAACTGGCACGGAACCGTAACAGGTGCGTCGGAAATCCCGCAACCAAGCGGGCTGGAGCGTTCTTCTAGGCCGCTCTGAGCTCCTCCACGCGGAAGAGCGGATGGAGCCTGACCGCGGCGCGCGCGAGCGCGTCGGCGCCACCCTCGTCTCGGTCCACGACGCAGATCGCGCGGCGGCACTCGAGCCCGGCCTCGCGTAGCGCCTCGACGGCCGCGACCGCGGCTCCGCCGGTCGTGACGACGTCCTCCACGAGGCAGACGCGCTGGCCCGGCTCGAAGACTCCCTCGATGCGGTTGGACGTCCCGTAGTCCTTTGCCTCCTTGCGCACGATGAGGAACGGGAGCCCCGCGGCGAGCGAGGCGGACGCCGCGAGCGCGACCGCGCCGAGCTCGGGGCCGGCGAGCACGTCGGGTGGGCCGCCCCCGTCGCGCAGCTGCCCGGCGATCCGCTCGCCGAGCTCGCGGAGCAGGACCGGGTGCGTCTCGAAGCGGTACTTGTCCAGGTAGTACGAGGAGCGGCGGCCCGAGCGGAGCACGAAGTCGCCCTCGAGCCAGGCCCGCTCCTTCAGGAGCGCGGCGAGCTCGGCGTCGGTCACGAGCGGGCCGCGGCGACGACGTCGCGCGCGAGACGGAGCAGCCGCTCGGCGTCCTCGGCCTCCGGGGTGAGCGAGACCATCGAGCCGTCCTCGAAGTGGAGGTCGACCCGCTCGGCCGGGGCGGAGTTCCGGCTCCGCCAGAGCGCGAAGCCGGCCGCCGCGCCTGCGACCCCGAGGGCGAGGAGCCTACGCATCGGCGCCGTCCTCTTTCGGCTCGTCCTTCTTCTCCGTGGCGGGCTTACGCTTCGGCTTCGCCGGTTCCGGCTTCGCGTCGCCCGCGAGCCGGAGCGTCGTGCGCAGGTCGTAGAGGACGAGGCCGACGGTCGGCTCCTTCACCGTCACCGCGGCGACGGTGCGGCCGTCCTCGCGGACGCAGACGACGGCGCCGTCGGGAAGCTCGACGACGAGCTGGCCGAGCGCGGCGCGCTCGGCGCGGGCCTGCGACTCGTCGGCGGCGCGGAGGAGCTCCGTCGCGGCGGCGGCCACGCGCTCGCCCCGCGCGGCGTCGGCGTAGGTCGAGGCGACGAGCTTGCCGTCCGCTTCGAGCAGGACCGCGCCCTCGATCTGCGAGGAGATTTCGACGAGCTCCTCGAGAGCCTGCGCAGCGTCCGAAGCGGCCACGCGCGCAAGCTACCACGGCGGATCGGGGCGTTCGCGGGATCGCGGCGTCCAAGACCCGGCGGGCCCGGCGGTGCTCCGACCCGCGCGAGGGCGCCCTGGCGGCGTCCGGAGCCCGCGCGCGCTTCTCCAGCACGAGCGCATCCTCGGGCCGCCCAGGCCCCAGCACCCTCGCCGAGCCGCTGCGCGTGGCGGGGCGAGCCGCGGCCGGCGGAGGCGCCCTGAAGGCGGTACTCCCACCCTTGGGTGGGGCTCCCTCACCACCTGCCTCTGAGGCTAGCGGGGAAAAGCGCGCAGGACTGTCACGAGAGCGTGACGATTCTCCGCGACGTGGACCGATTCACACGCCGTCGCGGGGCGACGCACGGCCACCGGCTGCGACGCGCCCTACACTCGCCGGATGCCCCGGCAGCCGCCCGTCATCGGGAAGTTCCTCGCCGACCGCGGGACGCACCTCGCCGCGATGATCGCGTACTTCGCGACGCTCGCGTTCGTGCCGCTGCTCTTCCTCGCGCTCTCGCTGATCGGCGTGTTCGGCCAGGCGGAGGAGTCGAGCTACCTGATCGAGCAGCTCCGCCGCGCCTTCCCGGCCGCCTCGGTGGAGAACCTCGTGAGCGTGGTCGAGGAGATCCAGGAGAGCGCGGCCGGCCTCGGCATCCTCGGCGGGATCGCGCTCGTCTGGGCGGCGCTCGGCTTCTTCAGCGTGGTCGAGTCCGCCCTCAACATCGTCTACGGGCTGCCGAACCGCCCGTTCATCCGGCAGAAGCTCTTCGTGCTCGTCCTGACCGCCGGCGCGCTCGCGCTCCTCTTCGTCGCGCTCTTCGTCGGCTCGGTCGGGGTCGGGATCGCACGCCACATCGGCTTCGGAGGCACGGTCGCCTACCTCTACGGGATCGCGATCTCGAGCGTGCTCGTCCTCGTCTTCGTCTGGAGCATCTACACGCTGCTCACGAACGAGCGGCTGCGCTGGCGCGAGACGCTGCCCGGGGCGGTGTTCGCGACCGTCGTCCTTCAGGCGAGCTTCCAGCTCCTGCCCCTCTTCGTGCGCGGGACGAGCGGGTTCATCGCCCTGCAGGCGTTCGGAGGGTTCGCCCTCCTCCTCCTCTGGATCTACCTGATGGCGAACGTGATCGTGCTCGGCGCGGAGGTGAACTGGCACCTCTCGCGGGGACGCGGACGCGCGCGCCGGGAGGAGGCGACGGAAGGCCTCGCGTGACGCCGCTAGTGGTGGTTCGCGGTCGTCGGGTCGCCCCAGCTGTCCACGACCCGGCGGGCGAGGGCGCGAAGCACCTTCCGCTCGACGTCGGGCATCCGGTCGACCATGCTCCAGAACGCCTGGCGCGTGAGGACGAAGAACCGCAGCGGCGTCGCCGCGGTGACGGTAGCCGTGCGCGGGATGTCCTCGATCAGCGCGATCTCGCCGAAGAAGTCGCCGTCGCGCATCGTGCGCAGCGAGGCGCCGTCCTTCGTCGCCTCGGCCTCTCCCTCGATGATCACGAAGAACTCCTGCGCCGGCTCGCCCTGGCGGCACAGCACCTTGCCCGCCGCGACCTCCATGTCCTCGGAGCTCTGGGCGAGCAGCTCGAGCTCGTCCTTCGAGAGGTCCTCGAAGAGCGGCGCGCGCTTCAGAGCCTCGACTTTCGTGTCGTGCGAGAAGAGCATGCTCGAAATCTACACCGTCGCCGTGGCCTCGCCTAACGCGAGGGCGAGCGCACGGGCGGCGCGGGCACGGTGGCTCCGCTCCGCCTTCCACGCGTCGCCCAGCTCGGCGACCGTGCGCGATTCGCCCTCGGGGACGAAGACCGGGTCGTAGCCGAAGCCCGCAGTCCCCGTGGGCTCATCTGCGATCGCGCCCTCGAGCGTGCCCTCGACCGCGACCTCGCCCCCGTCCGGCGCGAGCGCGACGAGCGCGCAGACGTAGCGGGCCGCGCGCGACCACGGCTCGAGCCCGTCGAGCTCCTCGAGGAGCTTCGCCGTGTTCGCCTCGTCCGTCGCGCGCTCGCCGGCGTAGCGGGCGGAGAAGATCCCCGGCCCTCCGCTGAGCCCCGTCACCTCGAGCCCCGAGTCCTCTCCCGCGACCCAGGCGTCCGGCGCCGCGTGCTCGCGGCCGAAGGCCGCCTTCCCGCGCGCGTTCTCGCGGAACGTCGCACCGGTCTCGGGAGGAAGCGGTGGCCCCGTCCAGGACGCGACCTCCCAGCCCGGCAGCGCCGCCGCGAGCTCCCGCGCCTTGTGCGGGTTCTCGGAGACGAGGACGAGCCTCACGCGCTCCAGCGGACGGCGATGACCGACTCGTGGCGGGCGATGTCCTCCACAAGCGCCGAGCCCGCGCCGCCCAGCGGCAGGTCGAGCTCGGCCCGGACGTGCCGGCGCTCCTCCTCGTCCGTGATCTCGACGCGGCTCAGGCGCACCGCTCGGTCGTGGATGACGTCGAGGACGGCGCCGAGGGCCTCGCCGGGCCGCAGGTCGATCTCGAGGATACGTCCCTCCCGGCGGAGGTCGCGGATGAGCGGCGCGCCCTCGAGCCAGCGGATCGGCCCGAGCCCGACGAGGACGATCGCCGTCCCGACGAGCGCGGCCGAGTAGTACCCGGCGCCGGCGGCCATGCCGATCGCGGCCACGACCCAGAGGCCGGCCGCGGTCGTGAGTCCGCGGACGGACAGGCCCTGCCGGATGATCGCGCCCGCGCCGAGGAACCCGATCCCGGTGACGATCTGCGCCGCGATGCGCGTCGGGTCGAGGATCGTCCCCTCGTCGCGGTTGAAGACGAAGTCCGACCAGCCGTACGCGGAGACGATCGTGAAGAGCGCCGAGCCGACGCCGACGAGCATGTGCGTGCGCAGGCCGGCCGCCCGCTCGCGGAGCTCGCGCTCGAGCCCGATCAGCCCGGTGAGCCCGGCCGCGACGCCCAGGCGAAGGGCGAGCTCCCAGAGCTCGAGGTCAGGAATCGGCTGCACCGCGCTGCGCCTCGGCGATCGCCTCGATCCCGCCGCGGGCGAGCGCGACGAGCTCGTCGAGCGTCTCGTGCGGGAACGGCCCACGCTCGGCGGTCGCCTGGATGTCGATGATCCGGCCGTCGCCCGTCATGACGATGTTCATGTCCACCTCGGCCGAGGAGTCCTCGCCGTAGTCCAGGTCGAGCAGAAGCTCGCCGCCGACGATGCCGAGCGAGACGGCCGCGATCGTCTCCGGCGGCTCCGTGAACCCGCGTGCGCGGGCGGCGAGGGCGAGCGCGACCCAGGCCCCCGTGACGGCGGCGGTGCGCGTGCCGCCGTCGGCTTGCAGGACGTCGCAGTCGAGCCAGACCGTGCGCTCGCCGAGGTTCGCAAGGTCGTAGCCGCCGCGGATCGAGCGGCCGATCAGGCGTTGGATCTCGACCGTGCGGCCCTTCTGCCTGCCCGCGCTCGCCTCACGGCGCATCCGCTCGCCGGTCGACGCGGGGAGCATCCCGTACTCGGCCGTCAGCCAGCCCGCGCCCTTCCCCTCGAGCCAGCGAGGGACGCCGTCCTCGACCGTGGCGGTGCAGAGGACGCGCGTCCGACCGAGCGAGATGAGCGCGGAGCCGTCCGCCTGCTCGAGGAAGCCGGGGACGATCTCGAGCCGGCGCAGCTCGTCCGCGCGGCGGCCGTCGGCGCGCGTCATGCCGCCTCGAGGGCGAGCTCGTCGAGCTCGACGCGCCGGGCACCGGCGACCGGGAGCTGGAGGAACCGCTCGCCGAGAGCCGCGAACTCGGCCGGGGAGCCGGTGGTCAGGAACGCGGTCTCTCCGTGCCGCGCGGCGTCGTTTCCGATCCCCTTGCGCGCGAGCGTCTCGGCCACCTCGCGCGCCGTTTCGTCGGCCGAGAAGACGAGTGTCGTGCCTCGCCCGAAGACGCGCTCGAAGACCGGGCGCACGAGCGGGTAGTGCGTGCAGCCGAGGACGACCGTGTCCACGCCCGCCTCGCGGAGCGGCGCGGCGTACTCGCGCACCGCGGCGAGGAGCTCGTCGTTCGGGCCGTTCGCCTCGATGAGGGGCACGAGCTTCGGGCAGGCGACCGAGACGACCTCCACGCCCGCGTCGAGCGTGTGGATCACGTCCGCGTAGCGGCCGCTCTCGACCGTCGCCTCCGTCGCGAGGACGCCGACGCGGCGGTTCCGGGTCGCCTGGACGGCCGCGTGAGCCTCCGGAGCGAGCACGGCGACGACGGGGACGTCGAGCCGCTCCTGCAGGTACGGGAGGGCGGCCGCGGCGGCCGTGTTGCAGGCGGCGACGACGAGCTTCACGCCGCTCCGCTCCAGGTACGACGCGAGCTCGAGCGCGAAGCGCCGGATCTCTTCGGCGCCGCGCGGCCCGTACGGGCACCGCTCGCCGTCGCCGAGATAGACGAAGTCCTCGTTCGGGAGGGTGACGAGGCACTCGTGCAGCACGGTCAGCCCGCCCGCGCCCGAGTCGAAGATCCCGATCGGCCGCCCGTCCATCCCGGCGATTGTACGGCCGCCCCGGGCGGTCGAGCCGCCGGGCGCGCGCGCAGGCCGTCCGGAGGGGACGGCCCGGCCTGTGGACGAATCCGCACACTTTCGTTTCGGGGTCTGACCCCCTCGCGGAAGTGTGTCGACGCCCGACCGCGCTTCCCGTGCGGCCTCCGACGCGTGCGCTGTCTCGTGACGGGGTCAGACCCCGTCACGAGACCGTGACGCGCTCTCCCGCGGACGTGTCCGCCGGAGGCGGGTCACCAGGTCTTCGGGCCGCGGCGCAGCGCCGGGGCGCCGACGCGCACGCGGGCGTCGACGGCGATGCAGCCGCCCGGGCCGGCGAGCACCGGGTTCAGGTCGAGCTCCGCGACCTCCGGACGCTCCTCGCCGAGCCGGGCGAGCCGGAGAAGGACGCCCGCGAGCGCACCGGCGTCCGCCGGCTCCGCCCCGCGGAACCCGCGCACGAGCCGCCCCGCGGTGCCGCCGAGGACGAGCTCCTCCGCGTCCACGTCCGTGAGCGGCGCGAGCGCGAACGAGGTGCCTCCGGCGAGCTCGGCCAGCACGCCGCCCGGCCCGAACGCCACGACCGGCCCGAACACCGGATCCTGGAGCAGCCCGGCGAGGAGCTCGACGTTGCCCTGCGCCATGGGTTGCACGACGACCCGGCCGCCGATCCGCTCCGCTGCGGCGCGCACCGCGTCCTCGTCCGCGAGGTCGAGGGCGACGCCGCCCGTCTCCGTCTTGTGCGCGCCCGGTTCGGCGGTCTTCACGACGGCCGGGAACCCGAACTCGCGCGCGGCCGCAACGGCCTCGTCCGGCCCGGCCGCGTCCCGCTCGCCGACGAACGGAATCCCGTAGGCGCCGAGCAGCGCGCGGGCCTCCCCGGGCGCGAGCCAGCCGCCCCCGCGGGCGAGCACGTCCTCCACGAGGTTCCCGCCGGCCGCGGAGTCGACCCCGACGAGCTCGGGGGCCGTCCCGAGCGGCCGGCGCAGCCACGCGGCCCGTTCGGCGGCGCGCCCGAGCGCCCGAGCGGCCGACTCCGGGTAGCCGAACTGCGCGACGCCCGGCCCGCCGACGCCCACGGCGAGCACCGGCTTGTCCGACTCCACCGCGGCGAGCACGGGCTCGAGGTCGGGCGGCGCGAACGCGACCGTCGCCACGGCGAGGACGATCACCGAGTCCACGAGCGGGTCGGCCACCAGGAGCGGCAGCGCCCGCGCGTACGCGTCGGCGCCCGAGCTCCCGAGCACGTCCACCGGGTTCCCCGCGGCGGCCTCCGCCGGAAGGAACGACCGGAGCTCGGCCTCCGTCTCCGGCGAGAGCGGCCCGACTTCGAGCCCGGCCGCCTCGGCGGCGTCCGCGCAGAGGATCGCGAGCCCGCCCGCGTTCGTCAGGAGCGCGACCCGCGGCCCGCGCGGGAGCGGCTGCGAGGAGAGGAGCGCAGCCGCGTCGAGCAGCTCCTCGAGCGTGGCGGCACGCAGGACGCCGGCCTGGCGGAAGAGCGCGTCGACCGCCGCGTCCGACCCGGCGAGCGCCGCCGTGTGCGAGGCGGCCGCACGCGCGCCCGCGCGCGAGGCGCCGCCCTTCAGCGCGAGCAGCGGCTTGCGCCGGGCGACCCGACGGGCGACACGCCCGAACTTGCGCGGGTTGCCGAACGACTCGACGTAGAAGCAGACCACCGCGGTCGCGTCGTCGTCCTGCCAGTGCTCGAGCAGGTCGTTCGTCGAGACGTCCGCCTTGTTCCCGATCGAGACGAACGACGAGAACCCGAGCCCGCGCTCTGCCGCACGCTCGAGCAGCGCGATCCCGAGCGCCCCGCTCTGGGAGCAGAACCCGACGTTCCCGGGCGGGAACGACCCGGCCGCGAACGTGGCGTTGAGCGGCGGGTCGGCGAGCGCGATCCCGAGGCAGTTCGGCCCGACGAGCCGCGCCCCGTGCGCCCGCACGAGCGCGAGGAGCTCGTCCTGCCGGCGCCGGCCCTCCTCGCCGTGCTCGGCGAAGCCGGCCGAGATGACGCAGAGCGCGCGCGTCCCGCGCCGGAGCGCCGTCTCCGCGACGTCCAGGACCGCCTCCCCGGGCACGCAGACGAACACGAGGTCGACCTCGCCGGGCACGTCCTCGAGCGAGGGGAAGCCCTCGCGGCCTTCGACCTCCTGCCCGCCCCGGTTCACCGGGTACGCCGGTCCCGGGAAGCCGGATGCGACGACGTTGCGGAAGAGCTCGCCGCCGATCGACCCGCGCCGGGGCGAGGCGCCGACGACCGCCACGCTCCGTGGGGAGAAGAACGGGCGCAGCGAGGCGGCGACGGCCACGTGGTCGCGCAGGTCGACGGCGGCGGTGTACTCCGCGGACGGGCCCAGCTCGACCTCGACCGTCACCTCGTCGCCGGAGCGGCGAAACGACTCCGCGAAGCCGGCGTCGCCGAAGACCCGGAGCATCCCGACGTTCTCCACCGCGACCTCCGCGAGGAAGCGGCGGACTCCGGTCCCCGTCGCGAGGGCCGCGAGCTGCTCGAGCATGCGCGTCCCCACGCCGCGCCGCTGGAGCTCGTCCGCGACCGCGAACGCCACTTCGGCCACCTCGGGGTCGCGAAGCCTCGTGTAGCCCGCCACGGCGACGACGCGCTCGTCACGGGTCGCGACGAGCACCCCGCGCTCGTCCCAGTCGGGCTCGAGCAGCCCGCCGATCCAGGCATCGTCCGGCCGGAAGCCGCCGTGGAAGCGGAGATAAAGGCTCTCCTCCGAGAGCCCCCTGAAGAAGGCCGCGACGGCCTCCGCGTCCTCGCGCCGTGGTGGGCGCAGGCGCAGCGTCGTGCCGTCGCGGAGGATGACGTCACGGACGGGGGCTTCCGGGTGCATTCGCGCAGCTTTACGCACACGCCCCGCCACGTCGTGAGGAATGTGGAAATCCCGCATGGCCGAGCGTGCCTTCCCCGATGCCGGCGCGCCCTCGCTCGCGCGACACTGAGAGCGCCGAACGAAGGGAGGCGCCATGAAGCACATCGCCATCGCCACCGACGGCTCGCACGGGTCGGCCGAGGCCGTGCGCATCGGTCTGGAGCTCGCGGCGGCGGAGGGAGCACGCGTCACGTTCGTCCACGCCTTCATCCCGGACGAGCTTCTGTATGCGGGCCGCGTCCCCGGCGTCGTCATGCCGGCGCACGTGGCGGCAGAGCCGCCGCCCCAGGCCGAGACCGACGGGCCGCTCGTCGCCGCGGGGCTCGAAGCGAAGCGGGCGGGAGTCGAGTACGACACCCAGCTCGTCGGCGGAGACCCCGTCGGCGCGATCCTCGCCTGCGCGGACGAGCACGATTCCGATCTCATCGTCGTCGGCTCGCGCGGTCACGGCGCGCTCGTCTCGGCGCTCCTCGGGAGCGTCTCGAAGGCGGTCGTCACCCGCGCGAAGCGCCCCGTCCTCGTCGTCAGGGCCGCTCCGGCCGAGGACTCGGCGGCCGGGAAGGCTGCGTGAGCTGCCGTGGCGCGCCCCGGCGACACGATCGAGGTCACCCGCCGGCATCCAGGCGCGCCCCGCACGACGGGCGAGATCCTCGAGGTGCTCGATCCGGGCGGCCGCGAGCGCTACCGCGTCCGCTGGGCGGACGGGCACGAGAGCCTCTGGTACCCACGAATCGAGCCGCCTTCGAAGCCTCGCGCGCGCCCGCGGCGGCGACGGGCAGCGCGCGAGTTGTCGGACCGCCCGGCGCAGCGGGCCCTCCTGGCTGCGCCGGGCGACCGGCTCGTCGTGCATCCGCACCATCTCGGCGAGCGCCCGCGCGACGCGGAGATCCTCGAGGCGCTCGGCCCGCAGGGCGGCCCGCCGTTCCGGGTCCGCTGGTCGGACGACGGCCGCGAGACGACGCTCTTTCCGGGCTCCGACGCCCACGTCGAAGGTCTGACGCGGCGGGAGGCCCAGCCGTGAACGGCCGCGCATCCGCCGCGGGACTCGTCCCCCTCGAGCTCGGCGCGCCGCTCTGGGAGCGGGTCTTCCACGTCGCCCCGCTCGTCCTCGTCGGGACGCGCGAGGCGGGCGGCTACGACCTCGCGCCGAAGCACATGGCGATGCCGCTCGGCCGCGACGGATGGTTCTGCTTTGCCTGCACGCCCCGCCACGCGACGTACTGGAACGCAAAGGAGCACGGAGCGTTCACGGTCAGCTTCCCCACCCCGGCGCAGGTCGTCGAGACGAGCATGGCGGCGTCCGGGCGGGAGGGCGAGGGGCGCAAGCGCGGGCTCGCCGCGCTCGACACCTTTCCGGCCACGACCGTGGACGGCGTGCTTGTCGCCGGCTGCCCGCTCCACCTCGAGTGCGAGCTCGACCGGACGGTGGACGGGTTCGGGGACGCGAGCCTCGTCGTCGGGAAGATCGTCGCCGCCCTCGCGGACGAGAGCGTTCTCGCGCTCGACGACGCCGACCCCGCCGACCTGCTGCGCCGCGCGCCGCTCCTCGCCTACGTGAGCCCGGGGCGCTTCGCCCGGGTCGCGGAGACGCTCTCGTTTCCGTTTCCGGCCGACTTCTCGAGGTAGGCGAACGGCATGACGCGGCCGAGCCCGCCCGAGCTCCTCGCCACCCTGCGCCGCGACGAGGAGGCGATGGCGTCCTTCCTCGCGCGCCTCGTGGAGGCGGAGTCCCCGACGGACGACCCGCAGGCGCAGCGCGCCGTGTTCGCGCTCCTCGCAGGCGAGCTCGGTGCGATCGGCTTCGAAGTCCGCGCCCTGCCCGGCGACGGCTACGGCGCGCACCTCTACGCGCGCCCGCGCGGGCGGCGCCGCGGCCGGCCGACGCAGCTCGCGGTCGGGCACCTCGACACGGTGTGGCCGGTCGGGACGCTCGAGCGGATGCCCGTCCGGCGCGAGGGAGACCTCCTCCACGGGCCGGGCGTCTTCGACATGAAGGGCGGGCTCGCGGTGATGGTCTTCGCCCTGCGGGCCCTCGCCGAGCACGGCGTCGAGCCCGCCGCCACCCCGGTCTGCTTCGTCGCCGCCGACGAGGAGGCCGGGAGCGTCGACTCGCAGCGAACCCTCCTCCGGCTGGCGCGGAGCGCCGCGCGCGCGTTCGTGCTCGAGCCGCCCTACGGCCCCTCCGGGCGCCTCAAGACGGCGCGCAAGGGCGTCGGGCGCTTCACCGTGCGGGTCCGGGGCCGGGCCGCGCACGCCGGGGTCGATCCCGAGGCAGGGGTGAGCGCGATCCGCGAGCTGGCCCGCCAGGTCGAGCGGCTCTTCGACCTGAACGACGCCTCGCGCGGCGTGACCGTCAACGTCGGCCAGATCGACGGCGGCCTGCGCCCGAACGTCATCGCGCCGGAGGCGACCGCGGTCGTCGACTGCCGCGTCCCGACGAGCGCCGACGCCCGGGCGGTCGACGCGGCCATCCGGGCGCTCAGGCCGACGCGCGAGGACGTCGCGCTCGCGGTCGACGGTGGGTTCGGCCGCCCGCCGATGGAGGCGACCGAGCGGAATCTGGCCCTCTTCGAGCAGGCGCGCGGGCTCGCGGCCGAGCTCGGGCTCGCCGTCGAGCCGGCCTCGGTCGGAGGCGGATCGGACGGGAACCTCACGAGCCTCGTCACGGCGACGCTCGACGGCCTCGGCGCGGTTGGCGCCGGAGCGCATGCGGACAACGAGCACGTCGTCGTCTCGCGCCTGCCCGAGCGCGCCGCGCTCCTCGCCCTGCTCCTCGCGAGCCCCGTCGAGGCCGATCCCCGGCGGAACGGAGACCTGCCATGAGGGCACGCTGGTATCCGACGAGCGTCACGCGCCTCGCCCCGCTCGGAACGGAGCCGCACCCGACTCGGCGCCTGCCGCGCACCGAGTGGGCGACGGGCGACCTCGTGGTCGGGATCGTCACGCCCGACGCACCGCGCCCCGCGCTCGTCGAGTCTCCGAGCGGACGCATGGTCGGCGTCGCGCCCGGCGACGCGGTCGTGGGCGCGCTGGGCGCGCGGGCCGCCACGCTCGAGGCGGTGGGCGACTGGCGCGACGTGGAGGACGACCTCCGCTTCGACGCCCTCACGAGCGCGGGCGTGTTCGGCCGCTGCACCTCCCGGGCGGTCACGCTGCAGCCGCTCGTCCCACTCGTCTACGGGGGCCATGTCCTCCTGGGCGGGGAGCCGGCCCGCATGGCCGACTTCGTCCAGCCGCCGCCGGCGGGCGCCGGGCCGTTCGGCGTCCCGACCATCCTGCTCATCGGCACGTCGATGGACGCCGGGAAGACGGTCGCAGCGCGCACGATCATCCGGCGGCTCAAGCACCGGCGCATGCGGGTGGCGGGGGCGAAGCTCGCGGGGGTCGGCCGGCTCCGGGACATCCTCCGGATGCAGGACGCAGGCGCCGATGCGATCTTCGACTTCGTCGACGCAGGGCTGCCGTCCACGATCTGCCCGCAGCGGGAGTTCGAGCGGGCGCTGCGCCCGCTGCTCGCCCGGATCGGCGCAAGCGGCGCCGACGTCCTCGTGGCCGAGTCGGGCGCGTCGCCGCTCGAGCCGTACAACGGCGCGACGGTCGTTCGCGAGCTCGCGGGCTCCGTGCGGCTCGTCGTGCTCTGCGCCTCCGATCCATACGCAGTCGTCGGCGTGATGGAGGCGTTCGGGCTCCGCCCGGATCTCGTTTCGGGCCGGGCGACGAGCACGGACGCGGGAATCGCGCTCGTGGAGCGGCTGGCCGGGATCCCGGCGCTCAACATGCTCGAACCGGCGAGCGAGGCGCCCCTCGACGCGCTGCTCGAGGAGCGCCTCGGTCTCGCCGCGAGCGTAGCGTCCTAGCGAGTTCCGATCCGCTCGACCGCCGCGAGGAGCTCGCGGTGACGCCGCTCCTCGTCCGTCACCTCGTCCTCGGTCGGATCCCCACCCGCGCGGCGCGCGAGGATCGCCTGGACGGGCCGCACGACGAAGAAGTACACGGCCGCCGCGGTCGTCACGAAGATGATCACGTCCGTGATGAACGACCCATAGCCGAAGACGGCGTCGTTCACGGTGAACGTGAGCCCCCGGAAGTCCGGCTCGCCGATGATCGCCGCGATGAGCGGCATGAGCAGGTTGTCAACGAGCGAGCTCACCAGGGCCGCGAAGGCGAGCCCGAGCACGAGCGCGACCGCCAGGTCGAGCAGGTTCCCGCGCAGAACGAAGTCCCGAAAGTCACGAAGCATGGCCGAACCCTTTCGTCCAGGAGCTGTCAGGGCGCGAGCCTACTCCGCGGCGGCGCTGGACCGCGAGGCGCGCTCTGCTAGACCCGGTCCGTGAGCCCCTCGACGCCGGCGTGCTCGGCGCAGTGGGCGCAGCAGAACATCCGCCCGTTCGCCTCGACGCCGTGGCCGATGATCCGGCAGCCACAGTGCTCGCACGTCGGAGCGAGCATGTGGATCGCGCACTCGAACGAGTCGAATGTGTGCGTGTCGCCGCTCTTCGTGACCTGGAAGGCCTTGTCGTAGTCGTTTCCGCAAACGTCGCAGACAGCCATGTTCTGGCGCTACCCGGACGTCCGGAGGCGAAACGCGGAAAGCGTCTCCGGCGGCACGGCGGGCGGGCCGGGCGTGGCGCTCGCCTCGGGCGGGGCGTACCCGGGCCACGCGGCCTGGCACCAGCTCCGTGGCCTCGTCGCGAACCGCCTGAGCCGGCTCGGGCACTGCACGCAGGGCGACTGACGCCGCCGGGCGCCTCCTACACTCGTCGGCGTGGATCCGGACGCGCTCGCAGCGCTCGAGTTTCCCGCGGTCGCGGAGCGGGTCGCGGCGGCCGGGGCGACCGACTACGGGGCGGAGCTCGGGCGGACGCTCGCGCCGTCGCCGGATCCCGACGAGGTCGCCCGCCGGCAGGCACTCACGGCCGAGGCGATCGGGCTCGTGCAGGGCTCGGCGGAGCCGGAGCTGCACGGGATCGCGGACGTGCGCGCTGCCGCGGTGCGGGCGTCGCGCGAGGGCGTGCTCTCGCCGGGGGAGCTGCGCGCCATCGCGGCCGCCGTGCGCGCGGGGCTTGCGGCGCGGGCGGCGCTCGAGGAGGCGGAGGACGCTCCGCTCCTGCGCGCGCTCGCCGAGCCGATCGAGCCGGCCCTCGCCGCGCTGGCCGACGAGCTCGAGCAGCGCGTCGAGCCGGACGGGTCCGACCTCCGGGACACGGCCTCCGCGCTCCTCCGCCGCGTGCGCCGCGACGTGCGGACGAGCGGCGAGCGCGTGGCGGAGGAGCTTCGCCGACTCGCCCGCTCGCGCGAGCTCCGGGCGCACCTCCAGGAGGACTTCGTCACGCAGCGCGGCGGCCGCGCCGTCCTCGCGGTCAAAGCGAGCGCCCGGAGCGCCGTGCCGGGCGTCGTGCACGACGCGTCGAGCTCCGGGGAGACGCTCTTCGTCGAGCCGTTCGCGGTCGTCGAGCTCGCGAACCGCCGCTCGGAGGCGGCCGGCGAGGAACGTGACGAGGTCGAGCGGATCCTGCGCGAGCTCTCCGCCGCCGTGGGCGAGCGGGCGGAGGCCCTGCGCGCGCTCGTCGAGGCGACCGGCGCGATCGACCTCGCGCTCGCGTGCGCCGCGGTCTCGCGCGGCTGGCGCGGCACGGCGGTCGAGCCGTCGGCGGAGGTCCGGCTCGTCGCCGCGCGCCACCCGCTCCTCGACCCGGCGAACGCCGTCCCGATCGATCTCGAGCTCGGTGGGCTCCGCGCGCTCGTCGTGAGCGGCCCGAACACGGGCGGCAAGACGGTCGCCCTGAAGACACTCGGCCTCGCGGCGCTGCTCCACCAGTCCGGCCTGCGTCCGCCCGCCGCGCAGGCGGCGCTGCCCGTCTTCGACCGCGTGCTCGCCGTGGTCGGCGACCGGCAGTCGATCGAGATGAGCCTCTCGACGTTCTCCGCGCACCTCGGCGACCTGCTCGCCGTCCTCCGCGCCGCGACGCCGCGCTCGCTCGTGCTCGTCGACGAGCTGGCCTCCGGCACGGATCCCGTCGAGGGCTCGGCGCTCGCGCAGGCGCTGATGGCCCGCCTCGCCGCTCTCGCGCGGCTGACCGTGGTGACGACGCACTATCCCGAGCTCAAGGAGTGGGCGAGCGCGACCGACGGTGCGGCGAACGCGGCCACCGCCTTCGACCCGGAGACGCAGGAGCCGCTCTACCGCGTCGCGATCGGCCGGCCTGGCACGTCCCACGCGCTCGAGACTGCCGAGCGGCTCGGGCTCGACGCCGGCGTGGTCGCCGACGCGAGGGCGCGCATCGCCCCCGAGCGGCGGCGGGTCGCGGAGCTTCTCGCCGAGGCCGAGGAGGCGGCACGCGCCGGCGCGGAGTCGAGCGAGGCGGCCGAGCGCGAGCGGGGGGAAGCGGTCGCGCTGGCGGAGGAGACACGGGCCCGCGAGGCGGAGCTCCGCGCGGAGATCGACGCGGTGCGCGCCTCGGTGGCCGGCGAGCGCGAGCGGGCGGTCGCCGAGGCCGAGCGCGACCTCGCCGAGGCGCGCGCCGAGCTCCGTGCGCTCCGGGACGAGATCCGCGCCGCGCGCCGGCTCCAGCGGGAGGCGGGTCCCGAGGCCGAGCCCGAGCGCGACCGGCGGCTCGGCGAGGCGTCCGAGCGCGCCACGACCGCCGAGCGCGCGCTGCGATCGTTTCGGCCGCCGGTCCCGGTGACGGGGCCGCTCGCGCCGGGCGATCCGGTCGAGGCCCCCGAGCTCGGCGTCCGCGGGACGATCGCGGCGATCGAGGGCGACGAGGCGGAGGTCGCCGGCGCGGCCGGCCAGCGGATCCGGATCCCGGTCGAGCGGCTCCGCCCGTACGTAGGCGGCGCCGAGCCGGACGAGCCCCGGCCCGCGGTGCGCGTCGTCGCGGCCGCCCGGAGCGACGTGTCCGACGAGCTCGACCTGCGCGGCCAACGCCCCGAGGAGGCGCGGGCAGCGGTTCGCTCGTTCGTCGACGACGCCGTGCTCGCCGGGCTCGCGAGCGTGCGCGTGATCCACGGGCGCGGCACGGGCGCGGTGCGCACCGCCGTGCGCGACGAGCTCGCCCGCCATCCGCTGGTGGAGGGCTTCGAGAGCGACTCGGCCGACGGCGCCACGGCGGTGACCCTCGCCGACGGCTCACCGCGATGAGCCGCTTCGTCGGCCGCGCGAACGTGCGCAAGCGGCTCGAGCCGCTCGAAGGCATCCCCGGCCGAACGGTCTACGCGGACGGCGCCGCACGCATCGAGCCCGCGGACGGCGACGCGCTCGTCGTCCGGCCGCCGTTCGGCCTGGCGCACGAGGCCGCGTACGACGAGGTGCGGGTCGCGCCGCTGCTCGAGGAGATCGCTCGCGACCACGTCGTCGCCGTCCTGCTCGTCCGGCTGGGCGGCTACGCGGCGGGGGTCTTCGACGGCGAGCGCCTCGTCACCTCCAAGGTCGGCTCCCGCTTCGTGAAGGGCCGCCACAAGAAGGGCGGCTCGTCCGCGAACCGCTTTCGCCGCCGCCACGAGGAGCAGGCCCGGGCGCTCGTCCAGGACGCGGCCGAGACCGCCGCGGCCGTCCTCACCCCGTGGCGCGAGCGGGCCGAGCTCGCCGCGCTCGGCGGCGACCGCCGGACCGTCGAGGAGACGATCGCCGCTCGCGTCGACCTCGGCTGGCTCGCCGAGCGCGCGGTCCCGCGCTTCTTCGCCGTCCCCGAGCCCCGCCTCCGCGTCCTCGAGCGACTTCCGTACGAGCTCTACGCGGTCGAGGTCGAGGAGCCGGGCTAGGAAGGCCAGCGAGGAGCGCGCGGCTCCTGCGGCTCGAAGCGGTCCCAGTCGTGCCGCGGGGGCGCGAAGACGTCCATGACGACACAGCCGTCAGGGCCGGCCGTCGCCTCGTGCGCGAGCCCGCCGGGGATGGCGTACGTTCCCCCCGGCGCGAGCTCGCGCGTCTCGTCGCCGATCCGGAAGCTGATCGTCCCGGAGATCACGAACCCGAGCTGCTCGTTCGGATGCGAGTGCTCCGCCGCGACCGCGCCGGGGTCGAGCTCGACGATCGCCATCGTCATCTCCTCGCCGACCACGGACCGCGCGACGATCCCGTCCCAGATCGGGAGCGGCCGGATCGCCGCCAGGACGTCGAACGCACTCACGCAGACGATCCTACTCGGCGGCGCCGGTGCGGGCCGGGCCGCTCGAGCCGTTCGCGGGCACCACCTCGGCCGAGCGCAGCGGCTCGATCCGGCTGAGCGCTGCAGACGGCTTGCTCACCCCCGCCTCCGTGGCGAGCTCGAGCACGGTCGGCACTAGGGCGCCTCCTGCGACACCTCGCGAAGCCGCCCGCCGGTCGACCCGCCCTCGTCGACCGCCTGCAGCCGGTCGTCCCGCCGGCGGAAACGCTGCGCGTACCACGGCGAACGTGTTCCGACCTGTTCCCAGCCGAGCGCCACGAGCCGGGCCACGAGATCCGCGTACGCGTCGCCCACGTCCTCCCGCTCCGCGGGCGGCGGCTCGTCACGCCGCCAGCGGAAGGGGCGCGACCGCTCCACGCGCGCCCCGCCCGTGTCCGGATCCTCGAGCTCGACGTAGAACTCCGCCTTCACGTAGCCGCGCCAGAGCCGGATCTGGATCGTCGGCTCACCGGGCGGCTCCGGGCGCCCGAGATTGCCGGCGGCCGCGGGCGCGCCGCACCGCAGGCAGAATCGCGCGTCGACAGGGAGCGGCGTTCCGCAATTAACGCAGAACATCGAGTCGGTCTGCACGTTCGTAATCATGAGCGCAAGCGCGCGCGTCTGCTACACCGATTTGGGGAGCGGTTACGTCTGAGAGGCGGCGAGCGTTCGCCATTCAGCGTGCCCCTCCGCGGCCTCCTGCCCTTCGGAAAGAAGGCCGTGCACCTGCGCCCACCGGCTTGCCTCGGTCCGGTTCGAGACGTCGAGCTTCCGATAGATGTTCGAGAGGTGGAACTTGACCGTCTGCTCGGTCACCCACAGCATGCGCGCGAGCTGGCCGTTCGAGTATCCCTCGGCCGCGAGTCTGAGAATCTCCGTCTCGCGCCTGGTGAGAGCAACGTCCGGCTTGGCCGGGCGAGCGGCAGCCGGTCGGCGCAGGGGCGAGCCCGCGAAGTAGACCGAGTGGCCGAAGGCCTGGCGAACCGCAGCCGCAAGGTCTGCAGGCTCGACCGTCTTCAGGACGTACGCGATCGCGCCGGCCTGGAACGCCGCCTCGACCTTCGCCGGATCGTCCTCGCTTGCCAAGGCGACGACCCGCGTCGTCGGAGACACCTCGCGCGCCTTGCGAATGGTCTCGATTCCGTCCTGATCCCCGTTCGCGGCGAGCCCGACGATCAGGAGATCGGGCTTCCGCTCCTCGACAAGATGCACTGCCTCCGAAGGAGACGTGGTCGATGCCTCGACCTTGACCCACGCTCCTTCCAGGACGCGCTCGACCGCATCCAGCCACAGTGGCTGTGCGTCGAACAGGACCCCACGCCTCTGACTACTCTCCATCTCGAAGCCGCCTTTCGAGTGTGTCGTTTGTAGCCCCTCCGCCCAAGGGGCGCTTTACTGAACTTTCCACAAGGCTACTCCTGTTTCGCGAAAGTGCCAAGGGCCTCTTCGCAACTTCCAACGGTCCAGGTTTGAAGGAGCCGGTTTCGTCAGGATTTTCCCCTGCAAGCAGGGAATTTGGGTGGGTGGCCCGCTGACGCGAGTCAAGCGTCGGAACGGCAATACTGGCCGAATAGGGGGTCCAGCTCGCACCTGCACCATCGGCACGGTGTGGAAAAGTCCGGAACGCAGCTGTGTGCCTGTGCAAACGGCGAGCCGGCTCGAGCTCCGGAGGGCACCTGCGGACGATGGAGCGTACCGGGATCGAACCGGTGACCTCCGGCTTGCAAAACACCCACGGCAGGGCCGCTAGGGCGCGAGCCGCCTGGCCACGTGCTGCTGGATGCGCTCGGTCCTGTTCCGCTACACCGCCTGCTACACGAGACGCCTCGACCCGCCGCCGCTCCGTGTAAGGGTGGTCGGGCCGACGTGCTCGGCTTAGCCCGCGCGTGCTTGCGGTTCGTAGCCATTCCGCGGCGGGCCGGTGACCTGCGGCGACCGACCTACGGGCCCGGCGAGCGCCCGGGTCACGTACCCGCCTGGTACAGCCAGGTTCGCTCGACCGCGGCCGAGACCATCTGAGCGAGGTGTGCGAGAACTGCCTCGTCGGCTCCGCCGAACTCACCGTCGCGCTTGCGTGCGAGCTCGATCGACCCGATCGCACGGCCGTCGAGAGCCGTGAGCACGGCTGCTCGTGATCCAGCATCGAGAGCGCCGCCTTTCCGGCCGGACAAGGGGAAACCGGGCCTTAGTACGACAACATCGGCGTCGGGCATCGCTGCTCCGACTCCCCTCCCCTCGTTCGGCTCGGAGGCAGAGACCGCTTCTCGAACGTCGTCGGGTTCGACGGCGATCCTGACACGGCACCAGTCGCATTCGACGAGCTCTCGAGCTTGCTCAGCCACCAGTTGCAGCATCTCCTCGAGTGGATCCGGCGTCGCGAGCGTAAGGGAGACGTCGGCGAGGAAGCTCGACAACCGACGCAGCATCGCCGCGTGCCGCCTCTCCAGCAGCGCCGCCTCTCGAGCCTCGTTGAAACCGCGGCGCACCATCTCGAACGCGGCGAGACTCTCGAGCACGAAGGCCGCCGCTGCACGCACGAGGTGCTCCACGTCCACGTTCTCCTCGCTGAGCGCCTCCAGCAGAGCGTCGTGGTGGGCGAGCGTGAGATCGAGGACGCTCAGCTCTCGAACAACGGCCTCGCGGCCGAGCTCGTAGGCCCTTCGCAGGTCGGTCTCGGTCCCGCCGGCGACGTAGCCGAGGAGGGCGGCCCCGTACGCTGCACGAAACTCCTCGACCGTTGCGCTCATGTGCCGGTGCCCAGGTAGCGCATGACCAGCACGAGGCCGTCGTCGGAGAGCGTCCAATGCTCGGCGAGGATCCGTTCCGCGATGCCCCGAGGCGAGCCGGAGACGTCGAGCGCCTCGCCGAATCCGCGGCCAATTCCGTCCGTTGCGAGAATGATCGTGTCGCCGCGGCGGATCTCGAGCGTCGTGGCGCCGATCGCCGGGAGGTGGTGGCCGACGACGCCGGGGCGAAGTCGAAGCGACGCGTTCCCATTCATTCGCTGGTCGCCGGTGATGACCCGACCCTCGACATTGCCGACCCCGAGCCACGTGAGCGTGCTTGCCTCGGTCGAGAGGAACGCGAGCGCAACGGCGGCCCCACGCGTGCCCGTCAGGGCTCGATGGCAGCGCTGCGCGAGCGCGATGACGTCCGTTCCCGCGGCCTCGCGGACGGTTTCACGGGCGATCCGCGCGGCACGGGCCGCCTCGTGGCCATGGCCGAGCCCGTCGATCACCGCGACGAGCGCGCCTTTCGGCGCTCGGATCACAAGCGCGACATCGCCGCTTACGCGTTCCGCCGGATGTGGCTCCGCGGCCGTTCCCCATTCGACCTCGCGATGCCGTGCCTCGTCAACCACGATCGCGCCGCCTCTCGCGAAGACGCTCGAGCTCGTCGCGCGGTCTCCACTTGGTCATCGTCACCGTGGTTCCCGTCGCAGCGTCGGTCTCGACCTTGAACTCGTCCATGAGCCGACGTGCGCCCGGCAGCCCGAGGCCGAGGCTTCGGCTGGACGTGTGCCCGCGCTCCAGCGCCACATCGATCTCGGGGATCCCTGGGCCTGAATCCGAGGCGACGATGACAAGCCCGTACCTGTGCGGTTGCTGGATGCCGGTCATGACGATCTCACCGCTGCGGGCGTGGACGACGATGTTGCGTGCGATCTCCGAGATCGCAGTCGCGATGAGTGTGGCATCGGTCTGGGAGAAGCCGAGCGCCTGTGCAAGTGCCCGCCCCTCGGCGCGCGCCGGTACGAGGTCTGCATCCGACGTGATCGGAACCCGAACCTCATGCTCCATCCTCGCCAGCCCCCTGCGTGAGTCGGTCGAGAAGACTCAGCGCCTCGTCGAGATCGAGCGCGGTCCGGAGCGGCGCGAGGTCGAGGTCGAACTGGACCATCGCGATCGCGACGTCGGGCTCGATTCCTGTGATCACCGTCTCGGCGCCGCGAAGCCGCGCGGTGATCGCGATCGACCCGAGCGACCGCGCGACGAACGAATCGATGACGTCGAGCGCCGCGACGTCGATGATGAGCCCGCGGGCACGGAATCGCCCGATCCGGTCGGAGAGGTCGTCCCGCAGCTCGAGCACCTGAGAGTCGCTCAGGTCGACCTGGATCGAAGCGATCAGATAGTCGCCCTGCCGGAGGATTGCGACCGACATCCGGAAAGCGCCTACGTCGCTGCTGCGTCCGGCCTACTGCCCTTCACAGCCGGCCTGTAGCCGATCAGGCGCTCGGCCTCCTCGAGGCCGCCTTGCAGGTCGCCGACGGTCCTCATCATGCTCAGGTCGACGCCGAGATCGACGAGCGTCTGCGCGATCTTCGACGAGAGCCCGGTGATGATTGCGCTCGCGCCCATCAGTCGCGCCGCCTCGACCGTCTGGACGAGGTGGTTCGCGACTGTGAGATCGATCGTCGCTACGCCGGTGATGTCGATGACGACCACCTTGGCGCGGTTCGCCTGGATCCCGCCGAGGAGCTGCTCCGTCAGCTGGCGCGCCCGGGGCGAGTCGAGGACACCGATGATCGGCAGGATGAGCAGCCGCTCCCGAACCTGGAGAACGGGCGTCGACAGCTCGCGGATCGCCTCTTGCTGCTCGCGGATCACGCGTTCGCGTTCCTCGACGAAGCTGACGCTCACCGTCACCGCAATTCTGTTCGCCGCAGGCTCGTAGGCGTCCAGGATCCGGTTCAAGAGATCGGCGTCACGCTGGTACTCGACGAAGAGCGCGCGGGCGAGTACGTCTCGAAGGAGGAGCACGATGCCGACGACCTCGTGTGTCTCAACGCCCCGCGGGATGATCCGTTCCGAAAGGTCACGCGCATAGGCCTGGAGCGTCTCGATGCTCCCCGTCTCGAGCGCGTCCACGTAGTTGTCGTAGACCGCCGTGACTTCCGAGAAGATCTCTTCCGGCGTCATCACCCCCAGGAGCTGCGCCTGGGTGATCCGCGCAACCCACTCCTCACGAAGCTCGGTGCGGTTGTCCCGGAGGTACGCGACCAGCTCGTGCAGGAGGGATCGGTCGACCTCGGGCACCTGCGGCGGCGGATCCTCGTGCGGGTGATTCTCTTGATTCATCCTCTCCTCCCTAGCAACGCCGTGCTCCCGGCCCGTCGCCGACACCCTAGGCCGGCTCGGAGCGCGTCACGGCGCGGTGGTCGAGGGGCGAACGACTGCGAGCGCCGTCGAGAAACATGCTCGTGATCGCGGCGACTGAATCCTCTCGCCCGAGCGACGGCGTCGCCGACAGCGCGCCCACCACGAGCGCGAGGAGCGATTCCGTCAGCCACGAGCCCGGGACGTCGGCGCGGATCTCACCGCTCGCCTGCCCTCGCTCGAACAGCCGCCCGAGGGGCCCCGCGATGTTCGCCTGGAACTCCTCCGGGGCGGGCCGGATTCGCTCGTGGGCGAGCGCGATGAAATAGTCCCCCACGTCGACGAGCGCGCGAACGGCGCGCGCCACGCCTTCGTCAGGCTCGACCTCGTCGATGCGCGCTGAGGCAAGCCGCGCGCCGGCATCGGTGACGGCGACCTCGGCGAGGCGGTCGAGCAGCGCCTGGCGGTTCGGGAAGTATCGGTAGACGGTGGCGCGGGCGACGCCGGCGGCCGCGGCCACGTCGTTCATGCTTGCCTGCTCTCCGGCCCGTGCGAGCAGCTGCGCCGCAGCTTCGAGGATCACCGCCGCTACACGCTGCTGGAGAGCGGGGTTTCCGGCGGGGCGCCGTGCGGCAGGCGCGGGAATTCGGGCAGGCTGTGACATGAACGTCACCGTAAGAGTAGCGGACTCTCTTTGCAAGACAACGTTGTCTCATGTATGGTATGCGGCGTCTAGCTATGGGACTGTTCGAATCCAGAGAAAGGCGCCCGCACATGCAGACCACGGTCGACATCCATCGGCTACGCGAGCTCCTCGGGGTCATGGTCTTCGATTCCGCTCAAGAGCCGGTCGGCACCGTCAAAGAGGTCTTCTACGACGAGGCGACGACTGTGCCGTCATGGCTCGGAGTGGCAGTCGCCCCGTCGGCCACCAGCCGCGTCCTGTTGCCCCTCGAGTCCGCGCTCGTCGGGGGCGGCGGCTTGACGTTCCCGTACACGAAGGACTTCATGCGCAGCGCGCCGGCGGCAGCCGGGGGCATTGAACGCGCGCGGGAGGCGGAGCTTCGCGCGTACTACGGCCTGACGCCTCTCGAATCGAGCGGTGACAAGCGCTCGCTGACCTGACGGGGTAGAACGTGTCAGGTGCGATTCCTGGAGTCGCCTGTCGTTCGGCCCGCGGCCGTCGGCAAGCGATGGGCGTCCAGCGAACGCGGAAGGTGGAGCGTACCGGGATCGAACCGGTGACCTCCGGCTTGCAAAGCCGGCGCTCTCCCAGCTGAGCTAACGCCCCTCGGGAACCGAGTGTAGCCCGCCGCGAGCTAGAGCTCGATCGCCGTGACCGGCACGTTGAAGCGCTCCGCGGCGTCGCGGCCGGCATCGGTCTCGAGCCAGTTGGCCTTCTCCCCGGCCGGGGTGACGACGATCACCTCGTCGGCCGGAAACGTGCGGAGCGCGTCCTCGATCGCCTTGACGGGGTCGGAGTCGCCGACCTCGGTCTCGACCCGCGCCTCGCCTCCCACCGCGCCGGCCATGCGTGAGGCCGCCTCGCCGGCCTCCGCGCGTGCCGCGTCCTCGTCGTTGGTGAGCCACTGGAGCGGCGAGACGTCCGCCGCGGGCGCGACAACGCGCAGCTCTGCCTCGCCGCCGCCGGCGTGCTGAAGCACGCGTTCGCGCACGGCTTCACCGGCGTCGGGGACGGTCGTCACGACGAGCAGGCGGCGGGGGCTCATACTCAAGAGCGGATACCGCGCCGGAAGGGAAACGAAACAGTCACCCGAACGGTGGAACAACGGCTCAAGCAACGGAAAACCTCAGCCGAAACGAGGTCTCATGCGCCCCCTCACCTTCATTGCCGCTGCCGTCGCCGCGCTCGCGTGCTCCGGCTCCGCTCTCGCCGGGCTCCCCGGGAGCGGCTTTCTCGTCTTCAAGGAGTCCCGCGTCGGCGCCCTCACCGAGGTGCGCGCGACCGCAACCGGCCAGCTTCTCAAGAGCGAGGCCGCCCGCTCGCCGGGCAAGGGCAACACGAAGCACCAGGCCCCGGACTGCAAGGATCCCGCGAACGCCCCGTTCGGCGCGGCGTGGACGTCCCATCCCCGCTACGTCGTGAACGCGGCCTCCGCCCCTTCGTACCTCAACCGGAAGAAGACCCTGGGGCAGATCCGGGCGTCCCACGACGCGTGGCGCTTCCCATTCGAGACCGACTGCAAGCGGCCGAAGCCGGTCAGGCCGCAGGACAAGTATCGGCCGGTCTACGGCGGCGAGACCTCGCGGCTCGCCTCGCTCGTCGGCTGGCTCGAGACGGACGGGGTCAACAGCGTTGCGTTCCAATCGCTCGAGGGCACGATCTGCGACGGTGCGAGCGCCTGTGTCGTCCTCGCGTTCGAGGGCGGGAAGATCCTCGAGGCCGACCTCGCCTTCGAGCGCGACCTGACGCGCTACGGCTTCCTGGACTTCTGGACGAACGACGAGCGGACGTGGTTCGACGCGACCGGCGGGCGCTGGGCCGTGCTCGACGTGGCCACGCACGAGTTCGGCCACTTCGCCGGCCTCGACCACGTCTGGGAGTCGCCCGCGCTCACGATGTTCCCCTTCATCCACGACGGGGCGCAGACGCTCGGGCTTGGCGACATGCTCGGCATGCACGCGATCTACCACTAGACCGGGCTCGCCCGGACGAAGACGAAGGGCCGGCAGCGCCGGCCCTTCGTCTTTCGGCTCTCGTTCCGGAACGAGCCCGGGACGGCTCGTTTCGGAATGACTCCCGGTCTCTCGCTAGTCGCCCCAGTCGAAGTCGCGGGAGCGGCCCCAGAAGCTGTCCTCCGGGTCGGGCACCTGTTCCTCGCCGGTGTCGGCGGCCGGCCAGGCGAGCACCGTCTCCGCATTCAGGTCCGGCTCGCTGCCGTCCAGCGTGTCCTCGATCCGGGCCTGCTCCTCCGTCTTGAAGAGCGGGTGGTTCTTGAACGGATCGTCGATCTGGTAGCGGCTCAGCGGCATGTCCATGTCGAGGCTCGAGTTGCGGCGCTTCAGCTCAAGGTGGTCCTCGATCACTCGGGCGAACGTGGTGTCCACTGTGCACCTCCGTGGTCGGGTTCGTGGATTGGCCTGGTCACAAAGCTGGCGATTGTAGACGACTTCCGGGAAGTACGCGAACCGCTGTCGCCGCAGAAGATGGCCGCTTCGGACGACAGAGACTACCCCTCGTCCCGGACGAACGGCCTCGACCGGGAGCCACCCGCGGCCGCCACCGCGACCTGGTTCTTGCCGGCGGCCTTCGCGCGGTAGAGCGCCTCGTCGGCCGCCGCGAAGAGCGCGCCCTCGGTGGGCGACTCCGGGTACGCGGCGACCCCGAAGCTCGCCGTCACGGTCACGAGCGCGCCGGGGTACGTCTCGACGTGGCGGGCTGCCATCTGCGCGCGGATGCGCTCCGCAAGCCGCGCGGCGCCGGCGAGGTCCGTGCCGGGAAGCAGGATCGCGAACTCCTCGCCGCCGTAGCGCGCGGCGGTGTCGATGTCACGCACCGTCTCGCGCAGCACCTCCGCGAAGATCCTGAGGACGTCGTCGCCCGCGAGGTGGCCGTGGCGGTCGTTCACGCTCTTGAAGTCGTCGAGGTCGGCGAAGATGAGCGCGAGCGTGCCGCCGAAGCGCTCCACGCGCGCGAGCTCCTCCTCGAGCTTGTCCTCGAACTGGCGCCGGTTCGGCAGCTCGGTCAGGCCGTCCGTGGCCGCCTCGAGCTCGAGCCGCTGGTAGAGGCTCGCGTGCTCGAGCGCGGTCCGGGCCTGCGCGGCGAGCCAGTGGGCGAGCTCGCGCGACTCGTCGGAGAAGTCCGGGCCCATCGGGGTGAGCAGGACGAGGCCGGTCTCGCCGTCCTCGCCGCCGAGCGGGATCGCGAGCGGCCGGGAGCCCGACTCCGGGTTCCCTGCACGCGCGACCTCCTCGCCCTCGACGATCAGCCGTCCGCCGGCGGCCCCGGTCGCGTCGACGAGGCTCTCGACGATGAACGGGCCGAGGAAGTACGGGTTCGTGGAGGCCGCGAGCGCCTCGCCGAAGCGCGAGATCGCGTCGCGCCGCCGGCCGCGCTCCCAGGCGAGCTCCTCGAGGTGCGACTCGAGATGCGCGGCCATGTCGTTGAACGAGCGGCCGAGCGTCGAGAACTCGTCGCGGCCGCGGACGGGCACGCGCGAGCTGAAGTTGCCGCGGGCGACCGCGCCGGCCGCCTCCGAGAGCTCCTTGAGCGAGCGCACGATCGAGCGGCCGAAGACGTACGCGAGCGAGCCCGCGATCGTGAGCGCGAGCGCGGCGACGAGCAGGAGGCGCCGGCGCACGCCCGCGGCCTGCGCGTCGATCGTCGCCTTGGGCGTGTAGACGGCGAGGACGGCGTCCGCGCTCCCGTAGGCGAGCGGCGTCGCGAGAAGGCGGTACGTCTCGCCGCCCATCCGGATGTCGGTTGACTCGTCGTCCGGGAAGGTCGCGCCCTCGAGGCCCGGGGGCCCGTAGACCGTGCGCCCCTCGCTGAGGAGCGCGAGCTGGTCTTCATCCGCGAAGACGTCCAGCGTGCGCAGCTCCCGCATGAGGTCGCCGTTCAGCGGAACCGAGACGATGACGCGTCCGATGCGCCGTCCGCCTGAGTCGTAGACGACGGCATGGCGGTCGACGCCGAGCCGGGGCGGCGGAGTGCCGATCACGAGGCTGTTGTTCACGTAGAAGCCCGCGTGCGGAATCTCCCGGTAGATGCGACTCAGGGCGCCGTTCGCGGCGTCGCCCTCGAGGGCGCGCCCGTACGCGGTCGTTCGCGCAAGCGAGTCGGCGGTCCGGGTCGCCTCCTCGACGCGCGTGGCGAAGTCGGCCGCGGCGATCCTGAGGACGCCGTTCAGGCGCGCGTCGGCCCGCTCCGTCTCACCGCGGCTCGCGAACTCGCTGAACGCCCACGCCGCCCCGCCGAGCGGGAGCAGCGCGAGGAGCAGGAAGTACGCGGCCAGGCGGAACTTGAAGCTGCCGAAGTACCGATCTAGCCAGGACGCCAAGAGCCCCATAACCTTCCGTCTCTATCGTCCACACGGCAACCCCCCTTTAGAGGGATTGCTGGGCGTAACACCCTCCTAAAGGAATGGGGCGGGCACGAGCGGCTAGAAGATCGGGCGGTCGAAGACGACGGCGATCGTCATCCCGGCGAGCCAGCACGCGGTGGAGATCCCGACCGCCCAGGCCGCGAGCCGCCCGTTCGCGTCGGCGAGCGCCGCGGCGACGAGCGCGATCAGGATGGCCGCGGTCCCCACGCGGCCCGGGTGCCACACGAGCGCGAGCAGCGCGCCGAGGAGCGAGAGCGCGGCGAGGAAGCCGGCGATCGAGTCGGCCGTGGAGTGGCGCCCGGCAAGCGGGCGCTCGTCCCCGAACATCTAGGACTTCCCCCTGGCTCGGGCCACGCGGGCGCGGAGCGGACGCCGCACCGGCCCGCCGTGCGGCCCGCGCCGCGGGCGCAGCCGCGCGCGGCGCCTGCCGGGGAGCCAGCCCCCGCCGTGGTCGTCGCCGCCGGGAGCGCCCTCGCCCCCGAGCTCGAGGTCGGAGCCGGGCGGGTCCTTGACGGCCCACCAGATCACCCACGCGAGATAGAGGACGGGAAGCTTCAGCACCACGAGGAACCAGATGGCGGTCCACACGACGGCGCGGAGTCTACCCTCCTCCACCGCGGGGAGGCCGCCCGTCGGCCGCCGCGGGCGGGCGCAGGACGGCGAACTGGTCGGTCACCTCGAGGTCCTGCGTGCGGAAGCGGAACACTGCCGCCGGCCGCCCTCCCGCCCGCCCGGGCCCGCGGCGCTCGCCCGTCTCGGCGAGCAGCCGCCGCCGGAGCAGCACGCGCTGGAGGTTCGTCGCGGACACGTCGTGGCCGAGCGCGGCCCGGTAGAGCGAGCGGAGCTCCGAGATCGTGAACGCCGGCGGCGCGAGCGCGAAGCCGATGTTCGTGTACGAGAGCTTCGCCCGCAGCCGCGCGCGCCCGGCGAGCGCGATCGCACCGTGGTCGAACGCCGTGCGCGGGAGCTCGTCCACGGGGTGCCAGGCGGTGTCCTCCGGCAGCGCGGGGTCGATTCCCGCAGGCACGAGCCCTAGGTACGCGGTCGCGAGCACCCGCCCGGCGGGATGGCGATCCGGGTCGCTGAGCGTCTGAAGCTGCTCGAGATGCGAGAGCTCGCGAACGTCGACCTTGACCGCGAGATGACGGCGGATCGACGCCTCGAGCGTCTCGCGAACGCCGAGCGCGCCGCCGGGGAGCGCCCAGGCGCCGGCCTCCGGCTCGCGCGCCCGCTCCCAGAGGAGCACCTGGAGCCCCTCGTCGCGAACCTGGAGGACGACCGCGAGGCTTTCGTGCGCCGCGGCCACTGTGCTAGACTTCTCCTCAGGTTTTCGCCTCATAGGCACAAACTAGCGGAAGGATGCGGACAGTGAAGGCTTTGATCATCGTGGACATGCTCGACGACTTCGTGACCGGCTCGCTCGCGAACCCACGCGCGCAGCGGATCGTCGAGCCGCTCCAGCGGCTTCTCGCCCACGCGCGCGAGGACGGCTGGGTGGTCGTCTTCTCGAACGACGCGCACCAGCCCGACGACCCCGAGCTCAAGGTCTGGGGCGAGCACGCCATGCAGGGCACGCCCGGGGCGCGGGTCATCAAGGAGCTCGAGCCGAAGCCCGGCGAGCGGGAGATCATCTCCGACAAGCGGGGCTACGGCGCGTTCGACTTCACGGGCCTCGACGAGCAGCTGAAGGCGCTCGGCGTGGACGAGGTCGTCATCACCGGCCAGCACACCCACATCTGCGTGCGGCATTCCTCGTACGGCGCGCTCATTCGCGGCTACGAGATCACGATTCCGCGCGACGCGGTCTGCGCGTTCGAGGGCGTGGACGAGGACCAGGCGCTCGAGTACCTCGAGGGCACGTACGCGGCGCGCATCACCACGGTCGACGAGCTCGTCGGCGCGCCGGTCGCGGCCTAGCCCCGGCACGTGAGCGCGGTCGCCGAGCCTTCGGTCGCCGCACGCGACGTCGAAGCCGTCCTCCGCGAGGGCGGCTTCACGTCGTTCCACCGGCGCGCCGTCCTCGTCACCGGCGTCGCGTGGACGTTCGTGGCGATGGAGATCCTCCTCGTCGGCTTCACGCTCCCTGTGTTCGCGGCCGAGTGGGATCTCTCCGGGCGCGCCCTCGGGTGGATCGGCGCCGCCGCGCTTGCGGGCTCGCTCGTCGGCGCGCTCGTCGTCGGACGGACGGCCGACCGGATCGGCCGCCGGCGGCTCTTCCACCTCGCGATCCTCTGGTACGCGGCCTTCACCGCCCTGACCGCGCTCGCGTGGGGGCCGGTCTCCGTGTTCTTCTTCCGCTTCCTCGCCGGGCTCGGGATCGGGGGGATGCTCGTCGTCGACCCCGCGCTCCTCTCCGAGTACCTGCCCCCGCAGCGGCGCGGACGGTTCCTCGCGTTCCTCGACCTCTTCTGGCCCTTCGGCCTCTTGATCGCGACCGGGCTCTCCTGGCTCTTCCTCGACGTGCTCGAGGGCGAGTGGCGCTGGCTCTACGTGGCGGCCGCGTTCCCGGCGCTCTTCGCGTGGGTCGCGAGAAGGACGCTGCCCGAGAGCCCGTACTACCTCGCTCGCAGCGGCCGGCGGGAGGAGGCGGCGGAGGTGCTCGGCGAGATCACGGGACGGCCGGTCCAGGCCGAGGCGCTCGCCGTCCCGGCCGAGCGGCAGACGTCCGTTCTCGAGCTCGTGTCGCGACGGCTGCGCGGCACCTCGGCGCTCATCGTGCTCGTTTGGATCGCGCTCAACATCTCGTACTACGGCCTCTTCCTCTGGCTCCCGACGGTGCTCGGCGAGGAGGGGCGCTACAGCCTGAACGTCTACGTGCTCCTCACGCTGATCGCCCTCGCGCAGTTCCCCGGCTACGCGGCGGCGATCTGGCTCGTGGAGGCGTGGGGCCGCCGCTCGACGCTCGCGACGTTCCTCGCGCTCGGCGGCGCGAGCGCGCTCACGTTCGCGCTCGCCGACTCGACGCCCGTCTACGTCGCCGCGCTCTTCTTCGTCGGGTTCTTCAACCTCGGCGCGTGGGGCGCGGTCTACCCGTACACGTCGGAGCTCTTCCCCACGCGCCTGCGCGGGAGCGCGTTCGGGCTCGTGGAGGGCTTCGGGAAGGGAGCCGCGATCGGCGGGCCGTACCTCTTCGGCTACCTGATCGACGTCACAGGGGACACCGTCTGGTCGCTCGCATTCGTCGCGCTCGTCATGATCGCGGGCGCGGCGGTCACGCTGCTCGGGCGCGAGACGCGCGGCGCGGCGCTCGCGTAGTCCGCCCGCCGTCCGGGTAGGCGGGGCGCGATGGCGCTCCGGACGATCGCGATCGCGGCCTGCGGCGTGAGCGGCGGGATCCATGCCGCGCTCTTCGCCCTGCACGCGGGCGAGCTCCCGCTCCACGCGGCCGCGTTCCTGACCGCGGCGCTCCTGCTCGCGCTCGTCGGGCTCGTGCTCGCGCGCCGGCCGGCGGAGCGCGAGGGCCCGCTGGCCGCGGCGACGCTCTTCGCGGCGCTCGTCCTCGCCTACCCGCTCGCGGCGCACGAGCCGTTCGACGCGGTCGCGGGGATCGCGCTCGCCGTCGAGGGCGTCGGCCTCGCCGCGTCGCTCTTGCTCCTGCGCCCGCGCCGCGCCGTCGCCGAGCCGGGCATCCTCGCGATCTTCCTCCTCTGCGTCGCGCTCGGCCTCATGCTCGGCGGCGGCCACGCGCACGGGTAGCGTGGCCGGCGTGAACCGCCTCGCGGACGAGACGAGCCCGTACCTCCTCCAGCACGCGGACAACCCGGTCGATTGGTTCCCGTGGGGCGACGAGGCGCTCGCGCGCGCGCGCGACGAGGGGAAGCCGATCCTCCTCTCGGTCGGCTACGCGGCGTGCCACTGGTGCCATGTGATGGAGCACGAGTCGTTCGAGGACGGGGAGACGGCGGCGCTCATGAACGAGCGCTTCGTCTGCGTGAAGGTCGACCGCGAGGAGCGGCCCGACGTGGACGGGCTCTACATGGAGGCGGTCGTCGCGCTCACCGGTCACGGCGGCTGGCCGCTCACCGTCTTCCTCACGCCAGACGGGCGGCCGTTCTGGGGCGGGACGTACTTCCCGCCGGAGCCGAGGCACGGGCTGCCGAGCTTCCGCCAGGTGCTCACGGCGATCTCGGACGCCTTCGACGGGCGGCGCGGCGACCTCGACCGGCAGGCGGACGTGCTGACGGAGGCGATCCGCGAGGCGAGCGCGCGGCCGCCGTCCGGGGAGCCGCTCACCGAGAGCCTCCTGACCGGAGCGGTCGTCGCGCTCGGGCGCGCGTTCGACCCGGTGAACGGCGGGTTCGGCGGGGCGCCGAAGTTCCCGCCGGCCTCGACCCTCGAGCTGCTCCTGCGCCGAGGCGGCGAGGAGGCGCTCGCGATGGCCGGGGTGACGCTCGACCGGATGGCCGCCGGCGGGATGTACGACCACCTCGGCGGCGGATTCCACCGCTACGCCGTGGACGCCGTCTGGCTCGTGCCGCACTTCGAGAAGATGCTCTACGACAACGCGCTCCTCGCGCGCGCGTACCTCCACGGCTGGGTGGTGACCGGCGAAGAGCGCTACCGCCGCGTCGCCGAGGAGACGCTCGACTACCTGCTCCGCGACCTGCTCCTGCCGGAGGGCGGCTTCGCCTCGGCGCAGGACGCGGACACGGCCGGAGAGGAGGGGACGACGTACACGTGGACACCGAGGGAGATCCGCGCGGTGCTCGGCCCGGAGGACGCGGACGCGGCAATCCGCCGCTACGGCGTCACGGACGAGGGGAACTTCGAGGGGCGCACCGTGCTCCACCTCGCGGACCCCGGCGCCCGCGTGTCCGACGACTCGCGCCGCGCGCTGCTCGCGGCCCGTGCCCAGCGGGAGCAGCCGCTCCGCGACGACAAGGCGCTCGCCGCCTGGAACGGGCTCGCGCTCGCCGCGCTCGCCGAGGCGGGGCGGCGGCTCGACCGGCGCGACTACCTCGAAGCGGCGGAGCGGCTGGCGGGCTTCCTGCTCGGCCCGCTCTCGACGCCGGAGGGAGATCTCTACCGCAGCTTCCGCGACGGGCGCGCGTCGATCCCCGGCTACCTCGACGACTACGCCGCCGTCGCGGGCGGGCTGCTCGAGCTCTACACCGCGACCGGAGAGCTCCGCCGGCTCGAGGAGGCGCAGCGGCTCGCGCTCCGCGCGGTCGGACTCTTCGAGGATCCCGAGCGGAGCGGCTTCTTCCAGAGCCCTCCGGACACCGCCCTCGTCGCCCGCCGCAAGGAGCTGGACGACAATCCGATCCCGTCCGGCAACGCGCTCCTCGCCGACGTGCTCGTCCGGCTCGCACGGCTCTACGGCGAGGACGAGCTCGAGCGCAAGGCGGTCGGCGCCCTCCGGCTCGCCCATCCGCTCCTCGAGCGGGCGCCCGCGGCCGTCGGGGCGCTCCTCTCCGTCCTCGACCTCCACCTCGCGGCCCCGCGCGAGATCGCGCTCGTCGGCCCGCCGGACGACCCCGCGACGGAGGAGCTCCGCCGGGCGATCCTCGACCCGTTCGACCCGAACGCCGTCTTCGCGTTCGCATCCGGCCCGGACGATCCGGCGCTCGAACGCATCCCGCTCCTCGCCGGCAAGGGCCTCGTGAACGGTCGGCCCGTCGTGTACGTCTGCGAGCGCTTCGCCTGCCGGGCGCCGGTCACGAGCGTGGCCGAGCTCGCCGAAAACTGAATCGGCCGCGGCCGGGTAGGGACAGAGGAACGCCGCTACCAGGGAGGAACCCATGCGACCGATCCGCAGCCTCGCCCTGCTCACGATCGCGGCCACGGCGCTGCTCGCGACCGCCGCGCCGCTCGCCGCCGAGCGACCGTTCCCGGAGACGGTCGCGCTGCCCAACGGCTTCGCGCCGGAAGGCATCGCGGTCGGCCCGGGCGACACGTTCTACGTCGGCTCGATCCCGACCGGCGCGATCTACCGCGGCAGCCTCCGCACCGGCGAGGGCGCCGTACTCGTGCCGGCCGCGCCCGGCCGGCAGGCGATCGGGCTCGCCGTCGACGAGCGCAACCGCGTCTTCGCGGCCGGAGGCCCGACCGGCAGGGCGTTCGTCTACGACGGCGCGACCGGGGCGCTGCTCGCCGAGTACGCGCTCGCGGCGGGGCCCGCCACGTTCGTGAACGACGTCGTCGTCACGCGCGACGGCGCCTACCTGACGGACTCGTTCCAGCAGGTGCTCTACCGCATCCCGATCGCGCCGAACGGCACGCTCGGCGCCGCCGCGGAGACGATCCCGCTCACGGGCGACATCGCGTACACGGGCGGATTCAACGCGAACGGAATCGACGCGACGCCGGACGGGAAGACGCTCGTGCTCGTGCAGAGCAATACCGGGCTGCTCTTCCGCGTCGACCCGGCGACCGGCGTCGCGCAGGAGATCGACCTCGGAGGCGACACCGTCACCGCGGGTGACGGGATCCTGCTCGACGGCCGGACGCTCTACGTGGTCCGCAACCAGCAGAACCGGATCGCGGTCGTTCGGCTCGCACCGGATCTCTCGTCGGGTCGCCTCGTCACGCACCTGACGAACGCAGTGTTCGACGTGCCGACGACGATCGCCGAGCACGGGAACCGGCTCTACGCGGTCAACGCCCGCTTCGGGACGCCGGTGACGCCGGACACCGAGTACCGGGTGGTGCAGCTCCGCAAGCGCTGACGCTCAGGCAAGGAGCTTCGCGACGACCCGGAGGTCCTCGACGAAGCTCTCCATCGCCGCGCGCCGGGCGTCCGCGTCCGGCGCGCGGAGGATGGAGGACGGATGCACCGTCGCGACGACCCGCGGGTGCAGCTCGGACTCGACGACGACGCCGCGCCCCTTCGTCACGCGGAAGGCGCGGCCGAGCAGGGTCTGCGCGGCGGTCGCGCCGAGGGCCACGACGATCTCCGGCTTCACGACGGCCAGCTCGCCCTCGAGCCACGGGCGGCAGGCGGTCATCTCCGTCCAGTTCGGTTTCTGGTGGATGCGCCGCTTGCCGCGTGGCTCCCACTTGAAGTGCTTCACCGCGTTCGTCACGTAGGCGGCGTCGCGGTCGATGCCCGCCGCCTCGAGGCCCTCGTCGAGCACGCGCCCGGCCGGGCCGACGAACGGGCGCCCGGCGAGATCCTCCTCGTTGCCGGGCTGCTCGCCGACGAGCAGGACGGACGCGCCCGCCCAGCCCTCGCCGAACACCGTCTGCGTCCCGCGCTCCCAGAGATGGCACCGCCGGCAACCCGCCGCCGCCTCGCGGAGCTTCCCGAGCGTCGGCCGGCCGTCGACGAGCGCGCTCACACCGGCGGGGTTCCCCGCGGGCCGGGCCGGCATGCGTCCGTTGCTTCGTGCGATGGAACCTGCCATAACTTCACTTTCAAAAGCAACGAAAGGACGCCGCATGCGAGTCGCCGCCGCACTTCTCGCCATCCTCGTGACCACCCTCGGAGGCGCGTCCGCCGCCGCCGGCCAGGGCTCCTTCGAGGTGTGGACGATCGACCAGTCGAACACACCGGGGACGGCGAGCGGCGGGACGCTCTACGTCTACGACGGGCCGTCCCTCGCGGGCGCGGCCGCGAGCTCCGCAACGCCCGAGCGGATCGACCTTGGCGGCGCTGCGGAGGAGCTCTGCCTCGAGCGCACGGGCACCGCACCGGTGCGGCCGCACATGCTCGCCTTCGATCCCTCGGAGCGCTACGGGATCGTCGCGTACGTGGCGACCGGCCACGTCCTCTTCCTCGACGCGGACACGCGGGCTCCGGTCGAGTGCATCGACGCCGGCGCGCAGGCGCATGCGGCCTTCTCGACGCCGGACGGGCGCTCTGTGATCGTCGCGAACCAGAACGGAAAGCTCCTCCAGCGGATCTCGGCCGACTTCGAGACCGGGACGTTCACGCTCGACCCGGCCGCGACGCTGAACCTCGCCACGTGCGTGACGCCGAGCGGCGCGCCGTGCGAGGCGCCCGGCCTGCGCCCGGACAACGCGCCGATCTGCCCGGTGAGCGACTCCTCCAGCCGCTTCGTGTTCGTCACGCTGCGCGGCGGCGGCCTCTTCGTGGTGGACCCGCAGGCGACCCCGCTTCGGATCGTCGCCGAGTACGACCGCGACACCGTCCATCCGAACGGCTGCGGCGGCGTCGAGGCGAACGGGAAGATGTACGTCAACTCGGGCGGAGGGACGGCGGCGAACCTGACCGAGCTCGACCTCTACGCATTCCGGCTCGCGGACTTCTCCGCCTCGCCGAGCCCGCCGAACACGCCCGAGCCGCTCGTCGTCCTGAGCGACGACACCAGCGCGGACGGCGACGCGCACGGCATGGTCCTCACGAAGCACGGCCGCTACCTCTGGATGGGCGACCGCGGCGGAAGCCGGATGCTCGTCGTCGACACGACGAGCGACGAGCTCGTCGGCGAGTTCGCGCTGCCCGAGCAAAGCGCGCCCGACCTGTTCGGGGCCGCGCCCTCCGGGAACCGGATCTTCGCGTCGCTCCGCGGATCCGTGCCGCTGACGGGCGACCCGCACGTCTCCATGGGCTCGACGCCCGGCGTGGGAGTGTTCCGCGTGGAGCAGGGCGGGCGGACCGGCACGTTCCAGGCGATCGCGCGGATCGTGAACGTGGACGCCGCCGGCGTCGACCGCGCCGACCCACACGCGATCGCCGTGCGCGGCGGGTGACGGTAGGCGGTTGCACGCGGCGGGCCGGATGCCATAGCTTCATTTTCGAAAGCAAGCCGGACTCGATTGTCGCGGGCCCCCCTCCCGTGCAACAGGCGCCCCCACGCCCGTCCGGCGCCGGGCGACTCCCCGGGCCGGCCGCGGCCGGCTCCCCGCCCGGCTCGGTGCCGTAAGCTCGGGCGGTATGCGGATCGCGGTGCTCGGAGGCGGGCGTGTCGGCGGCGCACTCGCGGCCACGTGGCGCGCGGCCGGGCACGACGTCGAGGTCTCGACGCGCGACACCGTGGCGCAGGTCGCCACGGACGCCGAGGTCGTGCTCCTCGCCGTCCCCGCGGCGGCGGGGCCGGAGGTGCTCGTGACGGCCGGCCCGCTCGAGGGGAAGGTGCTCGTGGACGCGACGAACAACCTGAGCGGCGGGCCGGACGGCGCCGCCCTCGCCGCGCTCGCGCCCGGAGCGCGCGTCGTCAAGGCGTTCAACACGGTGTTCGCGACGTTCATGCACGACACGCCGCCGGAGCGACCCGCCTCCCTCGTGCTCTGCGGCGACGACGCGGAGGCAAAGGAGACGGTCGCCGGGCTCGTCCGCGACGCCGGCTTCGATCCCGTGGACGCGGGCGGTGCCGAGCGGACGGCGGACGTCGAGGCGTTCGCCCGGCTCGTGATCGGCCTCGCGTACGCACAGGGCCGGGGGCCGTTCGTGTACCGCTTCGAGCCGGGCTAGCCACGCTCGCTACGATCGGATGTGTCGGCGGCGCGCGCTGCGGCCGATAGCCGAGGAATGGGGCACACGCTGCGAAATCGCGTGGCGGCGGGAGCACTCGCCGTCCTGCTCGTCGCCGGCGCGCTCGCGGGCGCCGTCGTAGCGCTGCGCGCCGCGTCGACGACGGTCGAGCGCTTCGCCCTGGGAACGGTGGCGGTGCAGGTGACTCCGTCCCGCCAGGGTGAGGTGGATGCGTACGCGCCGCTCGTGGACTGGGGCGTTCGCGTGCGGCCGTACCGCTCTCCGCTCGCCGTCCGGCTCGAGTTCCGTGCGCTCGACCGCAACGCGGCGCTCGCCTCGCTCCGCTCGGGCGACGCCGCGGCCGCGAACGTGCGCACCGTTCAGCGCGACCTCGACACGGTCGTCCGGGGCGCGATGGCGCGGGCCGCGATCGTCGGCGGGCTCGGCGCGCTCGCAGGCGGCATCCTCGCGGGGGCGCTCATCGCGGCGGTCTCCCGGCAGCGTCGGTGGCTCGCGCACGGCGCGTTCGCCGGGGTCTTCCTCGCGCTCGCCGGGATCTCGGCGGCTGCGCTCGACCTCAGCCACGCCGACCCCGCCGCGTTCCGCGAGCCGACCTTCTACGGACGCGGCGACGAGCTGCCCCAGCTCCTCTCCTTCTCCGAGCAGCTCCTCACGGCGAGCGAGCGCTACACCGAGTCGTACGACACCGCCCTCCGCTCGCTCGCCAACGTGCTCGCGGTCGGCAGCGGCGGCCTCGACGGCGGCGCGGGACGGACGCCGGCGATCGTCGCCTCCGACCTGCACTCGAACCAGCTCGTCCTCCCCGCCCTGCGGGAGTTCGCACGGGACCGGACCCTCTTCTTCGTCGGGGACTACACGCAGCTCGGGACGCGGTTCGAGAGCGGCATCGCGCTCGGCGTGGCCGCCGCGGGCCGACGGGTCGTCGCCGTCTCCGGGAACCACGACTCGGCCGCGTTCATGCGCTCGCTCGCGGAGCAGGGCGCGCTCGTCCTCACGCGCGACGGGCCGCTCGCGCCGGACGGGACGACGGGGCCCGACCGCGTCGTCGAGGTGGACGGGCTCCTCGTCGCCGGCTGGGACGACGCCCTCGAGAGCCGGGGACCCCTCGCCGAGCACCGCCTCGACCTCGACCCCGCGCTCCTGCTCGACCAGGAGGAGCTCTTCACCGCCTGGTTCGACGGGCTCGACCCGCGGCCCGACGTCGTGCTCGTCCACCGCCACGCGCTCGCTCATGCGCTGCTCGACCACGTCGCGACCGACCCGGAGGCGACGCCGCTCCTCGTCCTGACCGGGCACGACCACGAGCAGCACTACCACCAGGAGGGGCCGCACGTCCTCGTGGACGGAGGCACCCTCGGCGCGGGGGGCCCGTTCGAGGTGGGCGAGCGGGCCGCCGGGTTCGCACAGCTCCACCTCGGCGCGAGCGGGCGTCTCGAGGCGCTCGACCTGATCGAGATCGAGCCCCTCTCCGGCGAAGCGAGCGCACGCCGCGTCGCGCTCGCCGCGGCTCCGTAGTTTTCGCGCGCGGCTTCCGCGGCCGTACCGATGCCCGCCGGGCGCGGGTGGACGACGCTTGGACCGACACCGACGAAAGGAGGCGCGATGCCGACCCTGGTCGCACCGACGCGGGAGGCGCAGCCGCCGCAGCCGGCGCCCGGACCCTCCCCCGGCCTTCCGCCCGCGCCGCGCCCGTGGGACGACCGGCGCGCCCGCGCGGCCGCCGCCGTCGTACTCGCCGGAGGCGTCGGCGGCCTCGCCGCCCTTGCGTTCCCGCGGGGGCCGATCACGACGGCGTCCGCGCTCACGCTCCTCGCCCTCGGCCTTGCCCTCGGCCTCGCGACCGGCGCGATCCTGCGCTCACGCTGGGCGATGCTCCTGGCGCCGGTGGCCTTCGCGGCCGCCTTCGAGCTGCGCTGGCTCGGGCTCGAGAGCCCCGTGCTCGACCTGCCGCGCTTCGACACGGCCTACGGGATCCTCGCCGCGATCCTCGGCCGCGGCTTCTTCTTCGTCGTGGCGATCGTGCCCATGCTCCTGGGCGCGGCGCTCGGTGCTGCGCTCGTCCGCGAGCGCGCGGGACGGGTGTCCGCGTGGCGCTGGGCCCGTCGGACGGTCACCGCGGCGGTCGCGCTCGGCGTTGCCGCGCTCGCCGTGGCCATCGCGCTCCCCGCGAGCACGCCCGCGCTCGCAGGCCCGGACGGCGAGCCCGTCCCCGGCGGGATCGCAAGCCTCGAGCAGATCGAGCTCGGCGGGGACGAGCAGTGGGTGACGATCCGCGGCTGGAGCCCGGACAACCCCGTGATCCTCTACCTGAGCGGCGGCCCCGGCCAGACCGACATGCCACAGGTGCGGGCGTGGTGGCGCGACCTCGAGGAGGACTTCACGATCGTGAACTGGGACGAGCTCGGGGTCGGCAAGTCCTATCCCGCGCTCGGCCCCGGCGAGGAGGTCACGCTCGACCGCCTCGTCTCCGACACGATCGAGCTCGCCGAGACGATGCGCGCCCGCTTCGACGAGGAGAAGCTCTACCTCGTCGGCGAGTCCTGGGGCAGCTTCGTCGGCGTCCTGGTGGCACAGGAGCGGCCCGACCTCTTCCACGCGTACGTCGGGAGCGGCCAGATGGTCGACATCCTCGAGACGGACACGCTGCTCTACGAGGACATGCTCGCGTACGCCGAGCGCACGGACGACGACGCGGCCGCCGAGCGGATGCGCGGCTACGGGCCGCCGCCGTACGACGACCCGTTCGCGAACGCGTACGTGATGACGTACTACGAGGAGCTCGCCGGCGAGTACGACTTCCCGGCCTACCTCGAGGAGCGGGCCGAGGAGGTGAACGTGGGCCCGTGGGGCGTCTTCGGCAGCGAGTACGCGCTCGTCGAGAAGGTGAACGTGCTGCGCGGGCTCGTCGACTACTTCACGGTCGTCTACCCGCAGGCGCAGGGGATCGACCTGCGGGAGGAGGTGACGCGCCTCGAGGTCCCGGTGTACCTCGTCCAGGGCCGGCACGAGCTCGACGCACGCACCGCACTCGTCCCGGAATGGCTGGACGGGCTCGAGGCGCCGGGCAAGAGCCTGACCTGGTTCGAGAACGCCGGCCACGCGACGGCATTCGAGGAGTTCCGCCGCTTCCACCGGCTCATGACGGAGACGGTGCTGGCGGAGACCTATCCGGACTGATCGGTGCGACGGTCGGGCCCGTCTACGCGGGCTCGACCGTCCACGTGTCGCCGGCGAGGAGAAGCGCGTCGAGCCTTCCCTCGCCCTCGTCGCGCCGCGCCCCCTCGATCTGCGCGGCCATCAGGTCGTCGTAGACCGGGCGCTCGATCGCCCGCAGGACGCCCACCGCGAGCGGCCCCGGCGCCGGGTAGCCGAGCCGACCGAGCGCGAACGCGCTCTCCGGCTCGGGCGAGCCCGCGTCGTGCACGAGCAGCGCCTCCTCGCCGGCCTCGGCGACATCCACGATCTCCGCCCCGCCGCCGCGGCCGATGCGCACGCCCCGCTCGCCCTCGGCCCCGAAGCGCACCGGCTTCCCCTGCTCGAGCGCGATCCGGTGCTCCTTGTGCTCACGGACGTGGTCGAAGGCGCCGTCGTTGTAGACGTTGCAGTTCTGGAGGATCTCGACGAACGCGGCGCCGCGGTGCCGGCTCGCCGCGCGGAGCGTCTCGGTCAGGTGCGCCCGGTCGGTGTCGATCGTCCGCGCGACGAACGTCGCCTCGGCGGCGAGCGCGACCGAGACAGGGCTGAGCGGCCGGTCGATCGAGCCCATCGGCGTCGGGCCCGTCACCTGGCCCAGCGGGCTCGTCGGGGAGTACTGGCCCTTCGTGAGCCCGTAGACCTGGTTGTTGAAGAGGAGGATCTTCACGTTCACGTTACGCCGCAGGACGTGCAGGAGGTGGTTCCCGCCGATCGAGAGCGCGTCGCCGTCACCCGTCACGACCCAGACGGAGAGGTCCGGCCGGGAGAGCGCGAGACCCGACGCGATCGGCGCCGCGCGGCCGTGGATCGAGTGCATCCCGTAGACGTTCACGTAGTAGGGGAAGCGGGCCGCGCACCCGATCCCCGAGATGAAGACGAGCCGCTCGCGCGGCAGGCCGAGCTCCGGCAGGAAGCCCTGCACGGCCGCGAGGATCGCGTAGTCGCCGCAGCCGGGGCACCACCGGACTTCCTGGTCGGAGCGCAGGTCCTTCGCGGTCAGCGGCGGACGCTCGTTCACGCGAGGCCCTCGATCGCGTCGGCGAGCTCGGCGGACGTGAAGGGCACGCCGCGCACCCGGTTGTAGGAGATCGCGTCGACGAGGAACTCCGCCCGGACGAGCTTCGCGAGCTGCCCGAGGTTCATCTCCGGCACGAGCACGCGCTCGTAGCGGCCGAGCACCTCACCGAGATTGCGCGGGAACGGATTGAGATACGAGAGATGCGCGTGCGCGACCGCGTGGCCGCGCCGCCGGACGCGGCGCACGGCGGCGGCGACCGGGCCGTACGTCCCGCCCCAGGCGAGCACGAGCAGCCGCGCGCCCTCCTGGTCGTCCACCTCGAGGTCGGGGACCTCGATCCCGGCCACCTTGCGCGCGCGCAGGCGAACCATGCGGTCGTGGTTGTCCGGGTCGTACGAGACGTTCCCGGTCCGGTCCTCCTTCTCGAGCCCGCCGATCCGGTGCTCGAGCCCCGGCGTCCCGGGCAGCGCCCAGTCGCGCGAAAGCGTGGCCGCGTCGCGGACGTACGGGAGGAACCGGTCGCCGTCGTTCGGCCCCTCCGCGAAGCGGACTGGGATCTCGGGGATCGCCGCGACGTCCGGGAGCCGCCACGGCTCGGAGCCGTTCGCGAGGTACGCGTCCGAGAGGAGGTAGACCGGCGTGCGGTACGTGAGCGCGATCCGCGCCGCCTCGAGCGCCATCGCGAAACAGTGGCCAGGCGTCGCGGGGGCGAGGACGGGGACGGGCGACTCCGCGTTGCGCCCGAAGAGCACCATGAGGAGGTCGGCCTGCTCCGGCTTCGTCGGCATCCCCGTGGAGGGGCCGGCGCGCTGGATGTCGAGGACGAGGAGCGGCAGCTCGAGCGTCACCGCGAGCCCGACCGTCTCCGCCTTGAGGACGACGCCGGGGCCGCTCGACGTGCAGACGCCGAGCGCGCCGCCGAACGACGCGCCGAGCGCCGCCCCCGCGGCCGCGATCTCGTCCTCGGCCTGGAACGTGCGGACGCCGAAGGCCTTGCGGCGCGCCAGGTCTTCGAGGATCCCGGATGCCGGCGTGATCGGATACGCGCCCAGGAACAGGGGCAGCCCCGACTTCACGCTCGCGGCGACGAGCCCCATCGCGAGCGCCTGGTTCCCGGTCACGTTGCGGTACGTGCCGGGCGGAAGCTTCGCCGGCTTCACCTCGTAGCGGACGGCGAACTCCTCCGTCGTCTCGCCGAAGGCGTAGCCGGCCCGGAACGCCTTCACGTTCGCCTGCGCCACCTCGGGCCGGCGCGCGAACTTCTTCTCCAGAAAAGCCACCGTCCCCTCGGTCGGGCGGCTGAAGAGCCAGGACATGAGCCCGAGCGCGAACATGTTCTTCGAGCGCTCCGCCTCGCGCCTCGTGAGGTCGAACTCCTTCAGGGCCTCGAGCGTGAGCGACGCGAGCGGCACCGGCTGGACGCGGTATTCGCCGAGCGTGCCGTCCTCGAGCGGGCTCGCCGCGTACCCCGCCTTGGCGAGGTTCCTGTCCGTGAAGGCGTCGGTGTTGACGATCACCGTCGCGCCCTTCGGGAGCGTCTTCACGTTCGTCTTGAGCGCGGCCGGGTTCATCGCCACGAGCACGTCAGGCGCGTCGCCGGGCGTGAGGATGTCGTGGTCGGAGAAGTGGATCTGGAAGCCCGAGACGCCCGGAAGCGACCCCGCCGGCGCGCGGATCTCGGCAGGGAAGTCGGGGAGCGTCGACAGGTCGTTGCCGAGGAGCGCGGTCTCGCTCGTGAAGCGGCCGCCGGTGAGCTGCATGCCGTCCCCCGAGTCGCCCGCGAAGCGGATGACGACGTGATCCCGTTGCTCGACGGGCTTCGGCACTTCGTCGTCAGGTATACCGCACGCGCGGGTCGGGCACGGCGCCTAGCTCACGGAAGCCAGGCCCGGTACGCCGCGAGGAGCGCATCCGGCTTGCGTCCCTCGCCGTACAGGGCGACCCGCACGCCGAGCGCGTACGCCACCTTGACCGGGTCCAGCTCCTCCCCGTGCGGGAGGCGCAGCACGGGCTTCCCCTGCGCGACGTAGCGGGCCGCGGGCGGCGCGTGGCCGACGATCCACTCGCTCTCCGGGAGCTCGTGGAGGAACACCTCGGGGAGGTACGTCGCGATCCCGTCGAGGTCGCGAAGCGTCGCGGGCGAGAGCCGCTCCCCGCCGACCTCGGGGGGATCCGGCTCGTACCAGTCGGGCGGCGGACCGCCGCGCTCGGCGTCGCCACGGTTCCCCTCGCGCCGGAGGAACCACTCCCAGAGCGGGACGAGGCTCTCGGGCAAGCCGTCCAGCTCCTCCTCGGCCGGGCCGCCCGTGGCGGCGACCTCGCGCCGGAACGCCGCGAGGCGCCCAGGCGCGGTGGCCAGCCGCTCCCGGAGGTAGGCGTCCGCCTCGGCGGGGCTCAGCCGGGAGAAGTCCCGCGGCGGCATCAGGGCAAGTGGATCACATACGGGATCCCCCGGCGGTTGAGCTCCGAGAGCAGCTCGGCGCTCGGCCCGACCGTCTCCGAAACCGAGCTCGTGAAGAAGTGCCATTCGACGCGCGCGAAGTCGCCGCGCGCGCGGAGCAGCACGTCGCGGTCGATCTGCCGCTGGACGAACGGCGTCAGGCGCGTGAAGCCGGTCTTCGCCTCGCGGGCGACGTCCGCCACCTCGTCGTAGGCGTCGACGAAGCGCATCCCCGTCGTGCCACGCGCGCCGAGAACGGTCTTGAACCCGCGCGGGCTCCCGCCGAGCGTCTGCCGGAGCACGCCCTCGGCGGCCCGCCAGTCGAGGAAGCCCTTCCGCGTCACGTCGGCCGCCCCGGCGAGGACGTCGTCCAGATGACGCGGATCCATCCCCGCGCGGCCCAGCCGGATGATCGTGTCGTCGTCGAGCCCCGCCGTGCGCAGACGGGCCACGCCGGAGGAGGACAGGTCCTCGAGGATCCTGAGCTTCGCCCAGCTCGGCAGGTCGGAGCGGAGGATCGTCTTCAGCGCATCGCCCGCCTTGCCGGTCACGCGGAAGACGAACTTCGTCGTCTTCGCGACGACCGAGGCCGCGTCCCCGCCGATCGGGACGAGCGAGAAGACCGAGAGGCCCGCGCCGACGAGGTCGCCCTGGAACA
>Ga0299913_10000025_pt1 | contig 64975 bp, 54 predicted proteins | sample RVTome_9_FD_201360 | JGI IMG/M metagenome (GOLD analysis project Ga0299913, IMG submission 201360) | Soil microbial communities from uranium-contaminated site in the Upper Colorado River Basin, Wyoming, United States - RVT155D38 (version 2) ... | reverse complement strand
CCCGTTCGCTACTTCGATGAGGTCGGCTCGACCAACAGCGAAGCGATGGATTGGGCGGCGCAGGGAGCTCCCGAGGGTTCGGTGGTCGTGGCGGACCACCAGACCGGTGGACGCGGTCGTTGGGGCCGCGCGTGGTTCTCGGCCCCCGGCAAGCTCCTCCAGTTCTCGCTGATCCTCCGGCCCCACGTCGACCCGTCCAGGCATGGGTTGATCACCGCCGGTTTGGGCGTCGCGACGGCGAGGGCGCTGCGGGCTCTCACCGATCTGCCGGTGGTCGTCAAGTGGCCGAACGATGCGGTGGTCGGTGAACGCAAGCTTGCCGGGATGCTCGTCGAATCCACTATGTCGGGGTCGAAGATCGATGCCGCCATCTGTGGGATCGGCCTCAACGTCCACCTCGACGACGACGACATCCCGGACGAGCTGAGGCAGCGGGCCACGAGCCTGGCGATCGAGATAGACCGAACGGGCTCCGGGCAGGTACCCGGCCGAGCTGTGCTCCTAGCGCGCATCCTCCAGGAGATCGAGGATCGTTACGCGGCGATGACTACCGATGCGTCATCGCTTCTCGCGGAGGCGTCAGAGCTGTCCGCCGTGTTGGGACGGGATGTCGTCGTCCGGGCAGCCGACGGATCGACGATCGAGGGCAGGGCGGAGGGCTTCGATGACGACGGCGGGTTGCGGCTGATCGTCGACGGTCGGGCCACCTCGATACACGTTGGGGAGATCGAACAGCTGCGCACCTCGTGACGGTCCCTCCCAAGCCTTCGCGCGCCGAGCTGGAGGCCTCCCGTGGCAAGACGATCAAAGACGTGATCGAGCCCGGTCTACGCGTGTTGTTCTGCGGGATAAACCCGGGCTTGTATTCGGGGGCGACGGGTCACCACTTCGCCCGGCCCGGCAACCGCTTCTGGCCCGCGCTCCATCGTTCGGGGTTCACGCCGCGGCAGTTGTCCCCCTACGAGGAGCGGGAATTACTCGCGTGGGGTCTTGGGATCACGAACCTCGTTGCCCGAACGACCGCGATCGCCAGCGAGCTGGAACCCGACGAGTTCGTTGCCGGAGGGAAACGCTTGAGGAGGAAGGTGCACCGCTACAGCCCGCTCTTCCTCGCCGTGCTCGGGATGACGGCCTATCGGGTCGCTTTCCACCACAAGGACGCGACGGTAGGACTGCAAGATCTGACGATCGGAGCGACCCGGGTGTGGGTGCTACCGAACCCGTCCGGTCTGAACGCCCACTACCAGTTGCCCGCGCTGGCCGACGAATTCAGGAGATTGCGAGGCGCCGCGGGTCGCTGAAACCCGGTTACTTCCGGGGACCGACGATCCCGGCGTAGATGCGGCCCCCGGCGGCTCCGATCAGGGCCGCGACGGCAAGCGCGATCAGGAAGTCGCCCATGGGGATGCCGTCCCAGATGCTGGCCTTGCCTGCACCCAGATCGATTCCGTCGACCGATGGAGCCGCGCTGTCTATGTCTATATCGCCGCGCTCCGCGCGCGTCTTCTTAGAGGCCGAACCCTCGCGGGAGGTTTCTTCGCCGGCTCGAGGGCGACCGCTCGTTCGGGAGTCCGCCTCGGCCTCTCGTTCTTCCCTGCTTTCTCCAGGGGCAGGAGCATCCCCGTTCCGCGGCCGGTCATCGCCCGGCTCGGGTTCATCTGCTTGTTGCTCGTCCTCTTCGTCCGACTCATCTGGACATGGCTCTCCGCCGGTCGAGGTGAAACTGAACTGTCCACTGGTGGGATGCCCGTCGACCGCAGATAGGACCTGGAAACGAACCACGTAGGTACCTTGCTTGTTCGCGGACATGGAGATCGTGATCCGATCGTTCGCGATGAGCGAGTCGCCGTTGTCAACCTGGGCGCCGCAAGGATCGAATACCGAGAGGCTGGATGCATCCGGGCTCAACCTTTCCGTGAAGTCCGCGATGACGCGTGAAGGAGGGCTCGAAACTGTCGACCCGTTGTCCGGATCGGAGCTTTCGTAAGCAGCGTGGGCGAAAGCGATCGTCGTCATCGACGCACTGAACAGAGCGATGATCGACAGTGCGAGGGCGCGTCGCATTTTCCGAGACTAACTAGGGGACGACGTAGCCGCGGATGGTGCTGAAGGTGTCGAGGTATTGCGTGCCTTGTGTGTGTACGTGGGAATCGACGTCCTGGCCGCCAGGCTTGTCGATCGCCGGGATGGCATCGTGGAAACCTGAGATCTTGGTGCCTTTCTTGGCGCCGAGGGTTTCCAACGGCACCAGGATCCGTGCGAAACCATCATCTGCCGAGTACGTCCCCGTCGGGGCCGTGAGTTGCTCGTATGTATCGCCTTTGACCTCGAACAGGAAGAACCTCGGCGTGCGGCCCGAGAGAGCTTCGGCGATGAATATCCGTTTGCCGGCTTGGAAGACCCACTCGACTGGAGCCTCGCCGTAACCGCCGGTCACGGGGATCATCTTGTCGATCCCGATCCGGATCTCCAGGTCCTTTCCCGTGCGGGTTACATCCAGGAACGTGATGTCGATGGCTGGGGGAGCGTCTCCGGCCGGGTCGGTTCCGAGCCGAACCACCTTCCGGGCCGCGCCCGAGGGGGCGGCGACGGTGATGGCCAGAACTGCCGCGAGCGCGCAAACAAGACTCTTCTTCATCTACTCAAGGTTCGACGCGCCCCACTCCGGCCCTGCCTGGGGCCGTAGGATTCCGACCTATGACGCCCTCAGAACGCAATCAAGAGCTCGCCGACGTGGCCGAGAAGGCCAGGTCGGGCGGGGCCCCCAAGTACCACGAGAAGCTCGCCCAGCAGGGCAAGCTCTTCGTGCGAGATCGCCTGGCACTACTGCTCGATTCCGCCGATTCCTTCGCCGAGGACGGGCTCTTGGTCAATGCGCTGGCCGGAGACCTTCCCGCCGACGGCGTCGTGACGGGGGTGGGCCGCGTGGACGGGCGACCGGTGGCCATCATGGCCAACGATCCCACCGTCAAGGCCGGGTCCTGGGGCGCCAGGACGGTCGAGAAGATCATCCGGATCATCGAGCTGGCCCGGCGCCACGAGCACCCGCTCGTCTATCTCGTCGACTCTGCGGGCGCCCGGATCACCGATCAGATCGATCTGTTCCCCGGTCGCCGCGGCGCCGGCAAGATCTTCTACAACCAGGTTCAGGCTTCCGGTCACGTTCCCCAGATCTGCTGTCTGTTCGGGCCCTCCGCGGCGGGAGGTGCCTACATCCCGGCCTTCTGCGATGTCGTCTTCATGGTCGAGAGCAACGCATCCATGTACCTGGGCTCGCCGCGCATGGCCGAGGAGGTCATCGGCGAGAAGGTCACCCTCGAAGAGATGGGTGGGGCTCGCATGCACTGCGAGGTCTCCGGCGTCGGCGACATGGTCGTCTCCGATGACAAGGCGGCCATCGAGGCGGCGAAGGGTTACCTCTCCTACTTCGGTCAAAGTTGGCGCGACCTTCCCCCGCAGGTCGAAGCGAAAGGTCCCGCGTACACCGGCTCGCTCGCAACGATCGTGCCCGAAGACGAGAGCCAGGCCTTCGATATGTACTCGTTCATCGCCGGCGTCATAGACGAGGGTTCGTTCTTCGAGATCAAACCGGATTTCGCCAAGGAACTGGTCACTGGTTTCGCGCGGATCGAGGGCCGGGCGGTCGGAGTGGTTGCGAACCAGCCGGCTCAGAAGGGCGGCGTGTTGTTCGTCGACTCCGCCGACAAGGCGGCCCGCTTCATCTGGCTCTGCGACGCGTTCAATATCCCTCTGGTCTTCCTGTCGGACGTTCCGGGGTTCATGATCGGGACCCAGGTCGAACGCCAGGGCATCATCCGTCACGGCGCCAAGATGATCACCGCCGTTTCCGAAGCCACCGTGCCGAAGTTCTGCGTGATCGTCCGCAAGGCGTACGGGGCAGGTCTGTACGCGATGGCGGGCCCAGGCTTCGAACCCGATGCGACGATCGCTCTCCCAACGGCACGCATCGCAGTCATGGGTCCGGAGCCGGCGGTCAACGCCGTCTATTTCAACAAGATCCAGGCGATCTCAGATCCGGAAGAACGCGCTGCGTTCGTAGCGCAGAAACGGGCCGAGTACGAGTCCGATATCGATCTCGTGCACCTCGCGTCGGAGAACATCGTCGATGCGGTCGTCCAGCCGGACGAGCTGCGCGCAGACCTACTGCGCCGCCTGATCGCTGCCGAGCGCAAGGACCGTCATTTCTCCGATCGCCGTCACGGGGTACCTCCGGTTTGAGCCTCATCTCGTACGAGACCGACGGCAACGTCGGAGTTGTAACCCTGAACCGTCCCGAGGCGCTCAACGCGATCTCGGGCGCGATGGCCGACGAGCTGACCGAGGTGATGCGCGAGGTCGCGGCGGACAACGACATCTGGGTGGTCGTCTTGCGGGCAGCGGGGGAGAAGGCTTTCTGCGTGGGGGCAGACCTCAAGGAGCGCAACGATTTCTCGCTCGAGGACTTCTTCGAGAACCGCACGAAGATCCGAGGGATGTTCGAGGTCGTGCGTTCCATCCCGCAGCCGACGATCGCTTCGGTATTCGGGTTCGCTCTCGGCGGCGGATGCGAGCTGGCCCTGTCGTGCGATCTGATCGTCGCCGCTCGGGGGACGAAGCTCGGTCTCCCGGAGACCAAGGTCGGGCTGATCCCCGCGGGCGGCGGGACCCAGCTCCTCACCCGGAAGCTGGGGGTTTCGCGCGCCAAGCAACTCATCTTCCGCGGCGAGCAGGTCGATGCGGACGAAGCGCAGCAGCTGGGATTGGTCGCGGAGGTCTGCGAGCGCGACGACCTGGACACCTTCACGCTGGAGGTGGCTCACGACCTTCTGAAGTCTTCCCCGGTCGCTCTCCGCGAGGCCAAGCGCGCTATCGATGAGGCACTGGGCGTCCCACTGCACGAAGGCATTGACATCGAGCACGATGCCTGGAGCGTTGTGATCCGTTCCGAAGATCGTTCAGAAGGCATCGCAGCCTTCAACGAGAAGCGACCGGCCGAATGGAAGAACCGCTGACTTATCCAGCCACCGTACGCATCCGCGAGGTGGGCCCGCGCGACGGCATCCAGAGCGAGAAGGCCGACGTGCCCACCGTAGAGAAGGTCCGGTTGATCGATGCCCTGTCCGCCACCGGCCTGCGCTTCATCGAGGCCATCTCGATCGTCTCTCCCAAGGCGGTCCCACAGATGGCGGATGCCCGAGAGGTGTGGTCGGGGATCGCTCGCAAGGAAGGCGTCGTCTACTCCGCCCTGGTGCCGAACCGCAAGGGGGCCGAGATCGCGGCCGAGCTGGGGGTCGACAGTCTCCAGGTGTTCATCGCGGCCAGCGACTCGTACAACTTGAAGAACGTGCGCAAGACGACCGACGACTCCTTCGCGGACGTTGAGGATGTGGTTGCGGCCGGTCGCGAGGCCGGCATCCCCGTCGAGGGGACCATCTCGACCGCGTTCGGTTGTCCCTACGACGGTGATGTGCCGCCCGCGCGGGTGGTCGAGGTGTCACGACGCATGAGCGACCTCGGCATCGGATCGATCTCCTACGGGGACACGACCGGGATGGGAACCCCACGGCGCGTGAGCGAGGTCGTCGAGGCCTTGCAGGAAGCGTTGCCGGGGCTCACTTTGAACATGCACTTCCACGACACCCGCGGAACGGGGCTGGCGAACGTCCTCACCGCTCTGGAACACGGCATCGATTACTTCGATGCTTCGGTCGGGGGCATGGGGGGCTCTCCGTTCGCCCAGGGAGCGACGGGGAACATCGCGACCGAAGACCTGGTCCATATGCTCGTAGACATGGACATCGAAACGGGTATCGACCTCGGGAAGCTCCTCGAGGCAGGCCGGGTGGCTCAGTCGTTCATCGACGGTGAGCTCCCGAGCAAGGTGCTGAAGGCCGGTCCCCGATGGGAGGTGGCGTAGATCTTCGAGAAGATCCTCGTCGCCAACCGCGGGGAGATCGCCGTGCGCATCGCCCGCACCTGTCGCGAACGCGGCGTTGGTTGTGTGGCCGTCCATTCTGACGTCGATGCGAGGTCACGCCACGTCGCGATCGCTACGGAGGCGGTCCATCTTCCCGGGGTTGCTCCGACCGATACCTACCTGAATATGGGAGCCGTCATCGATGCCGCCATGGCGACGGGGGCTGAGGCGATCCATCCGGGCTATGGGTTCCTGTCGGAGAACGCGACCTTCGCCGAGGCCGTTCAAGAGGCGGGACTCGTCTGGGTGGGGCCGCCGCCGGCCGCGATCCGCGCTCTCGGAGACAAGATCGGGGCGCGCCGCATCGCAGAGTCTGCCGGGGTCCCCGTCGTGCCGGGCATCACCCAACCCATCACCGAGGTCGAAGCGATCGAAGCCTTCGGGGCCGAGCACGGCTACCCGGTGGCGATCAAGGCCTCGGGCGGAGGCGGGGGCCGGGGTCTCAAGGTGGCTCATTCCGCGGCCGAGGTCGAAGACGCGTTCGGCTCCGCACGCCGCGAGGCGCAGGCCTATTTCGGCTCCGAGGACGTCTACGTCGAGCGTTACCTCGCGAACCCGAAGCACCTCGAGGTCCAGCTCCTCGCGCTGAGTCCCGCCGAGGCACTGTGGCTGGGCGTGCGCGATTGCTCTCTGCAGCGTCGTCACCAGAAGTTGATAGAGGAGACCCCACCACCGCGCTTCGCCGAACGGGTACCGGAGATGGGCGCGGCGGCCGTAGCCCTGTCCACCGCGGCCGGGTACATCAACGCCGGGACGGTGGAGATGCTCGTCGACGAGGACGGGAACTTCTACTTCCTCGAGGTCAACGCGCGGCTCCAGGTCGAGCACACGGTCACCGAAGAGGTGCTCGGTCTCGATCTCGTAGCGTGCCAGTTACAGATCGCGTCGGGCGACTCCACGGGCTTGGACCAAGCCGAGATCGATGCCCACATGCACGGTCATTCGATCGAGTGCCGTATCAATGCCGAAGATCCCGGGCGAGGTTTCATCCCCACTCCCGGTGTTATCACCCGATTGGTCGAGCCCAACGGCCTGGGCGTGCGGGTGGACTCCGGATACGCGCAGGGTGACGAGGTCCCTGCCGCCTACGACTCCCTGATCGCCAAGCTGATCACCTGGGGCAACGATCGTGAGGAAGCCCGATCCCGCATGTTGCGCGCGCTCGAGGAGATGACGGTCGAAGGTGTAGCGACGACGACGGCCGCCCACGAGCTGTTGCTCACGTCGGACGAGTTCGTCGCGGGCATGCACACCACCAGGACGGTCGAATCGGGGGACATCCTGGCGGCTCTGACGTCGGATGTCGTCGACGAAGGCGAGGATGCGGAAGATGTCTTGCTGGTCGCGGGCCGTCCGGTGCGGTTGTGGAATCCGGCGATGTCCGCGTCGGCTTCCGCCGCGGTGCACGGAGTCGCGGCGGGAGGCGACATTGTTGCCCCGATGCAAGGGACGATCCTTAAGGTCCTGGTAGCCGAAGGGGCCGAGGTCGAGGCGGGACAAGCACTGATGGTGCTCGAAGCGATGAAGATGGAGACCACGATCGCGGCCCCCTCGCCGGGCAAGGTCTCGAGGATCGAGGTCGGCGCCGGAGACTCCGTGGCTGCCGGCCAGTCGCTCGCGATCGTCGAGTGACCGTACCGACACTCCTCTTCGTCCTAGCTCAATTCGTCGCCTGCTCCGCCATCGCCTGGGCATGCGGTGTCCTTGTCCTTGCGCGCATCGAACCGCGGATCGACAGCTCGCCCGCCCCAGGCTTCGGCGCCCCCGAGCGCGCCCTGGTGTCGGCGCTGTCCTTCCTCGGGCTGAGCGTGCTGCTGATGGTGGCTCACATGTTGTCGGGCGGTGCAGCGTTCGGGATCCCCGGTCTCGTCCCGGCTGCGGGGATCATGTTGGTGGTGTTGGCGCTGAGGATCCGCCGGCCGCGGCGCCCTGCTCCGGTCGAGCATCGTCTGCCGCTCGTCGCTCTCGCGGCCGTTCTGATCGCGCTATACGCGGCCCCGGTCCTGATCGCCGGTTCGGGCGTGCGTACCGGGGATCCTCCTTGGCACCTCGGGTGGACCGAGCAATTGCTCGCAGGAGATCCCGTCCCGACGGGCCCCGCCCCCGAGCTCGGCCGCAACGCCTATCCGTGGGGGTTCCACGGGGTGCTCGCGACGATGGTGCGGACGGTTCCCGGTTCGGATCCATCGATCGCACACGAGACGATGCATCTGTACCTGATCGGGTTGATCCCACTCTCCGCCGCGTGCCTCGCTCGTTCGGTGAATAGGCGCGCAGGCTTGGCGGCGGCGTGGTTGGTCTCGCTTGTCGGAGGGCTCGGATGGATCGCGCGGGCGCCGGCGTTCGTCGCTAGCCCGTCGGAAGCGCGGTTCGGAGCGGATCTCGTGGTGGCGAGCCCAAACTCGATGTACGAGTTGTTCCCTCCCGCGCTTCCACGCGAGGTGGCTCTCGTCGCCCTAGGGGCCGCGGCGCTCCTGCTTGCAACCGCGATCCGGTCGCAGGACCGCGGCTTGCAGTTGACCGCGGGAGCGGCGATGGGAGCCGTAGGGCTCGTAAGCGTCCCGATGCTGCTCAATGCACTGGCGTGGTCGGTGGGGATGTGCCTGCTGATGATCCGTCGCGACAGGGTTCGCTCAGTGCTCATGATCCTGTCGGGAGCCGTGGCCGTGTTCGCGTTGTGGGCGGGGCCGGTCGCGTCCAACTACCTGCGTTACGACGGTTTCGTGAACATCACGCCACAACTAGGCGTGGAGTGGGACCTGGGGGTCGCCCTCGCGTCTTGGGGCGTGCTGCTGCCGCTCGCGATCGGGGGGGTGATCGTGCTGCTCACACAACCCCCGATCCTCAGCCGTCCCTTGCTCGCTTGCGTTGCCGCATCAGTTGTTCTTCTCACCCTTGCGGTCGCTCGAGCCCGGCTCGACTGGGGGCTCTTCGGCAACGAGACGCTCTTGCACCAAGGCCGGATGTGGCCGCCTCTCCATCTGGCCGGGGCGGCCGCGGGTGCGTTGGCGCTGCTGGCCGCGTACGGATGGATACGCCAACGGGCGCAAACACTGGGAACGGCCTTCATCGTCATCGTTGTACTTCTGGGCGTGGCATCACCGGTCATCGCGGCCACGAGCATCACGGGGATCCTCAGCTCCCACAGCAAGGGGTTCAACTACGCGGAACCCGATCTAGCCCGAGGCGCGTTCGCGCGCAGGGCCGCCGCGCACCTCGATCCGGACGACGTGGTCCAGGTGGAGGGATCGGACGACCTCGCTTTCTTGTTGTTCCAATTCTCGGGAACGAAGCTCGCCACGTACGACGATCCGAGGTTGGTCGGCAACGATCTGCGCATCCGCTACTCGGATCTGGCGGAGGAGTGGAACCGGAGAACGCGCGAGGACGGGTTCGAACCGGACTTCATCGCGCGCCGCGGGGATAGCTCCGTGACCGCGCTGGAAGAGGGCACTTTCAACGGAGAGCACTGGGAGCTGGTTGCAGCCGATGGATAAGCGTTCAGGCGAGCAGCGCTCTGGCGATGACCATGCGCTGGATCTCCGAGGTGCCCTCGAACAGCGTGTAGATCTTGGAGTCCCGGTACCATTTCTCGACCGGGAAGTCCTTGATGAACCCGTAACCGCCGAGGATCTGGACGGCCTTCTCGGTCACGCTGACGACGGTCTCGCCGGCCTTGAGCTTGCTCATGGAACCTTCGGCCTTGAGGAACGGCTGACCGCTGGCGGCGAGCCACGCGGCCCGGTGCACCAGTAGACGCGAACACTCGACCTCGGTTGCCATGTCGGCGAGGTGGTTCTGGATCGACTGGTGTTGACCGATCGGCACACCGAACGCCTTGCGCTCCTTCGCGTAATCGATCGAGAACTCGAGCGCGGCCCGCGCGATGCCGACGGCTTGCGCGCCCACGGCCGGACGGGTGACCTCGAACGTTCGTAGAGCGGCAGATGCTTTCCCGCTCGACTCACCTTTACGAGCTCTATCGAGCTTGGCCTCGAGCTTGTCCATGCCCCCCAGAACGCGGTCGACGGGGATGCGGCAGTTATCGAGGATGACCTCGGACGTATCGGACGCGCGGATACCGAGCTTCTTCTCTTTCTTCCCCGGCTTGATCCCGGGATCGTCGCGCGAGATCACGAACGAGGCCTGGCCCCGGTGACCGAGGTCGGGGTCCACGGTGGCCACGACGACGTAGACGTCCGCGTACTGCCCGTTCGTGATGAAGACCTTGGTGCCGTTCAGGACCCATTCATCGCCCTCGCGCACTGCCTTCGTCCGCAGGTTGCGGACGTCGGAGCCCGCTTGAGGCTCCGTGACGGCGAACGCGCCGAGCTTCGGATCTTCGGGGGTACCGAACATCTTGGGGGCCCACTCGAACAGTTGCTCGGAGGTGCCGACCGCGGCCAGAGCGGACAAGGGAAGGCCGGTGCCGAAGATCGCGAGACCGATCCCCGCGCAGCCCCAGAAGACCTCCTCCATCAGCAGCGGGAGCGTCAAACCGGTCGGGTCCTGCTGGGCCTGCAGGTAGATGTCTACCGAGTAGAGGCCGGCTTCGGCCGCTTTCTTCACCACGGGCCAGGGGAACTCCTCGGACTCGTCGTACTCGGCGGCTACCGGTCGGATCTCTTTCTCGGCGAACTCGTGTGCCCACTTCTGGAGCTCGATCTGCTCCTCGGTCAGAGAGAAGTCCACGTCCACATCCTCCGTTTGGGATACTTGACTCGGCAGTCAAGTTTTACATGGTGAAGGATAGAGCAAAACGACCCGAGGGGGCTCCCGCCGATGCCTGACGAACTCGAGCTGAAGAAAGAGGTCATCTCCTACGAGCGCCTCTACCGCCTGTGGGAAGAGAACCCATGGAGCGCCACGGCGATCGACTTCTCGATCGATGCCGAGCAGTGGCAGACCAGGCTCACGGAGGTGCAGCGCAACTCCGCCCTGTGGAACTACGCCATGTTCCTCGTGGGCGAGGAAGCTGTCGCGCGGACCCTCACCCCCGTGGTCGACGCGGCCCCCACCCACGAGGCGACGATCTTCCTGACCACCCAAGTGGTCGACGAGGCGCGACACCACGTCTTCTTCGATCGCTTCATGCGCGAGGTAGCGGGAGTCGGTACAGATATCCAGTCGACGCTCGACGACCTCGAGAGCCAGCTGACGTGGGGGTTCAAACAGGTCTTCGCCGAGCTCGACCGCGTGACGGACGCACTCCGCAAGAAGCCGAAGGACCGAGCACTGCTCGCGCAGACGATCGCGCTGTACCACGTCGTCATCGAAGGGGTCCTGGCGATCCCGGGTCAGCACTTCATCCAGCGGTACGTCGAGAAGTTCGACATCCTGCCCGGCTTCTCGGCCGGGATCACGAACGTTTCACGTGACGAGTCGCGTCACGTCGCGTTCGGTGTCAAGTTCCTGGGCGACCTGGCACGGTCGTCGCGCGAATGTCGCGAGGCTGCACTCGAGATGTGGGAGAAGGTCATGCCTTGGGCGGCCGGCGTCTTCGTTCCACCGAACAGGGACCGCAGCTACGTCGAGTGCTTCGAGTTCACCCTCGAGGAGATCTTCGCCTTCGGCATGCGCTCGTTCGAGACCAAGCTGCGCAGGATGGGCTTCGATATCGAGGAGCTCCGTCTGTTCCAGGGCCAAGATCTGACGGTCAGCTACGAGGAGCGCGCTCGGCGCGCGTGGGTGCTGATCGACGCCGGCGTGATCGGTGATGATACGCGCGAGCCGGAGCTCACCGATGAAGCGATCGAGCTTCTCTTCGACGGGATGACCAGGGTGATGGATATCGAAACGGCCCGGTCTCTCGGTGGTCCCATCGAGTGGGACTTCACCGACTCCGAACCGTGGCATCTCGTCGTTACGAACGGCCACATCGAAGCGAAACCGGGCAAGGCCGGACAGGCCGCGTTGAGCCTTCAGATCCCTACGGCGGAGTTCGCCAAGATCGCCGTGAACCGCAGCGACCCACGCATCGCGCTGCTGAAGCGCAGATTGAAGGTCCACGGGAGCTTGTCGGCGAAGGCGAAGCTACCGAAGCTGTTCCGCTGACGCCGTTCTGAGCTAACTTCATGCCCCTATAGGGCACCCTCAGCGACACAGAACGCCGCGATTGGCCGAGCGCGACTAGGTCAACAGCAGTTTCTCCAGCCGCACTCGTGCCGCGGTCAGACCCGCGGCCCCCATCGCGACGAGGAACCCCGCGTGCAGGATGAGCACGGGCTCGATATTCCCCAAGGTCAGACCCCTGATCAGCGACACCCCGTGGTACAGCGGTGAGAGTTGGGCGACGAAGCGGATGCCGTCCGGGTACACGCTGACTGGGAAGAACACCGCCGAGAACAGGAACAGCACGAGGATGGCGAGGTTGACCATGTCGAAGTCCTGCCAGCTCTTCATGTAGGAGGTCGCGGCCATGCCGACGGCGGCGAATGCGAATCCGATGAGCAGCGCTGCCGGAAGGGCCAAGACCGTCCACGGCGACTTCGCGAGCCCGGTGATCCACATGATCAGCAGGAAACCCGTCGCATAGATCGCACCGCGCAGCAACGACCATGCGATCTCGCCGAGAGCGATGTCGAACGGTCCCAGCGGTGTTGCGAGCATGGCGTCGTACGTCTTCGCATACTTCAGCTTGAAGAAGATGTTCATCGTCGATTCATAGACGGCGCCGTTCATCGCGGATGAGGCGAGCAAAGCGGGAGCGATGAACTCGGTGTACGAGATCAGGTTTCCGGATCCGTCCCGCACGTCACCGACGAGTTCGCCCAACCCCACGCGCGCTGCGAACAGGTAGAAGAGCGGCTCGAAGAAGCCCGAGAAGATGATCACCCACAGATGCCGGTAGACGAGGAAATTGCGCTCGAGGACCAAGGCCGCATGTGAGCGACCGAGGAACACGGAGGAGAGTCGTAACGCAGTGGTGCTCATATGACCAGGGCCTTCCGGAACGTCCGGTTGGCGGCCCACCAGCCGACGAGGGTCCACAACGCGAGGTAGGCGATATGGACGACCGCGGATGTGTCGGACGAGACCCCGATCGCGATCGAACGCACCAGGTCGACCCCGTGCCACAGGGGAGTGAAGTACGCGATCGGCTGTAGCCAGCCCGGCAGTTGTGCAACCGGGAAGAAAGTTCCGGAGAACAGGAACATCGGGATGATCGCGAAACGAAAGATGCTGCTGAGCCGGTTCTCGTTCTTGGCGATCGCGGTGAACGCCAGCAGGGGGGCTGCGAAAGCCAGTCCGGTGAGGATGCCCGCGGGCACGGTGAGGAACATCCGACCCACGCCGACGACGCCGAGGAGTCCCGCGATGAGGGCGAAGGCGGCACATGCCATGGCCGTTCGGATCCCTATCCAGGCGAGGTTTCCGGCAACCAGATCGCTGATGCGAACCGGAGTAGCAAGCGTGGCGTGGAACGTTTTCTGCCACTTGATGCCCGCCATGATCGGCCAGGTGGCTTCGCCAGCGGCCGTCTGCATCGCAGTTGCTGCGAGCAAACCAGGAGCGATGAATGCGATGTAGCTGATACCGCCGACGCCTTGTTCGACCATCGAGCCGAGGCCGTGCCCCATCGCGACGAGGAACAACACGGGGTTAACGAAAGCGGTGACGACGCTGCCTTTCCATACCCGTCGGTACCAGCGAGCGTTCGCTTCGATTACGCGTAGCGCGAGAGGGGTGCTCAATCGACCAGCGTGCGGCCGGTGAGCCGCAGGAAGACGTCTTCGAGCGTGCTCCGGCGTACCACCATGGCTTCTGGATGCACGCCGCGTTGGGAGATCTCGTGGGTGGTCTGGTCCCCGTTCGAGGTGTACAGCAGGATGCGGTCCGGTAGCTCTTCGATGCGCGTCGCGATCCCTTCCAGCTTGGACACCGCAGCGTCCTGCTCGCCGACGGGGAATCGGAGCTCGACGACCTCGCGGGTGGAGAACTCGGCGATCAGCTCGGCGGGTGAGCCCTCGGCCGCGATCTTCGCTTTGTCCATGACAACCAACCGGTCGCAGAGCTGCTCGGCTTCGTCCATGTAATGGGTCGTGATGATCAGCGTGACGCCTTGTTGCTTGAGCCGGTAGAGGCGGTCCCACAGAGCGTGGCGCGCTTGGGGGTCCAAACCGGTAGTGGGCTCGTCGAGGATCAACAGCTCCGGTTGGTTGATCAGGCCCCGGGCGATCGTCAGCCGTCGCTTCATCCCGCCCGACAAGGGCTCCACGATGCTGTCGCGCCGGTCGGCGAGCTGGACGAAGTCGAGGAGCTCGTTCGCGCGCTCCTTCAGTGTCGCACCGCTCAGCCCGAAGTAGCGCCCGTAGATGTAGAGGTTCTCGTAGACGGTGAGCTCGGTGTCGAGCGTGTCTTCCTGGGGGACCACGCCGAGCCGGGACCTCAGCTCGGCGCCCTGGGTAGCGGGGTCGAGCCCAAGGACACGCAGTTCCCCCGAGCTGACCGGCGAGACCGAGGCGATCATCCGCATCGTCGAGGTCTTGCCCGCGCCGTTGGGCCCCAGGAATCCGAACGCTCGACCCGGGGCGATATCGAAATCGATGTCGTCGACCGCGACGAGGTCACCAAATCGTTTCGTGAGGCCGCGAGCGGTTACGAGCGCGGTGGAGGCTTGGTTCACGGCCGCGACGGTAGCAGCCGCCGCGTCCGCATTATTTCGTCTTGAGACCCTTCACCTTGAGCACGTCGATGCCGCGATTGAGGTCGTTCACGTAGACGTAGTCATCGTAGAAGTAGGAGGACCAAACATTTGCATCGTCGGGCGTGAAATACGCCACCTCGCTCGGGAAGAGCGGGTCTGAGAAGTCGACGATAGATGTTCCGCCCGTGTACCAGGAGATGACGGCCTGGCGCGTCTTGCCGACGAAGTTCAGGTTGTGGGCGGTGCACCAGCCGCCGTCCACGCTGGTGAAGCCGGCCCCGCGCTGCGGCCCCCAATGTCCGACCATGATCGGCGCTTGGGGGATACGGATGTCGAAGACCCACACGGATCCCGTCGGGCCGCCCACGCAGTCGTGGGCCCCGAAGGCTTCGTCGGTCATGACGAGGTACTCGCCGTCGGGGGTCGGTACCGCGGCGTGCGGGAAGAACGACGGCGTGAAACCGTGTGCGATGACGACGGGAGCGGTCTCCTGAGTCACGTCCCAGATCGAGACCTCGCCGCCACCGGCACAGAACGCGAGCATCGTGTCTCCGTCGGCAGCGCGAGCGAACGTGAGGTCGTGGCAGCCGATAGGGGAAGGTCTGAAGGTCGCCGCTACCTTGAGCTTCTTGGGGTTCGATGCATCGAGGATCTGCTCGAAACCGCCACCGTTCGCGAGACCGCCGGGGGATGCGTAGATGATGTCGCTGTCCGGATAGACGGTGATCGTGTGGGCTCCCCCCGGGAGCTCAACGGAGCTAAGGAACTGGGGCTTCTTGGGGTTGCTCACGTCGATCAACCGCACGCCGGCGCCGGGGATGCCCCCGCAGTTGCCGCTGTGATAGGCGAGCGCCAGCAGGCCAGGGCGCACGATCGCGACATCGTTCTGGCTGCCGGGGCAGTGGATGAAGGCGATCTCCTTCGGTACCGGTCCCGATGCGTCGAGGATCCGCACCCCGCCCTCTTCGCCCAACTGCCCGAAGTAGACGTACTTGCCCTGGAAGGCGATGTCGCTGCCGCCCGTATAGGGGATCGAGGTCACCAGCTTGACGTTGTCGGTCTTGTCGATGGCTCGGTCGGCGGTCGCGTGGGGAGCGACGAGGGCGGTCGCCAGCAGCGCTGCCGGCAGAGCAAGGATGAGCTTCTTCATGTTCGGGTCCCTTCCGGATAGGTCTGGAGAAGGGATTCGGCGGACGGCGGCCGGTTCCTCCTCACTGGGAGGCAGGTCTTAGGCTGCGGCCATGGACTTCGACCTTTCCCCCGAGCAGCAGGATTTCGTAAAGACCGTCCGCTCCTTCGTCGACAACGCGATCCGGCCCAACGCCGAACGCTGGGATCACGAGCACGAATTGCCGATGGATGCCGTCAAGCAGATGGCCGAGCTCGGCCTCTTCGGCCTGCCCTTCCCGGAGGAGTACGGCGGTTCGGGCGCCGACTTCTTCACCCTCTGCCTGGCCATCGAAGAGCTGGCGCGGGTCGATTCTTCGCTGGCCATCACGCTTGAAGCGGCGGTCGGCCTGGGGGCGATGCCGATCTACAGGTTCGGCACCGAGGACCAGAAGCAGAAGTGGCTCCCGCCGCTCGCGGCGGGCGAGAGCCTGGCCGGATTCGGGCTGACCGAACCCGAGGCCGGATCCGACGCCGGTGGAACCAAGACGACGGCGACGCTCGAAGGCGGTGAATGGGTGATCAACGGCTCCAAGTCGTTCATCACGAACTCGGGGACCCCGATCACTTCGTTCATCACGGCTACCGCGATCACCGACAGATCCAACGGTCAAAAGGAGATCTCCGCGATCGTCGTACCCAGCGGCACTCCGGGCTTCACCGTCGGTAAGAGCTACCGCAAGATGGGGTGGTGGCATTCGGACACCCACGAGCTTTCCTTCAGTGACGTCCGCGTGCCGGAAGAGAACCTGCTCGGCAAGCGCGGTGAAGGCTTCAGGAACTTCCTCAAGATCCTGGACGACGGACGGATCGCCATAGCGGCCCTGGCCGTTGGCCTGGCACAGGGTTGCCTCGATGAGTCGATCAAGTACGCGCACGAGCGCAAGGCGTTCGGGAAACCGATCGGGGCCTTCCAGGGGCTGCAGTTCAAGATCGCTGATATGGCCACGAAGACCGAGCTGGCCCGGCAGGCCTATCACAAGGCCGCCTGGCTGGCAGAGGTGGGCCGGCCGTACAAGAAGGAAGCCGCTATGGCGAAGCTCTACGCATCCAAGATCGCGGTCGATGTCGCGCGCGACGCCGTGCAGGTCCACGGTGGATACGGCTACATCGAGGAGTTCCCGGTGTGCCGCCACTTCCGGGATTCGAAGATCCTCGAGATCGGTGAGGGGACATCGGAGGTCATGCGCATCCTGATCGCTCGCGAACTCGGGCTTCCGGAAGGTTGACCTCTTCCGAAACGCCGGTTGCCACTCGTGACGTAGCCGCGATAGCGGCCGAGGCCCGCGCTGCGGGTGCGATGGGCCTCGACACCGAATTCATGCGAGAGCGCACCTACCGCGCACGACTGTGCCTCGTTCAGATAGCGACCCCGGACAACATCTACGTGATCGATCCTCTCGAGGTCTCGGATCTCTCCGAGATCGCGTCCCTGATCGCGGATGCCGGGGTCGAGGTGGTCGTGCACGCGGGTCGTCAGGACCTCGAGATCTTCTTCGAACGGTACGAGTCGGTGCCGGCGCGGATCTACGACATCCAGCTGGCGGCGGCCTTCGCAGGACTCGGTGCCTCGCTGCCGTACGGACGCCTCGTGCAGGATCTGACGGGCGCGAAGCTCAAGAAAGGAGAGTCGTACTCCGACTGGTGCCGCCGCCCGCTGACCGACGAGCAGATGACATATGCAGCCGACGACGTCCGGTACCTGCTCGAGGCCGCCACGGAGTTGAAGCGCAGACTCGTCCAGCAGGGGCGCGACTCATGGGTGATCGAAGAGTTGGCTGCGCTCGAATCGCGGGATGCGTTTGTCCTCGATCTCGACGAGGTCTACAAGCGTGTGGGGGGCCGGGGTTCGCTGACGGGCAAACAACTCGGCGTCCTTCGCGAGGTGGCCAAATGGCGCGAGATGGAAGCCCAGCGACGTGACACCCCCCGTGGTTGGGTCATCAAAGATCCCACGCTGATCGAGATCGCTCGACGAGCCCCCACCAACATCGGCGCGTTGAGCAAGGTCAGGGGGTTGAATCCGAAAGAGGCGGAACGTTTCGGCTCGGACATCCTCGCGGCGATCGATAGAGGTTCGTCCGGCGCAGAGATCAAGAGCCCGAAGTCGCCACCTCGCTCGGCGCAGATCCGAGCCAGGGTGTTGTCCGGTCCGTCGGACGCGATCGTCCGCAGCCGCTGTGAGGCGGCCAATATCGCGACCGAGCTCGTGTCCACACGCGGTGAACTCGAGGCGCTGCTAGCAGACATATCTGCCGGCGTCGAGGATCTCTCGCGTCACCGGATGATGAGGGGATGGCGGAAGGGGCTCGCAGGTGACCACGTCGTCGCGTTCGCGAGCGGAGCGGTGACGTTGAAAGCGACAGAGAAGCCCCCCTATATTCAGGAAGTACAGCTCTAGCGCAGCCAGGTCCTCGCGATGGCCTTGCTGAATCCCCACGCGTATTTGAGGCTCGTCGGCTTCTTGGTCACGCCCGATGCGCGCTTGCGGAACGTGATCGGGACCTCGATCACGTTGAGGCCCTTGCGGGCAGAGTCCAGGATCACCTCGGACACGTAGAACTGATCCTGTTTCAGGTCCAACCGCCGGAGCGCCTCGGCCGTCATCGCGCGGTACCCGGTCGATGGATCGGTGATCTTGGTCCGGCTCATAGCGCTCAACACCCGGGCGAACAACTTGACCCCGTACATCCTTACGTTCGACTCGATCTCGAACGAACCCAGGATCCGCGAGCCCTGGACCATGTCGCAGTCGCCCGCCAGGAGAGGCTCGACGAGGCGGCTCATCTCCTTCGGGTCGTGTTGGCCGTCTGCATCCAGGGTGACCACTACATCCGCACCTGCTTCGAGCGCCGCCTTGTAACCCAGCCGCACCGCGGCCCCCGAGCCGCGCCGAAGGTCACGGCGGATCACGCCTGCCCCCAGCCGCTCGGCGACGGCTTCGGTGTTGTCGGTGCAACCGTCCGCGATGACGATAGGCATCGTGGGCAGGCCCTCGACATCGGGGGGCATCTGCCCCAAGACGGCGGGGATGTTGTCGGCCTCGTTGAACGCGGGGATCACGACCGCGCAGGAGCCTGGGATCGGCACCCACCCGCTCTCCTTGAGGCGCTGCAAGGCTGTGTAGTCCACGAGATCGCCGAGCTCGGTCGAGAGCTGGTCGTCTCTAGAAAGCCCCCGGAAGATGAGAGCGAGGGCGAGCAGGTTCGAGATTACGAGCAATCCGATGATGCGCCGCTCCTGGCCCCGCTCGAAGCCCAGGATCGACAGGACCGGGTCCAAGAGATCGGGGGCCGCGGCGGCCACCGCCAGGCCGGCGATGACGAGGCCGATGACCAGCATCTCTCCCCGACGAAGTGCATCGTGGCGATAGCGGCGTACGGCGAAGGCGGCCAACGCCATGGCTGCGAGCGCCCCGATGATCCTGATCCCCATGGGGAGATGGTAGTTGACCCCGTAGCCGGTGAGGAGTTACGTGGCCGCGGTAGTTGCCTAGACGGTGTTTCATAGTCGCCCATGACGGTGGAGGGATCGACCCTGCGCAGGCCGACATCTCCGGCGGTGCCTTTCCTGGCCGCGGTGGCCGTGCTCGCGGTCGCTGCGGCTCGCTTGAGCACGCTGGGAGATGTGGCCCTCGTCGAGACCTTCGTGGTCATCTTCGCTTCGATCGTCATGGAGGCGCTGCCGTTCGTCCTGCTCGGCGCCACCGTTAGCGCGGCGATCGAAGTGTTCGTGCCCGACAAGGCCTTCGCGGCGATCGGTCGACTGCCGATGGGGCTGCAGCTACCTGCCGCCGCCATGGGCGGGTTCGCATTCCCGGTCTGCGAATGCGGTTCGGTTCCGGTGGCTCGCAGGCTCATCTCCAGAGGCATGCACCCCGCCGCAGGTCTTGCTTTCATGCTCGCCTCGCCGATCCTCAACCCCGTCGTCCTGATCTCGACTTGGGTTGCCTACTCGGGCCGCGAGCTGGGGTTGACGATGGTCCTCGGCAGGGCCGGTCTCGGCCTGGTGTTGGCGATCGTGGCCGGGTGGGCGATCGGCTCGGAGGACGCGAAGGAACTGTTGCGACCCCGCTCCAGTGACGGCCACGATCACTCCCACGAAGGCCCCAAGCAGAGGGCGTTCTTCGATCATCTGGGCAGCGACTTCTTCTTCATGGGCCGGTTCGTCGTCCTCGGATCCGCGCTGGCCGCCGCCCTTCAGACCGCGATCCCGCAAGACATCGTGTCTGGGATCGCGCGCACCGCGATCGTCGGCTCGCTGGCGCTGATGGCGGTCGCCTTCGTGCTCTCGCTCTGCTCCGAAGCCGATGCGTTCGTCGCCGTCTCGTTCGTTCAGTTCCCTCTGGGCTCGCAGCTGGCGTTCCTGGTGTTCGGTCCCGTCGTCGACGCGAAGCTGGCCTTCCTCTACGGTGCAACGTTCAGGAAGCGCTTCGTCACTCGCCTGACCGTCGTAGCCATCCCGGTCGTGCTCGCGGGTTCGCTCTGGTTCGAGGCTTTGGTGGCGAGATGAGTTACTCGAGGCGTGCGGTGATGGCCACGGTGCTCGTGGGCTGGGGATCGTTCCTGTTGTGGATGGCGCTCTCCGGCACGATGTCGAGGTTCCTCGGGCCGCGCACTTACTGGGTGGCCTGGTTCGGTGCGGTGACCTTGCTACTGACCGGAGCCGCGACCGCGGTGAATGCATTCCGTTCTCCTGGGAAGCGAGCGGGCCGGGCCGACTGGGCGGGCGTGATCTTGCTTTCGATCCCGATCGCGCTGGTGCTGGCATTGCCCTCGCCGCAACTCGGTGCGCAAGCAGCATCCCGCAAAGCTGTAGGCGTGGGCGCTCTGTCGTCGTTCGTTCCCCCACCGCCGAAGGGAGGAGAGATCGGCCTCGAGGAGATCCATTACGCAGGTATGTCGCGGGAGTACGCGGATCAGGTCGGCATCACGGAGGGTGCGGACGTCGATCTCGTCGGGTTCGTCACCCATCCGAAGAAAGCGAAGGATGGGACCTTCTCGCTAACGCGCTTCTACATATCTTGCTGCGCGGCCGACGCCGTTCCGTATTCGGTCCCGATCCAAGCGGCCGAGGACCTCGACGACGACACCTGGTTGAAGATCACCGGGACGCTGGGCCGGGGTACGCAAGGCTTCGTAGTGACGCCGACCGCGATCGAGGAGATCAAGGAACCTTCCTCTCCCTATCTGTACTAGGTTGCCCGACTTCATGCTGAAACGGGTCCTGATCGTCGTAACCATCGCCGTGCTTCTCGCCGGAGGCGCTTTCTGGCTGTTGCGCGACCAACATGCTCCACCCGAGGGAGCCATGACCCAGGAGGAGATGGCAAGAGCGGTCGGAGGCCCGGTCATGTTGAACCTCGTCCGCGGGCACGTGCCGGGGCGTTCGGGCGAGATCATGCTCGTGCCCAAGCCCCATCACTTCATGATCAACGAGTGGGATCTACGGACACTCGGAGGTGAGCCCGAGATCAAGACGACCCATCCCGGCCCGTGGGCGTACCTGTCGCGGGTTCCGATCGTCGTGCGGGGGCCGGGGATCACTCCCGCCACGATCGTGAAGAGACCCGTCGACATCACCAACATCGCGCCCACCTACGCGGCCCTTCTCGGGATGGATGACTTCGAGTCTCCGTCCGAACCGTTGCCGGAGGTCGGCGTCGCGCCGGTTGACCCTTTGAAGGCGATCGTGACCATCGTGATCGATGGCGGAGGATGGAACGTGCTGGATCGCTATCCGGAGGCGTGGCCGAATATCGCCAGGGTGATGGACCAAGGTGTCACGTACCAGGGAGCCACGATCGGTTCGGCCCCCTCCACCACCGGGGCGCTACATGCGACGTTCGGAACCGGCTTCTATCCGATGGACCACGGTATCCCCGGGAACGTACTGCGCGACGACAACGGCGAGGTCGTCGATGTCTTCTACGGGAAGGAATCTGATCTGCGTCACCTGATGGAACCCACCGTGTCGGAGCTGTGGGACGAGCGCAACGACAACGATGCGGTTGTGGGCACGGTCTCGATCGAGAACTGGCACCTCGGGATGATCGGCAAGGGAGCTCTGCGCGAAGGCGGCGACCGGGACTTCGCCGCTTTCTGGGACCGGCATAAGGAACGGTGGATCGTGAACGAGGAGTACTTCCGGCTCCCCAAAGCGCTGAGATCCACGGATCTGGCCCGGCTAGAGCGCTACGAGGCCGAGATGGACGCCCGTGATGGTCAGACGGGAGACGGATGGTTCGGCAACGACATCGATGAGATCGTGGCGACGGAAAGCCAGAGATCGACCACCCCCGCGATGGTGGAGCTCATGGGGGACGGGGTCGTGAGAACCTTCGTCGATGAAGGCATCGGCAAAGACGACATCACCGATCTTGTCTGGATCGAGATGAAGATGCCCGACTCCGCCGGTCATGCATGGAACATGATCAATCCTGAGATCGAAGATGTCTTGACGCAGACCGATGCAGAGATCGGCCGGTTCATCGACGAACTCGACGAAGGCCTCGGACGAGACAACTATCTCTTGACGATCAGCGCGGACCACGGGCAACAACCTCTTCCGGGTGAGGTCGGCGGTTGGACCATCAACACCAGCGAGCTCGAACGCGACATCGTTGCGCGGTTCGGCCCGGTGCTTGGGAACGCGTCGCCGGCCGACCTCTTCCTCGACCCCGACGGTCTCTCGGCCGCCGGCGTCACAGCGGAGGACGTGGCGACATGGATCGGCACCTATACCCTCGGCGAGAACCTTCCGGACGGGGCACCGGGTCGCGATCTCGTTCCGGAGGACCGCCTCGACGACACCTTGTATGCGGCTGCATTCACGAGTGCCTTCCTCGCGGATCCACAGCTCGACCTCGAGTCTCTGGGCGAAGGTGACTACGGCCGGCACGGCAGGTTCCCCGTCGTCTACAACTTCGGTGGTTAACCTCTCCTCATGCTGAAGAGAGGTCTCAAGCTGCTGTTGGACCGACGTGACTTCGCGGCGTTGATGGGTGCCCAGTTCGCCGCGCAAGCGGGCGACGGCATCGTGCAGGCCGCGCTCGCGAAGCTGATCGCGTTCGGGAGTCAGAAGGGTTTCGATCTCGAGGACGCCCGGTCGCCCGACGAATTGCTCCGGATAGCCCTCTATCTGTTCGTGCCGTATACGGTCATCAGCCCCTTCCTCGGCGTGGTGATCGACCGCTGGGACAGGCGCCGGTTGCTGTTCCTCGCGAACGGCTTGCGAGCCGTGGTGATGCTGATAGTGGCTCTCGTAGGTACCGGCAGGGTGCCGGACGGCGTGCTCTTCGTCGCTTTCCTCATGACCTTGGCATCGACGAGGATCGTGCTCGCCACGAAGTCGGCCGCACTCCCTGCCACGCTCGAAGGCGCGAACCTGACCGAGGGCAACGCCGTGTCCCAGTTGGGGGGAGCGATGTTCCAGCTCGGCGGGGCGGCCTCGGCCGTCATCGCGGCCACCTTCCTCGAGGCCGAGCCGATCGTGATCGTGGGGGCCGCGGTCTACGCGCTCGGGGCGTTCATCGCACTCGGCGTGAGACACCCGGGAGAGGCGCGGCCCACCGGCACTCTGCTGGAGGAGACCGGCGCGGTCGTACGCAACATCGTTGCCGGGGTCCGAGAGGTCGCCCGCATCCCGAAGGCGGGCGCGGCGATCACGACCTACTTCTGGATCCGCCTGTTGTGGAGCTTCTCGATCGTTGGGATCGGTTTCATCGCTCGCGAGCTACTCGCGGACGACGATATGCAGATCCTGATCATCACGGGAGGCGCCGGAGCCGCCGGAGCCGTCCTCGGCTTCCTCACCGCCAGCCGGCTGCGCGCCCGCGCTCGGAGCGGTGGACATCTCGCACTGCTCGCCTCTGCCGTCGCGGGGATCGCCGTCGCCGTGCTCGGGGGTATGGAGATGAAGGCAACCCTTGCAGTGCTGACCTTCTTCCTGGGCTTCGGATTCTTCCTCGGGAAGATCTCTCTCGACACGATGGTCCAAGAAGCGCTCGGTGACGACTTCCGTGGCCGCGCGTTCTCGCTGTACGACATCGCCTACAACCTCGCGTGGGTCGTCGCCGCGACCGCGATGAAGATCTTCTGGACGGGGGACGCGCAAGGTGTGCTGCTCGCGGGCATGGGGATCGTCTATCTGATCGGCCTCGGCCTGATCGCGCTGTGGTTCAAGCGAGCGGGACTGCTCGCGCTACAGCCCTAGAGGCGGTGCGGCCGAGAGCCTCCACGCGCGTTGCTGTCGTCGTTTCGATCGCAGTGCTGTTCACTACGATGGGAGCGGTTGCTCTCGACGTGTTCGCCGACGGACCTCCGTCGTTCGAGGAACAACTCTGTGGGATGCCGCGTGAGTGGCTCGAGTTGACTCAGCGCGGATACAACGAGCCTCGTTCCGGGCAGATCACTCTGCTCCCGCGCACTCCTATGTACATGACGACGGGGTCGGGCGGCTGGACGCATTCGGGACCGTGGACCTACCTCCAGCACGTTCCGATCGTCTTCTACGGGCCGGGGCGGATCGCCCAAGGACCCGAGGTCGAGCGGCGCGTAACCACCGCGGATATCGCACCTACCTTCGCCAGGATGCTGGGTCTCTCCTTCGAGTCCGACGGGATGGTCCTGGACGAGGTATCCACCGATGCAGACGATCCTCCGAAGGTGATCGTCACGGTGGTGTGGGACGGCGGAGGGTGGAACGGCCTCGAAGAGTTCCCCGATGCTTGGCCTCACCTACGGAAAGTGATGGCGGAAGGCGTGACCTTCACCAACGCGTTCGTCGGCTCATCCCCCTCGGTCACCCCGGCCGTCCACACGACGCTCGGGACGGGAGCATTCCCTGCCGCGCACGGGATCACGGGAGTGCCGGTGCGGGACGAGAACGGAGATGCCGGCGATTCGTTCAACGACGGGAAGTCCTCGCGTTTCATCGAGATCAAGGCGCTCGCCGAGGTCTGGGACGAGAGCAAGCGCAACCGGGCTCTCGTTGGGATGGTCGGCTATGAACCATGGCACTTGGGCATGATCGGCAAGGGGGCCGAGTCCCCGGCCGGAGACAAAGACGATGCGGTGTGGGTGAACCGAGGATCGAATCGATGGGTGACGAACCGTAAGCACTACTCGATCCCGCGTGGTTTCCTCGATCAGGACGACCTTGCCGAACGCCTGCAGGAGCTCGATGTGTCCGATGGGCAAGACGACGACCGCTGGAGGCGGGTGCCGCTAGACGTCCGATCGCGGATCGAAGAGACGCCGGCGTTCATAGATCATCACGGCCGGCAACTGACGGATCTGATCGGTGCCCAGGGTTACGGCCAAGACCGGGTCACCGATCTACTTTTCACGAACTTCAAGCAGATCGATCGCGTTGCGCACTACTTCAACATGTCGGCTCCCGAGGTCCGGGACGTGATGGTCGCCACGGATGCACAGCTGAAGAAGCTGATCGACGAGCTCGAGACCGAGGTGGGACACGGCGAGTACGTTGTTGTGGTGACCGCCGACCACGGCATGCAACCGGATGTGGACGAGCTCGACACCTACGCGATCGATCCGAACGAGATCGAGCTGGATATCACGACACGCTTCGGTCCGGTCGTACGCGCCGTGTGGCCGACCGAGGTCATCCTTCTCGACGACGAGATGGAGGCGCGCGGGGTCACCGTCGAGGACGTTGCGACGTTCCTCAGCGGCTACCGGATGCGGGACAACACCGACAGCATCGGCAAGAAGGTCTTGGGTAGCGGCAGCGTGGGTCCGAACACCCGACTATTCGAGCTCGCCGCCCCCGCTTCGCTGCTGGATTCGGTGACGTGTTAGCTCGCAACGTCGTTGCCCTCGTGACCGTCCTCTGCCTGGGGGTCCTGGGTCTCTTCGTGGTGGAGTCCCGCCAGACCGGAGCCTTGCCTTCCTTCACCGAACAGATGTGTGGACTGCCGAGCAAATGGCTCCAACTCGTCAAGCGTGGATACCACCCGGCACGCTCGGGGCAGATCTCGTTCCTCCCCGACACTCCGATCTACTTCGCCGGCGGGGGCGATGGGTGGAGTCACTCGGGTCCCTGGCCCTATCTCCAAGAGGTGCCCCTGGTCTTCTACGGCCCGCGCAGGATCGCGGCCACGGCCCAGGTAACCGACGACGACCACACCCTTGCCGACGTCACTCCGACCCTCGCCGCTCTGATGAGAGGGTCGCTGTCGATGACGGACGGACGGGTGTTGTCCGAGGCCGCCGATCTCAGCCGAGCGCTCGGATCCCGGCCGCCACGCCTCATCCTCACGATGGTCTGGGACGGTGGCGGATGGAACACGTTGCGGGCCCACCCCGACGCGTGGCCCAACCTCGCGAACATGATGGCCGAGGGCGTGATCTACACGGCCGATGTCGGTTCCTCTCCTTCCGTGACTCCGGCCATCCATGCAACGCTCGGCACCGGAGTCTTTCCCGCCAGGCATGCGGTCACCGGTGTGCCCGTCCTAGACGACGACGGCCGTGCGGTGGACCCGTTCCTGGATGGCGATTCGGGCCGCTTCCTCCAGGAGCCGACCCTGACCGAGCGGTGGGACGAACAAACGGGTAACGAAGCTCTAGTGGGGATGGTCGCCCACGTCCCGTGGCATCTCGGGATGATCGGGGTCGGGGCGGAACGAGCCGGTGGGGACAAGGATCATGCGGCCTGGATGGACCTCGAGACGAACGAGTGGATCACGAACCCGGATCACTACACGTTGCCACCCGGGTTCGACGACCAGTCCGATCTCCCGGGGCTCATCGCCGCCCTGGATGAGGGCGATGGCGAGTGGATGGGCGTCCCCCTCGACGATCCGGCCCGCTTCGAGGAGCTCCCGGCGTTCGCCGCGCACCATACGGACAAGCTGATCCAGTTCATGGCCGACTCTGGTTACGGCGAAGACGCGATCACCGACCTGATGTTCACGAACTACAAACAGATCGATCTGCTCGGTCATCATTTCAACATGGCTTCTCCGCAGGTCGAAGCCGCCCTCGAAGCCACCGACGATGCTCTCGGAGCGTTGCTGGCTCATCTCGATGACGAGGTAGGGCGCGGCAACTACGTCGTCGTCATGACGGCCGATCACGGGCAGCAACCGACGGCGGAAGCGGTGGACGCGTTCGGTATCGACTCCAACGAGATGAAGCGGGATCTCGAGGGTCGGTTCGGGCCTGTGATCCAAGACGTAGCACCGACCGAGGTTTTCTTGGACGAGCCTGCCCTCCAAGAACGCGGCTACACGGTCGACGACGTCGCCCGTTTCGTCGGCGACTACCGGCTCGGTGACAATGCCACCGGCCCGCTCCAGCAGGTCTTCGGGGCCGGCTCCTATGACCCGTTCGACCGCCTGATGGCGATGGCCGTGCCATCTGGGCTGCTGCCCGAAGTGTCCTGTTAGGGGTACTGGTGAGGCACTAAGATGCGACCACCGTGGCCGATCCGACCTTCATAAAACGCGCTCAGCCCCACTCCCGCCTGATGACGGGTGGCCGGTCCGACCGCGGTCTGGGAAGCAGGTGGGCCTTTCTCGCCACGGCCCTGATCCTGCTGGCGATCTTCGGTGGAACCTTCTTCACGGACCCCGGCCGTCCCGCAGCCGCGGACGATCCTGCCTATTACACGTGGAGGACCGAAGCTCTTCTCAGCAACGAGCCGGACGAGATGCTCGGCATCCACGGCCCCCTCGATATGTACGCGAGCGGTTACCGGGTCACCACCCCCGTGATCGGTGGACTCCTGCGCCGGATCGGCGATGTGGGGCTCCTCACGCCGACGATCGTGGTGTCGGTGGGTCTGAGGGTCTTGATCCCGATACTCCTCGCCGGGTTCGCATACCGCTCCCGTCGCGATCCGTTGATATGGCACGCGGTTGCGCTCGGTTCGGCGAGCCTGCTCATCACGCCCCCGTTCGCCGGCTATCTCGACAACGTGATGACACTGCTGTTCCTGACCGCATCTCTCTACTTCATAGAACCTTCCCGAACGCAATGGCGGGCCAGGATCGCCTTGTTCGTACTGCTTCTGCTGCCGGGCCTCACCCATCCCACGACCCTGGCGATCTTCTGCGTGGTTCTGGGTGCGATGGCGGTCGCGCGATGGGTCTTCAGGCGATTCGATCTGAGGTCGGTGATCAGAGATGACGGTCCGATGCTGGTCACCGCGTTCCTGGCGGCGATGGTCACTTACGCGATCTGGAAGATCGGCATCTGGGGTGAGCCCGCTTCCTTGAGCGAGGCGGCTCTTCCGCCACCCGCGGGAGCGGACTTCTTCAAGACCAGGCTGAACGACTGGGTCGTCGCGATGCGCCCACTCCTCAACGGCCCACTGTTCCTCGTCGGTCTCGTCGGGCTACTTGCGTCGGGTCGAAGGGCGGCCGAGGACGAGCTCTCACGGGTCGGGATCGTCTGGCTCGCGCCGTTGGCCGGGGTTCTGGGTGTAGCCGCAGGTCTGACCTATCCGTACTACCGCTTCTTCAACACGACGCTCGCGTGGGTCCTGCTCGTCGGTGTTGGCGCCTACTTCCTCGCCCGCTTCTTCCTCGATGTGACCCGGCGTGGAGGAGTAGGGCTGATAGCAGCGATCGGACTACTTGCGATCGCATTCGTCCTCGCCGGGAACTTCAAGGCTGGTCTCGACAAGACGAACTGGAACGATCCTTCCGATGCTTGGGTGAAGCCAGACCAGAAGAGGGATCTCGAGATCCTTTACGCATCACTGAGTGGGATCGACGACGAGCGCCCCATCGTGTTCATCGCCGACGATGAGGCTGAAGAGCCCGTTCGTATCTACGGGTTCGCCAAGTTGGTCGGCAACGTCTCGCGCTATGGGGTGCCGGGCCGGTTGCAGGATCGGACTGCGTACTACCTTGGTTCGCTCGAGAACTATCTCGCGAACAAGCCGACCGATCGTGATCCGTACTACCGAGAGCTGTCGACGGCCTCGCTCGATGATGCGACGGCGGTCGCGCCCGACCTGAGCACGTCTCCCTTGATCGTCGTCGCCGAGGTATTCAACAAGACGGGCTCGAACTCGGAACTGTTCCCCGGAGCGGGCAGCAACAGCCGCGATTTCCCGTTCACCGACGACGAAGTGGTCTACGTCGCCGACGGGGAGGTTGTGGGCAAGAACGAAGCCGATACCTTCCTACCTTTCGGTGATCCTTCCGGGTCGGAGGGGATGGGGGGCCGGCTGCGCACCCTGCTCGGGGTGCTGGTGCTGTTGCTTCCCGGCCTCCTGCTGGCGCGAGCCTTCCTGCCCGGCGCGTCTGCAGGCGAGACCCTCGGGATGGTGCCGGTTCTGGGCTTCTCGTTGCTGGCCCTCGTGACGATCCTGCAGCTGGCGATCACGGGTTCACCCCTGACCGCCGGTCAGGCATGGTCCGCGTTGATCATCACGATGGTGCTCTCGACGGTCACGTTCCTGTTGGCCGGTCTCGGTGGGGGGCTTCGGAAGGGCGAGATCACCAATCCCACTGTCGATCCTTGATCTCTCGGCTCGATCGACTTCCCGCCGCGAGCCCGGGACGGACCGCCCGCATCCTCTGGCTCGTTGCCCTGGCAGCCTTCGCCGCGGGCATAGCTTCCTGGGCTAGCTGGACGCTCCAGGGCGGGGTGATCGCCCTCTGGTGCTTCACGGTCACCGCAGTCGCGCTGGCGCTCGTGTTACCTCTCGAGTACTCGGTCGTGGCACCTCTATTCATCGGAGCTGCCGGATGGCTCGTGGACATGCTCCCGCTCGTCATCCTTGCCGGTTGGACCACCACGGTCCTCAGGTGGGCGTGGAGCCTGTGGGTCGAGAGGAGGACGCCGCGCTGCGGCAGGTGGCTCTGGTTGCCGGTGGGTCTCGCCGCATGGACCGCGGTGGGCGTCACGCAGATCGATATCGGTCTCGATCTCAAGCACTTCTTGCTCTTGTTCGGGATCCAGGTGCTCGCCAGCGGGATCGTGCTGTTGGTGGTCGACCGGTTCGCCGACATCGACGGCCGGTCGGTCATCGCGTCCGGGCTGGTCGCTTTCGTCGTCCTCATGTCGGTGGTCGTGTTCGCCGAATGGATCGGAGCTCCGATCCAAGAGATGCAGAACGACGAGGTTGCCGACAGGGTCGAGGAGACCTACGGAGTCAACGCCTTCCCGAACAACCTGGGGTTGATGAAATACGCACGATCGAGCAAGGGCGGAGCCAAGGAGTTCCGAACCGTCCTCGAGCGGTTCGCGAAGCAGCATCCCGAGCTGCCGGATTTCGAGGTCTTTCTTCCGAAGTTCCAAGCGTTCGACACCACGAACCTCGTGATCCGGTTCGACGGATCGGCGCGGGCGTTCGAAGAGGAGCTCGCCGGAGCAGGGCGGGGGATCGAGCTGATCTACGACAACGTGGGCTTGAGCCCCGGCAACTCGATCCCTCGGATGCGCTCCATCGCGCGCAACTCTCTGACCTATGCGGGGAGCTGCGTCGCGGTGTTCTTCCTGTCCTTCTATCTCTTCTGGACGGACGTGGGACGCCGTCGGTGGTTGGGTCTCGCCGGGATCGTCTCGGGTTTGTTCGGCGCCGGCTTCTCACTCTCGCGCGGCGCATGGGCGGCGATCCCGATCGGGATGATCTATCTAGCAGCGGATCGGTTGCTGCCGGGACGCCGCAAGCTCGCCGTCGTGGCCGCATTCCTCATCGGGGCCATCTGCCTGACGGGGGTCTATCTGATCAAGTACGGCGTGGACCCCTACAACGCCCGGGCCGGAGCGGATGCGAGCACGGCGACACGGACGATCCTGTATCAGGACACGCTCGAGGCGGTCAGCGGCATCCACTTCCTCACCGGCTTCGGCACCGACAAACCGCGCACCTCCAGTGGGGTCTCACACTTGCTGGGCCGCTACATCCCGGCCGCCGGTACGCACTCCACCTACCTCAACTACCTCTTCCGGACCGGGGTACCTGGGGCGCTGGCGATCATGGCGCTGTACGCACTTGCCATCCTGCACGCGCGCGCGGCTGCGCTGAAGGCGCGTGACGCAGAGAGGCTATTCCGTGTCCTTGTCACTGCGGCCCTCGTGGCCGCGGCAGCGCAAGGTGTCGTTCTCAGCTTGTTCGTCGAGCCGATCTACACACTGACGATCTCGACCTTGGTCGGTTTGGCGATGGCGGGAACCACCGACATGGGCACTTCCATCTGGCCGTGGAAGACGCGCCGGGTCGCAGAACCTTCATGAGCGAGACCGAGCCCCGGAAGGAACCCACCTCTCTCACGCAGGCGGCGGCGCGGGATGTAGCGGTCGTCGCCAAGGGCGGTGCGGTCCAGATCGTCGGCCAGGTCTCCCAGCGCAGCTTGTCGTTCCTCTTCACTGCCGTGGCGCAGAACATCATCGGCACCGCGGGATACGGCCTCTATCGCGTCGTGGCGCAGATCCTGGCGCTCGGCGGGCAGATCGGCTTGATGGGGTTCAACTATGCGTCGATGCGCTGGATATCCAGGGCACGGGCCACCAACCAGCCCGGTGGTGTCCGCGGCGCGGCGAGCGTCGGCATCACCGGGAGCGCCGTCATGTCGATCCTCGTAGCGATCGCTCTGGTCCTACTGGCGCCGCAGATCGCCCCGATCTTCTGTGACCGCAAGTGTGATGTCTCACAGGTGGAACGCTTCCTGCGGATCGGCGCTCTGTACGTCCCCTTCTTCGCCATGATGCAGGTCCTGCGGTACTGCACCCAGGCGTACAAGACGATGGTCCCCTCGGTCATCGTCGGCAACATCGTCCAGCCGGCCGTCCGGTTCGTCGTAGGGGTCGCCGCGCTCCTCGCCGGATTCGAGATCATGGGGGCGGTGGTGACGCTCGTCGTCTCCATGGGCGTTGGAGCCATCGCCGGCGCCTACTTCCTCCACCGCATGCTGCGCGGAGAGGAACGCACCGCGGCCCCCGTTCGGCCGATAGGAGAGATGATCCGCTTCGCCCTCCCGCAGGCCGGTTCGTCTCTGCTCGGCATCCAGTCCCTGGGCCTCGGCATCATCCTGCTGGGCGCACTCGATACGTCCTTCCAGACGGGCTTGTTCGCGGTTGCGCTGTCGCTGCAAGGCCCCGCCGGAGTGTTCCTCTCGGGCATCATCAACATCTGGGCCCCGATGGTCTCGGACCTCTTCGAGAAGGGCGAGATAGATCGTCTTGGCTCGCTGTACCAGACCATCACGCGCTGGATCGCGACCTTCGCGTTCCCGATCTCCGCCGCGATGATCCTCGAGCCCGACCTCTTCTTGATCTTCTTCGGTAAGGATGCCGCCGAAGCGGCTCCGATCATCGCCGTGTTGGCCGTGGGCAACCTCTTCTATTCGGGAACGGGTCCGACCGGCTACCTGCTGTCCATGACCGGCCGGCCCGGCGTCAACTTCGCGAACTCGCTCGTAGGCGTGGTGCTCTATGTGTCGTTGGGGCTCTGGATAGTTCCCGAGCATGGGGCACTGGGCATGGCGTACGTCGATGCGATAGTCACCGCGGTGATCAACAGCGTGCGGGTGATAGAGGCGAAGATCCTGGTAGGGATACAGCCCTTCGGCAGGTCCTTCATCAAGCCCGTGGTCGCGACCTTGGTCGCCGCCACAGTCCTGCTCTTGTGGCGCTTGATCCCGGGCGACGGATACCTCATCGAGCTGGCCGGCGTGATCGTCGGCGCCCTGGTCTACATCGGGGTCTTGAGCCGATTCGGGCTGGACGACGAGGAGCGTTACGTATGGGAGCGGATCAAGACGCGCGCGCTCAAGCGTAAGAGCGGCCGGCCGTAGGCTCGATGTCCGTGACCCAGAGCCGCAAGCAGATCCAGCGTTCGCTGCGCACCGACTTCGACCCGAGCCTCAAGATCCGGTTGATCCGTGCGGCTCATGCCGCGCGCCGGATCAAGAACGTCCCCGGTCTCCTTACGGGTGGCCGGCTGGTCCGGCCCGTGTTCATCATCGGCGCACCGCGCTCCGGGACATCGTTGCTGTACGCGATCTTGCGCCGGTGTACGGCCCTCAAGCACTGGCCGGGGGAATCCCACGAGATCTGGGAGGCGGATCACCATCCCGCCCTGCGAGGCTGGGAGTCGAACCAACTCGGGCCCGAAGACATCGAGCCTGAAGCGGCGGCGCGGATCCGCAGATCGTTCTTCCTGGTGACCGGCAGCAAGCACCATCTGTTGGACAAGACCCCGCGGAACGCGTTGCGGGTCCCATTCGTGGATGCTTTGTTCCCGGATGCCCGCTTCATCTACATCAAGCGCGATGGGCGCGAGAACATCAATTCGCTCATCAACGCATGGCGGACCCCCCGTTACAGGACCTATGCCTTGCCCGAACCGCACGAGATCCCGGGGGTGGACCCGAAGTGGTGGAAGTTCGTCCTCTACCCCGGCTGGCGCGAGGACCGGCAGGGGCCGCTAGAAGTAGTGGCGGCCAAGCAATGGATGGTTTCGAACGAGCAAGCCATGGCTGCGCTCGTCGACATCGATCGCGCCCGGCGGATCGAGATCACCTACGAAGACCTCGTGGCCGGGCCGGTCGAGCAGGTCGGCAGCGTGCTCGGGTTCCTGGGCCTTCCCTACGAGCACGCGGTCAAGGAGAAGGCGGCCGCCACGTCGACGACACCGATCAACACGGTCACGCCTCCGGAGCCGGGCAAATGGCGCAAGGAGAACCCAGCAGAGATCGAGGCGGTCTCAGCGCTGATCGCGCCGACGATGAAGGCGATGGGCTATGACATCTGAGGCGGGCACGACCGACAGTGGCACGACCGAGGCCGGCACGACCGCGTACGAACGAGCCACCGCGGTGCGGCGGGCCGACGAGGCCCGGTTCGAGGCCGAGATCCATCCCGGATGGTGGGTCGTACGCGGCCCCCACGGCGGTTACATCTCGGCGATCATCCTGCGTGCTCTGACCGAGCGTCTCGGTGACCCGAGCCGCCACATCCGCTCGTTCACGACCCATTTCACCGCCGCTCCCACGGAAGCCCCCCTGACCATCGCAACTTCGGTCGATAGAGCGGGCAGATCGATGAGCTTCTTGTCCGCCAGGATGGAGCAGGACGGCATCGTCGTAGCGACGGCACTCGCTGCGTTCTCCGAACCGTGGGCGGGCTTCGAGTTCGACGATGCCCCGATGCCCGACGTCCCCAGCCCCGATCGGTCTTTCGAGATCCCCAAGGAGGGCGCGAACATCCCCGCGTTCCTCGGCAACTTCGACATGCGTGCTTGTTTCGGAGCCTTCCCGTTCTCCGGTCATCACGAAGCTGTCGTCGGAGGGTGGTACCGCTTGCACGAGCCCCAGGTCGTCGATCCCATCGTCATGTCGACCTTGTTGGATGCGTGGGCTCCGGCCGTCTTCCCGAAGGCCACCGAGATGATCGTCTGCCCCACGATCGATCTCACCATGCACTTCCGGACGCCGTTGCCGCTGGAGGGGGCGGAACCGAGCGACTACTACCTCGGCCGGTTCTCGTCCTCGCTTTCGAGGCAAGGCTTCTTCGAGGAGGACGGCGAGGTGTGGTCGGCCGACGGACGATTGATCGCCCAATGTCGCCAGCTGGCTCTGGCCCTGTATCCGAAGAAGGGCTCGGGCTAGGACAGCCTCTTCCTCAGCGCCCTCTTCGCCCGTTTGGCCCGACGCCGCAGGGTCCACAACACGTCGTTCGGGCGCAGGGTAGAACGGACCTTCTCGGTCGGCACGCTCAGGGTGGACAGATCCGTCTTCTTCGCGCACAGGAATGCCTTGCGCTGGCCGAACCGATATTCGGGCGACCCGGTCCAGTCGGTGAAACGAGGCTTCAGCACGGCGGTCGAATATCCGAACTGACCGACCATGTCGGTCAGAGCCTTCTCGGTAGGGGACATGACGATGTCGTAATCGACCGCGTTCCGGGGACTGTCGGTGCTTTCCTTGTGCACCCGCATGAACGAACCCGGCGCGAGCGAGAGAGCGGTATCGATCAGCAGAAGGTCGTCGTTGATGGAATCGATGATCTCGAGCAGCTGCATGTGCTTGCTGATGTGGTACATGAGTCCGAGGCACAAGACCACGTCGAAGTTGCCGTGGCTCGCGAAGTCGTAGTCGAAGATGTTTCCCGTCACGAAGTCATAGCGACCGGGCTCGATGCCCTTGACCTCGAATACAAGGCTCGCCTGATCCACGTGCATCTGTCGCCCGTCGATCCCCAGCACGTAGTCGGCGCCCGCCTCGATCGCGCACAGCGACCAGAAGCCGGCGTTGCACCCGAGGTCGAGCACCCGCTTGCCCTCGAGTGACCCACCCGCCGCCTCGACGATCGGATCGAAGAAATACCGCCTGCGCTGACGATGCCGGTTCACGCGGGTGGGATCGCTGATCGGGGTCTTGACACCGTTCAGGTCGAACTCGTAGTGCCAGCGCTCGAAAGCGTCCATCCGTCGCCGGATCTCGGCAGGATCGAGCTCGGTCTGTCCCAACATCGCCTCCTGGATGAAGATGCCGTCGCCTTGCAGCGACGGCGCCGAATCCTACTTCTCGGGCGGTTTCTTCTCGATGCGGTCTATAGGTAATCCCATCGCGCCAAGGCGGCCCCGCACGAGGGCGAGCGGTCCTGGGCGCGGAAAGCGCCGTTCATAGCCCGCGGTATCCAGCACGTCGCCCGCTACGGCTTCGAAGATCTTCACGTGTGAGGGCTTCATCGCGCGCGTCCAGTCGCTCGCTCCTGCTCCAGGTCGCTGAGTCGTGAGTGGGTTGTACTTCCGAGCGCGATCCAGGACCACATCGCGAGCTCGCTCAGCATGATCCAACATCCCAGGATCGAATCCCAGGTTGAGGAAGGTGCACAGGGATCTGATCTCGGACTCGCTATCGGCGATGAGTCGCTCGTATCTGAGCTCGAGATAACGTCCCTCAGCCAGCGCCCGGCCGTCGCGGATGCCGATCTCGACCCGGCGTGCCCATAGACGTGCGGCCCGAGCCACTGTCTTGGGACCGAACGGCACGTTCGCGTAAGAGAGCGCGACGTTGCGGCCGTCTCGCACCATGTGCACGAAGCGTGCTCCCGGGAAGAGACCTGCCAGGAATGGGATGTGCTCGACGTAGCGAGGTGTCTTGTCGCCCCAGCGCGATTTGCCGTGCGCCCGGACGAAGGCTTTGTAGGCGGCGGCGATGGCATCCGAGTAGCGGCACGAACCCACCTCGCCGATCTCGGTCCTGACCGCCTCGATGGGCACTTGCCAGTGAGAGAAGAGGCGGTAGCCGGCCAGCTTCCGCAAGAATCCATCAACGTCGACCGTGTCGCTGCCATCCCAGAACTCGACGATGAAACGTGACTCCGAAGGCACCGCAACCTCGGGATGCGCGTTCAGCATCAACCGCAACAACGAGGTCCCAGAACGAGCGGAACCCACGATGAAGAAGGGAGCCGAGGAGGGCCCCTCGTCCTCGCTCACCTACAGGTAACCGAGATCGCGGAGATGCTGCTCGACGATCGCTTCTTCCTCGCCGGTCATACCGCTGCCTTCTTCTTGCACGTGCCCACCGGCTTCGATCCGGTCGATGTAGTCCTGTAACTGATGTGCGACCTCGGGGTAGCGGTTGTAGAGGTTGTGCTTCTCATCCGGAGGCTGCCCGCCGTCCAGTTTGTACAGCGCCGGCTTGCCGCCTCCGGCTTGGAGCAGCTTCCAGTCGGCCGTGCGTGCACCCGTGATGCGGCGACCTTCGAGCTTCACTCCGACGGCTTCCATGTAGGCGGGCTCCTCGGGAAGGGACCCTCCTTCGATCAAAGGACGGAGGCTGCGACCGTCGATGCCCTGAGGCGCGTCGATCCCGGCCAGGTCCGCGATGGTTGGGAAGAGATCAACGTGGCGCACCTGTTCGTCGACGTGCGCCGAGCCGACCCCTGGGCCCGCGATGATCAGCGGCACCCTCACCAGGTGCTCGTAGAGAGCGAAACCGTGTCCCACCGCCAGACCCGCCAGCTTCTTGTCGATCCCCGGGGCCCACTTGCTGAACCTGAACGCCGTGCGTGCCTTTCGAGCCGCGCGCAACATCTTCTGCTCGAGGGGGGAGTTGGCGTAGCTCTCTCCGTGGTCACCGGTGATGATCACGATCGTGTTGTCGCCGGCCGCTTCGAACACAGGCCCCAACCACTCGTCGGTGGCAGCGACCGCGGCTTCGTAACCCATCTTGTCGTTGCGCTTCTTGAAGTCCGGTGGAGCTCGGTAAGGCCGGTGGACCTCCCAGATGTGCAGCATCATGAACCAGGGATCCGGATAGGCGTTCATGCGCGCGACCATCCGGTCTCGCCACTCGAAGAACGGAACCCGGTAGGCCTGGCGGTGGTTGGCGGTCTCGAAGCCGCGGAGGATGCCGGTCTCTTTCAGCAGCGGACCGGTGACTTCCGCGTAGGTGTTGTAACCGGCCGCACCGAACGCTTCGGCCATCGTGGTGAGATTCGGGTTCAGCCGGTAGCCCTGGAGGCCCCGCACACCGTGCTTGGGCGGGTAGCAACCTGTCAGCATCGACGAGAACGACGGTGTGGTCGTGGTGCACGTGCAGATGCACTGGGGGAAGGCGGCACCCGAGGACGCGTAACGATCGAAGTTCGAGGTATCGATGTGGTCACCGAAGACCGCATCGGATCGCAGGGAGTCAATAGCCAGGAAGAAGATGTTCGGTCTCGTCATGTGTTGTCTCTGCAATCCGACATGCGCGTGACCCTATGGCTGGGGAAGGCGGCCGCGAACAGGTTCTCGTCCATCCGGGCCTCGTATCCGGCCGGCACCTGCTGTCCATCGGCCCGGTTGTCTCGCATCTTGTAGTCCAGCAGGAAGTTAGAGATATCGGCCATGGTGATGCCCTCCCGCTTCATCGTCCCGCGATCGAGCCAGAAGCCCTGAGGGCGTTGGCTATCGAAGAGGTCCGTTATGCGCACGCCGAACCTCACCGCGACATCTAGCTGCAGTTGCTCCATGTCGATGGGCCATGCGCCGACCGTTTCGAACTTCGGACCGGTGCCGTGGTCGGCCGTCAGTGCCAGCACCCATCGTTGTTTGCCGACGTTGTTATCCATCCACCGCACCAGCCCGGCGAGCGCCCGATCCGAGTATGGGATCGTCGCTTCCATCTGGGGTGACTGCGCGAAGTAGACATGGCTGACCGCATCGATCTGTTTGAAGTTCGTGTAGAAGAGATCGGGTACGCGGTCTTTTCCGAACCCTTCGGTACCCAAGAGCTTCCGCAGCAACCTCATCTGATACAGCGTCCAGGCAGGCGATGCGTGACCTTCGCCGCGGTGCTTGGGAAGTGAACGTCCGAACCACTTCCCGTCGTTGTCGCCATCCGATGGGTCGATCGCCTTGGCGTCGGCCTTGAAGCCCGGTACGTTCTGCATGTAAGGGGGCAGGTAGTAATAGTTGCTGTTCGTCTCGAACGGGTTGTAGCCGGTCAGCACCGCGATGTCTCTGTCGCCCCCATCGATGTACCCGCCGTGGCCGATCATCCCGAGATGCCAGTCCTTGTCGGCGAGCAGGCCAACCTTGGCGCGGTTGCGGGTTCGGGGGTCGTAGAGATCGGCAAGTGCTCTGACCAGGAGGTTATGTGGGCTGTGTCCCGCCCACGAGGCCTTGATGCTGCCGTCTTCTCGGTGCGGGATGCTCACGATCCCATGACTCGAGGGGAACGTTCCCGTTCCCATGGTCGTGTGGATGGCGGGCGTCACCGAAGGGCTCGAGCCGACGGTCGCGTTCTCGATGGACACCCCGCCGTCGATCAGTCGCTGGAGGTTCGGCCACGTCTCCGGCCATTCATCCAAGGTGTTCCAACCGCCTCCATCCCACACCACCGTCATCAGGAGGCGGGGCTTCTGGGTCGCCCTTTCGTTCCGCGGGAGCAGTGCGCTGTCGAGCACTCGCCCCGGTCGTCGATCGGGGAACGGGGTACGGAGCAGCTCGGCGAACGTGGGGGCGAGGTCTGCAACGGTTACTTCGCCGTCGACCTGCACGGTTCCCTTCGCCGGCACGTAGCCCGGCCCGTACAGCACGAGGGGCACTCGCTGCACGTAGGGCCACGGCCCGGAGTGGGTCGTGGTGTCCTTGAAGTTGCCGAAGAAGTGTGGCGCTTTGGCGACGTAGGTGAGCTCGGGAGAGCGCCCCGGGTAGTAGCCGCGGATGGTCCGACGCAGGTACTCGGGCGGGAGCGCACAGGCGGATCGGAGCCAACGGGTCCGGCCGTTAACCGGATCATCGGCCGCGGGCTGCTCGGCCGAAGGGCTCGTCGTGGGCAGCGGCATCTCCTGGGTGGGCGACAATCCCGCACTCAAGGAAGCGGCGCCTGCGATGGCCGCCACCCCGATCACGAGGGTGGCTCGCCTAGAGAACCTCATCCGGCACACTCCATCACTTCATCGAGCCGATCCGTTGGGAAGACGGCGGCGAATAGTTCTTCGTTCCCCCGCTCGCGGTAGCCGGCGGGGAGCCGCTTTCCTTCCTTCCAGTTCTGTCTGATCGTGTGATCCATTACGAAGTCCGCGAGCTCTTCGTTCGTCACGCCATGCTGCTCCATCGTCTCTTCGTCGAGCCATATGCCCGTCGGACGCTGAGCTTGGAATAACTCGGTCACGCGAGCGCCGAACTCTACCGCGATGTCGATCTGCAACCGTTTCTCATCGATCGGCCACGCGCCTGTCTTGTATGCATCGGGACCCGATCCGTGGTCTGCGGTCAGGGCTATCACCCATTCACCCTTGCCCACGTTCGCGTCGAGGTACTCCATCATCTCCCCCAACACCACGTCGGTGTGCTCCACCATCGAGCGCATCTCGGGCTGCGTGTAGTTGTAAACGTGTCCGATCAGGTCGATCTCTTTGAAGTTCGTGAAGAACATGTCGGTAACGTCATCCTGCCCGAAACCCTCGTTCTCCCAAACTGCCCGGAGCAGTCTGGATTGGTACCGGGTCCATACGGGGTTCGCGGCTCCGGCTCGGTGCTCCGTTGGGATCTTGTGACCGAACCACAATCCGTCGTCGATGTTGTCGGACAGGTCGGTGATCTCGCGATCGGATTCGAACCCGGGGATCCCATCGAGGTACGGGGGCAGGGAATAGAACTTCGGGTTCGTTACCAGGGTTCCGTCTCCAGCTTCGCTCATCACCGCGATGTCCTTGTCGCCTCCGGGCGTGAATGCGCCGTGACCCATCATCCCGAGGTGCCAGGCACGCTCGGCTATCAGGCCGATGAGAGCCTCGTTGGCGGTCGCCTTGTCGTAGATGTCGGCGAGCGTCGTCAGCTCGAGGTTCTTCGGAGACTTGTTCGGATAGGACTCGGGAACGCGTGACCCTTTGCGCAAAGGGATGTCGACGATGCCGTGTTGGTCTGGGAACGCGCCGGTCCCCATGGTTGCGTGGATCGCCGGGGTGACCGAGGGAGAGGAGCCGACGCTGGCGTCGTTGATCGACACTCCCTCCGACATCAAGCGCTTCAGGTTGGGATACGCGTTGGGCCACCTCGTCAATACGTTCGTGCCGCCTCCGTCCCACACCACGAACAGGATCATCTTGGGTGGCCCCGATCGTTCGGAGCGGGGAACGAGGGCCTCCGTGAGAGGTCGCCCCGGACGGTCATCGGGGAGCGGGGTCCCGACGAGATCTGCCAGCGTCGGTGCCATATCGGCCACCGTTACGGGTCGATCGAGGGTGAGGGGGCCTTTGGGTTGGATGTATCCCGGTCCATATAGAACGAGTGGGACCCCTTGGATGTAGTCCCAGGGGCCGGAGTGCGTGGCGATCTGGAAGGAACCGAAGTAGTTGGGCTCCTTGGGAACCACGACGATCTCGGGCGAGCGCCCGGCCATCGTCCCACGCTGGATCCGTTCGAGCTGCTCGATCGGAAGCTCGCAGGCAGCTGCGAACCAGCCGGCCGTCGGAGTTTCCTCGGGCCGCGGGCCATTGCCGCCGGGCCGGTCGCGCGTATACGCGAGGAATGCCCCAACGAGCAATACGGATCCAAGGACGACCGCACCTACCCGCTTCAGACCGTCCACAACTCCTCGGGAGTGCCGTCCACGACCAGACGTGCAGCGTCGATACCCATCTTCACCGCGTGGTCCATGTTGCCGATCTCGTATCTCCACGAGCCGAAACGGCCTCGCGAGTAGATGTCATGAGACATCAACCACGGTTGGATCTTTGCCAGAGCGTCGTCACGTTTGAGGGTCGGTACCGGATACGCGTACCCCAGGTCCTCGACGTGCATAGATGCGATCTTGGGCCGTCCCTCAACCACCCCGGCGGCCCGTAGGCCTTCCTCGACGCGTTCGGCCAAACCGTCGGTGGTCTCCGGCTTGTAGCGGGAGTATGAGATCTCGGTCATGTACGAGCAATAACGATCCGTGTCTCCACCGGGGACGTTGTTCGGTGAGTACTTGGCGAAGTTGGTGGCCCTGTAGAACGGTGCGTGGTCCTGCGGGAAATACATCCACGACTTGTCGTCGGCGAGTGCTGTTTCGTAGCCGATGCCGACCATGAAGACGCCGTTGTGCTCGAGGTCGTCCGCCGCCGCTCGGATGTCGTTCGGGCAATGCTCGAGGATCCCCACCAGCTTGTCGATCGGCATCGTCGAGATGAGTTTGTCGTAGGTCTCTTCGCTCCCGTCCGCGAACTTCGCCGTTTTCTCCTCGACGTCTACCGACACCATCTGGCGGTTGTAAGTGATGCGCTCGCCGAGCGACGCCGCGAGGCGCTTGTAGATCTCGGCCGTGCCTCCTACGGCAGGGAACATGAACAGGTTGTTGGGCCCCCATGCGGCATCGTCTTCCTGGAAGACCATGCTCCGGACCGCGCGGTTGTAGTCGACGACACTGACTCGTTCGCCGATCCACTTCGCTTGCATCCGTTCGGCCGGAGTCGCCCAGACCTTGAAGTTGTAGGGGCGCATGAAGTGATGCGTGATCCCTTCTCCGAACGTGTTCGCCATCCACAGGGCGAAATCGGTCTCGGGGTCGCCACCGGGCGCCTCGATGAGGCCGAGCAGACACTCGTAGGCGGGTTCCGGAGGGAGGTGCCGGAGGTTGTTCTGGAACGGGTACGGCACCCAGCGATCGTCGAACCGGATGTACGACGAACGCTCGTGATGGAAGACCTCGTCCCCCATGGTCTCTTCGAGGATCTTGTCGAATTCGCCGAAGTGGCTGAAGACGACGTGTCCCCCGAAATCCCACAGGAACCCCTGCGGGTCCACGACCGATCCGGCGTGACCGGCCGCGTGGTCGGACGCCTCCGCGAGTATCCAGTTCTCGTGGCGCAGGTGGGTCAGCTCCCGAGCGGCCCCGAGGCCACAAGGCCCGGCCCCAACGATCACGACCCTAGGTGTGTCGGACATGTCTCCCTTTCCTCGTTCCAGCGTCATACTGCCGCTCGTGACCCGCGCGTTCCCAACCATAGAGATCCTGGGCGTTCCGTTCGCGCGCCTCGACCCTCCCGCTGCGCTGGAGCAGGTCGAGCGCCTCTACGAACGGGAGTCGCCGGCGATGGTCGCTCACGCCAACGTCCACACGCTCAACCTCACGGTTGAAGACCCTGATTATCTAGAGGTCCTAAGAGCCGCCGACATGGTACTCAACGACGGTAAAGGGGTGATGCTCGGTGCTCGGCTGCTGGGTTCTCGCTTCCCCGCCGACCTCAACGGCAACGCCATGACCCCTCTCGTGGTCGAGCGAGCTGCGGAGAGGGGCTGGCCGGTCTTCCTGCTGGGGGCCAAACCGGGGGTCGCCGAGAAGCTGGCCGGCGTGCTGAGACGGCTCCACCCATCGATCCACATCGTGGGCCACCACCACGGGCACTTCACTGCCGAGGAGGAGCCCGACGTGGTACTAAATATCAGGGAGGTGGGCGCGGGTCTCCTCCTGGTCGGGATGGGCAACCCCTACCAGGAGCGCTTTCTGGATCGTCGTTTGACCGAGACCGGAACGAAGCTCGGGATCGGGGTCGGTGCGTACTTCGACTTCATGACGGGCATGGTGCCGCGCTCACCTGCATGGATGAACCGCTACGGTCTGGAGTGGGTCCACCGCCTGTCCAAGGAGCCCAAACGACTGTGGCGACGCTACCTGGTGGGCAACCCCGCCTTCATCGCGAGGGTCCTCAAACAACGGCGCGCGGGCGCCTGAGGCGTAGCAGGAATACCCCCAGCCCGATCAGGCCGAATCCGAAGACCGCGAACCCCCCCGCCCCAGAGCCCGTCGCAGACAAGCGGAGACCCAGGACGGAGTCGCCACATTCCCGGAGCTTGATGTAGGGCATGCCCTTGTGAGGACCGGAGGGGCACTTCTTCAGGCCCTGGTGGAAGACCATCCCGAGGACGTGAGCGTTCCCTCCCACGGACAGCGAGGAGCCCGCCGGTAGAGCCTCGGTCGAAGACGCTCCCGCCGCTGGGGCCGTCGCTGAGGAGGTGTCGGTCCCGGACGCGGTGCCGCTCGTCGACGCGGTGCGTGTCCCGGTGCCTTCGTCATCGTCGCCGGATGAAGTAGCGGTGCGCGTCGAGGTGCCGTCGTTCTGGACGTCGTCTCCGCTCGTCCCGTCGGCGGTCCCGTCACTTCCGTCCTCGCTTCCGTTGTCGGAGGCAGAATCGGTCGGCGACGCGCTGGGCTCAGGCTCGCAGTCCTGGGCGTCGTCCACCGCCATCTCCTTGCGGGACTCGGCGACGGCGTGGTCGATCGTCGCTTCGAACGAGCCCGAGTACTCACGTTCGTCTATCTCGATGACCTCCTCGGTCCCGTCGGCGAAGTACACGGTCACCATCGAGATCTTCCTCGGCGAGGTCACATCGACCGAGTGACACTCGACCTGGAGGTCCATGTCCGGGCTCCGGCCGGCCCGTTCGTCCGAGCCATAGTCCTGGGAGCCATAGTCCTCCGAGCCGGACGATCCATCGGGCTGGTCGTGCCCGGCTACGGCCGGACCGGCGACCGATATGAGTGCCACGACGATCGCAGAGATGACCGCTGCTCGTGCCGTCCTGCGTGAGTGCATCCGAGCCTCCTCTTTCCGGTTCGAGCGGGCCCAGGGGAGCCCGGGTCCGTGGTCGGCGGATCGAAAATGGTCGAAAACACCATAAAACGGACCGAAGACCTCCGCTTCCTCGCATATCCGAAGGGCCTCCGGCGCCCGGTACCCTGCCGGGCGTGACCGACAGACCCAGAGCCGATTCCGTCTTCATCATTGCCACCCGCAACCGGACGACCGAGCTGGTCGACACGGTCCGGTCCGTCTGCCAGCAAACGGTCCTTCCGGGCGAGCTGTGCATCGTGGACTCCAGCGACGAGACGCCCGCCAGGCTGGAGGTCGAGGAGACCTGCGCCCAGGCCGGACTGGAGCTCAGCTATCACCACCCGGCCCCCAGGGGGCTCACCGTCCAGCGCAACTACGGCATCGACCGGACGACCGGGGACCCCGTGTTCCTGATCGATGACGACGTCTGGCTCGCCCCCGACTGCCACGAGGAATGTCTCAAGGAGTACGACAGGTGGGGGCCGGAGCTCGGGGGTGTTCGCGCCAGCGCGGTGAAGCCGGTCGACTCGAGCCCTCTCGCCAAGCTGTGGCGCAAGTTGTTCGGTATCGGCGGATGGTGGCCGGAGGCGAGCGGCAAGCTGCGAGCCGGTTTCTGGATCGAAGGTATCTCCGCGTCCTCTGCGGTGCGCAAGACGGATTGCTTCGTCGGTTACTTCATGTCGTTCCGACGAGAGGTGTTCGAACACGAACGATTCGACGAAGCGTTGTCGGGGTACGGGCACAAGGAAGACATCGACTTCACTTACCGCGTGTCGCGCCGGTACTCGCTGGTCCAGACGCCGAAGGCGAAATGCGAGCACTTGAAGACCCCAACCGCCCGCATGCCGGCGTTCCATCTCCAGCGGATGAACCTCGGCAACCAGTTCTATCTGCACCGCAAGAACATGCCTCAAGACTTCCGGCACAGAGCCGCGTTGTGGTGGGGTCTGCTGGGATTGTTCATCTTGAACCTCGGCCGGGCGGTCAAGCACAAGGATCACGGCTTGGTGACGGGCATGATCGTCGGGGCGATCGAGCAAGCTCGCGGCAAGGGATTGATCGACCCGGCCAAGGAGAAAGACGACAAGCGTCTACGCGGCTCTCGAGGGGTGTCCACGTGAGTCGCGCCGTCGAGCTGGGGGCCAAGGCGCGCGACTACTGGTGGACGGTCCTCTTCGTCGATCCGATAGCCCTCCCGCTCGCCGCTTTCCTGGGCCGCAAGCGATGGGTCACGCCGAACCAGGTGACGTGGCTGTCGTTCTTCATCGGCGTTCCGATGGGACTGGCGTACGCAACCGGCGAACGATGGGGGCTCGTCCTCGGTGGCGTGCTCTGGTACCTCGCGTTCCTGACCGACTGCATCGACGGCAAGCTCGCGAGGGCGATGCAGGTCTCGAGTCCCAAGGGCAAGGTGCTCGACGAGATAGCGGACGGCGGTCGCCGGTTGAGCGGCGCGCTCGGTCTCGCGGTCTACCTCTACAAGGTCGAGGATGGAAACCTGTTCTTCCTCGCAGTCGTCTACGGGCTGTTCGCGTTCTACTTCGGTCAGATCTCCGGCGAGACCCGTCCCGAACCCTCGACGCGCGTGGGCAGCGGATGGTCGGGCTGGCTCGCTCGTCACCGCTTGCTACCGACCCCCGGCGCGCCCGATATCGCTGCGCTCGTGTTCCTTATCGGACCCGTCACGGGTCTCGTCGTCCCTGCGCTGATCCTGGGAGATGTTGCGTTCGGCGTCGGTATCCTCGCCGTCATGGGAAGGATGGCAAGGGGTTGACGCGCGTTCTCTTGTTGGGGCTCGACGGTGTCGGGTTCCCGATGCTCGAGCCTGCCTTTGCGGCCGGCCACATGCCGCACTACAAAGCCCTCCTCGATCGCAGCGCGTCGGGCGTTCTCACGTCCACGGTCCCGCCGTACACCCCGCCGGGGTGGACCAGCATCTTCACCGGGGTGAATCCTGGTAAGCACGGGATCTTCGGTTTCACGCTCGGTAACGCGCAGCGGAACGAAGGCCTCGTGCGTTTGGACAAGGTGAAGGCGCCTGCCCTGTGGAACGCGGCGAACGCAGATGGCAAGCAGATCGGCCTGTTCAACATCCCCATGACCTATCCTCCGCCTCCGGTCGACGGTTGGGCCGTGTCGGGGATGCTGACCCCCGAGAGCGGGGGAGAAACGCCCGACAACTTCACGTACCCGGAAGAGCTGGCGGGCGAGATCGCCGGCATCGTCGGCGATTACGAGATCGACATCGAGGTCGACTATGACCAGGATTGGCGATCGATCGAGATCATCGAACGACTGTCCCGCAACCTTGCCGTCAAACGACGGGCGCTGCACCATCTGCTGGAGACCAAGGGCGACGTTCCGATCCTCTTCGGCGTCCTCGAGGCCCCCGACCGCTTGATGCACGTCCACTACAAGTACATCGACCCCAGCCACGAGCATTACGGTCGCCCTGAGGCCGGACCGATCCGCGAGCGAGCCTGGGCGTTCTTCGACGAGATGGACGATGTGATCGCAGACATGCTCGCCTGGGCCGGCTCGGACGCTTACGTCGTGACGATGTCCGACCACGGTTTCCAAGGCAAAGACAAGGGCGTGAACATGAACCTAGCCCTCAAGGAGTGGGGGATGTTGTCCCTCAAGGGCGCGGGGTCGATGGCGCAGTCGCAGAGCCTCCGCAGCCTCGGCCGCAGGGTGAAGAAGGCGCTTCCGAAGTCCATCCGGCGCCGTGCCAAGGGCGCGGCCCACGGTTCGATCGATTGGGCGACCACGAAGGCTTTCTCCAGCCCGATCCCCCAGCAGGGCATCTACGTGAACCTCGAGGGGCGGGAGCCCAACGGCATCGTGCCGGAATCCGATTACGACAAGGTTCGCGACGAGATCATCGAACGGTTCTCCGCGTGGAAGGATCCCGATGACGGTAAGCCGGTGCTCGATCACATCCACAGACGCGAAGACGTCGTCCACGGCCCTCAAGCCCGGTGGGCCCCCGATCTCTTCCCGGTATGCAGGCACTACTCGTACGAGCTGTCCGACGGGCTGTTCTCTCCCGGCGTCCTCACCGATTACCGGGACCTGCCGCGCGGCTTCCACCACATGGACGGGGTGTTCGGGATCGCAGGACCCGGTGTCGAGCCGAGAGACGGCCTCACGGCCAGCTTGTACGACATCGCGCCTACGGCCCTGCACCTTGCAGGATGCCCGCTGCCGCCGATGGACGGAAAGGTGCTCACGGACCTCCTCCCGACCAACTTCTCCCAACCCCCCCGGGCTTCCGGCGAGCTACCTCTAGCGGGAGAGGGCGTAGAAGCCAAGCCGTATTCCGCCGAGGAAGAAGCACAGATCGAGGAATCCTTGAGGAACCTCGGTTACCTGTAACGCCCCTTGCGCCTCGAGCGTCTCAACTTTCTGGGCTGAAATCCATCCGCAACGTCCGCCGGGTTCGAACCGGTTGGCGGTATATCTGTGACGACAGCGGTCGAGAAAGGGGAAAGAGATGGCAACTCGTACCGGTAGTGCCAAGTCGCCTGCGCAGATGTTCGCGCTGGTGTTCGGTGTCGTTTACCTCCTGGTGGGGATCCTGGGCTTCATCCTCGCTCCGGACGAGGGCGACAAGCTCTTCGGGGTCTTCCAGGTCAACCTGTTGCACAACATCGTCCACCTGGCAGTGGGAGCGTTGTTCCTGGCCGGGTCGGCCGCCCATGGGAGGGCCAAGCAGGTGAACATGCTGGTCGGTGTCGTCTACGGGCTCGTCGCGCTCCTCGGGTTCGCGAACATCCTCGTCGAGGATCTGCTCGATGCGAACGCAGCGGATGACTTCCTGCACCTGGCCAGCGCCGTTCTGGCGCTCTACTTCGCCACTGCCGGAGCGGAAGGTGGACGTCCCGCCACGGTGTAGTCGGTTCCGAAACGAGGAAGGCCCGCTCCTTGGTGGGAGCGGGCCTTCTTGCTTGATGCGTGTTCAGGCTTTCTGGGCCGCCTCGACGTCATCGACGGCGAAGATCAACTCGGTCTCCCCGTTCGCGCGGCGGGCGACGTACGCAGACGAGATCACGACCCCGGCTTGAGCGAGCCTCCGGCAGTAGCGTCCCAGCTCGCCGGGCCGGTCGTCGATCGTCGCGGTCATCACAGGGCGCGTCTGTTCGATCTTGTAGCCGTTCGCCTTGAGGACCTCGGCCGCATCCTCCCCATCATCGACGACGAGATGTACGACACCGCTGCCGTTCAGGGACGACGCGCACAAAGTCTCGATGTTGACGCCGGAGCGTCCCAGCAGCTCGCCGATACCGGCGAGGGTGCCGGGTCCTTCGTCGACGACGACGATGATCTCTTCGAGCATGAGAGAAACATACTCCTCAGTGAGCGCCTTCGGCAGTGGTGACCGCTCGAAGTGTGCGCCATAGGATCCAGAGATCCAGAGACAGCGACCAGTTCTGGATATAGAAAAGGTCGTATCGGACGTAGTCCGCGAACGAGGTATCCGTGCGCCCGCTCACCTGCCACAGCCCGGTCATACCCGGCTTGACCTGCAGGCGATTGGCCACCCAGTCGTCGTACTGCTCGACCTCACTCGGCAATGCCGGACGGGGCCCTACGAGGCTCATCTCGCCGCGTAGGACGTTCCACAGCTGAGGGAGCTCGTCCAGTGAGTAGCGTCGGAGAACTTTGCCTGCTTTGGTGATCCGCGGATCGTCCTTCAGCTTGAACAAGAGGCCGGGGCCTTCCGACAGGTGCTCGAGCTCGAGCCGCCGCTCCTCGGCGTCCTTGACCATCGTGCGGAACTTCCAACAACAGAACTGTTCGCCCTCCTGGCCCGAGCGGATCTGTCCGAAGAAGGGAGACCCTTCCGAGTCGCGCTTGATCCAGAGGGCGATGCCGGCAAGGAAGGGGGACAGGAGCAATAGCCCCAGGGCGGATCCGACGATGTCGATCGTCCGTTTCAGCACCTGCTGGGCTCGGTTCATGCCCGTCCGTCTCACGAACAACAAGGGAACGCCTGCCACCGACTGGACGGTCATCCGCGAGGCCATGAGGTCGAGCGTGCCCGATGTGATCTGAAGATCGACCTCGGCTGTCTGCAACTCCCACAGCAACCTGTTGAGCCGTGCGGCGTCGATCGCCGACGACGCGACCAGGACCATCCGCGCTCGGTGTTTCGCGATGAGATCTTTCAGGTCCGCCGTCGTGCCGATGACCTTGCGGCCGTCCGGCTGCTCCTCACCGACGGGCACCTCGTCATCGACGTATCCGACGATCTTGTAGCCGAGCCACGCTTCGCGCTCGAGGGTGCGAGCTACGGTCAGCGCCTCGTGGTTCGCGCCGAGGATGATGGTGCGCGTCGCGTCGCCGCCGCGTCGCCGCATGTAGTGCAAGACCTTCCGTACCAGCAGCCGTTCTCCCCCGACCACGACCAGTCCGAGTCCGAGAGACAGCAAGGCCCACGCGCGCGAAACGTTGAGCCTGAACACGGAGTCGGCCAGGAAGATCAACGTCGCCCCGGCGATCACGCCATGGAACACCTGCTTGAACTCGTTGACGGGACTCAGTACCTGCCTCGGCTCGTAGAGGCCGTACATCCAGAAGAGCAGCAGCCACACCGGGACGAGGGTGAGCGTCAGGATCGTGTAGTCGACACTCTCCGCCGGCGCGCGCTCGCCGAGGACGAACAATCCCATCTCGAAACGCATGATCGACGCGAGGAACAGCGCGGTCGACACCGCTATCCCGTCGACGAGCACGCGAAGGAAGATGCGCCTCGCGCTCCGGCGCTTGACCGGGGTCGCAACCCGAGCCTCACGCACGGACTCGTTCACCACAGCAGGTTGGGCCATGCCTCCATTGTCGTCGAACCAGCGGAAGGTAGCCACGCCAGCCCCCTAGAGGGGGAGGGGCTAGATGTAGCCCAGGCCTCTTAGGGACTCTTCGATCATCGCTTCTTCCTCGGCGGAGTAGGGCGAGGCCTCGTCCCGGGTGCCCTTGTCGAGCGCGCCGGTCGATCTCGGTGGCGACGCGTCGAGATGAGATGGTTCGAACGCGTCGGTCATCACCTTGCCGTCGAGGCCTTCCGGCACGGCGGCCCCGGCGAGGTACAGCAACGTTGGGGTCACGTCCAGCACCGATGCTTCGAGGTCGGTCTGCGGTCTGACTCCATCACCCGCAACGACCACGATGCCGTCGGGATGGTGGGCACCCCGAGGCAGGTGGCTGAGGTCGGTGAACGGCGACCGGTGGAAGATCTCGTCGTCGATCTCCCAGCGGTGGTCCTTGAGGACGGGGAGCACGTCGGGTGCGCCGGTCAGCGCGTCCCCCGAGAAGACGTCTTCCGAACGGTAGACACGATCGGTCACGCGCTCGCCGTCGGGTCCTTTCAGCTCGGTGAAACGACGCACGAGGTCATCTTTGATCGCGTTCAGTTCGCTGGGGTCGACGATCCCCAAGCGCTCGCGACCCTTGAGGTTCACGAAGATCCCTTGCTGGGGGATCGGCGAGGCGAAGGCCTTGGTCTGCGACCAGTCGATAGCGGAGAAGGTCTTGTTCTTTGCTTCGCGAGCTACCTTCGCCGGCAAGACCCTCTTGGCGAGCGGAACCATCTTGCGGGCGAGCGACGTCTGCATCGCCCGGGCAGAGGGCTTGAGCTTCAGGTAGCCCCATCTCTCGAGCAAGGCGTTCGTGTGGACGCTGACCTCCCAGGCGGTGAACCCGTGGTCGGAAACCACCAGCACGCCGCCGGAGTCGCGCGCGTGGTCGTCCAGTACCCCAACGATCTCGTCCATCGCCTGGAAACACCGCCAGATATCCGGTCTCAATCGTTTCGCCTCGGGCGAGTAGTACATCTCGTCGTTCGGGTCCATGTATCGGTAATAGACGTGCTGCATGCGGTCGGGCGATTCGAGCACGGAGAAGATGACCTCAGCGGGATGCTCGTCGAGCAAACGGCGCAAGACGGTGACCCGTTGTTGCAGTGAAGCCTCGATGCGCTCGCAGAGCGCGGCGTCCTTGTAGTCCTTCTCCCAGTTGGCGCTCACGTCGATCGCGTAGTTCGGAGCCCACGAGTGGATCTGCGCTTCGAGCGTTTTCGGAGCCGTGAAGCCTTCCGGGGGATGCTCTCCGTAGCCCGGCGTCATCATCCCCGAGACCATCCAGCCGTCGAGATCGCGCGCCGGAAACGTCAGCGGCAGGTGGAAGATCCCCGCTTTCAGGCCCTGCGCGTTGGCCATCTCCCAGACGGTCGCAGATCGCACCTTGCCCGCGTGCATCAACTCTTGACGTTCGTTCTGGGCATGGCCCTCGATGAACCCGTAGACGCCGTGACGCCCTGGGTTCACGCCGGTGGCAGCCGACGTCCAAGCGGGAGGTGTGTAGGTCGGGACCGTCGACGTGAGGATGCCGCTGGCGCCGGCTTCCTTGATCGCTTTCAGACGGGGCATCACACCGTTGTCGAGCATGTCGTCGATGAGCTGCCAAGCGGCACCATCGAGCCCGATCACCGCCGCGCGTTTCGTCATGCGCGCATCCTAGGTGTCACCGGTCCGGCCAGATCCGCCGGATCAGCTCGCGCGCTCGGGTCTCGTCCAGATCGGAGTCCTCGAGGATCGTGAACCGGCCGGGCCTCGTGCCGGGAGCCGCCAGGATGACGTCGACGAGGTCGTCCTCGGTCAGCTCCAGATCTTCAGGGTGCGAAGGAAGGCCGAGCTTCCGGAGCCGTTGTTTCGTTGGCTCGACATCCTCTTCGTACAAGGCGACAGAGATGAGGGTGCCGAACGCGACCTGCGCGCCGTGGAGAGCGCGGCCCCCGTACAACTCGTCGATGGCATGCGAGATCTCGTGCTCGCCTCCGGACGCTGGGCGCGACGTTCCAGAGCAGATCATCGACATCCCCGAGAGGACCAGGGCATCTGCAAGGTGTTTCAAGAAATTCGGGTCCTTCTCCGAGACGGCGGGATCCTGGTCGAGGAAGCCTTCGACCGCCTCGAACGACTCGGTGGACAGATCCCAGGCGCGTTGATCGATGTCCTCGAGCCCGCGTTGTGCTGCGAGTGCCCAGTCTCGTAATGCAAGCGGGTTCGCCAAGAGGTCGCCGAGGCCGGCCGCGATGGTCGCAACGGGCGCGTCGGCCAGGGTGGGCAGCGGAACGATCACGGCCCGGGGAGGCACTGCTCCGAGGCTTTCCGCGACCCCTTCCTCGTTGGGGACCACCGCGACCGGCGAGCAGATGCCGTCGTGCGACAACTGGGTCGGCACTGCGATGTTGGTGAGGCCGGCCCGCGCCGCGGCCAGCTTCGCGATGTCGAGGCGCCGCCCTCCGCCGATCGCGACGATGGCATCCGCCCCCTCGGAGCGAGCTGCGGCTCCCAGCTCCGACGCCCATGCTTGATCGGCCCCTTCCACCGGGGCGTGCGGGGCGATCGGCCCTTCGAGTCGACCGGCGAGCGAGCGCCCGAACCGGGACGTCAGCACGTAAGGCTTCTGGATGCCGAGCCGGTCGAGGATCTCGACCAAGGTCTGGGCCGCGTGGACTTCGTCGAGCTCGGGGTCGATGAAGAAGACCTTCGGGAACTCCAACGGTTCGCCTGCTAGGCCAGGGCTTCGGCGCTGCCGCGTGCGGCTAGTGCCTGGTGGTGACGCTTGACGACGGCCACGGCAGCGGCAACGTCTTCCGGCGTGTCCACCTCTGCGTACTCACCCTCGGCAACGGAGCTTGCCCTCACGTCGACCAGGTCCATCATGCGCGCGTAGACATCCTCGTAATAGCCCTGGACGTCCTGGGCCCATTCCATACGGTTCGCGATCTCGGAGTAGCGATTGGCAGCTTCACGACGGATCAGCGAGACGCCCGCGTACTCACCATGGCTGTGCGCGCGCTTGAGGTCCTTGCCGATCGCTCTGACGCGGTCGTCTTCGAGACGCACCCTCATGTCTTCTGCGTCGAGCACCCGCTTGCGCTGCACCGCGAGTACGAGATCACCGCTTGTCTCGCCGATCCTCTTGTACACGTCCGGGGTGACGACGACGTCGGAGTTCACCACGAGCAGATCGAACGCGGGGGACTGATCGAGCGCAACCCGCACCGAATGGAAGTTGCCCCACGATGCGAAACGAGCGTTGCGCACGTAGGTAACGTCGAGCCCTTCACCGTGTTCGTTCACGAACGATTGGATCTCGTTCGGTCGATGACCGGTCACGAGGAGGACGTCGGTGATACCCGCGGACCGAAGTCCCTCGAGGATGTAGGTCAGTAACGGTTCGTGCCCATCCAGCGGAAGCAACGTCTTCGGGGTGCCTCCGCCCATCCGCACGCCTCGTCCTGCTGCCAGGATGGCGGCTCTCACTCCTGCCACGAAACCTCCAGTTCGAGATCGGTAACGACGATCCGGTCGAGGACCAACACGTCCCCTTGTGTCTTGAAGCCGCGCGCTCGCACCTCGGAGGCTCCTTCAGGGACCCGGATCCGGATGACCAGCCTCTCGGGATTCACCTTCGGCTGGTGTTGTACGACGAGACGATAGACGCGCCGGCCGTCCACTGTGCGCACGACCCCCGGCACCCGGTAGGTGCAGGTGAGCGATTGGGTGTCTCCAGGCGGGATCTCGAGAGCGACGCTCCAGACCTTCTTGCCCTTCTCGAGATGCTCGGGGGGCGTGTCGCCGGTCCAGGTGGCGGCTCCCGAACCGCCGAGAGAGACCCGGTTCCCCTCCACCTCGGCAGACCTGAACCCGGCAGACCCGGGGACGTAGACGTTCATCATCGGCCGGGTCGTGCCGTGCCTCAACCCACCCGAGTCGCCCATAACGTAGCGCGGTTGAGGCAGGTAGGTGCCGTTCGTGACCTCCACCGTGGACGAGCTCACCGCGTCGTCACCATCGAGGGACACGTCGAGAGTGTGGGTCTGGTGCTGGAAGTAGTCGAGCTTGTTGCCCCCGACGTTCTGTTCGACGACGTTGTAGTAGTCCGCGTCCTTCGCCTCGTCGATGCCGCCGTCCCAGTCCACCCGCTCGATGAAGCTCTGCTCGTCCGGGTCCCGCAACCAGATCTGCATGTTCTTCTCGGCCAGTGACTTCCCGAAGCCCTGGATCAGTTCGGTCGGATGGGCGGGCTTGATCATGCGTTCGTAGAAGCGCTGCACGACACTCCTCAGCACGGCCTTGCGGACACTGTCCTTGGCTCCGAACGCGCCGTAGGCCTTGTTCAACAGGAACGGTAGGGCCTTCTTCTGCGAGATGGTGTTGCCGCGGCGCGTGGTGAAGGCCCCCACCCCCGGTAAGAGGTTGCGCAGCATCATCGGGTCCACCGCGATGACCCCATCCATCTCGGGGAATGTGGGATCGGCCCGCTTCGCATAGGCGAGCATCAACTGCGCCGATGTCGGCCAATCCGGAGACCAGTTCGAGTTGCCGAACCGTTGCGCGTCGGGGATCTCGCGGACGTACCAGGCATCCTCGGGGATCGATACATCTGGATATCGGGTGCGATCCCGGTCCACGTTGTAGACGGACTGGCTCGCGTTCTTCTCCTTCGGAAGGTCGGGAGACCCGTTCGTGATGGTCATCTTCGTGAACTGCAAGATCGAACCGCCGGTTCCTCGCTGCTCGGCAGGGTTCTGCATGCCTATGAGGTAGGTGCGCCGTCCGTCCGCGCCGAGGAAACCGGGCAGGATCGCGAATCCCGCTTCGGCGTCCGCGAGCAGCTCGTCGGTCTTCCGAGCGCGCTCGATCCCATCGTCGACGTCGTTGCGGAAGCGCTTCGGCAGCTTCGTCTGGTCGACGGCGGAAAGCTCTTCCTGCACGCCTTCGATGTCGGAGCGGATGTCCGAGACGGTGCGGGCTATCTCGGCGATCCGATCGAGCCGGAAGCGGGCGCTCTGCTGGGGGTTCTCGGGATCGCTCTCGATGATCTTGTTGGCGCCTCTCAAAGCACCATCGACGATCGAGAGGGTGCCTTCGGCCGCGCGGGCGGACAGCTCCGCCGCGCGGACGAAATGTTCGGTCTCCCCGAGCGCGTCCCCGACCTTGGGCATCCGGCGGAGTAGGTCCATCACCGGACCCGCGCTCTGGAGCCCTGCTCTCGCTCTCCGGGCCGAGGCGACCGCGGCCAGGGTCTCGTAGCGCGCCGACTTGATGCCGCCCGTGCTCAGGGACCTCTCAGCCTTGTCCAGGTGGCTCCTGGCATCGAGCAGCCCGCTGGCGAGGTTGTACGGGCCGGCCAGCATCGATAGCCACAACCACGTTCCGAACAATCCGGCCAGCAGGATCCCGGCGGAGGCCAAACCTCCTCGGCGGTCCATGTCAGGCGGCTCCAGCATGGGCTCGCAAGCGGGGGGCAACCTCGCGGGCGAGCAGTTCCGTGGCTCGGGCCGCCGGGGCGGCATCCATGCCGGGGTAGTGGAGGCGCAGGACCAGGTGACTCTCGGGGTAGCGCCCGAGGATCTCGGCGAGGGGTTCGAGATAGGAGACCACCTGATCCGGCGTGCCGTAGGCCGTCGTGCGCCTGATGTCGCTCTCGCCGGGAGGGACGACCTCGAGCTCCCTGCCGGGAACGTCCGTTCCGTCGCGCCATCCTGCGTACACGCCCAGTTGGTGGCCTATGCCGGCGCTCACCATGGGCCAGTCGCGCTCTGGGTCCTCCGTCACGTACGCGTTCTGCAAGATCCCCACCACCGGGGGACCGTCCATCCCGGCCTTCTCGCGCTCTTCGGCCACCATCTCGAACGCGGTCGCGACCCGCGCCGGGTCGGCGCGCGACGAGAGGTACCCGTCGCCGATCCGTCCGGCCCGGCGTACCGCGTCTTCGACGAAGCCGCCGATCAGGATCGGGGGGACGCGCGCCGGTTTCGGGGTCACATCGATGTCGTCGTAGGAGTAGTGCCGACCTTCGTAGCTGAACCGCCCCGGAGCCCAAGCTCTGCGCAAGATCTCGGTGATCTCCCGCAACCTGCGCGTACGGGTCGCGACGTCCAACCCGAAGGCGCGGAACTCCTCCACACGCCAGCCGATCCCGAGACCGCATATCGTCCGGCCTCCGGAGATCTGGTCTACGACCGCGAAGTCTTCCGCCAGGCGGATGGGGTCGTGGAACGGCGCCAGCACGACGCCGGTGCCGAGCTCGATCCGTTCGGTGACCGCGGCGAACGCCGCAAGCATCGGTAGCAGCGATGGGAGATAGCCGTCACCGGCGAAATGATGTTCCGAGACCCAGGCCGAGTCGAGTCCCTCGGCCTCGGCGAGTCGCACGAGGTCGAGGTAGTCCCGGTACTCCTGGGTGAACGTACGCCCAGAGCCCGCTGGCACCTGACCCGTGAACAGCCCGACACCCACCTTCAAGCTCAAAAGACCTCCCGGACGCGCTTCGGGCCCCCGGACGGGGGCCCGAAAACGCTAACAGTGCTGGTGGGGCTACTTCTCGACTGCTACTTCTTGGGGACCTTGTAGCTCACCGCCTGTGCGGCAGCATCGATGATCGTGTTGTTGAGAGATCGCTCGGCAACGTGCGTTACCCAGCAGATGGTGCAGATCTGCTCGCCTCCGGGGCCGATCAGGGAGCCGGGCTTGGCCTTGATCGACTTCAGCGGCACGATGACCGTGAAGCTCATCGAAGCAGGATCGAAGCTACCTTCGAGATACTCGAGCGGAGGGCAGTTGACCCTCTGCAGAGGCAAGCTGGCGTCCGTCTCGCACTCACCTTCGAGCCGGAAGTGACCCTGCACGTCGGCACGACCCACTCGCTCGGTGGTCTGGCCGCCGACCGCGTCGGGCTTGCCGATGTCTACGCTCTTGACCGTCAGGCGGAAGGGCTTGCCGTTGACGGTGAAGTTCCAGAGGAACCGCGACATCTCAGGGGCGCTACCGGCGGGTGGCATGTCGGCGTGCGTGACGGTGAACTCGAGGTTGGCGCCGTTCTTGGCGATCTCGCCGGACGTCAGGTCCCAACCAGCCGGGATCGACTGACCGAGGCCCTGAGCGACATCGGCGTCACCGGTCGCGTCCTCCCAGAGTGTTACGGGCTTGGGGGCGGCACCGGCTTGCGCTACTAAGCCTAAGAGCAGACCTGCTGAGAGTATCGATGCGAGTGCCTTCTTCATGATCGGCCTCCTATTTGGGGATCTTGTAAGACACGGTTTGGGTGGCCGCATCGATGATGGTTTGGGGTGTGAGCGAACGCTCGACGTACTGGGGCACCCAGCAGATCTGGCATCCCGTTGTGGCTCGGCCCCCGGCGCCACCTGCGATCACCGTGCCGGCCTTGGCCTTGAAGTCGGCCATCTTGATCGTCCATGTGACCGTCATGGTGGCGGGGTCGAACACCGCGTCGTAGTAGCCGATCGTGGTGCACTGCGACCAGTTGATGCCGAGGACGATCGTGCCGCACTCCTCGGTGCGAGCGACACCCTGGTAGACGGTTCCAACGCGCTCCTCGCCGTTAGGGTCCTGGCCCATCGCCGAAGCGATGACATCGGGTTTCCCCACGTCGAGGCTCTTGATCGTCATCTCGTACTGCGTGGAGCCGGCCGTTAGGCCCCAGATGAGCCTGAAGCCCTCACCGGCGCTTCCGGTCGGAGGCATGTCGGCGTGCGTGACGACGAACTCGAGCTCGTCCTTGCCCACCTTCTTCACCGTCCCGGACACGAGGTCGAAACCTCCCGGGATGGACTGACCCAGGCCCTGGGCGTTGTCCGCGTCACCAGACGGATCTTCGAAGAGAGTGATGGCCTTGGGCTTCTTTCCGGCAGATGCGGAGCCGATCGAGCCAACGATCAGACCGAGTACCACGAACGTTGCAAAGATCTTCTTCATTACAGGTCTCCGTTCCACTTGATGATGTCGATCCCTCTGCCGTAGTCGGCGGTGTAAGCGATGCGGTCGGTGATCCAATAGACGGCCCCGGTGTTGCCCGCGTGCGGCATGAAGTAGCCGACCTCTTCGATCTTGCCCTTCGAGCTCACGTCGATGAAGCGGACGCCGTGCTCGAAGAACGCCGACGCCACGAGGCCTCCGTGGTTCCCGTAGCGCGGGTTGGCCTCGTGCCAGTGCGACGAGCACCCCCACACGTTCGCAGGCGGGCTGCCGTCGACGTAGGTGCCGTTGTTCATGCGGTACTTGTCGATCAGCTTGAAGGTTCGGTTCTTCTGCCAGTTGCGAGCGTCCCAGGTCTGGAACGCTCCGTTGCTTTCGCTACAGCGCACCTTGTTGTTCGTCTCGCCGGCCATCAGGAGGAAGTCGCTCTTGGCCTTGTTCGGCCACCTGGCTGAGTGCTGGAACCCGATCTCGGTGGTGTCGCCGACGGCGAGGACCTTCGGTTTGGTGGGGTCCTTGCGGACGTCGAGCAGCGTGATCGGCTGGGTCGCGGTGAGAACTATTCCGGGAGCTACCTCTTCGACGTCGTGACCGTTGCCCGTCACGGCGATGTCCTGCCAGTTCTGTTTTACGAGCTTGGGTTTCACCGGGTTGCGCAGGTCGACGATGTTTCCGCCGGATCCATACGCCCACTTACAGTCGAGGATGCAGCTGAATGTGTGCTGCGCCGCCCCAGGCAGCTCGGCGATGATCTGAGGACTGGTCTTGTCTTCCACCGAGATGATGAACAACACGTTCGTCGTTGCGGGAAGCGATCCGTCCGGGGTCTGGCGAGCGCTTGCGGTGTTCGGGACGACCATGATCGTCCCGTTCGTGTCGAGGTCTTCCCGGCTGTACATGTATTCCTGTGGCATCGGGATGAACCCGGTCATGGTGGGGTTGATGGGGTCGGAGACGTCGAAGATCATGATCTTGTGCTGGTCGTTCACGTACCAGTAGTCGCCGACCTTGCGACCGCCCACTGCGTTGAAGCCCCCCGGGACGTGCTTGATGAATTCGACGTTGTCGGAGCTGATGCCGCCCGCGGAAGGTCCCTCGGGCAGGCGCGCATCGGCGGCCCCGGAGAGGAGGCTCAGCAAGAGCGCTGCTAGTACGAATGGAACTGTCCGCCGCATCAGTTGTCCCTCCCAAGCGATGTTGTCTGCTTAGGAGGGTTCGGCGTTGTTCGGGCGGTTCCTCCCTGCCCCGGTCTAGGCGCGGGCTATGAGGTCCGCAATCTCGCCCATCATCAGGGTCAGGTCGAAGTCCTTCGGCGTGTAGACCCGTGCCACGCCGAGCTCTCCGAGCTTCGCTGCGTCTTCGTCGGGGATCACCCCGCCGACCACGACCGGGACCCGTTCGGGATCGACGCCTTCCGCTTTGAGCCGGTCGAGGACCTCGGGGACCAGCAAGCCGTGAGCCCCGGAGAGGATCGAGAGCCCGATCACGTGCACGTCCTCGTCGGCCGCGGCCCGTGCGATCTGTGCGGGAGTGAGCCGGATCCCTTGGTAGACGACCTCGAATCCCGAATCGCGGGCCCGGATCGCGACTTGTTCGGCTGCATTGGAGTGGCCGTCGAGGCCAGGCTTGGCAACCAGCATCCGGAGCTTGCCTACGCCCAGCCTCTCCCGGGCCGCCGACACCTTGTCGCGCGTGGTGGTCATCGCTTCCGTATCGGGCGCGCGTGACGAGGTCCCAACGCCGGTCGGCGGCCGGTATTCGCCGAAGACCTCCCTCAGAGCATCCGCCCACTCGCCCGTGGTCACGCCGGCGGATGCAGCCTCGATCGAGGCGGGAAAGAGGTTGTCGTCGGTCGCCGCGGCGCGCTTCAGCTCGTCCAGAGCGCTCGCCACGCGGCCGGTGTCTCGCTCCGAGCGCCACTTCTGGATGCTTTCGATCTGTGCGCGCTCGGCCGCCGGATCCACGCGTTCGAACGCAAGCTCGTCGAGGTTCTCGACCAGAGGAGAGGTCTCGGCCTCGGTGAACCGGTTCAAGCCGACGACTATCTGCTCGCCGGTCTCGATCCGACGGCGACGTTCGGCATGCATCGACACGAGGCTGGACTTCATGTAGCCGAGGGCTTCTACCGACCCGCCCATGTCGAGGACCTTGGTCAGCTCGTCCCACGCCGCTTGAGCGATCTCGTCGGTCTTGGTCTCGATCGCCTTGGACCCTTCGAAGATGTCTGAGTACTCGAGGAGGTCGGATTCGTAGGCCAGGATCTGCTGGCTCCGCAACGACCACTGTTGGTCCCACGAGCGCGGCAGACCGAGAGCTTCGTTCCACGCCGGCAGCTGAACGGCGCGCGCACGCGCTTCCTTCGACTGGGTCACCCCCAGCATCTCGAGGAATATCCGGAAGACGTTGTTCTCGGGCTGCACCGAGGTGAGTCCGAGGGAGTTCACCTGCACCCCATAGCGGAAGCGCTTCGCCTTCTCGTCGGTCACGCCGTAACGCTCGACCGCGACGCGTTCCCAGAGCTGCTTGAACGCGCGCATCTTGCAGGTCTCTTCGATATAGCGGATCCCGGAGTTGCAGAAGAAAGAGATGCGGCCGAACAAGCGTGGGAAGTTGTCGTCGGAGACCCGGCCCGTAGCTTTGACCGCATCGAGCACCGTGACCGCGTTGGCCAGCGCATACGCGACCTCGAGGACCGGATCGGCACCGGCCTCCTGTAGGTGGTACGAGCACACGTTGATCGGGTTCCACTTGGGGGTCTCGTGGAGCGTCCACGTGATGATGTCGGTGGTCAGCCGGATCGACGCTTCGGGCGGAAAGATGTGGGTCCCTCGCGAGAGGTATTCCTTGAGGATGTCGTTCTGCGTCGTGCCGGAGAGCTCGGCACGGGGCGCCCCTTGCTCGTCCGCGACGGACACGTACAGGGCCAGTAGCCACATCGCGGTGGCGTTGATCGTCATCGAGGTATTCATGTCGGCCACCGGGATCCCGTCGAAGACGCCGCGCATGTCTCCGATGTTGCCGATGGGGACGCCGACCTTGCCGACCTCGCCACGGGCCATCTCGTGATCCGAGTCGTAACCGGTCTGGGTCGGGAGATCGAACGCGACGGACAGCCCGGTCTGACCCTTAGCGAGGTTCGCCTTGAAGCGGACGTTGGTCGCTTGCGGGCTCGCGTAACCGGCATATGTGCGGAATATCCACGGGCTGTCGGGCGATCTCTCGGGCATAGCGAGCCAATCGTACGGCGATAGGCTTGCCGACCCTTCATCCGAACCAAGCCAGGAGCGAACCCTCATGTCATTCGAGATCAAAAAGGTCGGCGTCGTGGGCTGCGGAACGATGGGCTCTGGTATCTGCGAGGTTGCCGCCAGGAACGGTTTCGACGTCATCTTCTCGGAGATCTCGGACGATGCTGTTTCCGCAGGGAACGAGCGCATCACCCGTAGCGTCGAGCGAGCGGTCGAGCGCGAGAAGATGGACAAGGCCGAGGGCGATGCCTTGCTGGGTCGGATCTCGTCGACCACGAAGCTCGATGATCTTGCCGGTTGCGACATCGTCTTCGAGGCCGTTCCCGAGCAACTCGACCTCAAGAAGAAGGTCTTCGCGGCGCTAGATGAAGTGCTTCACGAGGACGCGATCCTCGCGACGAACACCTCATCGCTTCCCGTCATCGACATGGCCGTCTCGACGAACCGAACGCACCGGGTGATCGGCTTCCACTTCTTCAACCCCGCTCAGGTCATGCCGCTCGTCGAGCTCGTGCGCACCGTGACTACGGACGACTCCGTGATCGAGGCGAGCGCCGCGTTCGCCCAGGGCCTCGGGAAGACCCCCGTCGTCGCCCGAGACCGTGCCGGTTTCATCGCCAACCTGCTGTTGTTCCCGTATCTCAACTCGGCGGTTCGCATGCTCGACCAGGGATTCGCATCGCGCGAAGACATCGATGCCGCGATGCAATTCGGCTGCGGTCACCCGATGGGTCCCTTGGCGCTACTCGACCTGATCGGGCTCGACTCCGCGTACGAGATCTGCGAGGCCTTGTGGCGCCAGTTCCGCGACGACCAAGACGCACCTGCGCCTCTGATTAAGCAGTACGTCGTAGCCGGATACCTCGGACGCAAGGTCGGGCGAGGGTTCTACCGGTATGCAGCACCCGAATCTTCCAAGGTCGTCGATCTCGACTCTCAGGTGAGTGAAGGCGAGGAGTTCGTCTCCGAGATCCAGACCGTCGGTGTCGTCGGGACCGGGCTGATGGCTTCGGGGATCGCCGAGGTCGCGGCCAAGGCAGGGCATGAGGTCATCCTCCGAGGACGCAGCGAGGCGTCCATCAAGAAGTCGAAGGCCGCGGTGTCCAAGAGCCTCGAGAAGGCGGTTTCGAAAGGCAAGCTCGAGCAGAGCGCGGCCGACGAGATCCTCGGCCGCATCACGACGACGCTCGAGTATTCCGACTTCGCCGAGGCGGACGTCGTGGTCGAGGCCGTGGCGGAGGACCTTCCACTGAAGCTGGAGATCTTCAGAGAGATCGATCGTTCGGTGAAACCAGACGCCGTTCTCGCGACCACGACCTCCTCGTTGTCGGTGGTGGATCTGGCGGCAGTAACCGATCGCCCCGATCGCGTGATCGGCCTCCACTTCTTCAACCCCGCGCCGATCATGAAACTGGTCGAGGTGGTGCGAACCGTTGCCACCGATGATGCCGTCGTCGCGCGCTCCACCGCGTGGGTGCGCGAGATCGGGAAGCATCCGGTGCAATGTCGTGACCGTGCCGGTTTCATCGTGAACTTCCTGCTGTTCCCGTACCTGAACGACGCGGTGCGGATGCACGAGGAGGGTTACTCATCACCCCAGGACATCGATGCCGCCATGAAGCTGGGGTGCGGTCACCCGATGGGCCCCTTCGAGCTGATGGACATCGTTGGTCTCGACGTGACACACGCGATCCTCGATTCGCTGCATGACGAGTTCAGGGAGCGGCGCTACGCGCCCGCTCCGCTTCTCGAGCACATGGTGCGCGCCGGTTACCTCGGCCGGAAGACCGGCCGCGGTTTCTACGACTACTCGCGATAGCCTGAGCCGCGATGTCGCGGGTGAAGATATTCCGTAGGGTCGGCGCTGCCGCGCTCGCTCTGGTGATGACGACGCTGAGCGTCTCGCCGGGTGGCGCAGGGGGTTACAGGACCCGGAGCACCGAGATCGCGCCCGGCGTTACCTACACGAAGATGAGGGATCCACGCGGTCCCTGGAGCATCCGGGTCGTGTCTATCGTGTTGTCCGAGGCGTCGACGATCGAGCCCGTGCTTGCCTCGGACAAGTTGCCCGGCTTCGAGACCACGAGCTCGATGGCGCGCAGGAACGGCGCTCTGGCCGCGATAAACGGTGACTACGCGCGCTCATCCGGCCGTCCCGTGATGCTGTTCGCCCAGGATGGCGAGCTCGCCCAGACCGCGCTGACCCGCGGGGTCAATTTCGCCGTCAACGCGAGCGAGACCACCGCCTATATCAAGCATCAGAAACCCGAGATGTGGCTCACTGAGCTCGACTCCGGATTCGAACACGTGGTCAAGCGCTTCAACGCCGGCTGGCCGAGCTCCAGGCAGATCAACGGGTTCAGCCCCCTCGGGGGCCGGGAGGAGAGACCGCCTTCGGGAGCGTGTTCGTCTCGTCTGTATCCAACGGAAGGCTTCCGTCCTGCGGTCACACGTCCGGGCCTCGAGCAGACCCATGTCGTGCACGAATCGATCTGTAAGTCCGGGACCTTGTGGCCCAAGCGGGGCCGCGTGTTCTCGACCCCGATGGCGGGTCCCCACGCGGTATCGGTCGCCTCCCTGACGCCCGGCGAAGAGGTCCGCTTCGGATGGTCGCTGGGGTGGCCGGATGTGTTCGAGACGATCGGAGGCAATCCCACGCTCGTGCGTGACGGCCAGATCTTCATCGAGCGCAGGGGCGAGGGGGCGTTCTTCAGACGTCATCCCCGCACGGGCGTCGGAACGACCTCCGATGGCCGGGTCCTCTTCGTGACCGTCGATGGACGGCAGTCCGGTTACAGCGTCGGGATGACCCCGTACCGCTTCGCCAAGCTGTTCGTCTCCTTGGGCGCGAACTACGCGTTGAATCTCGATGGCGGAGGCTCGACGACGATGGTCGTCAACGGCAACATCGTGAACCGCCCGTCCGACGGCTACGAGCGCCCGGTCTCTTCCTCGCTCGTCCTGTTGCCCGGGCCGGATCCGGCGCCGACCACCACCCCGGGACCGGTCCCAACCACGTCTCCCACTCCATCGCCCAGCCCGACGTCTCTGTTGCCGGACGTGACCTCACCCGACCTGAGCTCGAGGGTCCTGACCGACGAGCAGGTGTGGTTGCGCATCGCGCGCGACCCGGCTTCGACCGGGGGCCTGGCCGACTGGCTCCTGCACGAGGGCGTGCGCCTGAGGGGGACCCTGCGCGACGCGGCCCACATCTTCCAACGTCGGTACTGATTAGTCTTCGGCCATGCCGGTCGTCAATCTGCGATCTCCGCTGGCCGATCTCGTTGGAGAGAGATCCGTGCTGCTGAGTGGCGGCACGGTTGGAGAGGTCATCGCCACGCTCGAACGAGACCATCCCAAGACGAAGGGCTGGGTACTCGATGAAACCGGGGCGATCCGGCGTCACGTCAGTGTGTTCGTCGACGGCGACCGCGTGACCGCGGATGCCGTCGTCGCGAGCGATGCCACCATCCACATCATCCCTGCTATCTCCGGAGGTAGCCGTGACGCGTGAGCTTCTCGTCGGAACCCGCAAGGGATTGTTCGTCGTTTCGGGGGACGAGGCGGGTTTCGAGATCGGCCCCCGTGCCTTCGCTGGACAGGTCGTCGAGTACGCGCTGCGGGATGCGCGCACCGGTATCTGCTTCGCGTCGGTGACGCACGGACAGCACGGGCCCCACGTCTATTACACCGAGGACCCCACCGGCGAGTGGGTCGAGGCGAAAGGACCGGCGTTCCCTTCTGATGCAGGCGCGACCGTCGAGCGCACCTGGATCATCGAACCTGGCGAGGAGGAAGGCGTGCTGTGGGCCGGCGTCGACCCGGCGGCTCTGTTCAGGAGCGCGGACGACGGTCGATCGTGGACGTTGGTGCGGTCGCTGTGGGACGAACCTTCGCGGCCACGGTGGCAGCCTGGTGGCGGTGGCCTGTGTCTGCACTCGATCTCGACATGGCCCGGCGACCCCGCAAAGATGGCGATCGCCATCTCGGCGGCCGGCGTGTGGCTGACCGACGATGGAGGCGGGTCGTGGCGCCGCGGTGTGAACGGTCTTGTTCCGCTGAATGTGCCGGAGGAGGCGCGCGAGAGAGCGTTCGACCTCTGCGTGCACAAGATCCGAAGGCACCCA
>Ga0299913_10000024_pt1 | contig 65644 bp, 65 predicted proteins | sample RVTome_9_FD_201360 | JGI IMG/M metagenome (GOLD analysis project Ga0299913, IMG submission 201360) | Soil microbial communities from uranium-contaminated site in the Upper Colorado River Basin, Wyoming, United States - RVT155D38 (version 2) ... | reverse complement strand
GCGTCGCGGTCATGTCACGCGGGCCGTTGCGTGACACGGTGCCGGCGCTCTCGCTGCTCGCCGCGGTCGGAAGCGCCCTCTGCATCGCCCAGGCGGCCGTGCTCGTGCGGCGCTTCCCGCCCGTGCATCCGGTCGTCATCAACGGGGTCGGGATGACGGTCGGAGCGGTCCTCCTGCTCGCCGGCGCGCTCGTCGCGGGCGAGACGTTCGAGGCGCCCGACAGGGCCGCCACCTGGGCGGCGATCGCCTACCTCGTGGTCGTCGGATCGGGCGTCGTGTTCGTCCTCTACCTCTTCATGCTCGGCCGCTGGAGCGCGTCGCGGGCGGCGTACACCTTCGTCGTCATCCCGATCGTGACGGTAGCGCTCTCCGCGTGGCTGGACGACGAGCCTGTCGGTCTCGCGCTCGTCTTCGGTGGCGTCCTCGTGCTCGCCGGCGTGTACCTCGGCGCGCTCCGCGGCGCGAGATGAACCGACGGATCGAGGGCCGGGCGGGCGGGGGTCGGCCCGCCCGGCCTCGACCGGTACTACAGGCCGACCAAGAGCTCGGCGCACGCGCGCTCGCAGCGCCGGCAGGCCTCGGCGCACACGCGGCAGTGCTCGTGATGGTCCGCGTGGCGCTCGCACTCGTCGGCGCAGGTCCGGCACGCCTGGGCGCACGCGTCCACGACCGCGCGGGCGAGGCCGGCGTCGAAGGCCGTCTGGCGTGTGAGGACCCGCCCGGTCGTCACGCAGACGTCTGCGCAGTCCTGGCAGAGCCGGATGCAGCGGACGACCATCGACACGTCCTCCTCGCCGAGGCACGCGTCGGCGCAGGCCGTGCAGCTCTGCGCGCAGTCGTAGCAGGCGTCGATGCACGCGAGGAGCTTCGCGGTGTCGACGTCCGCGGCCTGCGGATGCGTCTCGAGCATTGCTTGGGCGTGGGTCATCGGGACTCCCTTCGTCTTTCTTCGCCCCTTCCCGCCGGGCCGGTTGCTACTCCCCGCCGCTGAAGAGCGTGAGCTGGAGCCCCGCCGGCGCCTCGAGCCGGGAGTTGAGGGAGCCCCACGGCGTCGGCCGCGGCTCGGCGAGCACGGACGCGCCGGCCTCCGCGAGACGGCGCGTCTCCACCGTGGAGTCGTCCACGCGCAGGGCGACGCGCACGTGCCCGGCGACCCGCCGGCCGACCTCCACCTCGTCGATGTACTCGGAGTGCGGCGGGTCGCTCAGCTCGAGCGTCGCGCGGCCTGCGTCCAGGATCGCGACCCGGCCGGCGTCGTCGGCGAACGCCCCGAGCTCGGGCATGCCGAGGACGTCCCGGTAGAAGCGGAGCGCCTCGTCGTAGTCCTCGGCCGTCACGACCAGCCGCAACTCGTGCACGCGCTGCTCTCCCATCTCTCGACCTCCTTGCGATCATCTGTGCATGGCGACGAACGACGACGCTCCGATTCTGCCGTTCGCCTCGCGCGCCGAGTGGGCGGCGTGGCTCGAGGAGAACCACGCGACGCACGACGCGGTCTGGGTGAAGTTCGCGAAGAAGGCCTCCGGGATCCCCACGGTCACGTACGACGAGGCGCTCGAGGCCGCGCTCTGCTTCGGCTGGATCGACGGGCTCGTGCGCCGGCTCGACGACGACTTCTACCTCCAGCGCTTCACGCCGCGGCGCAAGCGGAGCAAGTGGTCGAAGATCAACCGCGAGCGGGCGCTGGCGCTGATCGAGCGCGGCGAGATGCGTCCCGCCGGCCTCGCGGAGGTCGAGCGCGCCCAGGCCGACGGACGCTGGGACGCGGCGTACGACTCGCCGAGCACGATGACCGTGCCGGACGACCTCCAGGCCGCCCTCGACGCGACACCGGGCGCCGCCGAGGCGTTCGCCGCGCTCAAGAGCCAGGACCGCTACGCCGCGCTCTACCGGATCCACGACGCGAGGCGGCCGGAGACGCGCGCCGCCCGGATCGCCGAGCTCGTCGCGTTGCTCACCGGTCCGGGACGCGGCTGAGCCCTCGTGCGGCTGCTCGTGATCGCGTTCTTCTTCCCGCCCGCCGGCGGCGGCGGCGTCCAGCGGACGCTCAAGTTCTGCCGGTACCTGCCGGAGAGCGGTGTCGACGTCCACGTGCTCGCCCCGGAAGACCCGAAGTGGCTCGTGCGCGACGAGGGCCTGCTCGACGCGATCCCGAAGGGCACGCACGTCCATCGCGCGCCGTTCCGCGGGCCGCCCGCGACGCTTCGTTCGGAGGCGATCCGGGGCAAGCGGGGCCTCGAGCGCGCGGCTGCCGAGGCGCGTCTCCTGCCTGTGCGGCTGCTCCCGGACCGGGCTTCGGTGTGGGCGCCGGCGGCGGCGCGGGCCGCGCTCCGCATCGTGCGTCGCGAGCCGTTCGACGCCGTCCTCACGACGTCGCCTCCGAACTCGGAGCACGCGGTCGGCGCGTTCGTCTCCGCGCGCGCCGGGATCCCGTGGGTGGCGGACTTCCGCGACCCGTGGCTCGCGAGTGCCTTCCGGCGGGAGAAAGGGCTGCACGTCCGCGCGAAGCGCGCCGTCGAGGAGCGGCTCGCGCGCGCCGTCGTGCGCCGTGCGGCGGCGCTCACGTGCGTCACGCAGACGATCGCGGACGAGCTCGCCCGCTTCGACGCGACGGCGCCCGCGCGGACGACGGTGATCGGGAACGGCGCGGACTTCGAGGACTTCGCCGCGTTCGCGCACCGACCGAACGAGCGGTTCACCCTCGTGCACGCCGGGTCGTTCATCGGGAGCAGGTCGCTCGAGCCCGTGCTCGCCGCCGTAAAGGCGCTCGAGGAGCGGCGGCCGGATCTCCGCGGCGCGGTGCTCGTCCGCTTCGTCGGCGACCTCCGCGAGGCCGACCGGGCGCGGGCGGCGGCGCTCGACGTTCCACACGCGTGGGAGGAGACCGGCCACGTCACGTACGCGGAGGCGCTGCGGGCCCAGCGCGAGGCCGACGCGCTGCTCCTGCTCGTCCCGCGCGCGTCCGGGCACGGGCCGGCAATCGTCTCGGGCAAGGTCTTCGAGTACGTCGCGGCGCGGCGGCCGATCCTGGCGATCGTCCCGCCGGAGGGAGCGGCCGCCGAGCTCGTCCGCGGGCTCGCCGCCGGTCCGGTGCACGATCCCGAGGACGTCGCCGGCATCGCGCGCTCGCTCGAGAGCCTCCTCGACGAGTGGAGGCGGGACGCGCTCCCGGACCGCGACTACGCGGAGGAAGACTGCGAGCGGATCTCCCGCCGCGCACGGGCGCGCGAGCTCGCGGCGGTGCTCGAGCGCGTCACGCGCGAACCTTCCGCCTGAGCGCCCGCGCGGCCTCCCGAGCGATGAAGCGCGCGTGCGCGAGGGCAATGCCCGGGTCGTCGCGCGCGAGGAGGGGATCGTGGTACGGGGGCCGCGCGGCGGCGGGCAGGCGGTTCGCCTTGAAGGTGATGGCCCAGCGTCCGTCGCGGTGGCCGTTCGCGACGGGCTCGACCGGCTCGCCGGTGAGATGGCGGTACGCGACGAGCGGAAAGTTGACCCCGCACGCCGTGGCGAGGGAGTGGAACTGCCACAGCCGGGAGTTCACCTCGACGAGCTTGAAGAGGCCGTCCCGCGCGTCGCGCTTGACCTCCACGTGCGCGACGCCGTGCGAGCCGAGCCCGCGCAGGAGCGCGAGCCCCTGCTCGACGACGAGGGGCTCCGAGGCGGCGACGACCACGCGTCCGTTCCCGAGCAGCGGCGGGTCCTGCCGGAGCTTGCGGAAGCAGAAGGTCGCGAGCGCCTCGCCGCCGGGCGCCAGGTAGGCGCCGAGCGAGTAGAGCGCGTCGTCGCCGCCCGGGATCCAGTCCACGACGAACGTCTCGAACCCGCGGGTGCGCTCGCGAGCGGCGGCGAGCTCCTCCGGCGAGTCGCAGCGGATCGCCTTGACGCCGAAGCGAAGGCGGAACGGGACGGACTCGAGCGGCTTCAGGAGCACCGGGAACGCGGCGTCGTCACCGCTCGCCGGCGCGGGCAGACCGAGCTCGACGGCGCGGCGGAGCTGCACGCGCTTGTCCATGATCGGGGCGAGGGTCTCCCAGTCCGGGAACGGGTACCGGAACCGCTCGCCGAGCCGATCCCGGTTGCGGGCGAGCACGGAGAGGTCCTCGTCGTCCACGGCGAAGACCGGCGCGGGCGCTGCCAGCGAGTCGCCCAGCCGGACGAGCGCCTCGACGAAGCCCTCCTCGTCCGTGTGGTGGTCGGGGACGAGCACCGGCCGCGCGTAGCGCGAGCGGAACCCGAGCGCCCACGGCCGGTAGTCGACCGCGTGCACGTCGACCCCGGCGCGGCCGAGCGCGTGGATCGTCGAGACCCCGGGCACCCAGCCCGCGTTCACGACGACTGCGCAGGCGGCGGCGCGGCTCGGGTGGCCGGAGGACAAGGGGGCGATGATATGCCGGGCTTTCGCCCGGCGTCAGGCGCGCGTGAGGTTCGCCGGCTCGAGCGCCGGGTCGAAGACCTGCTCCCCGGCTGCGATCCGGCGAACGGCGTCCGCGAACTGCTCGAGGTCGGCGACGCGGTCCTTCAGGAGGTACCCGACGCCGCCGTCCTCCTGCCGAAGCTCGGCCGCGTACGCGGGCTCGAGGCTCTGCGAGAGGAGCAGCACGCCGGTGTCCGGGAAGCGCCGCCGGATCTCCTTGGCCGCCCGGAGGCCCTCGTCGGTGCAGTCGGGCGGCATGCGGAGGTCGACGACCGCAACCCCAGGCGCGTTCACCTCGACGTCGATGAGCAGCTGCTCGGCCGTTCCGGCCTGAGAGGCGATCTCCATGCCCGCCTCGACGAGGACGCGCGCGATCCCCTCACGGACGAGGACGGAGTCGTCGGCGAGCGCCACGCGAAGGCCACGACGGGCCGCGCCGCGCAGGCACGGGAAGTCCGAACGAAGCCCGGGGCCCTCGAGCTGGAAGATGTGCTCGTACCCGGCGAGACCCGGCAGCGAGTACTCGCCGACGTCGCGTATCGGGGCGTCGACGAGCGCCGCCGCCTCGGCGGAGAGGAGCACCTGGCCGCCGTGGGCCGCGTCGGCGATCCGGCTCGCGCGATGGACGTCGAGCCCGACCATGTGGCCGTCGTCCTCCCAGGCCACGCCTGTGTGCAGGCCCATGCGGACGCGAACCTCGCCGCCGGTCGGCCAGTCGTGTGCGGCGAGCGCGCGCTGCGCGTAGAGGGCCGCGGTGACCGCGTCCTGCGCGTCGTCGAAGATCGCGAACGACTCGTCGGCGCGCGCCTCGAGCACGCGGCCGCCCGCGCGGGTGACCGCGTCGCAGATGAGCCTGCGCGAGTCGGCGAGCACGTCCGCGAACCGGTCGTCCCCCAGCGAGCAGACGATCGCCGTGGAGCCCTCCACGTCGGTGAAGAGAAAGGTCAGGTCTTTCGTAGTCATCCGTCGAAGGATCTCGCGTTCGTCCGCGGCGGGCTAGTGCGCCAGCGCGAGGGCGGGGGTACGGGTAGCCGTACCCCCGCGGTATGCCGTACGTCGCCCTGATTTCTATGAGCTCTGGCATAATGCTTCCGTGCATACGGAGACGAACCCGTTCACGTTCGGAGACCTCGCGCTCGACGAGCGGTTCACGAACCGCGCGGACGAGGTGCGCGAGCTCGCCTCGGACATGCGCAACGGCCAGAACGTGCTCGTGTACGCCCCGCGGCGCTACGGGAAGTCCTCCCTCGTCCTGCGCGCGGCGCAGGAGGTGATCGCCGACGGGGTGCTCGTCGCCTACTGCGACCTCATGCGGACGCCGACGAAGGAGCGCTTCGCGGCGGCGCTCGCGAAGACGATCTGGTCGGATCTCGCCTCCCCGGTCGACCACGCGTTCGAGAAGGCGGTGAGCCTCTTCCGGGGTCTCCGGATCGTCCCCTCGATGGACGTCGACCCGATCGACGGCTCGCTTCGCTTCGGCTTCCAGGCGGGCCGGCGCAAGGCGGACATCGACGAGACGATCGAGCGGCTGCTCGAGCTCCCGGCGGAGATCGCGGCCGAGCGGAAGCGGCGCGTCGTGCTCGTCCTCGACGAGTTCCAGGAGGTCGTAGCGCTCGACAAGCAGTTCCCGAACCTGATGCGCGCGGTGTTCCAGGCGCAGCCCGACGTCGGGCACGTGTACCTCGGGAGCCGGCGGCACGTGCTCGAGCGGATCTTCAGCGACCGGAACGAGCCGTTCTGGCGGAGCGCGAAGCGGCTCGAGATCGGGCCGATCCCCGCGGACGAGTTCGCCGCGTTCCTGCGCGAGCGCTTCGCCGCGACAGGGCGCGCGATCGTCGAGGACGGAGCCGCGAGGCTCCTGCGGGCGACGGGCGGGCATCCGTACGGGACGCAGGAGCTCGCGTACGCGACGTGGGAGCTCGTCCCGCCCGGCGGCGTGGCCGGCGTCCCCGAGGTGGAGGCGGCGCTCGTCAAGGTGCTGCGCTCCGAGCACAACCACTTCACGGGGCTCTGGGAGGAGGCGTCGCGCCCGCAGCGGCTCGCACTCCTCGCACTCGCCACCGAGCCGACGTCGGGGATCTACGCGAGCGCGTACCACGAGCGGCATCCGCTCCCTCCGACGCCGACGCTCCAGACCGCGGTGAAGACGCTCGTCGCGCGCGAGGTGGTCGGACGCGACGAGGACGGGACGTATCGGATCGCCGAGCCCTTCTTCGCCGAGTGGCTCGAGCGGGAGCAGCGCGACTTCGGCGTGCCACGGGAAGTGCTCGGCGGCGCCTAACGCCTGATGCCCACGCCGCCTCCGACGAACCTTTGCCGCCGCGCGCCGGCTCGGCGCGCCTCCTAGCCCTCGCGCCCGTCCGACATGACCGCGCGCTCGTCGGCCTCGCCGCTCAGCACGGTCTCGACGTAGGAGCGCACGGCCTCGTCGAGGCCCACCTCCTCGCCCGCCTGCTCGGAGAGGTGCCAGCGGTGCTCGAGCAGCTCGTGGAAGACCTCGGCCGCGTCGCGCTTCCCGTGGAGCTCCGCCGGGATCGACGCCACCGTGGGCTCGAACACCTCCGCGAGCCACCGTCCGGCCGCCGCAGCCTCGGAGACGAACCGCTGCCCGCGCTCCTCGAGCGCCCGGCGGAAGGAAGCGATGTCCGCGAGCAGCCGCCGCGCCTGGTTCTCCTGCGCCACCAGGCCGGTGAGCCGCGCGAGCCGGCGGCGGTGGTGCCCGGGTTCGACGACGCCCGGCTCGAGGTGGAGCCGGTAGCCGTGCTCGTCCGAGACGATCTCGACCTCCTCCGCGTCGAACCCGAGCTCGTTCAGCCGCCGGAGCCGCTCCTCCAGCCGGTGCCGCTCGTGCGGGGCAAAGAACTCCTCCGCGGTGAGGTCCGACCAGAGCAGCTCGTACCGTGCGCGGATGTCGGCCACGATGTCCGCCGGGTCGGGGGCCGCGTCGCCCGCGCCGTCCGCCTGCGCCTCGAGGTCGAGCAGCTCGCCGAAGATGTTCTCCTCGGCGATCTGGAGGTCGTATGCACGCTGTCCGTCCGTGAGCCGCGCGTGGTGCTCGCAGGTCTCCGCGTCCACGAGCGCGGCGGCGAGCGCGCCCGCGTCGCGCCGGAAGAGCGTGTTCGAGAGGGAGCAGTCGCCCCAGAAGAAGCCGGCCAGGTGCAGCCGCACGAGCAGCTCCGCGAACGCGTCGAGCAGCCGGTCGAGCAGCTCCGGAAGCGGCCGCCGGGCGATCAGCACCCGGAGCGGCAGCGAGAACTCGAGGTAGCGCGTCATCACGACGTCCGCGAGCGGCTCGCCGTCGCGCTCGCGCTCCCGCACGACGCCGATCCCCTCGACGGCCGGCACGCCCTCGGCCACGAGCCGGCGGAGCAGCCGGTACTCGCGCTCGGCGAGCGGGGCCTGAAGCTCCTTCAGCGCGAAGAGCGTCCCGCCGCGGTCGACGAAGCGCACGACGTGCCGCCCGAGCCCGCGCGTGGCCTGCACGAGGAGCTCGGACGGCCACTCCTCGAGGGGCGTCTCCCAGGGGAGGTCGAGGAACCCGGCGGGCCCCACCGACGGGACGATCTGGATTCTCGTACGCGCCTCCTCGGCGTGGGGAACCCGGTCACGCTACCCCTCCCCGCCCGGATCCGTCAGACTCGGGCGGGCATGAGCACCGCCGCGCTTCCCGACTCGGTCGCCGCGCGCGCGAACGTCGCGCCGTTCGTTCACCGGACGCCGCTCCTCGCCTCGCGCTCGCTCGACGCGGAGACAGGGCTCGAGGTGCGGCTCAAGGCGGAGATGCTTCAGCGCACGGGCGCGTACAAGATCCGCGGCGCGCTGAACAAGCTCGCGCTCCTCTCCGCGGAGGAGCGGGCGCGCGGCGTGGTCTGCTCGTCGGCGGGAAACCACGCGCAGGGCGTCGCGCTCGCCGCGCAGATGCTCGGGATCCGCGCGGTCGTCTGCATGGCCGCGAACGCGACGCCGTCGAAGGTCGCGGCGACCCGCGGCTACGGCGCGGAGGTCGTCCAGCACGGCGAGATCTGGGACGAGGCGGACGAGAAGGCGCGCGAGCTCGTCGAGCGCGAGGGCCTCGTCTACGTCCACCCCTTCGACGACCTCGACCTGATCGCGGGCCAGGGAACGCTCGGGCTCGAGCTGATCGAGGACTGGCCCGAGGTGGAGGTGGTGGTCGTGCCGATCGGCGGCGGCGGGCTCATCTCTGGCATCGCGGCCGCGGTGAAGCGGGCGCGGTCGGATGTGCGCCTCGTCGGCGTCGAGTCCTCGGACGGCCCGGCGATGAAGGCGTCGCTCGACGCAGGCGAGCTCGTGACGCTCGACCGCTGCGACACGATCATCGACGGCCTGCGCGTGAAGACGGTCGGGCGGCACACGTTCGAGCTCGTCCGCCGCTTCGTGGACGAGGTGGTGACCGTGCCGGACGCGGTCATCTTCGAGAACGCGCTCTGGGTCATGGGTCGGCTGAAGCTCGTCGTCGAGGGCGCCGCGGCGGCCCCCGTCGCCGCCCTCCGCTCGGGCGCCCTCGAGCTCGAGCCGGGCGCGCGCGTCGCCGTCGTCCTCTCGGGCGGCAACCTCGACCTCGCCCAGCTCGAGGGGCTCCGCTGGAACTAGCGCGGCCGTTTCGGCCGTGCCCTGGGGACTGTCCCCGAGACACGGCCGGCGGGGACAGCCGTGCCGCGTCGCCTCCGCGCCGCCTCCGGCGCTGAGTCCGGGCTGCCTCCCGGCGCTCGGCGGGCCATGGCCCCGACGGCCAAGGGGACAGTCCCCCGTCCATGTCCGCGAGTGACGATGCCCGAGCCGTGGGCGATGGCCGGCACGGCCGCGTTCCTCGTAGGATCGTCGCGTGCGGGACGAGGACGTTCGCGCCTCCTGCTTCGCCCAGCTCGCCATCCTGTGCGCCGAGTACGGCGAAGACGTGCCGTACGCCGGTGGGCTCGACCTCGGCTTTGTCTTTCGTGGACGGCGCGTCCCGTACCTCAACTACCAGAAGGGGATCTACCGGGCCGCCGCCCAGGAGGGACCCGCGGCGCTTTCGATCCAGACCTCGTACCGGTCCCCGTACGGCGACGCGCTCACGGACGACGGAGTCGAGTATGCCTACCGGTCCGGGTCCGTCGACCAGCCGGACAACCAAGCGCTTCGTGCCGCGTACGAGCTCCAGGTTCCGATCGTCCATTTCGTCGGAACGAGACCGGGGTGGTACCGCCCCGACTACCCCTGCTACGTCGCCGCCGACGACCCGGCCGCCCGCTTCGTCCTCGTCGCGCCGGGCAAGCTCGCAGGCCCGCTCGACGAGCCGGAACCGACGCCCGTGGACGACCCGGTCGAGCGCCGGTACCTCGTTCGCGCCACGCGCGTGCGCATGCACCAGGCGCAGTTCCGCGGCCGCGTCCTGCCCGCGTACCTCGAGCGGTGCACGATCTGTCGCCTGAAGGAGCCGCGCCTGCTCGACGCCGCCCACATCCTCGGCGACCTCGAGGAGGGCGGGGACGCCATCGTCACGAACGGGCTGAGCCTCTGTTCGATCCACCATCGCGCTTTCGACCAGCACCTGCTCGGCGTTTCTCCCGACTATGAGGTGCGCGTCTCGCGGAGGCTCCTCGACGACGAGGACGGACCCATGCTCGAGCTGCTGAAGGGGTTCCACGCGCAGCCGATCACTCCGCCACGCCGCACGAGCCTCCGTCCTGACCGCGAGCGGCTCGCCGTCCGGTTCGAGCGGTTCCTCGCACGCTCGGGCTGAGCGGCGTCCGACCCTCCCAGTAGAAGACGCCGAGACCCGTGTCGCTCTACGAGATCCTCCTCTTCGCGCACATCACTACCGCGATCCTCTGGGTCGGGGCCGGGTTCTCGCTCGTCGTGCTCGGGCTGCTCGGCGAGTGGAAGAACGACGAGGGATCATTGCGAACCGCGCTGGACGGCGCGAACCGGCTCGGGAACGTCTACTTCGTCCCGGTCTCGCTCCTCGTGATCGTGTTCGGGATCGCGCTCGTCGCCGAGAGCGAGGCGTGGTCGTTCGGCCAGCTCTGGATCGTGCTCGGTCTCGTCGGCTATGCGCTTACGTTCGTGACGGGTATCGCCGTGATCAAGCCGCGCGGCGAGAAGATCGGGCGGATGATCGAGCAGGCGGGCGGCGCGATGACCCCCGAGGCCACGCTTGAGGGCCAGAAGCTGCTCACGCTCGCGCGGATCGACTACTTCGTGCTGTTCCTCGTCGTGCTGGACATGGTCGTGAAACCGACCGGCGACGACGTCGGGCTGCTCGTCGCTATGGCGGCGATCCTCGTCGTCGGCGTCGCGTACGTCGTCTTGCGCGCGCGCTCGCTCACCGCGCCGGCGCCTGCCTAGCGGGCCTCGGCGCGCCGCCAGAGGGCGAGCAGCGAGGCCGCGAGCCGCTCCGGCTCGACCCGGTGGGGCGGATCGAAGTGATGCCGCTGCTCGAAGACCTCGGCGGTGAAGTCGGGGAAGAGCCGCGCGAGACGGTCGGCCTGCTCGCCGTAGAGCTCACGGCGCGAACGGCCGCCGAGCGCGTGGTAGACGGGCCTGTCGAAGCGCCGCAGAGCCTCCGGCGGCAGGTCGGCGGCGCGGAGAGCGGCCGTGAACGCGGCGATCCCGGTCGGGCGCTGCGCCATCCAGGGCGGCGGCGGGCCGTCCGGCGGCGGGGGCGGCTCGACTCCCGGCCGGAGCTGAAGACGCGCGAAGGTCGCCATGAGCTCGTCCGGCTCGAGCTCGCCGATGTCGTCGAACTCCTCCCGCGCGGCGGTCTCGGTGGGGCTCAGGCCCGTCCATCCGGTCCAGGCGGGCTCGAGAAGCGCGAGGCTCAGGAGCCGCTCCGGCTGCGCGGCCGCCAATGCCGCGCCTACCGCGCCCCCGCCGGAGTAGCCGACCAGGTGGAAGCGCTCCCAGCCGGCCTCGTCTGCCGCGCGCAGGGCTCCGTCGATCTCGAGCGCGAGCGAGTAGCCGGGCGGTGGCTCTGGCGTCCGGTAGACCTCGAGGTCCTTCGGACGCGCCTCGACCTCGTCTCCGAGCGCCTCCGCGAGGCGCGCGTAGGCCGACTCGGCCGGCAGGACGATCCCCGGCAGGAGCAGGGCGCGCACGCGCCCAGCCTATGCCATCCTCCGCCCGTGCCCTACGACGAAGGCCTGGCCGAGCGCGTGCGGGAGCTGCTCGACGAGCGTCCCGACCTGACGGAGCGAAAGATGTTCGGCGGAATCGGCTTCATGCTGGGCGGGAACATGTGCTGCGGCGTGCTCGGCGACGAGCTCGTCGTGCGCCTCGGCGCCGACGACGGCGAGGCCGCGCTCGCGGAGCCGCACGTGCGCCCCTTCGACTTCACCGGACGCCCGATGAGGGGCTTCGTTCTCGTCGGCCCGGGCGCGACCGAGACGGACGACGGCCTCGACGCCTGGGTCTCCCGCGCCGAGGCCTTCGCCTCCTCGCTGCCGCCGAAATAGCGACGGGCCCGGCGCGCGCCGGGCCCGTCAGCCCCTGAGCTTCGGTGACTCCCTATGTCGTCAGCGGGCGGTTGGACGCCTCGGAGGCGACGGCCGTCGCCTCGCGGTGGCGGAGTGCACCGCCCAGGGCGAGGACGAGGAAGCCGATTCCGCTCAAGAGGAGCGCGAACCCGACGACGATGCCGAAGAGCGCGAGCTGCTCGGCCATGTAGCTCATGTTGAGCGCCGTCGTGAGCGCGGTCTCGGTCACCCAGACGTTCCGCATGCCGTTCTCGACCGGCTGTCCGTTCTCGCCGATCGCCGCCGCGGCTTCGTCGTTCGTCTGGTTGCCGTCTTCGTCGAGGAAACGGCCCATCTCGGCGTACGTCTGGCCACCCGTGATCTCCAGCGTGTGGGCGCGCATGACGTCCGCGAAGGCCTTGGCCTCGGAGCCCGTATCAACCTTCTGACCCGGGATGGTGGAGTCGTCGGTCCCGACGATGTTCTCGCGGGCGAGGCTGTCGCGCACCTCGCTTCGTCCGTTGAAGCCCATCACGATCGCCGCGATGCCGAACGCGATGAGGACGACGCCTGCAACGACGCCGCCGATCTCGAAGATTCTCCGTGCGTTCATGTCACTCGCCCTTTCACTCGGTTGACGGTCACAGCCTGACCTGCCCGCGGCGACGGGCCATCGGGGCGAACGCCCAACCTCCGTGCGGCTCGACCGTCGTCAGCGCTGCGGCTTTCCCGCAGCCAGGAGGGTTTGGCGGAAAAACGCCCGAGCCCCCGGGCGGCGCTGGGGCTTCCCCCCTCGTTGCCTCGCACCGCCCAGCGCACCCCGGCGACGAGGGCCTTTCCACCAAACCCTCCTACTCGCGCTCGAAGCGGTAGCCCATGCCGCGCACGCTCACGATGCGCCGCTTCCCGAGCTTCTTGCGGAGGTAGCCGACGTACACGTCGACGACGTTCGAGCCGGGGTCGAAGTCGTAGCCCCAGACCTGGCTCAGGAGCTGCTCCCGGCTCAGGACCTGGCCGGGATGGCGGAAGAAGACCTCGGCGAGCGCGAACTCGCGGGCGCTCAGGTCGAAGGTCTCGCCGTCCACGATCGCCTGCCGCGTGCGCAGGTCGAGCGCGACGTCGCCGGCCTCGAGCACGGTCGGCTCGGCGGGCCGGCTCCCCCGCAGGCGCAGGCGCACGCGCGCGAGGAGCTCCTCGAAGCGGAACGGCTTCGTGATGTAGTCGTCCGCGCCGCTCTCGAGCCCCGCGACCGTGTCACGGACGCTGTCGCGCGCGGTCAGGATCACGACGGGGAGGCTCGGTCGGATGTCGCGGAGCACGTCGAGCACCGCGAAGCCGTCCATCCCCGGAAGGCCGATGTCGAGGACCACGAGGTCGTAGTCGCCGGCGCGGACGAGGCCGAGCGCCGACTCCCCGTCCCCGGCCACGCGCGTCGCGAAGCCGTTGGCCTTGAGGCCCTTCTCCAGGAAGGAGGCGATCCGGGCCTCGTCCTCGACGATGAGGATGCGGCTCACGGCGACCCTTCCTCCTCGTGCGGCTGGTCGACCGGCACCACGATCGCGAACGTGGAGCCGATCCCGGGGAGGCTCGCCACCTCGGCTCGGCCGTGGTGGGCCTCGGCGATCGCCCGGACGATGGCCAGGCCGAGCCCCGTCCCCTCGCGGTTCGGCCCATGCTCCCCGCGACGGAACCGGGTGAAGATCGTCTCCTGCTCCTCGGGCTCGATCCCCGGGCCGGTGTCGCGCACCCAGAAGCGGGCCTCGCCGTTCGTCACCTGCGAGCCGAGCGCGATCGGCCCGCCGGCGTGGAGCGCGGCGTTCTGCGCGAGCTGGAGCATCGCCTGGGTCAGCCGCTGGCGGTCGGCCACGATCACCCCGCGGCCGCGGCTCTCGACCGTCCACTCGAGCGGAGCGAGCGCGCTCGCCTTCGCGTGCAGCGCGTCCGTCAGCTCGCCGACGTCGAGCGTGTCGAGGGTCAGAAAGCCCGGCTGCTCGTGCTTTGCGAGGACGATCAGGTCGTCGACGATCCGCGCCATCCGGTCGAGCTCGTCGAGGACGAGCGCCATCGTCTCGCGGTACTCCTCCGGGTCCTCGCCGAGCAGCTCGAGGTGGCCGCGGACGATCGTGAGGGGCGTCTTCAGCTCGTGCCCGGCGTCGTCCAGGAACGCCCGCTGCGACCCGAACGCCCGCTCGAGCCGGTCCAGCATCTCGTTGTACGTCGTCGCGAGCTGCGCCACCTCGTCCTGCCCTTCGACGGGGATGCGGCGGCTGAAATCCGTCTCGCTGATCGTGCGCGACGTCCGGGTGAGCTCGGTGATCGGCCCGACGATCCGGTCGGCCAGGCGCCAGGCGAGGAGCGACCCGAGCAGGAGCACTGCGAGGCCGACCGCGGCCGCCGCCCGCGTGGCCTCGTCCACCTCGGCCTTCGCGCGGTCGCGGAAGATCGCCGCCACGAAGACGCCGCGCGGCTCGCCGCCGAAGACGAGCGGGACGGCGAGGTACTCGACGCGCCCCTCCGGCGTATCGAGGGCGTCGCGCTCCGCCTCGCGCAGTCCCGCCCAGCGCGAGGCGACGTCCTCCTGCAGGTCGAGGCGGTAGTCCGTGACCGGCCGGGAGCGGAGGAACGGCTCCCCGTCCACGAAGGTCACGATCGCCTCGTAGGGGGCCGGGATGTTCCGTCCGAGGAAGGTCCTGAAGACGCGGTCGACGTTTCCGCGGAACGGCTGGCCGGTCGCCGGGTCCCTCCCGCCCGCGAGTCGCCGCAGCTCGGCGGCCTCCTGCGTCAGCTCCGAGTCGACCCGCTGGTCGAGGCGGATGAGCAGGACGGCGCGCGTGACCAGCACCGACGAGATGGTGGCGAGCGCGAGGATGCCGACGAACCAGACGATCGTCCGCGTCCGGATGCTCGACGGCATGCGCAGAAGCCGCGCGCGCGGGCCGGCCAGGCGGTCGGCGACACGGCGGCGCAGACCGGGCTTCCCGTTCGTGTCGGTGGCGCTCGTCATCGGTGCGATCGTGGTCGTGCCGGGCGAGCGGAGGATGAGAGCCGCATGAGAATCTTCTCATCCTGCCCTCATTCGCCCCTTATCGCACGGGGATACACCTAGACGCGTGGAGGAGCACTACGAATCCTGGCACCTGGAGGAGGGCGACGAGATCGTCCCCGGGCGCTACGCCGTCGAGTTGCTCGGCGGCGGGCGGCGCTACGAGGCGTACCTCGCGTGGGACGACGCGATGCACGCGCTCGTCGTCGCGAAGCTCCTTCGCCCGGACCTCGTCGAGGACGGACGCGCGCTAGCCGGCCTCGCCCGCGAGGCCGGCGCGCTCGACGCCCTTGCCCATCCCTCGCTCGTGCGCGGGTTCGGCGCGGTGCTCGGCGGCGAGCGGCCGCACATCCTGCTCGAGTACCTCGACGGGCCGCGGCTCTCGACGCTCGTGCGCCGCTACGGCGTGATCCTGGAGCAGCTCCTGCCGCTCGCGCTCGAGCTCTGCTCGGCGCTCCACTACATGGCGGGGCGTGGCTTCGTCCACCTGGACGTGAAGCCGAAGAACGTCGTCATGTCGGCGCCGCCGCGCCTCATCGACCTGAGCGTCGCGCAGCCGCTCGAGAAGCTCGCAGAGCTCGAGAGCCAGGTCGGCACCGATCCGTACATGGCGCCGGAGCAGTGCGACCCGTCCCGGTTCGACGAGCTGGGGCCGCCCGCCGACGTGTGGGGCCTCGGGGTGACGCTCTACGAGTCGATCTCGGGCGTCCTCCCGTTCCCCGCCCCGGGCATCCCGAGCGAGCCGCTCCCCGGGCGCTTCCCCCAGATCCTCTCGGCCCCCGCCCCGCTCCCCCGCGACGTGCCGCCGGCGGTCGCCGAGCTCGTGCTCGCATGCTTGGAGAAGAGTCCGGCCGACCGCCCCGTCGCGGGTGAGCTCGCGGAGCGCATCGAGCCGCTCGTCGCGGGGCTTCCGCGCCCCCGGCTCGGCCTCTTCCGGCCCGGCGGCCGAACACAGCAGACGCAGTTTCTCCCCGGATGAGACGACTCTCACGGCGCTCTCACGGGTGTCTCATCGCGGGCGGCAATCCTGATTTCGACAACGAGATCAAGACGCCAAGGAGGTCATGAAATGGGTATCGGAAAGCTCGCAGTTCTCATGGTCGCCGGCGCGTTCGCGTTCGGCGGCATCGGTGCGGCGCTCGCCGACTGGGCCAGGTCGGACTCGGCCGACGCGATCACGCTCGACGACGGCCGCAAGGACGACGCGGCCGTGGAGCTCGCCGCCGACGACGACAAGGACAAGAAGAAGAAGAACAAGGGCGGCAAGGGCGGCGACGGCGACAACACCCGCGGCAACGACGGCACGTCGGGCGGGAACAACGGCGGCGACAACAGCCTCTCGTTCAGCCGCGACACCCGCTCGCGCGCCGGCGCAAACGTCGCTCCGGCCCCGGCTCCGGTGCAGGCGAGCCCGCCCCCGCCGGCTCCCCAGCCCGCTCCCGCGGCGAGCTACTCGCAGGACAGCTGGTCGGCGCCCTCGGGCGGCTCGGGCGGCGGCGACACGTAGGCGACCACGACACTAGGGCACCCGACGAGGGCCGGCCGAGCGCCGGCCCTCGTCACGTCCGGGCGCGCGCCCGGGCCGTGTGGAGCCTGAGGCCGATCACGATCCCCACGATCGTGGCGAGGCTCCAGAAGATCCCCTGGCCGAGCTGCGCCGCGACCGGGCCGGGGCACGCCGCGGAGATCGCCCAGCCGAGGCCGAAGAGGACGCTTCCGAAGACGTGCCGCCGCTCGGGGCGCAGCGTCTCGGGCTCGATCCGCTCGCCGGTCAGGAACGCACGGACGCGGCTCCGCCGCAGGAGCTGGACGCCGACGAGCGCGGTCGCCATCGCGGCGAAGAAGAAGAGGAAGAGGTAGAAGTCCTCGAGGAGCAGCCCCGCGCGGATCACGTCGGGGTCGCTCATCCCGGACCATGCGAGCGTGAAGCCGAAGACGACGCCCACGAGGGCCGCGGCAAGGCGGATCATAGGGCTGCTCCCCAGATCCACTTGGTCACGAAGCTGGCCGCGACGGCGACGGCCATGAAGGTCATCGTGGCGGTGAATGCGGCCCGCGAGCCGAACGCGTTGCCGGAGAGCCCGTTCCCCGCGGTGCAGCCGCCCGCCGTCTTCGCGCCGAAGCCGATCAGGACGCCCGCGACGAGCAGGAGGAGCGCGACGGCGGGGTCGGAGAACGTGCGCGTGAGCCAGCCGTAGCCGTCGTCCGCGCGCCCGCCCGAGACGACCGCCCAGAGGAGCGCGCCGCCGACGAGCCCTACGAGGAACGTCCCCTTCCAGCCAAGGTTCAGGCTCCGCTCGGAGACGCGCTCGACGACCTCCGAGAACCCGCCCACGACGCCGAGCCTTCCGTTCAGGAGCGCGAGCACGGCGACGACGCAGAGTCCGAGCAGCGGACCGGCCACGAACCAGGGCGCCTGACTGGCGAACGCGTCCCGCACGCACATGAAAGTACACAGCCGGGCTAGGCTCGCGTCAGATGGATTGGGAGGAGCACGCGGCGCGCGCGGAGGCGCGCTACGTCGACGGGGCGGGCCGCCTCCCGGACGAGCCCGACGCCCGCCAGCGCCAGCTCGTCCGGATGGCGATGGCCGCCGGCGCGGCGGGGCTCGCGCGGCTCATGCAGGGGCGCGCCGACGACGCGCGCGCGTGGCTCGTGCGCGCGGCCGAGCGCTACCGCGAGAGCTGGGACGCCGCGCCGCCGGGGAGCTGGGGGAGGCCGATCGGCGCGCTCAAGGCGCGCGTGCTCGCCGAGGACGCGGCCGGCGCCGGGTATGACGCGACCTGGACGCTCGCCGCGGTTCCGGAGGACGAGCCGTCGCCGATCGGCGAGTACGCGGCCGTGCTCGCGCTGCTCGTTCTCGGGCGCGACGCCCAGGCGTCCGAGCGAGCCGAGCCGCTCCGCTCGGCCGAGGGCTTTCCGTCCGACGTAGGGGACGCCCTCGCGGCGCTGGCCCGCGGAGACGGGGCCGCGTACGCCGAGGCTGCCGCGTCCGTCCTGCGCTCGTTCGAGGAGCGCGACTCGTACCTCGAGGACATCCCGGTCGCCGACACCGTGCTCGTCCTCGAGCATTTGGCCGCCGCCCGCGGACTCGCCGCCGGCTTCCGCTCTCCGCTCCTGCCGCCCGCGCCGAGCGGGTAACGCCGCTGCGGGCTACGCCGCGCGGGCGAGGGCGGAGCGGGCGCCTGCCCGGCCGCGGTCTGTCAGCTCGAGCGCGGCGCCGTCCGAGCGGACGAGGCCGCGGCGCTCCGCCCGCGACACCACCTCGGCGGCGAACGCGGGATCCCAGCCCAGATGCGCGTCGAGATGCTCGATCCGGTTCTCGACCGCCGCCTCTGGACGCCCCTCGTGGTTCAGGAGGTGGATGGCGAGCATCGTCTGCGGGAACTCCCAGCGCTGCCGTGCCCGGCGGCGCGCGGCCGCCACCACGCCGCGCCCCGGCGCGAAGAGGAACGCGAGCGCGAAGAGCCCGCCCGCGGTCGCCGCCATCGAGCCGGCGATCGAGGCGTCCAGAGCGTGCGCGAGCCAGTAGCCCCCGATCGCGCTCGCGACGCCGATCCCCACGCTCCCGGCGAGGAGCACCGACAGCCGGTCGGTCAGCAGGTACGCGGTCGCGGGCGGCACGATCATGAGCGCGACGACGAGAATCGCGCCGACCGCGGTGAACGCGCCGACCGCGGTGACCGAGACGAGGGTCATGAGCCCGTAGTGGACGAGCCCCGGCGCGAGGCCGAGCGCGAGCGCGAGGGCCGGGTCGAACGTCGTCAGCTTCAGCTCCTTGTAGAACAGGAGGAGCGCGACGAGGTTCACCGCGAGGATCCCGCTCAGCACCCAGAGCGCCTTCGGCCCGAGGTCCCAGCCGCTCACGATCAGCCGGTCGAACGGCGTGAAGGCGAGCTCGCCGAGGAGCACGGCGTCCGTGTCCAGGTGCACCGAGTCCGTGTAGCGGGCGACGAGCACGACCCCGAGCGAGAAGAGCGCCGGGAAGACGAGCCCGATCGCCGCGTCCTCGCGCACGAGGCCGGTGCCCCGCACGACCTCGACCGCGACCACGGTCAGGAGGCCGACGAGGGCCGCGCCGACGACGAGGAGCGGCGACGTCAGCTCCCGCACGACGAGGAACGCGAGCACGATCCCGAGCAGGATCGAGTGCCCGATCGCGTCCGAGAGGAGCGACAAGCGCCGCAGGACGAGGAACGCGCCGGGAAGCGCGCAGGCCGCCGCCGCCACCGCCGCGATCGCCTGGATCTCGAGCTGCGGAGCGCTCACGCGCGCTCCTCGAAGCGCTGCTCCGCCTCGGCGCGGCCGGCCGGAGTGAGAAGCCAGGCGTCGTCGCCCCGCCGCTCGGCCCAGCCGCGTCGCTCGAGCTCGGCGAGCGTCCGGCCGGCGGCACCGCGCCCGGTGCCGGCGACCTCGAGCACGGCCTCCGAGTGCGCGTGGCCGTCGCCGTGGCGTGCGTCGAGGTCGTGGAGCGCGGCGAGCACCGCCTGGACGCGCAGCCGCTTCCGCCCGCGCCTGGCACGCCAGCGGGCCCACACGAGCCCGCGCCGTGGGGCGAAGAGGAGCGACACGATCACGATCACGGTCACGCAGAGGACGATGGTGGGCCCCGTCGGCATCCGCTCCACGCGGCTCGAGATCACCGCGCCGACCACGCCGGCGAGCGCGCCGAACCCGGCCGAGAGCACGACCATCGCCCCCAATCGGTCGGTCCACTGGCGGGCCGCCGCCGCGGGCGCGACGACCATCGCGCTCATCAGGACGACCCCGACCGTCTGGAGCCCTACGACGATCGCGACCACGAGGAGCCCGGTCAGGAGGACGTCGAGCCCGCGCATCGGCAGCCCGAGGCTTGCGCCGAAACCGGGGTCGAACGCGAGCAGCTTGAACTCCTTCCAGAGGAGCGCGAGCGCGACGAGCACCGGCGCGCCGAGCGCCATCATCGTGATCACGTCGCTGCGGAGCAGCCCCGCGGCCTGGCCGAAGAGGAAGCGGTCGAGCCCGGCCTGCGTCGCGTCCGGCTGCTTCTGGACGTCGGTCAGCAGGAGGAGCCCGACGCCGAAGAAGACCGAGAGCACGATCCCGAGCGCCGCGTCGTACTTGATCCGGGACATGCGCGTGATCGCCATGATCGCGAGCGTCGCCGCCCAGCCCGCGAACGCCGCACCGAGGAGGAGGCCGAGCGGCGCCTTCGTGCCGGTCAGGATGAACGCGAGCACGACCCCGGGCAGCGCGGCATGCGAGATCGCGTCGCCGAGCAGGCTCTGCCGGCGGAGGACGGCGAAGGCGCCGAGCGCGCCCGCGACGATCCCGAGCGTCCCGGCGCCGAGCGCGACGATCCGCAGCGTGTAGTCGCCCAGGAAGTCCGGCATCGGGCTACTCCGGTCCGGGCGGGACGGCCTCGGAGCCGCGTCCGTTCCGCCCGAGGAACGCGAGCGGCGCGCCGTACGCGAGGCGCAGGTTCTCCTCCGTGAACGCCTCGTCGACCGGCCCGCTCGCGATCCGGCGGATGTTCAGGAGCGTCACCCAGTCGAAATACTCGGGCACCGTCTGGAGGTCGTGGTGGACGGCGACGACGGTCTTCCCGGCGGCACGGAGCTCACGGAGGAGCTCGACGACGGCGCGCTCGGTCGTCGCGTCCACGCCCTGGAACGGCTCGTCCATCAGGTACACGTCGGCGTCCTGCACGAGCGCCCGCGCGAGGAAGACGCGCTGCTGCTGGCCGCCGGAGAGCTGGCTGATCTGCCGCCCGGCGAGCTCCTCGAGCCCGACCTTGCGGATCGCCTCGAGCGAGCGCTCGCGCTCCGCCCGGCCCGGGCGGCGAACCCAGCCAAGGGAGCCGTAGCGGCCCATCTGGACGACGTCGAGGACGCTCGTCGGAAAGTCCCAGTCGACCGACCCGCGCTGGGGGACGTACGCGACGGCGCGGCGCACCTCCTCGTACGGGCGGCCGAGCACGGACACGCGCCCCGCCGCCGGGCGGACGAGCCCGAGGATCGCCTTGACGAGCGTCGTCTTCCCCGCACCGTTCGGCCCGACGACGCCCATGAGGACGCCGGGCGGCACCTCGAGGTCGACGTCCCAGAGGACTGGGTGGTCGCCGTATGCAACGGTGAGGTCGGTGACCTCGATCGCGGGGCCCTTGTGGTCGGTCGCGCTCATCCGCGCAGCGCCTCCACGATCGTCTCGACGTTGTGGCGCACCATCCCCGGATACGTGCCCTCCGGGGTTCCGGGGTCGCCCATCGCGTCGGAGAAGAGCTCGCCGCCGATCCGGACGTCGAAGCCGCGCGCGCGCACGGCCTCCTGGACGGCGCGAATGGTCTGCTGCGGGACGGACGACTCGACGAAGATCGCCGGGATCTCCTCCTCCGCGATGTACGCGGCGAGGTCGTTCACGTCGGCGGCGCCCGCCTCGGAGACGGTCGAAATTCCCTGCAGCCCGCGCACCTCGAAGCCGTACGCGCGGCCGAAGTAGAGGAAGGCGTCGTGGGCGGTGACGAGCACCCGCTTGTCCTCCGGGACCGTCTCCGCGAGCGCGCGCACCTCGGCGTCGAGCTCTTCCAGGTCGGCGAGCGTCCGCTCGGCATTCGCGCGGTACGCGTCCGCGTGGGCCGGGTCGAGCCCCACGAGCGTGTCCCGCACCTGCTCGATCGCGACCGACCAGAGCGCGACGTCGAACCAGACGTGCGGGTCGTAGTTGCCCTCGAACGCGGGCGGGCTGAGCAGGTCTTCCCGTGGAATCGGGTCGGTGACCGCCTGCGTGACGATTCGCCCCTCGATCCGCTCGAGCACGTCGGCGAGCTTCGCCTCCAGGTGCAGGCCGCTGAAGAAGATGACGTCGGCGTCCGCGAGCGCGAGCACGTCGCGCTCGCTCGCCTTGTAGAGGTGTGGGTCGACTCCGGGGCCCATCAGCTGCTCCAGGTCCGCCCGTTCGCCGGCGACCCGCCGGACCAGGTCGGCGACCATCCCCGTCGTGGCCACGATCCGGATCGTCTCGCGGTCGGACAGGTCGACCGGCCCGCTCGTCGCGACCGGACCGCAGGCCGTCCCGAGCAGGGCCGCGAGAAGCGCCAGGAAGAGAGCTTTAGACACGCCAAAATCATAGGCGGCGCCCGAACCCGGCCCGGTGGCGAGGCGCCGTCCGTCTAGATCAGGAGGCCGGTTGCGTACATCACGGCGAGACCGGCGAGGAAGCCGCCGAGTGCGTACGGCGACGTGAGGCCTCCCGGCGCCTTTCGCGCGACGAACCGGCCGACCTCGGTGACCACCTGGAGCGCCGCGCCGGCGGCCGCCGCGAAGAAGAGGACGCCGAGCAGGTCGTTGAGCACGAACCCGCCGACCCAGGTGCCGAGAATGGCCGGCGCTCCCGCAACGAGGGTCAGGGCCGCGAGCCGGCGCAGCGAGACGCTGCGGCTCTGCTCCGCGGCCGGCGCGGCGATTCCGAGCCCCTCGGTGACGTTGTGGATCATGAAGCCGACGACGAAGAACGCGCCGAGCGTCAGCTCGCCGAGCGCGAAGGACGAGCCGATCGCGAGCCCCTCGCCGAAGTTGTGGAGGCCGATCCCGATCGCGACGAGCGTCGCGAGCGAGAGCCCGCCGAGCGGGGCCGCGCCGCCGCCCTCCCGCGTGCCGAGCTGCTGCGACAGCACCGTCAGCGCGAGGTAGCTGGCCGCGACGCCGAGCACGACGAGTCCCGCGCCGCCGATTGCGCTGGGCAGGGCCGCCTGGCGCTCGAGCGCCTCACCGAGCGCCTCGATCGCGAGGAAGGTGAGGAGCCCGGCCGTCAGCGCCATGAAGGCCGCGAGCCACTGCGGTGCCGAGCGCCGTAGGGAGGGGAGCCAGAGGAGTCCGAACGCAACCGGCACGACCCCGACGAAGAACCCGATCAGCCCGTAGCCGAGGACGCTCCGGGCGCTCACGCCGGGCGTCTCGACCGCCGCCGGGATCTCGTGCGCGGTCTCGATGCCGGTCGAGCTCGTCACGCCGACCACGATCGGCTCGCCGTTCACCCAGTCGTAGGGGACGACGATCGTGCTCGAGCGTAGGCGACCGAGCGTTTGCGGCCCGTCGAGCGTGAACGGCACGATTGCGTCGTCCACCGTGACCGTGGCGATCGTGAGGTCGCCCTGCTGCGGGTTCGTGACGGCCACCTCGATCGTGCCGGGCTCGAAGGTCACGCGACGGACGTCGAAAGCGTCGGCCTCGGGCGGGTTCTCCCGGATCAGCCCGGTGACCGACGACCCCGTCCCCACGAAGAGCGAGACCGCGCCGACGAGGAGAACGACGGGGACGAGCGCCCACAGCCGCCAGCGCACCGACCCTTCGCGCCCGGCTGCGACCGCGTCCGCGCCCATCAGTCGGTCACGTCGAAGAAGCCCATCCAGCCGAGCTCGGCGAACTCGGACTGGTGGGCGTGGAACATGAAGAGGCCGGTGTTGTGGAAGTCGATCTCGATGATCCCGCGCTCGCCCTGGCACTGCATCACCGTGTCCGTGTACTCGAACCGGTCGGTCGAGCCGGTCGGGTAGTAGCGGAAGAACTCGCCGTGCAGGTGGAACGAGTTCACGAGGTCGAACTCGGTGAGATTCGCGAGGTAGATGCGGACGGTCTCCGAGCGCCTCACCTCGATCGGATACTTGGCGTAGTAGAAGACCTTGCCGTTGACCGTGTAGAAGTTGTTCGTCCCGTCCCCGTCCGTGTCGAAGCCGTTCATGACCATGACGAGCTCGCGGGCCGGCTTCCGGGGCTCCTTCGGGTCGATGAGAAACGCGCCGTAGAGCCCCTTGTGGATGTGCTTCTTGAGCGGGGTCGCGTGGCAGTGGTAGAGCTGCATCCCGTACGGGCGCGCGGGGAACTCGTACGTGAAGCGCTCCCCGGGCGGGACGATCTCGAAGACGCCGTCCATCTTCGCCGGGTGGATGCCGTGGAAGTGGATCGTGTGCGGGTGCGATCCGGCGTTCACGAAGTGGACGCGCAGGAGGTCGTCCTCGGTCGCGCGGACGACGGGACCGGGGACGGTCCCGTTGTACGTCCACGCCGGGAAGGTGACGCCGGCGGCCACCTCCACGTCCCGGTCCTCGGCGACGAGCGTGTACTCGCGTACGCGGCCGGGCTCATACGGCAGGGCCGGCGGGGGGTAGAGCAGGGCGTCGAGGTCGTTCGGCCCGCCGGGCGCCGGGACGGCGTCTCCGATCATGGCGGCGTGACCCATGCTCGCGCCCGCTCGCAGGTGGGCCGCATGCCGCTCGACGCCTGCCGCCGCGCCGACGGCGTAGCGTCCGAGCGGAACCGCCGCCGCGACCGGCGCGGCGGCAACGAGGAGCTGCTTGCGCGTCACGCGAGACTTAGACACGTCTAAATATTAGTTTCGACGCGCTGGGTTCGCAAGGCGCCGGCCGGCCTCGGTAGAGTCCGGCGCGATGGGACGCGGCTCTCGACCGATCAAGCGCTGGCGGAACGACCGGCAGCGCAAGAAGAAGGAACGCGACAAGCGTCAGACCCGCCGGCGGCGCTAGGACGGCATGGGCCGGGTCAGCGCGATCCACTTCTACGTCACCGATCTCGATCGCGCGATCGACTTCTACACGCGGCTGCTCGGGTACGGCCCGCAGGCGGCGTACGACGAGGGGGAGAACGCGCACTCGGCGTTCTTCGTGCTCGAGGAGCGGACGTATCTCGTGCTCACGTGGGACCCGGACCGCGGGCGCGAGGTGGGCGGGGCGGCTCGGCTCGAGCTGGCCGCGGACGACCTCCAGGGGGAGCTCGCAGGCCTCCAGGCGCGCGGTCTCGAGGGCCGGATCACGAAGACGCGCTTCGGCAACGACGTGCTCGACGTGGCCGACCCGGACGGACATCTGATCCGCTTCGGGCCCGCGTGGACGCTCCACGCGATCGAAGGCGCCGTCTAGTTTCCTCCGGGCCGTTCCTCCTCGTCAACCCGCGTTCCGGCGACGGCTCGCCGACCGTCGACGAGCTCGTCGCGGCCGCGCGGGAGAAGGGCGTCGAGACGGAGCTCCTTCACGAGGGCGCGGACGCAGCGGAGCACGCGCGGGCCGCGCTCCAGCGCGGCGCCACGGTGCTCGGCGTCGCGGGCGGCGACGGCACGCTCGCCGACGTCGCGCAGGTCGCGGTCGAGGCGGAGGCGGCCTTCGTCGCCGTCCCGTTCGGCACGCGAAACCACTTCGCGCGCGACGCGGGGTACGACCGGGACGACCCGCTCGCCGCGCTCGACGCGTTCGCGGGCGGCGTCGAGCGCGACGTCGACGTCGGCGTCGTCTGCGGGCGGCTCTTCCTGAACAACGTCTCCCTCGGCGTCTACGCGGCGTTCGTCCACGACGCGGACCAGCGGACGAAGAACCGCGTGCTCGCCGGCCTCCGCATGATCCCGGCGGTCTTCGGGCGCTCTCGCCGGCCGCTCGACCTCTCGTTCGACGTGGACGGCACGCGCCAGCACCACCGCGCGCTCGTCGTGCTCGTGGCGAACAACGACTACGGCTTCGAGACGCTCGCCGACCTCGAGGGCCGCGAGCGGCTCGACGAGGGCCGCCTGCACGCGTACGTGATCGAGGCCGCGAAGCGCCGCACGCTCCTCGCCCTGCTCTGGCGGGTGCTGCGCGGCCGCACCGATCGCGCGGCGGGCTGGGTCGAGTACGCCGCCGAGTCGTTCCGCGTCGAGTTTCACCGGCCCAGTCTGCAGGCCGCGATCGACGGTGAGCCCGTGGAGCTCGAGCCGCCGTTCGACTTCGAGGTCCGCGCAGGGGCGCTCAGGCTCCTCCTTCCAAAGACCTCCAGTTCGAGGGATGAACGCGAGGCCGCCGGTGCCCGACAATGACCTCGGCGTATCAAAGCGGCAACGAAAGGCGGCACCAATGACTGCGGATCTGAAGCGGAAGTTCCGGAACTTTCCCGAGGCCGACCTTCGTCGGCGCATCATCCTCTCGGGCCGGAGCTACTGAGCCCCTCGGCCTAGACCGGCGTCAGCCGGTCACCAGGTCGGACCCCGCGCCGTTCGGACTCCCCGGAAGAGAGCTCGAGAACGGCGCGGGCTCCGCGGCAACCGGCCGCGCGCCAGGGCCGAAGACCCGCCGCGACCTTGAGGACGCGTCCCTCGCCGTCGAGGAAGACCGCGTCGATCGGGAAGCGCATGAACCACGTGTGCACCGAGCCGGCGGGCCGCAGCAGCAGCCCCTCGCCGGACGGCAGGCTCTTCCTTCCCAGGAGTCCCTTCATCCGCGTGAGCGGGCCGTCCGCGAGGGTGAGACCCTCGCAGACGACCCGCCCGTTCTCGTCGCTTAGCTGCACCTAGTAGCCGACGTGGATGTGGTCGGCGTGATTGGCGAGCGGGAACGAGGGCCCGCCCAGGCCGAGCAGCGAGATCACCTGCTGCGGCCGGAGCTCGGCCGGGAGCAGGAGGACGTTGCGGACTGCGTGCTCGGTCGTCCCGCCGGGCTGGGAGTTGCCGAGGATGGCCCGGCCGCCCAGCGCCGCGATGTCGACCGCGAGGCCGTAGGTGTGCGCGGAGACCACGCCCGGGCGCGAGTAGTACCGGTGCCCGGAGTGGAGGCTCGAGACCGTCACCTGGCCGTGCGCCTGCGCGAGGTAGCGGAGCAGGACGACGACGCGGACGTCGATGCGTCCGGCGGCGAGATCGCTCCGGCCGCCGGCGTAGATCGAGACCCGGCTGTCGGCGAGCAGCCCGCGCGTGAGGCCCTTCTTCGCCGCGTCGAGCCCGGTGATGAGCGCGTTCAGGCCGACCGCGCGGTTGTAGCGCGCGAACGCCTGGGCGCGGTCGGCGAAGGCCGTCCGGCCGCGGAGCGCGAGGAACGCCTGCCACTCGCCCTGCCCGTCGAGGCGGGCGAGCGTGCGTGCGAGCGTCCGGAGCTCCGAGGTCGTGGCCGGCCTGCGGCCGAGCTCGCCGTCCGCGCGAAGCGCCGCGAGGACGGTCGACCAGCCGATCCCTGCCGCGCTCGCCTGGGCGCGGAGCGCGCGGGCGAAGTCCGGCGCGAGCCGGCGTGCGGGCGGGGTCGGGTCGGGCAGCGAGCGGTGCAGCCACACTGTCGCGCTGCCGAGCGCGCCCGCCTCGGGATCGAGCCTTCGCGTGGCGGCGTCCTCGGCGTGGTCGTGAGGCTTGACGACGGGCGGGCCCGCCGGCGCAGGCGGGGCTGCGGGCCCCGAGCCGCCGTCGTTCGGCTGGCCGGGCCCGGACTCGTCCGAGCCCTGCGCGCCGCCGGTGCCGCCCGTGGCCTCGGTGCCGTCGCCTCCGTCCGTCCCGCCCGAATCGGCAGGCGTCCCCGGCTCGGCCGGGGTCTCCTCGGCGGGCGGCTCGTCGGTCGAGGCGTCGTCGGCCTCGGCCTCGCCGGCGGGCGTCTCCTCGGCGGGAGCGTCCGTGGCCGTACCGTCCGCCGCTGCGTCGTCGGCGGGCGGCTCCTCCGCGGCCGCTGCGTCCTCGGCCTTCTCGGTCGTGTCGATCGTCTCCGTCGTGGCCGTCGGAGTCGTCTCGATGGCCTCCACGAGCATGTCGCCGGCCCCGGCGGAGAGCGCGGCGCCGGAGAAGAAGAGCGTTGCGAAGGCGAGGCTCGTGGCGAGCCGCTGGCGCCGCGTGCGCCGGCGGGCGCGTGTGGCGGTCTTTCCGGGAGCGGGCTCAGCCCGCTCGACGGGCGCGGCGTGCTCGGAGGCGGTGACGTCGTCCGTCCGCTTCCCGAGGGTCAGAAGAGCCCAGCCCAGGAAGAGGAAGAAGACGAGCCTCGTGAGCGGCGTCCGCGAAGAGGATCTCGGTTGTGGCATTGCCCAGCTCCTACTGACTAAGGCGCCGAGGCCGCTGGATCGGCGCGGTTCGCGATCTGAACATCCGCGCCGCGACGGACTTGGCTCCACTATCGAAACCGCAGGGGCCGGCGGCATCCCTCGAATTGGCGAACCGGAAGCCGAATCACCACGACGAGGGATGTGACCTCCGGCGAACCCGGGCGATAGTCCTGACATCTGAGCCACGACGGCGGAGCGGTCACGCCGGAGACATTCGGAGGTTTGGTTCCACCGTGACCACTCATGTTTTCCGCCGTATCGACGGGCTCTCCCCCACCAGCACGGCTCGCGTTCGCCGCTCGACCCTCACCGGTCTGACGGGCTCGATTCGGGCCGCTCGAGTTCGAAGAAGGGAGGTGAACACTTTGACGAGCTTCTTCTCTTACCTGAACGCGCTTCGGAAGGGTGAGGAGGGTCAGACCATGGCGGAGTACGGCGTGGTCCTGGCCGTCATCGCCATCGGTGTCGTCACGGCGCTTCTCGCCCTCTCGGGCGCGATCAGCGGCGCGATCGACTCGGTCGTCGGCTACCTCTAGGCCGCAAAGAGGTAGGCACATTGGCCGGGCGGGCTCTCCGAGCGGAGAGCCCGCCCAACGCTTTCCAGTCAACCGCCGTATACACAAGGAATACCGCCGCAGATGTTCCTCAGGAAGACAGCCGCATTCAAAGATCAGAAGGGCCAGACGATGACGGAGTTCGCTCTCGTCCTGCCCATCATCGCGCTGCTCCTTTTCGCGGTCATCCAGTGCGGGATCGCCTTCAACAACTACCTGACGGTGACGGATGCCGCTCGCGCCGCGGCCCGCAAGGGCGCGGTGAGCATGTACGGCGGCGGAAGCCCCTCGAGCGCGGCCTCGGCTGCAGCACGGGCGTCCGCGCAGAACCTCGACCAGAGCAAGTTCCAGGTCTCGGTCTCCGCCTCGCCGTCCTGGGAGAAAGGGGCCGACGTGATCGTCACGACGTCCTATCCGTACGAGATCTCCCTGCTCGGGCTCGTCGTGAAGTCCGGGAACGTGTCCAGCACGACGAGGGAGCGGATCGAATGACCGCCCACAAGCGCCAGACGGGCCAGGCGACGGTGATGACGGTCCTCTTCCTGACCGTCCTCCTCGCGATGGCCGGCGCCGTCCTCGACGTCGGCGTGTGGTTCAACGAGGATCGCAAGCTCCAGGCGGCCACCGACGCTGCCGCTCTCGCGGCCGCGGGGGAGCTCCCCGACTCGACCGCGCTCGCAACGACCCGTGCACTCGAGTACGGGGACAAGAACGGCGGCGGCGTCGACGCGGACGACATCACGTACGAGACGACCGTCCTGCCGAACGACACCATCCTGCTCGAGACCGAGCGCGCCGCTCCCGGCGTCTTCACCAAGCTCTTCGGAATCGACTCGGTCGAGGTGCACGCGACCGCGAAGGCCCGCACGGGGACGCTCTCCGCCGCCCGCTGGGTGGCGCCGATCGTCGTGAACTGGCAGCACCCGATGCTCCAGTGCACGCCGCCTCCGTGCGCAGGCGCGACGCAGATCGACCTCATGAACCTGCACAGTCCCGGCGGCGGCGACGCGGCCGGCGCGTTCGGGCTCATCAACCTGATCCGTGACGATCCGAACGGAAACGTCGGCGCCTCGACGCTCGCCGACTGGATGAGCACCGGCTTCTCGGGCGAGATGGGCCTCGGGAACTACTGGCAGGCGCCCTCGACGAACTTCAACAACTCGCAGTTCCAGAACGCGCTCACGGCGCGCCTGAACACCGAGATCCTGTTCCCGATCTACCGGACGATCACCGGTCCGGGCACCAACGCACGCTACGACATCATCGGCTGGGTCGGGTTCGTGCCGACGAGCTTCCACGCCGGCGGGAGCACCGGGAGAGTCAACGGAGAGTTCGTGCGCGTCCTTTGGGAGGGCATCGCGTCGACGTCGCCCAGCCAGCCGTCGTTCGGCGCGTTCACCGTGTCACTTGTCGAATAGCAGCAAGAAAGGAAAGCGGGTCACATGACGTACAGGCTGAGAAACATCGGGATCGCAATTGCGCTCGCGCTCGTCGCGGGGCTCTTGACGGTCTTCTACGTGACGAATTACAAGCGGGAGGTGCGCAACGCGGAGGCGAACGTGATTGTCTTCGTCGCCTCCCAGGACATTCCGGCCGGCACGTCCGGCACCGACGCGCAGGGATTCCTCACCGAGCAGGAGGTCGCCAAGCGGAACGTCACGCCGGGCGCGATCTCGGCGCCCGAGCAGCTCGACGGCCGGGTCGCGGCCGCGACGATCTACGCGGGCGAGCAGGTGACGACCCGGCGCTTCACGACCGAGGAGGCCAAGGGCATCCGCGCCCAGATCGAGGGCAACGAGCGGGCCCTGTCCGTTCCGGGCACCGCCGAGCAGCTTCTCGCAGGCACGCTCACTGCGGGTGACCGCGTGGACGTGATCGGAAGCTGGAACGTCCCCGAGAACGAGACCCAGCACTACTCGCGCGTAGTCCTGCGCGACCTGCTCGTGCTCGAGGCGCCGGAGGGCGGCATCTCGACCGAGTCCGTGACCAACCCGCGGCAGAACGGCGGCTTCTCGGCGATGCTCGCGCTCACCGACGCGCAGGCCCAGAAGCTCTTCTGGCTGACGCAGAACGGCACCTGGTCGCTCCAGCTGCGCCCGACGTCGGACGCGGCGGACAGCCCGGAAGGCGCCGAGTCGGCCGAGTCGCTCCTGCTCGACGGTATCGGGCAGGCGCGGTTCCAGGCCATGTCCGCGAGGCTCCTGGAAGGAGGGCAGTAACGTGAACCTCGAGACCCAGACCACCGGCACGCGCGAGAAGACGCGTGTCTTCATGACCGGCGACTGCGAGGGGCTCCAGGAGCTCCGGCACGCCCTCGAGCGCCACGGCGAGGTCGAGTTCGTCGGCGCCGCCCACTCGCTCGGGGAGGCGGCTCCCGCCCTCCGCGGCGGTCACCTCGGGGTCGTCCTGCACGGCACGAGGAGCTCGACGCTCCCGAAGGACGAGCTCGCCTCGATCCGGGAGCACACGCAGGCGCCGGTGATCCTCCTCGCCTCGGGCGAGGCCTCGAGCCTCCTCGACGAGGCGCTCGAGGCCGACGTCGCGGACGTGCTGCTTCTCCCGCAGATGACCGAGAACCTGATCTTCGCGATCCGCAAGGCGGGCCACTCGGGCCGGCGCTCGCAGGGGTCGGGCGGGCGGCGCGGCCGGATCGTGACCGTCTTCAGCCCGAAGGGCGGGACGGGGAAGACCGTGATCGCCTCGAACACGGCCGCCTCGGTGGCGAAGGACGAGGGCAAGAAGGCCCTGCTTCTCGACCTCGACCTCCAGTTCGGCGACGCCGCGATCATGCTCGGGATCGAGCCCGAGAAGACGATCTACGACCTGGTCGTCGCCCCGGGCGAGCTCGACACCGAGAAGCTCGCGGGCTACGTGACCCGGCACGCGTGCGGGCTCGACATCCTCCCGGCGCCGCTGCGCCCCGAGGACGCCGAGCTCGTGACCGAGGCGAAGCTGGCGCAGCTCCTGGAGGTCGCGCGGGAGTCGTACGACGTGATCGTCGTCGACACCTCGCCGTTCTTCCACGGGCCGATGCTCGCGACGCTCGACCGGACGGACGAGCTCCTGCTCATCTGCTCGCTCGACGTGCCGACGCTCAAGAACGTCCGGCTCGCGCTGCAGACGCTCGAGCTGCTCTCGTTCCCGACCGACCGGATCAGCCTCGTCCTGAACCGCGCCAACTCGAAGGTCGGGATGAAGCCCGGCGAGGTCGAGAGCGCGCTCGAGGTCAAGGTCCGCTTCAGCGTCCCGTCCGACCGGGCCGTGCCGATCGCCGTGAACCGCGGCAACCCGGCCGTGCTCGCCGACTCCCGCGCCGACTTCTCGAAGGCGGTGCGGGAGGTCTCGAAGTCCATCGTGCCGGTCGACACCGGCGACGGCAAGGGCGCGCGCCGGTGGTTCGGAAAGGCCGCGTAGATGGGCCTCCACGACCGCATCAAGAGCGGCCCGAACGGCAACGGGGGGAACGGGCACGGGCCGAACGGCACCGTCGCCGAGCCCCACGCCTCCCTCGCCGCGGCCACGCCGCGCGAGACGGAGAGGGAGACCGCGCTCGACCCGTACGCGGAGCTCAAGACCCGCATCCACCACGCGTGCATCGCGAAGCTCGGCCCGCAGCTCTTCTCCACGGAGGCGGCGGGCGACCTCTCCGACCAGGTCATGCGGACGGTCACCGAGCAGCTCGCGCTCGACCGGACGCCCCTCACCCGTGAGGAGCGCCGACGGATCACGCGCGAGATCGCGGACGACATCCTCGGCTACGGGCCGCTCGAGCCGTTCCTCCGCGACGACTCGATCACCGAGGTCATGGTGAACAACTGGGACAAGATCTTCGTCGAGCGGCGCGGCAAGCTCGAGAGGACGAACGCGTCGTTCGCGGACAACGCGCACCTGCTCCGGATCATCGACAAGATCGTCTCCCAGGTCGGCCGCCGCGTGGACGAGTCGTCCCCGATGGTCGACGCGCGCCTCCCGGACGGGAGCCGCGTGAACGCGATCATCCCGCCGCTCGCGCTGCGCGGCCCCACGCTCACGATCCGGAAGTTCTCCCGGGACCCGTTCACGATGGACGACCTGATCGAGTTCGGCTCGCTCACGCCGAAGGCGGCGCACTTCCTCTCCGCCTGCGTGCGAGGGAAGCTGAACGTCCTCATCTCGGGCGGTACCGGCACCGGTAAGACGACGACCCTGAACGCCCTCTCGGCCTACGTGCCGGGCAACGAGCGGATCGTGACGATCGAGGACGCGGCCGAGCTCCAGCTCCAGCAGGAGCACGTGATCACGCTCGAGTCGCGCCCCGCGAACATCGAGGGGAAGGGCGAGGTGCGAATTCGCGAGCTCGTGCGGAACGCCCTCCGCATGCGCCCCGACCGGATCATCGTCGGCGAGGTCCGCGGCCCGGAGACCCTGGACATGCTCCAGGCGATGAACACGGGCCACGAGGGCTCGCTGACCACCATCCACGCGAACTCCCCGCGCGACGCGCTCTCCCGCGTGGAGACGCTCGTGCTGACCGCGGGGATCGACCTCCCGCTGCGTGCCATCCGCGAGCAGATCGCGAGCGCCTTCGACCTGCTCGTGCAGATCACGAGGCTCGTCGACGGCTCGCGCAAGATCACCTTCGTCTCCGAGGTGCTCGGGATGGAGAGCGACGTGATCACGCTCCAGGACATCTTCCTCGCGCGCCCGCCGGACGAGGACTCGGCCGGCTCCGGGCACGCGACGAAGCTGCTGGGGTCGCTCCTCTGCACGGGGCTCAAGCCGCACTTCCTCGAGAAGATGGCGGCGAACGGCGTCTCGATCCCGGCGAACTTCTTCCTGCCGGACGAGAGCGGAAACGAGGCGTTCTCGGTCGCGAGCTACGGCGGGTTCTCGTGAGGGCCCTCGCCCGCGCGGCCGCGCTCGTCCTCGTCCTCCTCGCGTTGCCGGCCGTCGCGTCGGCGGCATCCGAGATCAAGGGCATGGATACCTCCGGCTACCCGGAGATCCGCTTCTCCGTCGAGACGTCCGAGGCGACGTCCGCCGCACCCTCCGTGCTCGAGAACGGCGCGGCCGTCGCCGGCCTGACGGCCGAGAACCTCGGCCGCGCGAAGAGCGTCGTCCTCGTCGTCGACCGCTCGGTCTCGATGAAGGGCGAGCCGCTCGCCGACGCCGTCTCCGCCGCGCGTGCGTTCATCGCGGCGAAGCCCGCCGAAGACCGGATCGCGGTCACGACGTTCGCCACGACCACGCTCATGCTGACCGGGTTCTCGACCTCGACGACGGACGCCGACGCGGCGCTCCGCTCGCTCACGGTCGACGCCAACCAGGGGACGACCTTCTACGACGCGATCGTCTCGTCGGCGAACGCGCTCGCGAGCGAGTCGCACCCCGGCCGCGTCGTGATCGCGGTCACGGACGGCAACGAGACGATGAGCACCGCGAGCCTCGACGAGGCGATCGCCTCCGCGCAGGACGCGGGCGCGTCCGTCTACGTCGTCGGGATCGAGAGCCGGCGCTTCACGCCGGACCCGCTCCGCGAGCTCGCAGACCGGACCGGGGGCACGTACTACGGCGCCGCCTCGAGCGAGGCGCTCGCGGGCGTGTACCAGTCGATCGCCGAGGAGCTTCGCCGGACGTGGCAGATGCGCTACTTCACCGCTGCGCGGCCCGGCGAGCGGCTCGAGCTCGAGGCCAAGGCGGCCGGCGGCGCGGCGACCGCGTCGGTGACGATGCCCGGGACGCTCGCCGCCCCGGTCGCGCCCGACCCCTCGCCCGTGCTTCCCGCGCAGTTCCTGCAGAGTTGGTGGGGCGCGCTCCTGCTCGGCCTCGCCGTTGCGATGCTCGTCCTCGTCGGGGGCGCGTTCGCGCTCGCCTCCCCGCGCGGGAGCTGGCTCGCATCGCGCCTCGCGCCGCACGTCGGCTCGCCTGAGCGGGCGCGCAAGGGGCGCGAGGAGCGGGAGCGCATGGCCCTCGCGGCCGGGCTCTTCCGCGCGACCGAGCGGACGTTCGGGCACAGGAGCTTCTGGAGCCGCGTGCAGACGAGGCTCGACCGCGCCGACCTTCCGCTCCGCACGGTGGAGTTTCTCTACGTCGTCGGCGGCTCGTCGCTCCTCTTCGGGATCGTCGCCGCGCTGATCGGCCCGCCGATGCTGTTCGTCTTCGGCGCGTTCGTGGCCGGCGGGCTCGCGCCGTTCGGGTTCGTCTCCTTCCGCGCGAAGCGGCGGCTGAAGGCGTTCGACGCGCAGCTGCCCGAGCTGCTCACCACGATCGCGGCGTCCCTGAAGGCCGGGCACAGCTTCCGGCAGGGCATCCAGGCGGTCGTGGACGAGGGGCAGCAGCCGGCCGCGGGCGAGTTCAAGCGTGTGCTCGCCGAGACGCGGCTGGGCCGGCCCATGGACGCCGCCCTCGCCGAGATGTCCCGCCGGGTCGGCTCGAAGAACCTCGAGTTCGTCCTCACCGCCGTGACGATCCAGCGCCAGGTCGGCGGCTCGCTCGCAGCGATCTTCGACATGGTCGCGGACACCGTCCGCAACCGGCACCAGTTCGCCCGCAAGGTGAAGGGGCTGACCGCGATGGGGCGGGCCTCGGCCTACGTCCTCATCGGCCTGCCCTTCTTCGTCGCGCTCGCGGTCACGTTCGTGAACGCCGAGTACATGTCGCCGCTCTACCACACGTCCACGGGCCACATGCTGATCGGCATCGGCCTCGCGATGATCTCCGTGGGCTCCCTCATCCTCCGCAAGATGGTCTCCTTCAGGAGTTGATCAGATGCTGTTGCTTCTCCTAGCTCTCGGCACGCTCGCGTTCGCCGTCTACCTCGCCGGCGAGGTCGCGACGCTCCCGGCCCGGCAGCGCCAGGGCTCGATCCGGCGCGCCGCGAACTACGGCCATTCCCGGCGCGCGGTCAACCCGTTCGCCGTGAACACGAGCTTCCGTGAGCGCGCCGTCGGGCCGGCCGCGACGGCCATGGCGCGCGCGGTGCTCCGCGTGAGCCCTCGCTCGACCGTGGAGTCGATCAACCTCAAGCTGCACGGGGCCGGGCTCGGGCGGCGGCTGACGCCGACCTCGTTCCTCGCGGCGAAGGGCGTGCTCGCCGCCGCCGGCCTCGCCGTCGGGCTGCTCGCCGGCGCGGGCGAGGGCGTGTCCGGCACGGCGCTCCTCCTCGCGCTGGGCGTCGCGTTCGCGGGGTTCATGTTCCCGGACACGATCATCACCTTCCGCGCCCGGAGCCGCCGCGAGCGGATCCAGGCGGAGCTCCCGGATGCGCTCGACCTGCTCGCCGTGAGCGTCGAGGCGGGGCTCGGGTTCGACGGCGCGATCACGAAGCTGACCGAGCACATGCACGGCCCGCTCGCCGAGGAGTTCGCGCTCACGCTCGGCGAGATGCGCATCGGCGAGAGCCGGCAGGTGGCGCTGAAGAAGATGGGCGACCGCGTGAACTCGCCCGCGATGGCGGCGTTCACGCGGGCGGTCATCCAGGCCGACCAGCTCGGCATCTCGCTCGGGCGGATCCTGCGCCTGCAGGCCGCCGAGGCGCGGAACCGCCGTCAGGCGCTCGCCGAGGAGCGGGCGATGAAGGCGCCGATCAAGATGCTCTTCCCGACGGTGATCTTCATCTTCCCGGCGATGTTCATCGTCATCCTCGGGCCCGCCTTCCTCAACCTCTCGAAGATCTTCTAGGAGCACAAAGCTCGCGGCCGGCTCTCTCCCGGCTCGCAGGGGCTCTCGCGCCGCTTCGTGACCCGCGGCGGGCGAAGCCCGCCCGCGATTGGCGCGACCGGCGACCGTTGTACGCTCCGTTGCACGGAGGCAGGGGCCTGGAGCGGGGAGCCTGACGGCCTCCGTCCCGAGCCCCGGGGGCGCGCTGCCGCGACGCCCCGCCGCTCCCGCCCTTCCGCCCGCTCGCGCGGCGTGGCCAGAGCCGGGCGAGCACGCGAAAGCCTCCGCCCGGGCCGGGTGCCGCCTCGACCGCGACCGGCACAACCGGCTGCGACCCTGAATTACTGGCTGGAGCAGGCATTTCTAGCCAAGCGAACCGGCTGTGACCGGCTACGACCGGCACCACCCGGCAGAGCCGGTTTAGTGCGTGTGTGTAGCTGGGCGGTTGCCGCATCAGGCAACAGCGGTTGCGCCTGAACTGAGGACCAGCTAACCGGGACAGCGACTCCGCCCTGGAGATGATCGACCTCCTCCCTTACCATTCAGCTCCGAGGCGGGAAGCAAGGGCAAGCGCGGGGAGCCACGGGGCACGAAAATCCCGCAAACCGAAGAGATCGGGAGAAAAGGAGTGACCGCTCGCGGACACGCGTGCCCGCGCTGATGTTCCCTCAGTGTTCCCTCGGGGAGGGCGAGTCCTTCGCATCGCCCGTGAGCCGACGCCGATTGCGGCGAATTACTCGGCGCCTGCCGTCACGGAGCCGCGGCTCGTCCTGAGCGCGGCACGTAGCGGCACGGCGATGGCCACGGACGCCAGGAGGGCTGCGGTGAGCGGGAGGCCCAGCCACAGCCAGGCGGGGACCGTGGGAATGACGCTCCCGGTCTGGCCGTAGGTGAAGGCGATGACCCCCGGTGCAGCCGTGAGCGCGCCCACGGCGGTGGCGAAGGCGACGATCATGAGCACCTCGAAGCGGATCATCCGGGTCAGCTGACGGCGAGTCGCACCGATCAGCCGCAGGAGCTCGAGGTCGCGCGCCCGCCGGGAGACGGCGACGGCGAGCGCGTTGACGGCTGCGATGGTGGACAGGATGAGGACGACGCCGAGGAACGCGTAGGCGGCCAGCGACTCATTCCTCGCCTCGGAGTCGAGGCGGTGCAAGTACTGCTTCCGGGTGAGCAGTTGGACTCCGGCGTTCGCGTGTTCCAGCCGCCGCAGGCCGGCGGCGACGGTCTTCTCGGCGCCGGGCTCGGCCGTGACGAAGATGGCGTCGTCGAGTGGGTTCGAGACGTGTGCTGCGACCACTTGTCGCGGCAGCACGACCTGGCCGAATCCGAGCGGTCTGCGGAAGAGCGCGGCGACCCGTAGGCGTGCGGGCGTGCCGTCGCCGAGCCAGAGACGGACGCGATCCCCGAGCCGCCAGCCGAGCCGTCGTGCGAGTTGAGCGTCGGCGGCGAGGGTCGCTCCTCGCAGGTTCGCGAGCGAGCCGGCGCTGACGTCGAGATCGATGGCGCCGTCGAGTGTCGCCCCGTCGAGGGCCTGTGCGGGGATGGTGGGATTGTTGCCCTCTGAGGAGACGAGGACGGCGGTCGCAGAGGTGGCGGCGACCTGGCCGACGCCCGGCAGGCTTCCCGCCGCGGAGGCGACCTGTGGCATCAACCCGTTCCCGGAGGGGACGAGGACGTGCTCCGCGATCACGCGTAGCGAGGCTTGCTCGTTAGTGGCCCGCTCGACGGTCGCGCGTGTGATGAGCAGCGTGCAGGCGAGCGAGACGGTCAGCATTAGCGGGGTCGCCACCGACGTGAGGTGCCGGAGGCCGGCGCGCGAGGCGGCGCGCGCAAGCAAACCCGGGCCCGGGCTGATCGCCTGGAGGGGACGGCCGATCAGAGAGACGAAGGGCAGCGCGATCAGTGGGCCGAGCAGGGCGGCTGCGAGCATCCAGACCAGGCCGGCAGCAGGTGCCTCGTCGCCTCCGCCGGTCCCGACGTTGCGGACGGTCCCGAGGAAGACGGCGAAGCCGACACCCAGAGCGATGAGACCCGCGATCCCGCGGAGCAGAGAGAGCGGCCGGGTCTCGACGGATGCCTCGCGTAGGGCGTCGGCCGGGCGGATGCGCGACGCGCGTCGGCCGCTCACGATTGACGCCAGCCGGCTCATCGCGACGGCGGCGGCGAGCCCCGCTGCGAACGGGATCCAGCTGATGACGACCTGGAAGTCGGACGGAAGCACGTCCGCCTCGATGAAGGTCCGGCGCTCGCCTTCGGCAAGGAGGAGCGCGAGAGGGGCTGCGAGGATCGTGCCGAGGACCGCGATCGCCAGTGCCTCGAGGGCGACGATGCGTCGTACCTGGCGCTGCGTGGCGCCGATGGCTCGGAGCAAGGCGAGCTCGCGGTGGCGCTGTTGGACGGAGAGCGCGAACGCGCTCGAGACGACGAAGACCGCGACGAACGCACCAAGGCCGGCAACGACGACGAGCCCCCAGAGGATCCCCTCGCGGCCGAGCACGCTCTCGACCGACTCCGCCTCGCCGCGCTTCGCGCCTGTGAGCACTCGCAGATCGAGGGGGTCCGCGATCGTGCGGACGCGCTCGGCGAGCGGGCTGACCTCGGCACCGGGTCGGACGACGACCCCGATCAGGTCGACGCTCGTCCCGGTGCCGGAGAGCCGCGCGGCGACGTCGTCTCGAAAGTAGACGGCCGGCGTGAGCGAGGGCGCTCGTCCCGGAGGCGGCGAGGCGATGCCGGCGACGGTGAAGCGCCCGGCGCCGAACGACGTCCGGATTTGGAGGGGGTCGCCAAGCTGCACGGGCCCCCGGGCGGCGAGGCTGGCGCGGAGCACCACGTCTTCTGCAGTCCGGGGCTCGTGGCCCGCTGTGACGACGAGTGGTGTGAGTGCGGCGCTGCCCCAGCCGTGGCCCGTCGGATGCTGCCCTTCGTCGCTCTCCAGGCGGTGGCCCTGGCGGTCCACGACCTCGGCCGCGAAGGTGCGATCCGGGATCGCCTGTTCGACGCCCGGGAGACTGCTCAAGCGGGCTGCGAGGCGACCGTCCACTCGTGTCCTTTCGGGCAGCGCTTCGGCGGTCGGGTCGCCCGGCTGCCCGAACGACTGGCCACGGTGGACGACGATCGCTGCCCCAGCGAGACGTTCGACGGGGATGTCGGCCCGAAGGGTCGACTCGAGGAGGATGCCGGAGGAGACGACGAGCGCGACGGCGACGGTCACGCCGACGAGCGCGCCGAGGATGCCTGCGGTTCGGGCGCCGAGCGTGGCGAGTGCGATGCGGAGCACGTCTCAGCTCTCGAGGTTCGTCATCCGCTCGGCGACGCGCTCGGCCGTGGGGGAGGCCAGCGTGTCGACCACGGCTCCGTCGGCGAGGAACACGACTGCGTCGGCCTGCGAGGCCGCGACGGGATCGTGGGTGACCATGACGACGGTCTGGTCGAGCGCGTCGACGGCCTCGCGCAGGAGGTCCAGGATGTCCCGGCCGGTGCGCGTGTCGAGGGCGCCTGTCGGCTCGTCGGCGAAGATGACGTCGGGGCGCGCGACGAGTGCACGCGCGATCGCGACGCGCTGCTGTTGGCCGCCGGAGAGCTCGCCCGGCTTGTGCCGCACCCGCTCGGTGAGCCCGACACGGCCCACGACCTCGCCGAGCCACCGCTTGTCGAGCTTGCGCCGGCCGAGGCGCAGCGGCAGCGTGATGTTGTCGGCGGCTGAGAGCGACGGGACGAGGTTGAACGACTGGAACACGAACCCGACACGCTCACGCCGCAGCCGGCTCAACGCGTTCTCATTCAGGCCGCCCAGGTCCACGCCGGCCAGATAGACCGACCCCGACGTGGGGCGGTCGAGGCCCGCAGCGCAGTGGAGGAGCGTGCTCTTGCCAGATCCGGACGGCCCCATCACGGCAGTGAAGGAGCCGGCAACGAGGCCGAAGGAGACGCCGCGAAGCGCGACGACTTGACTGGCGCCGCCCCCGTAGAGCTTGGTTACGGATAAGAACCGGACGATCCCGATCGCGTCGGCGGACGCGGCTGGAGTCCCATCCGGCCGTACCTTCTGAATGACCACCGTTTCGATCGGCGACTGCATGTCCATGTCGGTCACCATCGCAGGCGAAGGCTCGGCCCGGAATGGATCCTGCTGGCGTCTGTGAGTGCGTGCAGACGCACCTCGACGGTGCGCCGGGCTACGTCACCTCGCTAGGAGCGGAGGAAGGCGAGCACCGCGAGCACACGGCGATGGCCGTCGGTGCTCTCGGGTAGCCCGAGCTTCCGGAAGATGCTCGTGATGTGCTTCTGCACGGCGCGCTCGGTGACGGTGAGACGGTCGGCGATGCCCTGGTTCGAGAGGCCCTCGGCCATCAGCTCGAGCACCGCGCGCTCGCGCTGGGACAGCCGCGCGACCGGGCTCTCGTCCCGGCGCCGACCGAGCAGCTGCGACACGATCGTCGGATCGATCGCGGAGCCGCCCTCGCCCACACGGCGCACGGCGTCAGCGAACTCCTCGACGTCGCTGACCCGGTCCTTGAGCAGGTAGCCCGTTCCCTCGGCCGACTCCGCCAGCAGCCGCATCGCAAGCGGGAGCTCGACGAACTGCGAGAGGACGAGAACGCCGACCGACGGGTAGTGGGCGCGGATCTCCTCGGCCGCTCGGAAACCCTCGTGTGTGTGGGTGGGCGGCATTCGAATGTCGACGATGGCAACGTCGGGGCTGTAGCTCCTCACCTTGAGGAGCAGATCGTCGACCGACCCGCACTGCCCGACGACCTCCATCCCGGCGTCCTCGAGCAAACGGGCAACGCCTTCTCTGAGGAGCACGCTGTCGTCCGCAAGGACTACACGCACGGCATCTCCGCCCTGACTCGGGTGCCGCCGCCGTTCGGGCTCCAGACGCGCAGGCGGCCCCCGAGCGCCTCCAGCCGGTCGGCGAGGCCACGCAGTCCGGAGCCGCCGCGCGTGTCGGCGCCGCCGACGCCGTCGTCGATCACCTCGACCACCGCCCGCCCGCCGCTCCGGCGAACAGTCACCCTCGTCGTGGTTGCGCCGGCGTACTTCGCGACGTTGGTGATCCCCTCCGCGACGACGTAGTAAGCCGCGACCTCGAACGCCTCGGGCAGACGATGATCGAGCTGGATGTCGAGGTCGATCGGAATCGCCGAGCGAGCGACGAGCGCTTCGAGTGCGACCGTCAGGCCGTGGTCGGTAACGAGAGCCGGGTGAATTCCCCGTGCCAGCTCCCGCAGCTCCCGCAGCGACTCAGTCGCTTCCCGCTTTGCGCGCTCTACGAGCTCCATGGTCGCCGGGTCCCCTCCAACCCGCGTCTCGAGCCGGCCCAACTCGAGCGAGATCGCAACCAGCCGCTGCTGCGCCCCGTCGTGCAGGTTCCGCTCGAGCCGCTGCCGCTCGCCTTGGGCGGCCTCGACGATCCGCGCGCGCGAGCCCCTCAACTCCTCGAGCCGAGCACGAAGCTCGGCCTGGAGTCGGGCATTCTCGAGCGCCATCCCAGCGGCCGCGCTGACGGCATCCAGAAGAGCCGGCTCTTCCTTCAAAGCGGCGTCGTGCAAGAGAACGGCTACGTGCTCGTCGTCGCGGTCGATCACCGTCGTCGCCCGACCGCTGTCTTCGTGCCGCAGCTCCACGTGCCGACCCTCCAGGTCCGCATACGCCTCATATTCCGGAAGCCAGAAAGCGAGGGTGAGCGACGGATCGCGCAACGACCGCGCGAGTGCGTCTCGAAGACCGGCCGGATCCGGAATCGCGCCGAGCTCCACCACCAGCTCTGCGACGGCCGAGCGCGCCATCCGCGCGCGAAAGATGCCGACCAGGAAGACGAGCGGCACGAACGCGAACGCAAGCAGCGAGATGCGACCGAGCAACTGTGCGGGTTCGTCCCTGATCCAGGCGACGACCAGCCAGAGACCATAGACGCACAATGCGGCGTTGCCGACCACGACCGGAATCAGACGCCGGCGAAGTGGGGCTCCCGCCTCAAGCCACCGCCGGACGACCATCGTCATGAGGCCGGCGATGGCCGCCAGGAGGATCGCCCGTTGCGCGGTGTCGATCGAGTCCGCAACCCTGGTGTTCGGCCAGACGAGAAACGCGTTCCACGTCGCCTCCTCGAGGAAGAGCAGCCAGAGCACGTTCAGCGGAAGGAGCACGGCGAAGAAGACGGCTAGAAGGGCGCCGTCGATCCGCGAGCCCAAGCGTCCCGAAGGAAAGGTCACGAGGAGCAAGACGACGAGGACCGTCCAGAAGTCCCGGAGCGCGACTCCAGTCGTGAAGAGGATCTCCCCCTCCGCCTGCGCCCACAGCGCAGCGGCAAACCAGAAGAACCCGGTCACGACCATGACCGGCCCCACTCGGTTCTCGGGTCGGCGCGCCCATCCCACCAGCCCGCTTGCGATGAACGACCAGCCGGCGAGCAGATAGAGGGCGTCATCCACGCCGAGGCCGGCTCCCGAAAGACTCGGCCAAACGGCACCGATCCCCGCGGCGAGACCCAGGGGCCAGAGGGCCACCCTGAACCAGCGCGCGGCCCGAACGGCCAAGATGCCTCTATGCCCGCCTATGGGCGTGGCGCCATCGGTTTCGAGCGGCGCCAGTTCCCCGCTTGACACGCTGCTCGCTCCCTTCTGATCCGTGAGGTCGTCGGAGACAACCCTTCAGGCGCGAGCTGGGTTCGCCTCACGGACGCGGATGAAAGGAAACCTCCGCCACAAGATACTGCGCCCGCGTGCCGAGTCCAAGCGCGATCGCGATCAGGGAGCTCGTCCACCCCCTCGTCCGCACCCAGGATGCGGTCGCCGGTGATTTCAAGCTGAGGCGGCACGGCCACGAGCAGCGGTCGCGATCCTCGCCGTGTTCTCGATCTTCGTCCCGCTCATGACACGGGGGCATCAAGCCGAACCAGCGCTCTGCGGGGCGCGGCCTTCGGCGACTACCGGCTCGACGAGCTCCGACCCGGCGAGATCGCGGCCTGGCGGATGACGATTCCGCCCGGGTACCGGTTCGAGGCGACCCAGGCGCTCCGGCAGGTCCTCGCGCGGGCGGTCGTCTGGGAATGCTCGACGTCAACCCGGCCAAGCTCGGGGTTGAGAACCCGCAGCGGCGGCGCACCGAGAAGCGGCCGTTCGAGTCGTGGGACGAGATCGAGGCGGTTGCCGGGCGGCTGGGGCCGCGCCTGGGTCCGATGGTCATCTTCGCCGCCGCCACGGGAATGAGGCCGGGCGAATGGGTCGCCCTCGAGCACCGCGACGTCGACCGCCACGAGCGCGTCGCGTACGTCCGCCGCTCGTTCAGTAAGGGCAGGCTCAAGTGCACGAAAACGGAGTCGAGCGTCCGCGCGGTTCCCTCCAGCGGCGCGCTTCTCTTCCCCGCCCCGAAGGGCGGCTACCTCGACCTGCACAACTTCCGCAACCTGGCGATCGGCGTCCTCGCGCTCTCGCTCTTGACCGACGTCCTCGCCGTCGTCTGCTGGCCCGGCGAGTGCGCGCTGCTCTCGCGGCTCGACCGCGGCGGCTAGTGAGCGATTCCGAGCTCATGGCGAGCGACGCGCGCGTGGGGACGGTCGGGCTGCTCCAGATCGGCCGCTCACGCTCGGCCGCGACCGCGGCCCGCCTACGGCTCGTGGTGAACGGCCGGGCGCTCGCGACCGCGACCGACCCGCGCCCGCTCGGCCCCGTGGCGGGCGTGGGTGTCATCGCGGCCTCCATCGGCGGCCGGACGGTCGCCGGCTTCGACGACATCGAGGTGCGCTCGGTGGACTAGCCCGGTGGTGCCGCGGGGGACTAGCCGACGGCCTGGCGCTTGTTCAGCGCGCCCTGGACCTGGGCGACGTACTCGGCGAGCTCCGTCTCCTTCTGCGCCAGGCGGCGTTCGAGGTCGGAGAGGTCGGTCTGCCACCGCTCGAGCTTGTCCTCCCGAAGGTCCTGATCCGCCTGGGCGCGGGCGTCGCGCTCGTCCACGGCGGACTCGCGCTCGTCGAGCTCCCGGATCCTGTCGTGCAGGCTCTCCTCGAGCTCGGCGGTGCGCTTCTCGCGCTTCGCGAGCCGGGCCTTCTCCGTCTCGGCGAGCTGCTCGGCGTTCTGGAAGGTCGCCTCGCGCTCGGCGAGCTCGCGCTCGCGGGCGTGGAGCCGCTGCTCGAGCTCCTCGAGGTCGCCGGACTTCAGGGCGGCGGTCTCGATGCGGGCGAGCGCCGCCTCGCGGCGGTGGAGCTCGGCCTCGTGGACGGCCAGCTGCGTCTCGCGGGCCTCGAGCTCGGTGAGCCGGGTCATGGCCTCGTCGGCGGCGCGGCTGCGCTCCGAGAGCTCGGCCTCGAGCCGGGCCGCGTCGGCGTGTAGCGCCTCCTCGCGCCCGGCAAGGTCTTCGCGCTTCGCGTCGAGCTCGGCCTGGAGGCGCTCGGCGTCGGCGCGGAGGGTCGCCTCGCGGTCCTCGAGCTGCTGTGCACGCGCCGCGGCCTCGGCCTCGATCGCCTGCTCGCGCTCGCCGATCGCCTGCTCGCGGGAGGCGAGGATCTTCTCCCGCGCCTGGATTTCCTTCTGGACGTCGCCGGACTTCTGCTTGCGCTCGGCGTCGAGCTCGCGCTTGCGCTTGGCCACCTCCGCCTCGTGGGCGACGAGGCCGGCCTCGCGCTCGTTCAGGGCGGTCTCGCGGCGTGCGACGTCGGCCGTCGCGGCCTCGGCGGCCGCCTCGCGGGCGGCCATGGCCTTCTCGGCCGTCTCGAGCGCCTGCTCGCGCTTGCGCAGCTCGGCCTGGAGCTCGTTCAGCTCCGCCTCGCCCGCCTGCGCGGTCTCGCGGTCGCGCTCGCGGCTCTCGAGCTCGGCCAGCGTGGCCTCGCGCTCCCGCTCGCGGGTCTCGAGCTCGGCCAGCGCCGCCTCGCGGTCGCGCTCGCGGGCCTCGAGCTCCGCAATCCTCTCCTCGAGCGCGCGCTCCCGGGCGCCGCTCTCGTCGCCCGCGTCGGCGAGCTGCGCCTGGGCCTTCGCGAGCGCGGCCTGCGTGCGCTCGAGCTCCGCGCGGTCCGCCTCGAGGCGGTCGCGCAGGTCGGCCAGGCCGGCCTCGCGTCCGTCCAGGTCGGCGGCGCGTGCGGCGAGCTGCTCGTCGAGCTCGAGGCCGCGCTCGGAGGCGACGATGCCCTCGCTCAGCGCCGCGCGGAGGCTTTCCTCACGCGCAAGGGAGGCGGCCAGCTCCTCGCGGACGGCCTCGATGTCGGTGGTCGCGCTGCCGTTCTGCTCGGTCGCGATCTCGGCGGCCGCCTGGGCCTCGTCGGCGCCGGATTCGGCCTGCGCCTCCAGCAACGCGGCACGGCGACGCTCGAGCTGTGCGCGGAGCCCGGTCCCGAAGCCCTTCTCGGTGTCGTTAGCGGCGTGTTTCTCTTTGGCCATGCGGCAGGCGGGTCACCGATGGCATCGGCGCGTTCGGGGGGGTGCCGCATCCCCCTTCCGGTTGTCCCCTCGTCAGGCCCCGGCGCCTGCGTGTGCGGCCCGCCAGGCCTCGAGCGCCTGCCAGGAGGCGAGGGTGTCGCCGGAGACCTGCGCGCCGATCGCGCCCGGCTCCGTGGCCCAGTGGAGCTCGGCCACCTTGCCCTCGCTCGGGAGGGGCTCGGCGCCCTCGCGCAGGCCGGCGTGGTAGACGACGAGCGCCGAGCCGGAGGCGTCGTTGACGCAGACCGCGACCGGGCGGAAGCCGGGCAGGTCGTCGGCCCCGAGCCCGATCTCCTCCGCCGCGTCGGCGAGCACCGCGGCGCGCGGCTCCTCGCCCGGCATGACGCCTCCGGAGGCCGACGCCGTCCAGAGGAGCGGATCGCGCCCGATCGAGGGGCCGCGGAGCTGGAAGAGGACGGCGCCTTCCGGCCGCTCGACGAAGAGCTGCACGCCGAGCGTGAACCCGAGCCGGTACCCGAGCGAAGGCTCCTGGAAGACGACCATGGCCTCCGCGTAGCGGCCGGCTCGGCGAAGGATCACGCCCTCGGGCGTCACGCCGTGGCAGAACGCGATCGGGCCGTCGAAGCGGCCGTGCGTCCGCGCGAGCGTGTCCCGTGCGTCGCCGACCGCGCGCTGGAGCGCCCCGCTCAGCGTGAGCGCGAAGGGGTACGGCCGGAAGCGGGGCTCCTCGGCGAGCAGGACGACGGCGCGCATGTCCGGATTGTGGCCGATGCCCGTGTCAGCGTGGGCCACGTCCGGTGCCAGGCACGGGACGAGCCGGACATGCCGTGGCCGCTCCGGTCAGGGGCGGATCGTGTGGAGCTCGACGCGCGGGCTCTCCTGCAGGAGCGCGGTCGCGACGTTCCAGCGCTCGCGCGCGGCTGCGAGGAACGCCGCCGCGGGCGGCCGCCCCGGCTCGGCCAGGAGGACCTCTCCCGCGCCGGTCGGTCGGACGAGACGGGGAAGGAGGTCGAGGAGCGGCTCCGCGTGGCGCCGCTCGTAGAGGACGTCTGCGGCGAGGACGAGATCCCAGGGAGCGCGCTCGACGAGCCGGCCGGGCTCCGTCCACGAAGCCTCCGTCACGTCGAGTGAGATCCGGTTCCGCTCCGCGTTCGCGTGCAGGAGCGCGACCGCGTCCGGCGCCCAGTCGGTCGCGAGCACCCGCGCTCCCGCGAGCGCCGCCGCGAGGCTCGGCAGGCCGAGCCCGCAGCCGAGCTCGAGCACCCGCGCGCCGCCGAGCGGGCGGCCGGCGACCTCTCGCGCCAGGACGACGCCGCTCGGCCAGAGCTCGGCCCAGTAGGGGAGGAACTCCTCCCGCTCGAACGCCTCCTCGGAGAGCAACGCCTCCGCGTCCGGCGGCCGGAGCAGCGAGACGTCACGGCCCCCGAGGCGCACGGTCGTCTCGACGAGCTCCGGCGCCGTCCCGGCCACGTGCGCAGCGTAGCCCCCGAAACGCCCCGCGAAGCACGGGCGGGGCCGCTACCATGCGCCCCGATGCGCAATGGAACGGCGGGGGTTCGCCCTGGTGGGGCTCCCTGCGGGCATACCGTTCAGATCTACGGCGACGAGGACGAACTCGCGGGCCGGGCTGCGGCGTACCTCGCCGCGGGCTTCGAGCAGGGCGATCAGGCCGTCGCCGTCGTCACCGAGGCCCACCGGCGCGCGATCGCGTCGGCGCTCGAGCGCCTCGGCTGGGACGCGCGCGCGCTCGAGGACGAGGGGCTGTTGACGACGGCCGATGCGGAGGGGACGCTCGCAAGCTTCCTCGAGGACTCAGGCCCGTCGGCGGCGCGGTTCCACACGGTGATCGGCGGTCTGCTTCGTGCGGCCGAGCGCGCCCGTCCGGGCAGGCAGGTCAGGGTCGTCGGCGAGATGGTCGACCTGCTCGCGCGACGCGGCCGTCATGCGACTGCGCTCGCGGTCGAAGAGCTATGGGACGGCCTGGTGCGTCGGCGCGGCCTTTCTCTTCTCTGCGCGTATCGGCTCGACGTCTTCGACGCGGACACGCAACGCCGCGTTCTTCCGGGGGTGTGCCGCGCGCACGACGGCGTCGAGCCCGCGGGTGACCCGGCCCGGCTCGAGCACGCCGTGGGACGGGCGCTCGACGAGGCGCTGGGCCGGGAAGACGCCGCGCGCGTCCGCCGCCTCGCCACCGACGCCCGGCGAGACGCGCACATCCCGGCAGCCCAGCTCGCGCTCATGTGGGTCAGCGCCCGGATGCCGGCCGCCGCCGAGCGCATCCTCGCCGCGGCGCGCGCGACGTACGAGTCGCCTGCGTTCGCCCGGCGCTGAACGGGCGCGCACTGCGGGTTAGGGTCCGCGCATGATCGAGACGGACGTCGTCGTCGTCGGCGCCGGCATCGCGGGGCTCGGCGCTGCGGCCGCGCTTGCGAACGAAGGGCGCGACGTCGTCGTGCTCGAGGCGCGCGACCGCGTCGGTGGGCGGACGGAGAACGTCGAGATCGGCGGGCAGCCGAACGAGATCGGCGGCCAGTGGGTCGCGCCGTACCAGTCCGAGCTCAAGGGGCTGCTCGGGGAGCTCGGGATCGAGCTCTTCCCCAGCCACCGGACCGGGAAGCACGTCTACGTCGGGCCCGACCGGGCGGTGACGCGCTACGAGGGCCACGACGCGCCCCTCTCCGACGCGGCCGGCCGCTCGTACGCCGCCGCCGCGGCGAAGCTCGACGAGCTCGCCGCCCAGCTCGACCCCGAGGCGCCCTGGGAGCACCCCGACGCACTCGAGCTCGACTCGCTCACGTACGAGGAGTGGCTGCGCCGCGAGGTCGAGGACGAGGCGGCGCGCGACCTGCTCCGCTCCTTCCTCGCGGGCGGGTTCATGACGAAGCCGGCCCAGTCGTTCTCGCTCCTCGCGGGCCTCTGGGTGATCGCGGGCGCGGGGAGCGTGGACAACCTCTTCGAGCCGGATCTCTGCCTCGCGTACCGGGTCGTCGGCGGGTCGCAGCTGATTGCGCTGCGGCTGGCGGAGGGGCTCGGCGACCGGGTGCGGCTCGGCTCGCCGGTGCGGGATCTCCGCTGGTCGGACGGCAGCGTGACGGTCGCCGCGGGCGACACGGAGCTCGAGGCGCGTGCCGCGGTCCTCGCGGTCCCGCCGAACCTCGTTGGCGGGATCCGCTTCGACCCGCCGCTCCCGCCCTGGCGCTACCGGCTCGAGCAGCACCTCTCGCAGGGCGCGGTGATCAAGGCGCTCGCCGTGTACGAGACCCCGTTCTGGCGGGACGAGGGCCTCTCCGGCGAGGGCTTCGCGCCGTACGAGCTCGTCCGCGAGGTCTACGACAACACGCCGCCGTCCGGCGCGCCCGGCGTCCTCTGCACGTTTCTCGCCGGGGAGAGCGCCGAGCACGCGGGGCGGCTCGCCGAGGCCGAGCGGCGCGAGCTCGTGACCGAGGGCTACGCGACGTTCTTCGGTGGCCCGGCGCGCGAGACCGTCGCCTACGTCGAGCGCGACTGGTCGGCCGAGGAGTGGACGCGCGGCGCGTACTGCGCAACCTTCGACGTCGGCGGCCTCTCGCGCTTCGGCCCCGATCTCCGCCGCCCGGTCGGCTCCATCCACTGGGCGTGCACGGACATCTCCGGCTTCGGGAACATGCACATGGAGGGCGCGCTCCGCTCGGGCCGCGCGGCCGCGCGCGAGGTGCTCGCGGAGCTTCCCTAGGCGTCCGTCAGGGCGTCGAAGACGAGCCGCTGGAAGTGCTGGATGAGCGTCTCGCTCTGCGGGAGCAGCCGGCCCTGGGGCACCATCCCGGACTCGAGGCCGCGCTGTACCGACTCGACAAGCGACATGTCCTCGTTCCCCACCTGGGTCGAGAACGCGACGAGCTCCTCGATCTCCTTCTCCGACACCTCCTCGCCGAAGAAGTAGTCCGAGAACCCCAGCGTGAGCGTCGGCGAGACGGCGCGCCACGTGTCGAAGGAGATGTTCGCCGGGCCCGGCTCGATGTTCATCGTGAGGCTCGGCCAGACGAAGTGGTACTGCGCCTGCCGCACCGGGCCCTTCGGCTGGTACGGGGCGTTGCCGTTCCCCGCGAGCGCCGACTCGCGCACGGGCCCGAACTGGCTCGACACGCGGCCTTCCGCCTGCAGCAGGTACGAGTCGGGGTCGACGTCGATCACCTTGCTGAACCCCGGGTGCGCGGTCGGGCAGTGGTAGCACTCGAGGTAGTTCTCGATCGTCACCTTCCAGTTCGCGTGGATCTCCCACTCGACGCGCTCGCGGCGGCGGACGGCGCCGAGGTCGAGGCCCGACTCGGCGATCGTGTCGAGGAGCCCGCCGACCGTCTCCCCGAGCGGCGGGGCGTCGAGATCCGGGTTCACGAGCACGAGCGGGCCGAACGTGCCCACCTGCACGGGGAGGAGCGCGAGGTCGCTCGAGTCGAAGCCGGGCTCCCGGTCGCAGCGCGGCGCATTCCGGAGCGAGCCGTCGAGCCCGTACGTCCAGGCGTGGTACGGGCACTGGAGCGTCGAACGGCGGCCGGTTCCCTGCGCCACGAGGTGCCCGCGGTGGCGGCAGACGTTCACGAAGGCCCGAAGCGCGCCCTCCTCGTCGCGGACGACCACGACCGGAATGTGGCCCGCCGTCGCGGCGAGGAACGAGCCGGGCTCGGTCACGTCCTCGAGCAGCCCCGCGTACTGCCACGTGCGCGCGAAGATCTTCTCCTCCTCGAGCCTGAGGATCTCGGGGTCCGAGTACCAGCTCGCCGGGAGCGTCGCGCCCGCCGCGAGCGACTCGTCCAGGCGGCCGGCGTCGACGATCGCGGTCACGAGCCCCATCCCACGTAGGGCTCGACGCCGCGCTTGAGCAGGCCGCCGGCGATGATCACGCGCTGGATCTCGCTCGTCCCCTCCCAGATCCGGTCGACGCGCAGCTCGCGGAAGTGGCGCTCGGCCGGGTGCTCGGTCATGTAGCCGCGCCCGCCGAAGATCTGCACCGCGCGGTCTGCGACACGTCCTGCCATCTCCGAAGCGTAGAGCTTCGCCATCGCCACCTTCCCGTGGACGATCTTGTCGTCGGGTTCCGTGTCGAACGCGTGCGCGGCGTGGTAGGTCAGCAGACGCGCCGCAGCGAGCTCGGTCAGCGAGTCGGCGAGCGGAAACTGGACGCCCTGGAACTGCGCGATCGGCTGCCCGAACGCCTCGCGCTCGAGCGCCCACGCGCGGGAGAGGGCGAGCAGCCGGTCGGCCGCGCCGCAGCAGCGCGCGGCGATCATCAGCCGCTCGACCGTGAACCAGCGCTTCGCCCCCTCGTTCCCGCCGCTCGGGACGCGGTTCGCCTCCGGCACGCGGCAGTCCGTGAGGCGGAGCTCGAGGTGCTGGTCGATGTACGGGTCGTGCATGAAGCGCGGCGTGCGGACGATCTCGAGCCCGGGCGCGCCCTTCTCGACGAAGAAGAGCGCCTGCTCGCCCTCAGCGACCGCAAGGACGATGAAGAACGTCGCGTGCTGGCCTCCGGTCACGTACCACTTCTCGCCGTTCAGGATCCACTCGTCGCCGTCGCGCACGGCGCTCGCGGCGAGCGCGGCGACGTCCGATCCGGCCGCGTCGGGCTCGGTGATCGCCCACGCCTCGTACGTCTCGTGACGCAGGAGCGGCCCGATGAAGCGCTCGAGCTGCTCGGGGCTCGCGATCTCGAGGATCTCCCGCGGGCCGCGCTCGGCGACGATGAACCCGAGCCCGTTCGTGGCGCGGCCGGCCTCCTCCTCGATCGCCACCTGCGCGAGCATCGGCAGGTCGGCGCCGCCGTGCTCGGCCGGCAGGTTGTAGTTGGAGAAGCCTTGCGCCCGCGCCTGCTCGCGCAGCGCCTCGATCTCGTCCTCGTCCACGGAGCCGCGCTCGGCGATCTGCGCCTCGGCCGGGTAGAGCTCCTCCTCGACGAAGCGGCGGGCGCGCGCCTTCAGCTCGCGGATCTCGGGGGGCAGGTCCGGGACGACCATCGAGCGATCCTAAGCCGTCCGCTCGAAGGCGGCACGCTCTTCGTCGGTGAGCGGGCGCGAGCGGCCGGTCTCGGGGTCGCGGGCGACGATCACGGCCTCGGCCTCGGCCGAGAGGTCGCCGTCGCGCGTGACGAGCTCCTCGCGCGTCCGCACGCTCGAGGTACCGAGCCCCGCAAGCGTGCACCGTGCGAGCACGACGTCGTCGGACTGGGTCAGCTCCCGCCGGTAGTCGATCGCCACGCGCGCGAGGACGAAGCCCCAGCTCTTCTCCCGCCCGACGGCCAGCTCCACCCACTCGTCGCGCGCCTCTTCCAGGTACGTGAGGTAGACCGCGTTGTTGACGTGGCCGAAGTTGTCGATGTCACGCCAGCGGATCTCGATGGGCTTCTCGTGCGGGATGATGCGCCGATCATGGCGGACGCGGGCGGAGCGGGCGAGCTGCGCGGCGGGATCGGCCCGCTCCTCTTCCCGCGCTCGGTCGCGATCGCCGGCGCGTCGCCGCGGCTGCCGGAGCCGATCGAGAGCGTCCTGCGCGGCGGCGGCCCGGCCTGGGGCGTGAATCCGCGGCGAGCCGAGGTCGAGGGGCTCGAATGCGTGCCGTCGTTCGCCGACCTCCAGGAGGCGCCCGAGCTCGCGCTGCTCCTCGTGGGGCACGCGGCGGTGGAGGAGGCGTTCGACGCGGCCGCCGCGCTCGGTGTGCGCTCGTTCGTCCTCCCCGGGCTCGGGAACGAGGCCGGTCGGGACGGCCCGCCGGTGATCGCGCGCCTCGCCGCGCGCGCGGCCGAGCTCGACGCGGCCGTCGTCGGGCCGAACTGCATGGGCGTCGCCGTCCCCGACGGGCCCTCGCCCTGGCTCGGCGCCGTGCCGGACACGTTCCTCCGCGGTCGTGTCGCGGTCGTCGCGCAGTCGGGCTCGGTCGGCGAGGCGTTCCTCGCGCTGCGCCGCCGCGTCGGGTTCCGCTGCGTCGTGTCCTCCGGGGGCGAGCTCTCACGCGACGCCGCCGACTTCCTCGCGTTCTTCGCCGATGACGAGGAGACCGGCGCGATCGGGCTCTTCCTCGAGACCGTGCGCCGGCCCAGCGCGTTCGTCGCCGCCCTCGCGCGCTGTGCGGAGGCGGGGAAGCCCGTCGTCTGCCTGAAGGTGGGCCGCTCCGAGGCGGGGGCCCGCACGGCGCTTGCGCATACCGGGGCGCTCGTCGGCTCGGCCGACGCGTTTTCCGCCGTACTGCGCGCGTACGGCGTGGTGGAGGTGGGCGACTTCCCGGAGCTCGTGGAGACCCTCGAGGCGTTCGGCCGCCGCCGGGCGCGCCCGCGCGGGGCGCGCGTCGGGGCCGTCTCGGAGTCGGGCGGCGAGGGCGCGCTCCTCGCCGACCACGCCGAGGCGGCCGGGCTGCCGTTCGCGCCGCTCCCGGCCGAGCTCGCGCGGGCGGTGCAGGCCGAGTTCCCCAACTTCGTCTCGCCGGGGAACCCGCTCGACGCGTGGGCGGTGGACGAGCCCGAGCGCGTCTACCCACGCTCGCTCGAGCTGATGGCGCGCTCGGGCGCGTTCGACGTGCTCGTCGCGCTCGTGGACGTCTCTCGCTACCGCGACGAGACCGGCCAGGACTGGGGCGATCCGGCGCTCGCCGCGCTCGCGGACGCGGTCGAGGGGACGGACGTCTTCCCGGCCGTCGTCACCGTCCACACGGTCGACCCGCCCGACCACGTGCTCGGGCTCGTACACGAGCGAGACGTGGCGCTGCTGCGCGGGCCCGGCGTCGCCGTCCGCGCGCTCGCGGCGCTCGTCCGCTGGCGGCCCCGCCGTCCGCCGGCGCTCGACGGGAGCGGCCCGGTCGACCTCGCCGATCTCCTCGACGAGGCAGGACCGCTGCCCGAGCTCGAGTCGACCGAGGTCGTCGCGCGCTACGGCGTGCCTGTCGTGGAGGCACTCCGGGCGACCTCGCCGGACGGGGCCGCCGCCGCGGCCGAGCGCCTCGGCCCGCCGGTCGTCGTCAAGGTGGACGGCGTCGCGCACAAGGCCGCGGTCGGCGGGGTGTTCCTGAACGTCGGCACGCCCGAGGATGCCGCCGCGGCGGCGAAGCGGCTCGGCGGGCGTGTGCTCGTCGCGCGCCAGGTCGAGGCCGGCCCGGAGGCGTTCGTGGGCCTGACACGCGACCCTGACTACGGACCGATCCTCGCCGTCGGCCCGGGCGGCTCGTCGGTCGAGCGGCTCGGCGCCGGCGCGACCGCGCTCGCGCCGGTCGACCTCGAGACGGCTCGGGAGCTCGTTGCGGAGTCCGGCGTGGCGGACGTCGAGGACGCCGTCGCGCACGCGCTCGTGGCGCTCGGCCGCCTGGCCCACGAGCACCCGGAGATCGCCGAGGCGGACGTCAACCCGCTCGTCCTCTCGCCGCACGGCGCGATCGCCGTCGACGCACTGGTCGTCCACGGGTGACGCACCTCGTTTGTCTCTCCGCCGCCCGGTGCGTCATGATGACTCGGACGAGGGCGACGGAGGGAGAGGATCGAGCATGAGCACTCGGCATCCCCGGCAGCCGGCGGGCTACGACCGCCGGCAGTTCCTGCAGCGGTCGGCCGGAGGCGCGCTCGCGCTCTCGGCGTTCGCACCGCTCCTCGCGGCCTGCGGCGGCGAGAACGGCAACGGGAACGGCGGCGGCAACGGGAACGGCGGCAACGGCGGCAACGGCGGCGGAGAGCCCCAGCTCCAGCTCGCGCGCCCGGACAACCCGGTCGAGTGGCCGCTCCTCGACGACAACCCGCCGATCGAGTCCGGCCTCGAGCCGGAGAGCGGCACCCTGCGGATCTACAACTGGAACGACTACCTCTGGCCGCGCATGCTGCGCCGCTTCGAGAAGGAGTACGGCGTGACGGTCGAGCTGACGACGTTCTCGACCGCCGACGAGGCGACCGCGAAGCTCACGTCGGGCGCGGTCGACTTCGACGTCTACTTCCCGACCCCCGACCGGCTCGGCCGGCTCGTCCTGGGGCAGATCCTCCAGCCGCTCAACCTCGACTACATCCCGAACCTCCAGAACGCCTGGCCGTCGCTGCAGGACCCGTTCTACGACCAGGGCTCGCGCTACACGGTCCCGTACACGATCTACACGACGGGGATCGGCTACCGGGCGGACGAGATCGCCGAGCCGCCGGAGGCGTACGGGAACCCGTACGACGTCTACTTCGACGAGCGGAACGCGGGGAAGATGTACCTTCTCGACGACTCGCGCGAGGCGATCGCGCACATGCTCCTCCGCGCCGGCGTCACCGACGTGAATACGGAGGACCCGGCGGCGATCGAGGCGGCCAAGCAGGAGCTGATCAAGCTCATCGACCTCGTGAACGTCAAGCTCTCGACGAACGACTACACCTACATCCCCGAGGGCCGCGCGACCATCCACCAGGCGTGGTCGGGCAGCCTCATCTCCGCGCCCTACTACCTTCCGCAGGGAACCGGGCCCGAGGTGCTCGGCTACTGGTTCCCCCAGGACGGCCGCGGCGTGATCGGCAACGACTCGATGGCGATTCCGAAGTCGGCGCAGAACCCGGTGCTCGCGCACCACTTCCTGAACTTCCTGCTCGACGAGCAGAACGGCTACGACAACTTCGTGAACTACGTCGGGTACCAGCCGCCGTTCACGTCGATCGACCCCGACCGGCTCGTCTCCGACGAGGTCGTCCCGCCCAACCTCGAGTCGGTCGTCGTGCGCGAGAGCGACTTCGACGTCGCCGGGTTCCTGCTCGAGCTCTCGCCCGAGGGCGCGAACACCTGGCAGAACGCCTGGGCCGAGTTCAAGGCAGGTGTCTGAGCCGGGTCGACGGGGCCGCCGGCGGCGCGGCGCGCTCCTCTGGCCGGGCCTTGCGCTGCCGGGGATCGTCTGGCTCTGCCTCTTCTTCCTCGTCCCGTTCTACGTCGTCCTCGGCGTCGCGTTCGGGACTGTCGATCCACTCTTCCTGACCCCGCAGCCGGAGTGGAACCCGCTCCGCTGGGACCCGCAGGCGTTCGAGTTCGTCTGGGCGGGGCTCCAGTCGGGTGGTGGGTTCCGGACGGTCTTCCTGCGCACGCTCGCCTACGTCGTGATCGCCGTCGCGCTGTCGCTCCTGATCGCGTACCCGGTCGCGTACTACGTCGCCCGCTTCGGCGGGCGCTTCAGGGGCCTCCTGCTTGCGGGCCTCGTCGCCCCCTTCCTCATCTCGTACCTCATGCGGATGCTCGCCTGGATCAACCTCCTGCAGGACGACGGCTGGGTGAACGCGGTGCTCGTCTGGGCGCACGTGCTCGACGCGCCTCGGACCTGGCTGGACGGGCGGGCGTCGAGCGTGATCCTCGGGCTCGTCTACGGCTACGTGCCCTTCATGATCCTGCCGCTCTACGCCTTCCTCGACCGGGTCGACCGGAGCCTGCTCGAGGCGGCGCGTGACCTGGGCGCGTCGCGGTTCCACGCGTTTCGGCTGGTCACGTGGCCGCTCTCGAAGCCGGCCGTGCTCGCGGGCTGCGTGATCATCGCGCTGCCGATGTTCGGCGACTACTACACGCCCGACCTCCTCTCGGGCTCGCCGAACACCTCGCTCCTCGGGAACCAGATCGACCTCTACATCCGCGGAGGCCAGCAGGTGCCGGTCGGCGCGGCGCTCGTCGTCTGTCTCATGCTGTTGCTCGCGGTCTTCATGGCGTACTACCTGTACGCGACCTCGCGCGCGGAGCGGAGGCTCGGGCGATGAGGCGGTGGTTCCGGAACGCGTGGGGGAAGCCGCGGTTTCTCATCCTCTTCACCCTCGCGTACTTCGCGTGGTCGATCGTGCCGATCCTCGTCGCGGTGCGCTTCTCGTTCAACGAGGGCCGCTCGCGCTCGACGGCGCAGGGCTGGTCGACGCGCTGGTACTGGGACGACCCGGACCTGTCCGTTCGGAACGACCCCGACCTGATCGGGGCGCTCGTGCAGAGCCTCACGCTGGCGGCGATCGCGGTCGCGGTGACGGTGCCGCTCGGCGTCGCGCTCGCGGTCGGCCTGACGCGCTGGCGCGGGCGGCTCGCGACCGCCTCGCGCTTCGGCTCGATGGTGCCGCTCGTGACGCCGGAGATCGTCATGGGCGTCGCGCTCCTCCTCGTCTTCGTCCACGTGTTCGAGTTCATCCCGCTCGGGACGGAGGCGCAGGCGATCGGGCACGTGACCTTCTCGATCGCCTTCGTGCTGATCATCGTGCGCGGGCGCCTGCTCTCGATCGGGCCCGAGTACGAGGAGGCGGCGCGGGACCTCGGCGCGTCGCCGCTCCAGTCGTTGCGGCTCGCGCTCTTCCCCATGCTCGTTCCCGCGGTCGTGGCGAGCGCGATCATCGTCTTCGCCATCTCGATGGACGACTTCGTCGTGAGCAACTACCTGTCGGCGGGCGCCGCGACGGACACGGTGCCCGTGAAGATCTACTCGCAGGGCCGCACCGCGCCGACGCCGGCGCTGAACGCGCTCGCGTCGCTCACGCTCGGCGTGACGGTCGTCATCGCGCTCGTGCTGTTCGTCGTGTGGCGGTTGGTGCGGCGTCGCCGCGGCGTCGAGGAGCCCACGGCGGAGGCGTTCGCGGCCTAGCCTGGGACATGGCGGGTGTCCTGAACCAGAAGGCTGCGCAAAGGCTCGCCGAAGAGCTCGGCTGGCGTCGCGAGACCGGCGGCAAGCACGGCGTGAAGATGGTCAAGCGCGGGTTTCGTCCTGTGACCCTGCCCCACCACGGCGGGAAGGACTACGGCAAGGGTTTGTCGGCTGCGATTCGAAAGCAATTGACGAATCCAACGAAGCCGGCCTCGTGACCGGACCCACTCGACCCTGAACTACACTGAGTCGACATGGAATTCCACGCGATCGTGCATCAGGAGGAAGGCTCGTACTGGGCCCAGGTCAAGGAGCTTCCTGGCTGCTTTGCATCCGGGAAGGACCTCAACGAGCTGCAGGAAGCCCTGATCGAGGCGATCGAGATGTGCCTCACGCCTGCGGATCGCGAGCGCATGTCTGGCGACGACGACGCGCAGATGCGTGTCGGGGCGATCACGGTCGCGACCGGGCCGCTCGTTCCAGCCTAGGCCCGCAGCACGCGCAGCGCCTCGGGCGCAAGACACGCCGTCACTGCGTCGCCGACCTCGTGCCGCTCGACGTCGCCGGCGTTCGCGACCAGGGCCTGAACGACGTCGCCGGTCGCCAGGCGGACAAAGACCTGCGTGGTCGAGCCGAGGTAGACGAAGCGCTCGATCGTCGCGGGGACGCGGTTCTCGCCGGTCGTGCCGGCGGGCTCGACGCGGATCCGCTCGGGGCGGATGGTCAGGCGCAGCTCCGCCGCCTTCGGCGCATCGCCCGAGACGGCGAGGCGGACGTCTGCGAGACGGACCGTTCCGACCGTGTCGGCCCGCGCCGTCATGAGGTTCGACGTGCCGAGGAACTCCGCGACGAAGGTCGTCTGCGGCTCCTCGTAGACCTCGCGCGGCGTCCCGGCCTGCTCGACGATCCCGTCGCGCATGACGGCCAGCGAGTCGCTCATCGTGAGCGCCTCCTCCTGGTCGTGCGTCACGTAGAGGAACGTGATCCCGACCCGCTCCTGGAGCGCCTTCAGCTCGACCTGGAGCGCCCGGCGGAGCTTCGCGTCCAAAGCGCCGAGCGGCTCGTCCAGCAGGAGCACGGCCGGCTCGAGCACGAGCGCCCGCGCGAGCGCGACCCGCTGCTGCTGGCCGCCGGAGAGCTCGTGCGGCCGCCGGCGGCCGAGCGCCTCCATCTGCACGAGCGCGAGCGCGTCCGCGACCCGCCTCTCCTTCTCCGCCTTCGCCGCCCGCTGGAAGCGCAGCCCGAAGCCGACGTTCTCCCGCACGTCCAGGTGCGGGAAGAGCGCATAGCTCTGGAAGACGGTGTTCACCGGCCGCCTGTGCGCGGGCGTCTGCGTCACGTCCCCGCCGCCGATCAGCACGCGCCCGGCGGTCGGCTCCTCGAAGCCGGCGATCATCCTGAGCGTCGTCGTCTTGCCGCAGCCCGACGGCCCGAGGAGCGAGTAGAAGCGGCCCGCCGGGATGTCCAGGGAGAGCTCGCGCACGGCCTCGACGTCGCCGTAGCGCTTGCTCAGCCCGTCGAGCGTGACCGCGCCCGCGTTAGTCTCGTCGGCCATGTCGCGCGATCCTAGTCCGCAGACGGCCCGCGATCCCAGGCATGACGTCCTCTTCGAGCCGCTCCGGATCGGACCGAAGACGCTCAGGAACCGCTTCTACGGTGTCCCGCACTGCTCCGGCTACGGGACGGAGAAGCCCGGCTCGCAGGCCCGCTTCCGAGCCGTCAAGGCCGAGGGCGGCTGGGCGGCGGTCTGCACGGAGTACGCGCCCGTCTCGTACGACTCGGACGAGTCGCCGTACATCTCCTCGCGGATCTGGGACGACGAGGACATGCGGAACCTCGCCGTCATGGCGGAAGGCGTGCATGAGCACGGCGCGCTCGCGGGGCTCCAGCTCGTCCACACCGGCGCGCACGCGGGGAACCGGCAGTCGCGGATGCCGACAGTGGCGCCGAGCCAGCTCGCGAGCGACTACGAGCCGTTCACCGTGCCGAAGGCGCTCGAGCGCTCGGACATCGCGCGGATCCGGGCGGACTGGGTGCGCGGCGCCGAGCGGGCGCGCGGGGCCGGGTTCGACATCGTCTACGTCTACGGCGGCCACTCGTACCTGCCGCTCCAGTTCCTCTCGCCCTTCTACAACCGGCGCACGGACGAGTACGGCGGCTCCTTCGAGAACCGCGCGCGCTTCTTCCTCGAGACGATCGAGGCGGTGAAGGAGGCGGTCGGCGACGACTGCGCGCTCGTCGTCCGCATGGCGGTCGAGGCGCTCGGGCCGGCCGGGGTCGAGCTGGACGAGGGGCTCGCGTTCGTCCGGCTCGCGGACCCGCTCGTCGACCTCTGGGACGTGACGATCGGGTCGATCGCCGACTGGGCGCTCGACTCCGGCTCGTCGCGCTTCTTCGCGGAGGGCTACCAGCTCGAGTGGACCGGCCGCATGCGCGAGGCGACGCAGAAGCCCGTCGTCGGCGTCGCGCGCCTGACGAGCGCCGACCGGATGGCGGAGATCGTCTCGAGCGGCGTCTGGGATCTCGTCGGCGCCGCGCGGCCGTCCATCTCCGACCCGTTCCTCCCGAAGAAGATCGAGGAGGGGCGCTACGGCGAGATCCGCGAGTGCATCGGCTGCAACGTCTGCATCTCGAAGAGCGAGGTCGGCCACCACCTCGGCTGCACGCAGAACGCGACCGCGGGCGAGGAGTACCGGCGCGGCTGGCATCCCGAGCGCTTCGAGCCGGCGGCGAACCGAGACCGCGGCGTGCTCGTCGTCGGCGCGGGGCCGGCCGGGATGGAGTGCGCGGTGGTCCTCGGCAAGCGCGGCTTCGAGGCGGTGCACCTCGCCGACGACGCGGAGGAGCTCGGCGGCCAGATGCGCTGGGTTCGGCGCCTGCCCGGGCTCGGGGAGTGGGGGCGGATCGTCGACTGGCGCCAAGGGCAGCTCGACCTGCTGCGCAACGTGGAGTGGATCCCGCGCGCGCGGCTCGACGCGGCGGCCGTGCGCGACTACGGGGCGCAGATCGTCGTCGTTGCGACCGGCTCGCGCTGGGCGACGGACGGGCTCAACTCGGCGACGCACGACCCGATTCCCGGCGCGGACGCCTCGCTGCCCCACGTGCTGACGCCCGAACAGCTCATGCTCGACGGCAAGCGGCCCCCGGGCGAGCGGGTACTGGTCTGGGACTGCGAGGGCTACTTCGCCGGCACCGGCGCGGCCGAGAAGCTCGCGCTCGACGGGCACTCCGTCGACCTCGCCACGTCGCTCCACGTGATCGCGCCCTACACGGATGAGACGCTCGAGGGCCCGCAGGTTCGGCAGCGGCTCCACGAGGTCGGCGTGCGCCAGCACCGGGGCGTCCAGCTCGTCGAGGTCACGCCGGGCGGCGTCCGGGCGACCGACGAGTTCGGCGAGCCGTTCGAGCTGGAGATCGACGCGCTCGTCCTCGTGACGCAGCGCCTCTCCGACGATGCGCTCTACCACGAGCTCGTCTCCGACCCGGACGCGCTCGCCGCCGAGGGAATCGAGGCCGTCTACCGGATCGGCGACTGCGTCTCGCCCCGGATCATCGCCGAGGCGGTCTTCGACGGGCACCGGCTCGCCCGGGAGATCGACGCGGACGATCCCGCCAGCACGCTCCCGTACAGGCGCGAGCGGCTCGTTCTCGGTTCACTCAATACGTAGAGGCCCGAGTCACTGTCAACGGGGATTGACTGCTCTCCGCGGGGCGGTAGGGTCGAACGCGTACCGACGACGCGGCGCGCCGCAGCCGCTCGGCCTGTCGACACGTATGCGGTCGCGGCGCCGCCCCTAGGAGTGTCATGCACGCAGATCCCCTTGCCCTGCGACCGCGGGCGCGCCTGCTCACGGTCTCGCTTCTCCTCGCCCTGCTGGGGGGGCTCGTCCACACGGCGCCCGCGGCCGCCCAGGCGGTGCCGACCCTCGCCGGCGCCGCGCTCGTCGCGGAGGTGACGACGCCGGGACAGATCTTCGAGACCGCCGGCGAATGTGATCCGACCGGTGAGTCGACGTTCACGTTCGACGCGTCGGGCAGCGCGAGCGGCGGCGACGTCTCCGGCACGTTTACGGAGATCGGCACGGTCACGCTCGGTCCGGCGCCGCCCGTCGGCCCGATGCCCGTCACCGCCTTCGAGGCGTCGTTCACGATCCAGACCGCGAACGGCTACACGATCACCGGGACGAAGCGGCTCGCCGCCACGCGCTCGGCGCTCTGCCGGCCCGACGGCCCCGAGGGGCGGCTCGTGAACTTCTCCGTCGACCTCGAGTACGAGGCGGCGATCACCGGCCCCGGCGGCTCCTTTGCGGTGTCCGGCACGGCCACCGCCCGGGGCACGGACGGCGAGCCGGGCACCTCCTTCCCGGACGGGATCGCCCAGTTCCAGCAGACGTTCATCACCTCCACGCCGATCGAGCTCGGCCCGGTCAGCCTCGACCTCCGGCCGCCGGATGCGATCGAGCCGGTCGAGACAGAGCACTGCATCGTGGCGAGCGTGCGGAACGTCTTCGGCCATGCGATGCTGAGCGGCACCGTCCGGTTCATCGTCACCGGTGTGTCCGGCCTGACCGGCTCGGCGCACGTCGAGAGCGGCGAGGCGGAGTTCTGCTTCGTCGGGCCGCCCGATCCGGGCGTGGACACGATCCGCGCGTTCGCGGACGCGAACGGGAACGGGAGCGAGGACGCGGGCGAGCCGGCCGACGAGACGACCGTCACGTGGGTGCCGGTGCACCGCCCGCCCGCCTCGCTGACGGTCGATCCGGCGACGGCGACCCATCCGGTCGGCGCCGAGCACTGCGTGACCGCGACCGTTCTCAACACGATCGGAGAGCCGTCCATCGGGGTGCGTGTCCGCTTCACAGTCCTCGGCGCGGCGCGCCCGTCCGCGTCGGCGCCGTCCGACGTGAACGGCACGGCGTCGTTCTGCTACACCGGCCCGTCGAGCCCGGCGACCGACACGATCCGCGTCTTCGCCGACGTCGACGACGACGGCTTCCACGATTCGAGCGAGCCGTCCGCGGTCGCGACAGCCACGTTCGAGGCGGTGGCGCGGCCTGCCGCATCGGTCGCGCTCGACCCGGACTCGGCGACCAGGATCGTCGGCGCTGTGCATTGCCTGACCGCGACCGTCCTCGCCGCCTCCGGCGAGCCGGCCGACCCGGTTGTCGTCCGGTTCGCCGTCTCCGGTGCGTCGAGCGCCGGGGACGCGGTGACGGCGGGCGAGGACGGAATCGCCGAGCTCTGCTACACGGGCCCGGCGCTGCCCGGCTCGGACACGATCCGCGCGTTCGCGGACACCGACGGCGACGGGATCGAAGGAGCAGGCGAGCCGGCAGCGACGGCCGCGGCGACGTTCGTCCTGCCTGCGACGACCGCGGGGTGCTCGGTGACCTTCGGCGGCCGCGTCCAGGCGGGCGAAGACAAGGCGACCTTCGCCGGGACGGCGGTCACGTCCGCGCACGGCGTCGCCCGCGGCGAGAGCGAGCACCACGACCACGGAGGCGGGCTCGTCGTCCGCAGCGACGAGATCCAGGCGGTCGTCTGTGACGAGGCCTCCGGTCGCGCGACGGTTTACGGGACCGCGACGATCGGCGGCGAGCCGGTCGGCTATCGCCTGCAGGTGACCGATCTCGCCGAGCCCGGAGCCGGCGTGGACACGTACGGCCTCCTGCTCGCCTCCGGCTACGACCCGGGCGAGGCCGTGCTCGAGGGAGGAAACGTCCAGGTGCGCGTGCGCTGAGCGCGGCGCGGCGCGGCGGGCGGGCGGGGCGGTTGTCCGCGCCCGCCCGTCCGCGTCCGCCCGGCTCAGGGCGTCGCCACGTTGGCGGCGCCGCGCGTCAGGGTCTGCGTGAAGACCCAGTCGGACGCGGCGTCGTCGGTGTCCTGCCCGTCCGGGATCCGGCTCAGCGACCCTTCGATCGTGTTCGAGTCGGCGACCGTCGCCGGCAGGAGCGTCCCCTCGACGAGGCTGTACGTCTGCTCGTCGATCGTCGCCTCGGTGATCGGGCCCTCGTAGGAGAGCGCGTCGAGCAGGTCGCCCGTCTCAGTGTCGATCAGGGCGAGGCCGTCGGGCGCGCCGTTCTGCGGGTCGGCCGCGACGACGTGGTAACCGCCCGGCTCGAGCGTCCCGGTCAGCGCGAAGCGCCGGTACTCCTCACCGTCGGCCCCGTCGACGAAGACGAGCGCGATGCCCTCGAGGTCGATCGCGGCGGTGCCGGTGTTCTTGAGCTCGACGAACCCGTCGCCGTCCGCGCCGACCTGGTCGTAGTCGACCTCGTTCAGGACGAGCTTGCCCCCCTCGGGAGGCGGGGGCGGGGGCGGAGGCTCGGTCCCGCCGCCGGGCACGCAGCGGAAGAGCACGGTGTCGTCGCCCGCGAAGTCGAGCTCGACCTTCCCGTTGCCGCCTCCGTCCTGCGTGCACGCGATGCCCTCGATGTCCTCGAGCTTCGTGAGCCCGGCTCCTGGGTCGCCCTTGGGCCCGGCCGGGCCCGCCGGCCCCTCCGGTCCCGCAGGCCCCGCCGGGCCGGTCACGTTCCAGGAGACCGCCTGCTCGCGCGGGCGGCACGAGCCCGGCGACTGGACGAGGCGAACCCAGCCGCCGTTCGGATGGCGGCACGCGTGCACCGCCTCGTTCTCCTCCTGCTGGGCCGCCGCCGAGCCGCTCAGGGCGAGCGCCGCGCCGGCCGCCGCCGCGAGCGCGCTCGCCGCGACGAGAGCGGCGACAAGCGTGGTGCGTCTGTTCATGAGGCTCCTTCCGGTCGGTTGACGCCGTCCGGAATACCGCCGGGGGCCGTGCGCCCACCAGTTGTCCGCTAGAGCCGGTAGCCCCGCAAACCCGCATGAACGCAGGAGCCTGTGGAGCGATCGGCACAGACTCGGCACGAAGGTCCGGCCGAGCGCCTCGAGCGGGTGCGGCGGTTCGTCGGCAGGGCCGAGTGATGAGTCTGGTACCGTCTGGCCGCCCCCAGGTCGTGCCTTCTCCCCCAACTCATCCGTTTCTGCTTGCGCTTGCTCTCGTAACCGCGCTCTTCGGCGCGGCGGCGTTCACGCCCGCACCGGCCGAAGGCGCACGGAAGGTGTTCGTCTCGCCGGGCGGCAGTGACGGAGGTCGCTGCACCGTGCGGAAGCCCTGCCGGTCGTTCGACCGCGCCTACCGGGCGGCTCGGCTCGGCGACACCGTCGTCGTGCGCGGCGGCTCGTACCCTGCGCAGCTGCTCGCGGGTGAGTCGGCCAAGGCCCGGTCGAGGGCGTTTGCGAGGGACGTGGTCTTCAGGCCGGCACGCGGCGCGAGAGTTCGCGTCGCCGATCTGGAGGTGAGGGCGCCGCACGTCCAGTTCCACCGGATGTACATCCGGAAGTGGCAGGCGATGTACGACACGCGCAGCCCGGATCGCTACGCGGCCGGAGACCTGACGTTCCGGCGGATCCGGACGCACCATTTCTCGCTCAGGTCGGTTCACCACGTGCGCATCATCGGCGGCAGCGTCGGCCCGAACAGCGGGGCGCCGAGCAACAGCGGTCGATGGCCGCAGGACGGCGGCTTCATCGGCGCGTGGCCGGTGGACGTCCATCCGCCGAGGGACATCCTGATCCGAGGGGTCGCGATTCGCAACATCCGGGAGCCGAACGAGGACGCGCACTCCGACTGCATCCAGTTCACGGCCGGAGTCGACGTCCGCATCATCGGGAACCGCTTCCGCAGTTGCGAGCACGCGGATCTGATGATCAAGGGAGATCAGGGCCCGATCCGGAACTTTCTGATCCAGAACAACTTTTTCGGGCGTACGCTGAGCGCCCACTACTCGATCAACCTGTACGAGACGGACCGCGGCTGCAAGAACGTTCTCATGCGGAACAACACGGCCCTGCAGAACATCCGGCTCGACGCCTGCTCAGGCGCCACGATGACCGGCACGATCCAGCCGTCGATGAGCGCGCACACGTGCTCGAATGCTGAGGCGAAGCTGTCCTGGAACGTCTACGAGTCCGGCGTCCGCTGCGAGTCCACGAGCATCGTCCGAGCGGTGCGCTTCATCAATCGCGGCCGGTTCGACCTACGGCTTGCCCCTCGCTCGGCAGCGATCGGCCGGGGGAACCCGAGGAACTTCGCCCCCACGGACATCACAGGCACCCGGCGGCCGAAGGGCAAGCGGCCGGACGCAGGCGCGCACGAGCGGCGGTAGCGAGCTCCCGGCTCGGCGCAGCCTCGACGTTCGGGGAGCGAAGCGAGTGGCGCCGATTTCTATGATCAGGGAGTGACGATCGGACGTCGGATCGGTGACGGGTACCTCGGTGTCTATCGTCTCGCGGCGCGGGCTCGAGGGAAGACCTTCTCGCTGCTTGCGCGAGGAGCCTTTGCCTCCTTCGGAGCGCGCACGGTGATTCAGCCGCCCGTGCGGCTGTCCGGCGAGCGGCGCATCGCCGTCGGGAGCGACGTCTTCGTCGGAGCGGGATCCTGGCTCCAGGTGCTCGGCGACGCGGCGGGCGACATCGCGCTGACGATCGGCGACGGCACGAGCGTCGCCGGCAACTGCGTCCTCTCGGCCGCTTCGTCGATCCGCCTCGGGAGCAAGGTCCTCGTGGCGCGCGGCGTCTATGTCTCGGACCACATTCACGCCTATGAGGATCCCGCGCGCGCCGTGCTCGAGCAGGGGATCGACCGCGTGGCTCCCGTCGAGATCTGCGACGGTGCCTGGCTCGGCGAGAACGTTGTCGTCGGTCCCGGCGTTCGGATCGGCCGGGGAGCCGTGATCGGCGGCAACGCGGTCGTCCTCGATGACGTCCCCGACCATG
>Ga0299913_10000023_pt1 | contig 67414 bp, 90 predicted proteins | sample RVTome_9_FD_201360 | JGI IMG/M metagenome (GOLD analysis project Ga0299913, IMG submission 201360) | Soil microbial communities from uranium-contaminated site in the Upper Colorado River Basin, Wyoming, United States - RVT155D38 (version 2) ... | reverse complement strand
GAACATCTGAGGGCGGTGTCGGCATCCTCTCGAACCGACCGAGGCTCATGAAGGTCTGGCGCCTGGAGCTCGAGTGCGGCCACCGGGCGATCCGACACCGGACCGGTGACCGGACGGCTCCCCGCCGCGTCCGCTGTGACCTGTGCTCGCCGAGGCCGACATGACCCAGGCGGACTGGATCACCGCCTGGGAGCTCGGCGACGCCCGAAAGATCCGCCACGCGGTGGTCCGCTGGCCTGGCCCGGGTGTCGTCCCCGTCCAACGTCTCTCGATCTGCGAGATGATCGTCGTCGCTCGGCCGAGCTTGCCGTTCGACGTCGAGGACTCGCTCGCCTGCCTCCGCTGTCGCTGGCGGGTCCGCCTAGCGCAGCGGCTTTTCGGCCCCCACTGACGAGTTGACGAGAGAGGAGCTCCGATGGTCAACCCAAGGCATGAGTGGCTGATCGCCAATGGACCGGCCGACACGATCCGGCTCGGTCTGACCGAGCACGGCGATCTCGTCGTGCAACGAACGGACGTGCTCGGAAACCTCTACTGGCGCGAGCCGACAGATCGAGATCACGGGCGACTCGAGGACCTGGGAGGCGCCTCGACATTCATCGGCCGGGAGCTCGTGAGGATCATCACCCGAATCACCCAGGCGATCGAAGCCTCGGGTGAGCTCGAGGTCGGCTGGGAGGAGTTCACCTGCATCCTCGGGGACGGCCTGTCTCCAGCAAAGCCGTCCGCCGCTTCTGAGGATCTCGACGCTGCCGTCCCGCTGCCGCCGGAGGAGCTGTGACGAATCCGCTCATAGCCGTCGAGTTTGCGGTCCTCGCCGAGCACGACGGCCTCGCTCCCGCCTGGGATCTCGAGCACTGGCGACCACGCCCCGGCAGCCGCGGCTTCCTCCAAGCCCTGCTCAATGCGTTCGTGGTCCAGGTGCTCGCCCCTCGTCTTCTGAGGTTCCCGGAAACGAGGGTCAAGGAGTGGCTTCGCCGCCACTACGGCGAGTTCGTCGAGGCCTTGCTCGTGAGCACCCGTCCCTCCGACGGCGCCGTCCTGTTTCTCAGCCCGCGCTCCCTCGAGGTCCCCGCCGGCAGCTTCCCCTCGGTCGACGAGGTCGTCTCGACTTGCGCTCGAAGGTCCCGGACGGGATAATCCCGGCGGACGACCGCCCGTAGCTCAGCGGATAGAGCACTCGGTTCCGTACTGAGAGGTCCCTGGTTCGAATCCAGGCGGGTGGTCCACCCAACCGCCATGCCGGGCTTCACTTCCCCCTCGATCCTGTTCCTCTCGACCTGGGACAAGCCCGAACGGGACTATCTCTACCGGCTGTCGAAGAAGCTGCGCAAGTCGGGCTCCTACGATCGGATCGTCGAGCCTTGCGTCGGCGCCTTCGCGCTGCCGAAGGTCCACCTCGCCGCCGGCTGGTCGGCTGAGCAGATCGAGACCTCCGACGTCTGGTTGTTCAGCGCCGTCATAGGGTCGATCGTGTCGGGCACCGATCTCGAGGAGCTCGCGGTGGCGGTCGACGGAGCACCTCTTCCTCTGACCGGCGACCCTCTCGCGGACGGCGCAGAGATCCTCTACCAGCAGCTCCGTCTTCGGATGGAGCGCCGCTCTGGCACCGACTACTTCGGCGACATCGTCGAGGACCTCGGCCAGCGCAAGCCAGAGCACCTGGCGGTCCTGCGCTCGAAGCTCGACGCGAACCGCCTCGCCTTCACCGGCTGCCGGTTCCGCTCGTCGGATCCCTGGGGACACCTCGAGGCTGTCGCGGACGACCCGCGAACGATCGTCACCATGAACCCGCCGACGTACAAGGGGGCTTACGAGAAGTTCTTCGACACCGACGGTCGACTGACCTGGGCTGCGCCCTCGTACACGGTTTGGGACGGTGCCGTCGACCAGTACCGGCTCGCGGCGGCCGCGGCCGGCTGGAAAGCCCTGGTGCTCTGCCAGCAACAGGCGAAGAAAGGACACGCCGCGGCGAAGACCGTGGTCCACGCTCGGGACCTCTCCCGCGACGAGCTCGTGGTCATCTGGACGAACCGACCCGAGACGGTGCGCGGCCACGTAGGGCTCTCAGCCATCCCCCGCAAGCCGGTCGAGATGGAGCCCCTCGGCGTCCGCCAGATCTCGACGTCGAGCCACCCCGAAGCCGGCGAGGAGCTCGCCCTCGTCCGGATCAAGGGCAAGAACGCCGCCTACTACAAGGAGCTGTGGATCCACAAGCTCGACCCGCGCCCGGCCACCGCCGACGTCGCCGTTCTCCTCGACGGGGAGCTCGTCGGGCTTCTCGGCTACTCGGACCAGGCCATCCGCCAGCCCTTCCGCATGCGTGACGCCCTGATCCTGTTCTACTCGGTGGGCGCCCCGCACGATGCCCGGTTGACCCGCCTCGTGACGATGGTGGCCTGCACGCGGACCGCGGCCGAAGTCGCGATGGACCCCTGGGTGCTGGCCCTGACCCGACGTCTCGTCACGGTGGAGTATTCACCATATCCCGAAGCGAAGGGCCTCCGTGGCATCATGAAGCTCCAGGAGCGCACCCCCGACCCCCGCTTCGGACAGCGGCTGGTCTACGGTACTGACCTTCTCGATCGCTCCCTGGCCGAGACGCTCGAGGAGTGGAAACGGAGGGAGACGCAGTGGCGAAAGCATCGACAGCCGGCCGGGTGAAAAAGAAGACCGCGCCCTCGAAGCGCGCCAAGAAAGGGGCAGTGCCCCGCTCGAAACCCCCTGCCGCACCGTCCGCGGAGCTCCGCGAGCTCGACCTCGGCAACGGCTTCTGGCTCGTCCACGCGCCGCTCGGGGAGCTCCGGGAGTCGGACCTCAACGCCCACGTCATGCCGAAGGCGAAGTTCGAGCGTATGGTCGCCAACATCAAACAGCGGGGTGGCCTCGAGGGCGAGTTCCCGTATTGCGCGCAGCCCGCCGGCGACGGCCTGATCACGATCGTCTCGGGCCACCACCGCATCCGCGCGCTGCGCGCCGCCGGGATCCTCGAGGCCTGGGTGGTGGTCGACCGCGCTGAGATGACTCGCTCTGAGCTGATCGCCAAGCAGTTGGCCCACAACTTCCTGGTGGGCTACGACGACGAGGACCTGGTCCGGGAGCTTCTCGGACGGATCGACAACCCCGAGGACCTCATCGCGAGCGGCGCCGACGAGACGCTCCTGACCGCCCCGGAGGGGGACGGCGGAACGCTTCTGATGCCGCGGGCCGAGTTCTCGTGGAAGACGATCACCTTCACGTTCCTGCCTCACCAGCTCGAGGCGCTCGAGGAGCTTCTCGAAGCCCTCGACGGCCAGCAGGAGCTCGTGGTCGTCGCCCCGGTCGAGGCCTTCGAGGAGTTCGTCTCGGCCTGCGCTCAGTACGCCAGGGTCCGGAAGATCCTCTCGGGGGGCACGGCCGTCGCCAAGCTGACCGAAGTCGCTCTCGCAGAAGTCCGCGCGGCGGAGGACGGAAAGGACGACGGCTGATGGCGAAGCGACGCGGTCGACCGCCCAAGATCAGCCAGCAGAAGATCGACGAGATTCGGGCGCTCGTCGCCGGCGGCGCCTACATCGAAACGGCGGCCGCGTTCGCGGGAATCCACAAGGAGACCCTGTACGAGTGGCTCCGGACCGGCGCGAAGGCTCGTGACGCAAAGAAGGGAGTTCGGCTCACCAAGAAGCAACGGCTCTGCCGAGAATTTTCTGACGCCATGTTAAAAGCAGTCGCTCAAGCCGAACTGAAAGACATGAGCATCATCGGCACCGCAGCCGAGCAGGCCTGGCAGGCGGCCGCGTGGAGGCTCGAACGCCGCAACCGCAACCGCTACGGTCGCAACGTCATGGGCCAGGGTGCGGACGCGGAGGACGTGCTCCGCTCGACCGGCGTCATGTCGGCCGAGGGCTCGCGCGAGATGCCGGAGGCACTGGTCCTGCCGGTGGCTCTCCCGGCGGACGCCTACACGCAGCTCACCGAGGCGATGCGCCGGTCCGGGAGCTTGCCGGGCAGCGCCGGCGACGAGGCGGTCGACGAGGACCTCGCCGCGGCGCCGCCGGACGCCTGATGCTGTGCGGTTCGGGTACACCGATTTCCAGCGCCTGGTGCACGCGGTTCCGGAGCCCTGGAACCGCTTCCTGGGTGGCGGCCGCGGCGGGGGCAAGAGCGTAGGGCTCGCTCAGGGCATCGGCATCCGGGCCGAGCGCTACCAGCGGCGGGCCCGGATCCTCTACATCCGCAAGGGGCCGTACAAGTCGCTCTCGGACATCACCGAGGTCCTGCACAGCGTCTTCGACCAGTTCTGGGGCCCGAAGCGCCACAGCCTCAACCGGAGCTCGATGCAGTGGACGATCCCGACCGGGACCCACTTCGAGCTCGGCATCCAGCCGGACGGTGAGGAGGGACGCCGCTACTACGAGCAGACGTACCAGGGACGCAGCTTCACCGACATCTACGTCGACGAGGCTCAGCAGTTCATGAGCGCCCTGGTGATCGACCTCTTGAGCTCGAACCTCCGCGGCCCGATCCCCTCGAGGATGACCCTCGGGGCCAACCCGGGCGGCATCGGTCACCAGTGGCTCGCCCAGCGTCACGTCTTCGCCGGCGAGCCGTTCCGGCCCTACACGGTCGAGACGGAGGTCCTGCTCGCAGGGCAGGTCCGCAAGTTCGCGAAGACGTGGATCAACTGCCCGTCGACCTACCGGGACAACCCGTTCAACGGCCCCGACTACCTGACGACGCTCGCTCTGGCGGCCGGCAACGACCTCGAGCTCCTGCGGGCGTGGACGTCGGGGGACTGGAAGATCGCCCGTGGCGCCTACTTTGCGGCCGTCATCGACAACCCGCGCATCAAGTTCGAGTGGCCCGAGCCCGACGGATGGGGCTCCTGGTCACCCGCCGGCTGGAAGTTCTGGCTCTGCTACGACCACGGCTCGGCCTCGCCGGCGGCCTGCTACGTCATCGCGAAGAGCCCCGGCAGCCTCGGCCCGGACGGCCGGTTCTACCCCGCCGGGTCGCTGCTCGTCCTCGACGAGTGGGTCTGCCACCGCGAGGGAGATCTCGGGACGGCGTTCGGCTGGACGGTGCCGCAGGTCGCCGTCTACATCCACGGCCTCGCCCGCCGCTGGTCGATCCCGCCCGCGGGTCCAGCCGACGACGCCTGCTTCGCCCAGGAGGGCCACAAGAGGGGCTCGATCGCCGACGAGTACGCGGCCGAGGGCGTGCGCTGGCGCAAGGCCCGTAAGGGCTACCGGGCGCCGCGGATGCTCCAGATCAAGCGGATGCTCAAGGCCGCCGGCAACTTCGAGGAGCCCGGGCTCTACGTCTCGACCCGCTGCTGGTACTTCTGGCAGACGGTCCCCTTCCTGGTCCACGATCCCGTCGACCGCGAGGTCCCGCTCAAGTGCGACACGGACCACGGCCTCGACGCGGTGAGCTACGGCCTGCACGGCGACGAGGTCACCGCCGGCGTCCTCGAGCACGTCTCGTAGGCTCGCTGCCGCTTTTTCGTCACGATCCGAGGTGTCCAGAAGTACCCCACCAGGTGCCCCACAGGTGAGGCACCCTTGCGCTTGCCCGGGCCGGCGGGAGAGAATCCCCGAACCGAGGCCGGACGACAGAAGGGGGGACGATGGCTCGGAAGACCGAGGCCACGGTCGACACGCCCTCGGCCGAGTGGACGCTGATGGAACGCTACCGGCAGCTCCCCCGCGACCTTCGCGGTGGCGTGCTGAAGCTTCGCGAATGCGCTGACGAGCACCTCTGGCGCAGCCCGCGCGAGCGTGACCACGACTACCAGCGCCGGCTCAACGCCCTCCGGTTCGATCCGCTCTACTGGTCCGCCATGGAGCACCTGGGCGGCCAGCCGTTCACTCGGCAGCTCGAGTGGAGCGACGACGCTCCGGAGGTCCTCCAGCCCGCCGGGCCCTGGGCCAACGACGTCGATGGGTTCGACCGGGACCTCCGCCAGGTCATGCGGGCGAGCTGCATCACGTCGGTCGGCATGGGACTCATGTTCGTCCTCGTCACCTGGGATGCCGACGACGGTCGCCCCTACCTGGTGGAGATCCCTTCCGAGGACGTCCTCGACCCCTGGGAGGAAGGGGCGCCGGTCCGCATCCGCATGTCGATCGTCAACCGCGACGAAGCCAAGCCCTGGATCAAGTGGCACGAGGACCAGATCTGGGCGCTCTACGACGGTGAGCCGACCGCCGGCGGGCTCGACCGCTACGCGCGCTGGGAGGTCTATGAGCGCGAGAAGCCGAAGGACCCGAAGTCGCCGTTCCGCGAGGAACCGAAAGAAGAGCTCAGCGGGTACTTCTCGCCCCAGGAGTTCATCCCGCTGTTCCCGATCTACACGGGGACCGGCGTCTGCGGCGAGCGCCTGCCGTGGGTGTCGGTGCCCCCCCTCTACGACACGGCCGAGGCCAACCGCGTGCTGCTCAACAAGCAGTCGGACCTCGACTACGGCCTCCACATCGGCAACGTCCCCCAGCGCGCAGCGTCCGGCCTGACGGAGGACGAGGCCAAGAAGATCGACACGGTCAGCCACAAGGGACTGTGGTACATGACCGAGCCGCGGGGAAGGTTCTACTTCGTCGAGCACACCGGAGCCAGCTTCGAGATCTCGATGAAGGACCTCGAGCGTCTGACCCGGCAGATCGAGGTGGCGAGCCTCCAGCCGCTGGTCAGCGACGACAGCGGCGTCACGGCGACCGGGCGGATGATCGACCTCTCGCGGGCGACGACCACCGCGCAGGCATGGACCCTCGGCTGGCAAGACTCCTGGAACCAGGTCCTCCACGCGATGGCCCGCTACGCGCGGCTGCCGGATCGCTTCACGGTGGGGCTGTTCACCGCTTTCGGGCCCGCGCCCCAGGACCTCGAGCGGGCGAAGCTGATCCAGAAGGACTACCTCGAGGGCGACCTCGAGCCGGAGCTCTACTACCCGGAGATGAAGCGGCTGGGCGTCTACGGCGAGGCCTTCGACGCCGACCGCGCCGCGACGGCGGCCCGCAAGCGTCAGGACGAGGAGATGAAGCGGCTCCTCACGATGCCGGTTCCCGGTGGCGGCCGGGTGCCGACCGACGCGAAGGCCGACGAGGCTGAGGACCAGCCGGACCTCACCCAGGACGCAGCGTGATGGCGGTTCGGGTCCGCTTTCCCCGCCTCGAGCTGCAGCCGGACCGGCGCAACCACCGGCTCATCGAGAGCTGGTCCTACGAGTGGGATCACGGTGGCAAAACACGAGAGTTCCATGTGGCGGCCGGCTTCGTCACCGATCTCGGCAGCATCCCGCGGCCGCTGTGGGGCTTGATTGCTCCCGCCGAGTTGACGGAGGGCGCTCTGGCGCACGATCTCGTCTACCGCTACGCCGGGCGTGTCCCAGGGCGGTTCTTCCTGATCGAGGGCGAGCCCTGTTCGACACCCTGGACGCGCGAGGATGCAGATCGGCTCTTTGCTCGTCTCCTCCGCGAGAGCGGCGTCGTCCGGTGGAAGCGACGCTCCGCCTACCGTGCGGTCCGCTTGGCGGGCTGGCTGCCGTGGCGCCGTGCTGAACGACGGATCCTCGGACGACGTCGGTGACGCCCCGACCCCGGCAGACGGACTGCCAGCACGCGCCCGGCTTCCCCGACCACGAGACGGTCGTCTTCGTGGCTTGGGCTTGCGCTCCGGAGCTCTGCTCACACCTCGTCCGCCCCGACTGCCCGATCGAGGGGCCGCACCGAATCGACGAATGCGGTGCGTTCGATCCACCGAGGCTCGGGCGGTGACGGTACATCGGGTCGGCGGCTCCTGGCACGACCCGCCAACCGCTGCGAGCTCCTGCCCGCTCGATCCCCGTCCGACCGCGTCCGACAGCGGCGAGCGCTCGTCATGCCGACCGGCTGCGACGCCTCGAGGAAGAGATCCGGCTGCACGTCGAGCGGGCATGCGCGCTCGACTCCGAGATCCGGCGCCATCTCGAGGCGCCCTGCTGGGACCGTCTCGAGGCGCTGATGCGGCTGCCGCTGGTCGACGGCCGCGGCCTCTGTTAACCTCTGGACCGAAAGGAGGTCCAGCACCATGAACCCACCCGAGGACCCCGCCCAGATGGAAGCCGCAGCAGCCGCCCGGCCGAAGCCCCGCGTCGCCGGCGAGCTCGATCTCGACCCCCAGCGCAAACCGCTCGAGGCCCGCATCGCTACCATCGAGAAGATCCTCCTCGAAGACGCCTCTCCGGTGGTCGCCTTGCACGCCTCGAGGTCTCCACGCGCGGTCGTCGGCGACCCCGTGTGGGTCCGCGACCCCAACGAAGGCGCGGCGCCGCTCGCCGGCACGATCACGTTCGTTCACTACAACGACCTCATCAACGTCGCCGCGTGGGGCTACGAAGCGCAGGCTCACCCCCTGATCCACCTGACCTTCACCGCTGACCCGGCGAAGGTGGACGCCGCGCTTGCGGCGGGCCTGCCGGTCGCGAGCCCTCCGGGACAGCGGGAGACCCCCGAGGACGCGGACGGCGGCACCTCCAGCGGCTCCGAGCCTTCAAAGTAGGCTCTCATGTCCGCCTACCGAGAGCTCGCCCTTCTGCCAGAGGTCACCGCCACCGAGACGGGTGAAGGTGGGACCGTCGACACGATGGCCGGCGTGGGGACGATCGTCACCGGGTCGCTGGCCGTGCGCCTCTTTCTCGACGTCTCGGCCGCCTCCCCAGGCGATCGAACGCTCGACGTCGAGGTCTACGGTGTCGTCGGTGGCGTCGAACACCTGCTTCACGCCTTCGCGCAGCTCGCCGCCGACGAGACGGGCCAGCAGTCCGTCATCATCGACGCCTGCCCGGGCAACCTGAAGGTCCGCTACACGCTGCCCGCCGGCACCGGAGGCGACTTCACCTTCGCCGTCCACGCGATCCGCGGTTGACGACCAACGCCGACCGGCCCCTCGTCTTCGTGGTCGTCGACATGCAGTCGGAGTATCCGGCGGCTCGCGACCCGGCTCTGATCGCCGCCATCCAGAAGCGCGCGCAGGCCGTGGTCGACGCCGGCGGCCTGGTCCTCCACCTCCTCTATTGCTCGAGCGGCGCGTCGGTGGTCGACCTCCCCGAGGAAGCGGTAGAGCTTTACAAGGAACACGACGATGGCGGCACAGTCCTCGCCGCCTACTTCAAGGGCCGCGAGCTATGGCCGAGCCTCGTCCGGCTGGCCGGCGTCAACCTGAGCGCCTGCGTGTGGGCCACCGCCACGAGCCTGGCTCGATACTTCCGCGACGAGGAGATCCGCTCCCCGGTCGAGATCGTCGCCGATCTGTGCCGCGACAACACGTCGCTCCCGGTCACCGTCCTCGCGAGCTGGCCGCGGACGTGAGCGAGATCCGGGAGCTCCCCCGCCGCGCCGTGTCGGTGGGCGAGGAGATGGCCGCGAAGCTCGAGGCGATGGCCGCCCGGGCGCGGGCTGGCGAGATCACGTCTCTCGCGCTCGTCGTCGTGCGACCCGCTCACCGGATCGGCACGTTCTGGATCAACGACCCCGCCGAGGGCAACAGCCACGAGCTCGTCGCCGGCTGCAGCTACCTCCTCCACCGGCTCTGCGAGAGCAACGGCGAGTCCTCCTCTGAGGGCTGGATCGAGTGAGCGACGCCCCCACGGATCGAGCGCTCGCAGGCATCGCCACCCGAGAGCGCTGCCAGGTCTGTCACCAGATCCGTGGCCTCGGCTTCCACGTCCCGAACGAGGTCTGGGCAGCGGTCGTCCACCCCAGCCTTCGGGACTCGATCCTCTGCCTCCCTTGCTTCGCCGACCGGGCCGACGCCAAGCTGATCCCCTGGGAGCGGGGCCTGACGATCTACCCCGTCTCGCTCCACATGCACCTGTCGGACCTCGGTTGCCTGTCCGATCCGGCAGGTTGGCCCAGCCCGACATGAGGGCTCGCCGGCGTCGTGCTTCGACCGACAGCGTCCGGTGGCTGGTCCGCATGTTCGATGGTGAGCGCTGGGCCTGGTGCGTCCACGAGGACAAGGTGGCCGCCAGGGTGGGCGCCGGGCAAGTCCTTCGTCGCTTCGGTCGCCGGCGTGACCAGCGCGTTGCCGCCGTCTACGACCGGCTGCCCCCCGGCTACGACGTCCGCCGCGGCCAGATCGTCAACCGCGCCGGCCGGACCGCCGGCGATCCGATCCACGCCCGCCTCCACCGGACCTTCGCCGAGGTTCAGGCCCTCCCGGCGATGTTTCTGCCGGATGGCACCGTGAGGTTCTGAAGCCGCTAGACTCGCGGCCGTGACGCTCCACGACGACGTCCTGGCGCGGATCGCGGCGTTCTCGACCCGCTTGGCCGACCTCGACGACGCGCTCGTCGCCAGCATCCTCCCGATCCTCGAGGAGCTCGAGCGCGAGCTCGTCGAGCAGATCCGCCTGGCCGATCTCACGCCCGGCCGCCGCCGGACGCACCGCCTCGCCCGCGCCGAGCGCCTGCTCGAGCAGACCCGCGGCACGATCGCCGGCCGCTACGACGAGATCGGCAGACGCCTCGACGAGAGGCTCCAGGGCACCGCCCGGTTCTCGCTCGAGTTCACGCACGGGACGCTGAGGACGGCCGTGGGGCCGATCCTCAACCTGGTCAACGTCAACACCGTCGTCACGAGCCCCGAGCTCCTGGAGGCGCTCGCCGGCCAGACGCTCGTCTCGATGGGCGACGTCGCCGGCGCTGCACCGGTCCGAGACTGGCTCGCCGAGCAGCAGCGCAACCTCGTCGAGGCGTTCGCCAAGCAAATGCGCCAGGGCCTGCTCCGCGGCGAAGGCATCCCGGAGCTCACCCGCCGGATCGCCGGCGGCGGTGCGCACCAGGGGATCGGTCCCGTCTCGCGAGAGTGGGCCGAGGCCTTGGCTCGCACCGCGAACACGGCAGTCGGCGCGGCCGCCCGCGACGAGCTCTACGCGGCCAACGGCTCGGTCGTCCGCGGGATCTACCAGGTGACGACCCGTGACGAGCACACCACGATCGTCTGCCTCGCCTACGCGGGGAAGGGCTTCGTGCGCGGTGAGGACGGCTTGTACGAGCCTCTGGGGCACACCCTGCCGTACAACGGCGGCGTACCTCGACACGTCAACTGCCGCTCGATCGAGGCTCCGCTCGTTCGCTCGCTGGCCGAGCTGGGTATCGAGCCCTCCGAGGTTCCCGGGGAGTTCCGGGAGTACTTCGGGGTGGCTCCGCCGGCTGAGCAAGCTGGCGAAGCGATTCTCGAAGGCCGCAGCGAGACCTTCCAGGACCGCGTCCTGGGACCGACCCGCGCGAAGCTCTGGCGAGACGGGAAGCTCCGCCTCGAGGACCTCGTGACGCCGGAAGGCCGCGTCGTACCGATCGCCAACCTCTCCACTGCCAGCGCCGGCTGAACCCCCCCTCCTCGTGTCGAGACGCCGCCTCCAGCCCGTCGAGATCGAGGGCCTGCGTGCGATGCTGGCCCGCGGCGTCCGTCCTCGCCGGGTCGCTGAGGCGTACAAGGTGCCCCTCTCGACGGTCACCTACCACCGGCGCATCCTCGCCCGCGATCTCCGCGAACCGCGGTCGGAGGAACGCCCCACCGGCGTTCGCCGCCGCCCGCTCCGTGTCCCGGTACGCTGGATCGGCAAGGAAGGTCGAGCGATCGCGACGCTCCCGGACGGCTCGTCGCTCGAGGTTCGTCACCGCCGGAAGGACATCGCTCTCGCACTGCTGCGCCAGCGGGTCGAGGAGCGTATTTAGGCCCAGAGGCCCCTCCGCGCCCTGGCGGCGGGTGCTGCCGGCCGCGCGGGGCGGTCTTTTGTCTTGATAGGCCACGGACGCTCTAAATCGACAAAGAAAGTCGCGCTGCGGATCCGCTTCGCTCCCAATGGCTTGCAGCGACCCGCCCAGCGAGTGAGCGCTTCAACCACGCACAGTCGTCCGTTTTTCTGTTACGAATGGTGCCAACGAGCGTTTGACCTCTCCAAATGACACCGCCAACTTGACCGTAGGGTCATTTAAAGAGGACACCTGCCGCAGTACCGCCTATTTACGGGATTTTGAATCGTTAGACCGGAAGCGGACAAAGTCCGCCAGCAAGGGCTTTGAAGTGGTCAGGCTAATGAGATCGACGGATCCAAAAAACCGTAAATACCGATCGTCCTCATCAAATGACGTACCCTGGAGAGGACGTTTCAGATGTGGTCAACGGGCACTGAAACGCGAAAAGTCGTCGTAAGTCGCTGACACCAGGTGACTACGCCGGTGGCACGATCATTGCCCGGGGGTGACCCCTCCGCGTCTAAATCGGCCTCCCCGATTTGCGACACCCGTCTAAATAGGTCGCTCAGTCCTCGCTTCAACGTAGTTTGACCTATCGAAACCGCCTGACCCGCCACCGCTTACGGCTTGTTGAGACGATTTAGCTCGGGAGGCCCCTACCCTTCCCCGCCTCCGCCTTCCCCCCGGACCCCCCATCCACCTCCACCCCATCCATAGAGTTAGCGTCAGAGAACATCTACTACGTGAGGGTGTACAGGCGGGGTTAGACCCGGTGAGGAGTACTACCGGCGGGCGCGCGTAGCAACGCCCGTGCCGGACCCCGCTTGACCTCAACGGCCTGGATCTGTACGATCTCGAGGAACCCCACCCACACCCCTTCATCCCCCCCCTCACCGCACGGAGGCGACGATGACCGGATCTCGCAGGACCCTCACTCCCGAGGAGTTGACCGAGGCCGCGATGGCCTACGCCGCGGCGCAGACCGACGAGGAGCGGCTCCGATGGATCGCCGACTTCGGCGGCCGCCTGATCTCGACCGCGCTCCAGACCCAGCGCGATCTTCGCCGCTTCCAGCGCTCTCACCGAGCGCTGCAGAACGTCGGCACCGCCGGCGCGGCGTACCTACGGGAGATCTCCGAGGTCGTCGAGGAGGCACGCCGAGCGCACATACGAAACCCGAAGACCGGGATCGACGCTCCGACGCGGGTCAAGATCACGACGCTCGGCAAGGCCCGGGCTGGCGTCGTCCTCGGTCAGCTCGCGGTCGCCCAGGCCACGCTCGGGTGCGACGACGAGGAGGAGATCCGGGCCCAAGTCCTCGTGAACGTCAAGGAGTACCTGGGGGCCAACGCGACGGCCGCGAACATCGCCGAGATGGACACGTCGGTGCCGGAGGGTGTCAACTGATGGGCCGCGCGGCGAAGAACCGATCCGCCCGCCGGCGCCGGAAGCGAGCCGAGGCCCGGACGATCCGCGAGCGGCGAGAACGGCGTCGGCGGCGCCGCGAGGACGAAGCGACGCCGGGCGGGTTCGGGTCGGTCTTCGGCGAGGCGACCCCGGGTGAGGCCTGGCGCTCGTGGATGCGCAAGACGTTTCGTCGCCGGTGAGCCGTCGTCGCTACGGTGCGCGTCGTCGCCGATCGGCACTTGATCTCTACCGCAGCGGTCGCTCGCTCGAGCAGGTCGCCGTCGAGCTCGGCGTCTCGGTCTCCTGGGTCTACGGCATCGTGGCGAAGGGCGGGGAGATGCGCAACGTCTCGCCTTCGTGGTCCGCTGCACTGATCCCGCGGACCCTGGAGCTCTACCTCGAGCAGCGGCTGTCTTGTCGCGCGGTCGCCGAGCAGCTCGCTCGCGAGCTCGATGGCGACGGACCGAGCCACGAGTGGGTGGCGACTCGCCTTCGGGAGCGCGGCCTCCTCCGAGACAAGAGCGCGAGCCAGCGGGCCCGCCGCAAGGTCCAGGCCCGACGCGATTACACCGTCCTCGAGGAGGGCGCCCGAGGACTCTACCGCCAGGGTTTCGGAGTACCGGCGATCGCCAAGCGGCTCGACGTCTCCCGGCGCAGCGTCAAGCGCTGGACGGCCGACCTGCGCCGCGACCCTGCGACCGCCCAGCGAGCCAAGAAGTGGACCGCGCCGACCGAAGACGTTCGGCAGCGACTTCGGCGCCGGGCGCTCGTCGTCGAGCTGCGCCAGACCGGTGCGACGTACGCCGCGATCGTCGCCGCGACCGGGGTGAGCAAGCCGACCGTCTACCTCTACCTGCGCGCCGCCGGGCTCGTCCGGGCGCAGCCGAACCGGCGGCGCAAGCGCAGTCGCCCCTTGCCGGGCGCTCCCGACGAGCGTCGTGTAGGATCGTAGGTCACTCGGTCCCCGCCGCGGCGACCAGCCCGTCGCGGCTCGACCCGGTCGGTTCCGCTTCACCGGCCGCGGAGACGGGCCACGTCCGTAAGTCCTCGGCGGTTCCCAGATTTGAAGCGGCTGGGGCCGACCGAGGCAAATCAACGACGCCGCGAGAGTTGACCTGGCCGGGAAGTTCCATCCCGCGTAGCAGGGCACGTGCGTGGCCCGCCGACGGCGTCGTGCACCAGGCCGGCGCGGACTCTACCCGACCCCCCCCGCTTGACGCCGGCGCCGGCCATCGTGTAGAACCTTGTCCCGTGAGAAGCCTTCAGCTCCGATCGACCGGCCACCGGGGGTGGCAGCGCGGACGCGGGGCGTCCGTTCGGGGGATCGGTCCTGCTGGACGTGAACCGCGCTGTCCGGGGGACAGCTAGCGGCCGGGGGCCGGCCGCGAAGGAGAACGATGACGCTTCCGACCAAGTGGAAGACGAGAGACGAGGCTCCGGAGTGGGCTCGCGACGACCTCAAGGAGGTCAACGGCGAGTTCTATCTCGACGTGGCGGGCTACCGCCCGGCGGCCGAGTTCGACGACTTCCGGCAGAAGAACCTCGACTTGACCCGGAAGCTCGAGGAGCTCCAGCGTCAACGCGAGGGCGGACTGTCCCCTGAAGAGGCCGCGAAGAAAGAGGAGGAGATCGAGGAGCTGCGCCGCAAGCTCGAAGAGGGAGCCCACGGCGAGCGGGTCGAGGAGCTGATCGAGCAGCGGTTGGGCGAGATCGAGCTCGGCGACCGCAAGATCAAGGTGCTGCGCACCGACCTCCCCCACGTCAAGGCACAGCTGAAGGCGACCGGCGAGAAAGCGACGAAGCTGACCGACGAGACGACGGTCATGCGTCGTGAGCTCGAGACCGAGCGTCTCGAAGGCGGCACGCGGGCGGCGATGTCTCGGATCGGCGGGTTCAAGGAGCCCGCCCACGACGACGTCGTCCTCCACGTGCGCACCGTGGCTCGACTCGACGAGAAGTTCCAGCCCTACATCCCCGACCTCGAGCAGGACCCGGAGGGCAAGACCCCTCTCGTGGGCGAGGACGGCAAGCCGGTGCGGATCGAGGGCTACCTGCGCCAGATCCAGGAGAAGGGGACGAAGAGCGGCGTGTGGTTCGAGGACCCCTCGGGCCCGACCCGCCGCAACCTGCGACCGACCTCGACGACCGGCCAGGAACGTGGCAGCGCCACGGGCCAGCGCCGCATCGCCAAGGGACTGCGCAAGCAGAAGGGATCGCAGGCCGCCTCGTAGCGTCGCCGCGTGAGGCCCCTCGGGTTTCCTCGACAGGAGACCCGACGTGACGACCCAGACTCTCGCCGAGCTCGCCAAGTTCGTCCAGGACGACCTGGTGGGCGGGGTGGCCGAGGACATCATCACGGTCAACCCCATCTTCAACTTCCTGCCGTTCCAGGACTACTCGGGCGACGCGGTCACCGTCAACCGAGAGCTCGCCCTCGGCGACGCCGGGCTCTACGGCGTCTCCGACACGATCACCCACCGTACGCCCTCGCAGGCCCAGCCCGCGTCGTTCACCGCGACGAAGCTGATCGGCCAGGTCGACATGGACAACCTCGTCCAGGTCCAGGGGGAGTCCGACGGCGTCGACATGACGAGCCAGGAGATCTCGTCGAAGTCGAAGACCGTGGCCCGGCTCTTCCAGACCCAGATGGCCCAGGGCACGGGCGTCGCCCCCTCGATGCACTCGCTTCACTCGCTCGTCGACAGCGAGCAGTTCGCGACCGCCTCCGGCGTCGCGCGGGCGCTGTCGTTCGAGCTCATGGACGAGCTGCTCGACCTGGTGCTCGCCAAGGACGGCGAGGTCGACTTCATCATGGGCCACAGGGTGCTGCTCCGGAAGTTCAAGGCGCTCTACCGCGCCCTGGGCGGCGCGGACCCGACGACGATCGTCGTCAAGATGCCCGACGGCACCGAGCGCACCGTCCTCACCTACGAGGGGATCCCGTTCTTCCGCAACGACTACCTGTCGATCGCGGAGACGGCCAACGCCGCGGCGCTCACCGGGGGCGACATGACCTCGCTGTGGGCCGGCGTCTGGGACGACGGTACGCGCAAGGTCGGCCTGAGCGCGATCTACCCCGGCAACAGCGAGGCGGGGATCATGGTCGAGGAGGTCGGCACCTCGGAAACCCTCGACGAGGAGATCTGGCGGGTGAAGTGGTACACGAACTTCGTCAACTTCAACCGCCGGGCCCTGGCCCGGCTCGCCTCGCTCGAGACCACGTAGCCGGCGGCTGAGCCACCGTAGTCGAACCCGAGACGGGCGGCTGGCGACGAGCGGCCGGCCGCCCCCGACGACTGGAGGAACCGATGGCAGGAAGCGCGAAGTCCAAGGACGACGAGGCCGCGAAGGCCGCGGCCGCAGCGAAGGACGACGAGGCCGCGAAGGCCGCGGCCGCAGCGAAGGACGACGAGGCCGCGAAGGCAAAGTCCGAGGCGAAGGCGGCCGAGGGTTCCGATCCGGAGCCCGCGGTCAAGCCGAAGGGCAAGACGACGACCTGCGTGTGCTTCGCCGCCCGGCCGATGACGCCGGGCGAGACGATCCACCGCTGGGGCTACCCGTGGACCGTCGGCAACGACGGCAAGACCCTCGAGGGGGAGATCCCGAAGGCCGACGTCGAGGGCGGCCACGCGGCCGGCCGCTGGCGCCCGAAGGGGGCGAAGGCCTCCGACGACGATCTCGCCTACTGGCGCGGCCAGGTCCGGGAGGTCACCGGCCAGGCGCCGAGCCAGGAGCTCACCGTCGAGCAGCTCAAGGCGGTGATCGACGCCGAGATGCGCCGGCGCGCGATGCCCGCCCGCGCGGACGCCGTCCGCGGCTGACTCTGGAGACGACGTGGCCTTCGACCCCGACGAGATCGAGGATGGCAGCGGCAAGCCGACGGCGATCGTCTACGCCGACTCGGCCGAAGCCGAGGCCTGGCTCACTCGTCGGGGCCGCACGCGGTTCACCGCCCTCTCGGCGGCCGATCAGGACATCCACCTGCTCCGCGGCACCGAGTACGTCGAGAACTGGGCCCGCGAGAAGATGGACGGCCGCCGCGCGTTCCGCGAGCAGGGCCTGCTCTGGCCCCGCTACGGCGTCTGGTACGAGGAGCGGCGGATCCCCGGCGCCGAGGTCCCCGAGCGCTGGAAGAACGCCACCTTCGAGGCGGCCGAGCTCTCCGCCGCCGGTGAACCGCTCGGTCACGTCGTCGAGGACAAGCGCGGGGTGACCAAGGAGACGACCGGCCGGTCGCTCGTCAGCGAGTTCAGCCACGCCTACACGAAGCAGCGGCTCTACCCGGCCGTCGAGGTCTTGTTGCACGGCCTCGTCCGGTTCGGCGTGGAGCTCGAGCGGGGGGCCTGATGGCACTCGACGCCGCCACGAAGCGTCTGGAGGCCGCGGAGCGGATCCGCCTCGAGGTCGAGCTTCCGGTCACGGTCCATCAGCCGGTCTATACGGGCGACGTCCGGACCGGCTGGACCGAGCGGCTCACGTACGGGGTCCTCGAGCAGTTCCGGCCGCAGCAAGTCGACGGCGAGAACATCCTCCTCGACGATGTCCAGGTGACGCTCGCTGCCCTCGAGTGGACCGGCAGCGCCTGGGGCGAGCCGTTCACGTTGAGCCGCGACGACCTGCTCGAGGTCGGCGGCCGCAAGGTCGTCGTCGTCCAGCCGGGCCCGGTGGAGCCCGGCGGCGTTCCCATCCTCTACGAGGCGCATGCCGGCAACCGCCGCGAGACGGCCGACACACGCCGGAGGACGGCGTGACGCTCGGGCGGCCCGTGCGGGCGCATCGCTTCCGGGTCAACCTGCGCGGTCGAGTGCCAGAGATGCGCCGGAAGGCGACACTGATCGTCAACGGCATCACGTTCGCGCTCTACGCCGAGATCATCAGCGACCCGGAGCACCCGGTCAAAACCGGCCGGCTCCGCTCGGGCTGGGCGATCTCGGTCTTCGTCGTCGGCGACCACTACCCACCGGAGGGACAGGAGCGCTACGAGCCGGAGCCCGTCGCGACGTTCGTCACGTTGATTGATCGAGCTCCCCTCGAGGCCAAGCGCTTCATTTACAACCACGTCGAGTACGCCGTCTGGGTGTTCGAGGGCAGCGAGACGTTCGAGGGCTCGCACACCCCCGAGCTCGCGATCCGGCGCGTCGTCCAGCGCGGGACGGTGGCCGCATGAAGCGCTCGATCGGCGTCCTCGTCGCGGTCCTTGTCGCCGGCTGCCTCGGCGCCCAGGAGCTCGGCCGGCTCAACCCGCCGGCGGCCCGGATCTGGCGCGAGACGGTGGCCGACGTCGCGAGCCTGCCGCTCTGCGACGACCGCGCGGCCGATCATCACCGCGTCGCCGCCGACGAGCAGGTCCTCTACCGCTGCGTCTGGGACCCGGGGACCGCCACCGGCGAGTGGGTCGCCTTGTCCGGTGGCGGGGAGTCGGGCGCGGAGGGCGTGATCTTTCCCCTGCTCTACGCTCGCCACGAGGAGCCCGTCGGAACGAACGGCGGCGACGCGAGCGCCGAGCTCGCCTGGGTCAAGCGAACCCTCGACACCGTCGTCTACAACTCGATCTCTGGCGCTTCACTCAACGCCTCGACGTCGGAGCTCACGGTCCCGGCCGGCGACTTCCGGGTCACGGCGTTTGGCCCGGTCCACGCCGTTCTGCGGCACCGTCTGCGGCTTCGATCCGGTGCCACCACGACGTTGTGTCTTGGAGAGAACAGCTTCGCGCAGAGCGACCCCTCACAGCAGAGTGGCGTCGCGATCCTCGTCTGCCGCATTTCGCTCGCGGAGCCGACCGAGCTCACTCTGGAGCAATGGATCGAAGAGAAGGACAACGCGTCGGGAATCGACTTCGGGGTCGCCTCCGGAACCGTGGGCTCGCCAGGGGAGCCCGAGGTCTATACGGAGGTCTGGATCGAGCAGGAGGCCGGCGTCTCGCCACTGGTGTCGAACCTCGGCTACGACCCCCGCGCCCAGCCGCCAGAGTGCGAGCTCTGCGAGGAGTACGAGCTCGGCGTCGAGACCCTGAACTGGGAGGCCGGCAACTGGTCGACGACGACGAAGTCGATCTTCGCCGGTGCCGCGCACGCGACAGCACCCCCCGCCAGCGGGAACAACATCCGTGCGCAGTGGGTGGATCCGCCGAGCGGCGATTGGGTCCTCACCGCATCGGTCACGCCCCACGAGAACTCCAACTTCGCCGCGGCGGGGATCTCCGTGCTCGCCTCCGGCACGGTCGCCAGCCCGACGCAGCTCGAGCACCTGTACCTCCGCGAGAGCGGCGCCGTCCAGTGGCTCCAGCACACCTCGTACACGGCCACGTGGGCGGCGCGGGTGACGCTCAGCTCGTACCTCGACCCGAAGCCGCAAGCCCCGTGTCTCCAGTGGCGCTACGTCGACTCGACGAAGAACCTCACCGCCTGGTACTCCGGGGACTGCGTCCACTTCACCTCCACCGGTGTCAGCCACACCCTGCCCGGTGTCCCGGTGAAGATCGGCTGGAGTTTGAACGCGGAGAACGGATCGGTGGGCGCCGGCGGGACGGTGCACTTTTTCCGGTCGCGGACCGACGCCGACGGGCTCGCCGGCATCGTCGGGACCGAGGTCACCCTGAGCGGCGACACGACGCCCGACATCCTGGTCGTTGACGAGACGACGGGCGGCGCCAGCACGGCGAGTACCTGGAACGACCGGGGCCTCGACGACCTCGTCGTCAACGGGATCGGGGCGACCCTGTCGACCGGCGACCTCATCGTTCCGCCCGGCACCTACCAGGTGTGGGCGACGGCGGCCTGTCACCGGTGCCTCGGCCACGGTCTCCGCCTCTACGACGTCGGCGCCGCTGCACCGTTGCTGACCGGCACCGGCGCATGGAGCTACAACAGCACCGGAGGCGACTCGACCACGACGATGCTGATCGGTCAGCTCACGCTCGCTGAGGAGACCACGGTCCGCTTGCAGCACTGGACCGACGCGGCCCATGTGTTCGCCTTCAACGGCGCGGCGACCGCGCAGCTCCCGGTCAAGGCTCGGCTCGTCCTCCACGCCGGCGGCGCCGGCTACCGCGCGGGCGCTGGTGGCGGCGGCGGCTCCGGCGATCACCCCGCAGTCCGAGTTCGAAAGAACCCCCAGCAGAGCATCCCTAGCGGGGGCCTACATGCGGTGACGTTTGAAGTCGAAGACTTCGACGACGCCGCCTTCCACGACACCTCGACCAACCCCTCGCGGATCACGATCCCGAGCGGACACGCCGGTCGTTACCTCGTCGGGTGCGGCGTCGATTGGGAGGTGCCTGTGGGCACGGGAGGCGTGAACACGACGCTTCGCATCTACCTCAACGGGACGACGGAGCTCGCCACCGTCCGCGAGGTGGATACCGGCGCCGCCGCCATATTTCGGTCGCAGAACGTTACGACACTCTATGAGCTGGCGGCCTCGGATTATCTTGAGTGCCGCGTTGCCCACGATGCCGGAGTGTCCATGAACATTCTTGCAAGCCCCCCAACACAGTTCTGGGCAGAGGGACGATGAGCGCTCACGCAGACCGTCCGCTCTGGTGGCTCTGGCTGCTGCTCGCTGGGTTTTTCGCGCTCGCTTGGGCGGCGCGCTGCCACCTCGGAAAGGTCGGCGGATGACGACCGAAGCCATGTGGACCGCAATCCGTGCCCGCTTCGACGACGCGTTCGCGCTCGCCAAGGCCGTCGAGCCGACGATCGAGCTCATCATCGCCGGCGCCAACCGCAAGAGCGTCCGGCTCGATCCCGAGACGACCTACCAGCGCGCCTACTTCCGCCACGTCGGAGCCCGCCGCGTCGGCGCCACCGAGACCGCGCCGGAGGAGAACCAGGGCATCATCTACCAGGACTTTCTTGCACCGCTACAGGTCGGCGACGACACGCTCGTCGCCTTGTTCGATGCCGTCCGCCCGGCCTTTCGTACCGGCGCGGACGGCTTGGAGTTCGAGGAAGCCCCGCATCTGCGCGACGGTCGTGCGGACGGGTCCCATTGGTTGGCGGTCGCCTCCTTCCCGTTCGTCCGGAGGGAGATCGTCGCCGCCGCGTAAAGGAGAACGCTGATGCCCGACTTCGACTCCGGGGCTCGCGAGGAACTGCGGTGGATCGAGACGGCCGAGCAGGCCACGACCACCGCCACGGACATGCTCGTCCTGCCCCACTCGGGGAACCCGACCGGCCCCCACAAGCCCTACTCGCGGGGACCCACCGACGAGGTGACCTCGGACCTCACGGTCCAGGGCAACGTCGCCAGAAACTTCACCGTGCCGTTCAGCTTCCAGAACGTCTGCCGCTACGGCATCTACGACCCCGTCTTCGAGCAGGTCTTCGCCGAGCGCTGGCTGGCGGCGTTCGACACGACCGTGCTCGCCACCATCGCGTCGGTCGCGGTCGGCAACAAGCTCGTCGCCTCGGCCGGGACGCCGTTCGCCGGCCTGTCGGCGCAGGTGCCGTGCCCGGTGTGGCTCTGCCGCGCCGGCGCCGACGCGATCCCCGGCCAGCCGGTGCTCGCCACGGAGGTCCTCGCCGCCGGCGCCGAGCTCGTGCTCGCGACCGACGCGAACAACGGCATCACGCTGACCGACGTCGCCGAGGGCGACAACGTGCAGGTGATGCACTCCGGGGTCCTCAAGAACGGCACGCTCGACATCTTCGCGATGGTCGAGCGGGTCAAGAAGGGGATCGGCCACTTCCACGCCGGGTTCGGGATGTTCGCGACGAGCCTCCAGTTCAACGGCCAGAAGGGCTCGGACCCGACCTGGGCGATCGAGATGATGGGGCTCAACGCCGACCGCGCGACGGCGACCTTCGGCACCGGGACCGAGGTGGCCGCGCCGACGACCCAGCCGTACAACTTCGGCGGCCACCTCAAGCACCTGCGCGAGGGCGGCGCGATCGTCAGCGACCTCCTGGTCCGCGCGATCAACTGGACCTACAACTTCGGTGCGGCGGTCGTCGATCCGGCCGGCGTCGACGGCCCCTACGCCCACACGAAGATCCGCCAGCAGCTCTCGGGGACGTTCAACTGGTTCAAGAACGACGCCGCGGGCGCGATCGAGGACAAGGCCCACGACCAGGTCGACTCGTCGATCTGGTACGCGCTGCAGCGCACCGACGGAGGCGTCACCCGGGCCGTCCACTACTGGTTCCCGCTGCTCCAGTACGTCGACGCGGGCCACGAGGGGGGCGGCCAGGACTCGATCCTCGAGGTCCCGACGCCGTGGGAGACGGCCAAGAGCGCGACCTACGGCCTCCAGGCCTGCACGACGCGGTTCACCGGCGTCCCGCTGACCCTGTAGGCGACGAAGGCGGCGCGAAGACGTTCAACCGGGGAGGACGGTCCCGAACCGTCTCCCGCAACCGAGGGAGGAAGCGCTGATGCACCAAGTGGAAGTCACCCTGGTCGGCTCGCTCAAGGTCGACCCCGCCAAGGCCGAGGCCTACCGTCAGCAGCTCGACACGGGCCAGAGCAAGCTCGACGCCGCGGCGACGCAGCTCGTCGCCGGCTCGAGCGCCGACGGCAACCGCCACTACATCGACACCGTCCCCAACCGGCGGGCGCTGCTCTCCGTCCCCGGCGTCCTCGAGCAGGTGCTCGTGTCCACCGGCGTCGAGGAGCCCGCCAAGCCGAAGACGGCGGCCGCCGTGGCCAAGGAGGCCAAGGAGGCCAAGGAGGCCGCCGCGGCCAAGGAGGCCAAGGAGGCCAAGGAGGCCGCCGCGGCCAAGGAGGCCAAGGAGGCCAAGGAGGCCGCCGCGGCCAAGGAGAAGGAGAAGGAGAAGGAGAAGTCCGAGGAGGGCCCGAAGTAGAAGATCCGAGGTCCAACCCTATGGGACCCGCGGGACACGGGCGCCGTCGAGACCTCGGGACACCCGGCCCTCGCGTGGCGTCGGAGCCTACGGGCAGGGATGGCCGGACCTGCCCGCCCGCGGCCCACCTAACCCGAGGAGAGTCAGATGGCCGAGAAGGACAAAAAGACGTTCTTCGACCTCGAGAAGGTCGAAGCCCAAGCCGATCAGGTCGACGTCGACGAGCGGTGGTTCCCGCTCGAGGGTCGACGGTTCGGCGACACGGCGTCCCTGCCGCTGAAGGTGAAGGTCGCCTCCGGCGGCGAGGCGTGGCAGCGCGGCTGGACCAAGGGCGCCCAGGCGTACGCGAAAGGGCTCTCGCCGTCGGAGCGGCGCCGGTTCAACGAGAACGCGACGAACCCGCTGACGATCGACGCGCCGGCCCTGCCGCGGGCCAACCGCGCGGCGATCCGCGAAAGCGGGGCGCTTCTGGCGGTCGCCCTCGTCGGGCCGATCATCGACGACCCCGACGGGCCGCTGCCGCCCGACGTGGCCGAGGCCTACGGCATGAAGAGCCTGCCGAAGGAGATCCGCGAGCTCTACCGCCTGATGACCGACGGGCGCTGGATGATCCCCGTCCAGGTGGATCCGCCGGAGGCCTTCGTCGCGAGCGCCGAGCAGATCGATCGCCTGCTCAAGTACCCGGACTTCGTCAACCAGGTCGGCAACTGCCGGCGCCTGCTGGTCGAGGAGGGGGCCGAGGGCCTCGAGGAGGAGCTGGGAAACTTCGTCGGTGGGTCCGGTACTCCAGATGGTGGTCCGGGCTCACCCGAAGCCAGCGAACCGGCCTCGAAGAGCTGAAGGACCGCGACGACGACGAGGGCGGTCCGGTTGACATCGCGAAGGAGCTCGGCGGCGGGGAGCTCCCGCCAGAGGAGCCCCTCTGGCTGGAGAACAACCTCGCCGTCGTCTTGTTCAACGAGGCGGCGGCGCTCAACTGCTCCGTGCTGGATGTCCTCGACTCGTGGGGCGAGCGCGGTGCCTCCCGGGATGATTTGATCGCCAAGTGCCAGGCGATCGCCCAGGAGAACGCTGCGATCGACCGTGAGGAGATGGAGCGCCAGCGGGAGAAGTCGGAGACCGCCGCAAGAGGTCCGAAAGCGCCGAGGAAACGTTGAGCACGATCATCGACACGCTGCTCATTGAGATCGAGGCCGGGGGGGCGGACGCCCAGCTCCTCCGGCTCGATCGACACCTCGGACGGGTAGGTGACCAGGCGGTCACGACGGAGGGCAAGACCCGCCGGCTGTCGACCGCGAACCGCGGCCTGGCGAACGCGGCCGCGAGCGTCGACCGCGCCCTTCTCGGTCAACTGCGCCAGCTCGTCGCGCTCGGCGGCGCCTATCTCGGCATCGTCACCGCCGCGCGCCAGGTCGCCGGGGCGATCCGCATCTGGAGTCAGTTCGAGTTCACGATGTCGTCGGTCCAGGCCGTCACCCGTGCCACCAAGGACGAGATGACCTCGATGACCGCGGAGGCGAAGCGCCTCGGCGAAGCGACGATCTTCAGTGCCTCGGAGGCCGGCTCGGCGATGGACTACCTGGGCCGCGCCGGGTTCCGCGCCTCCGAGATCGTCGGCGCGATGCCGGGGCTTCTCGACCTCGCCGCGGCGGGCAAGCTCGGTCTCGCCGAGGCCTCGAACATCGCCGCCCAGGCGATCCGCGGGTTCAACCTCGAGGCCGGCGAGTCGAACCGGGTCGCCGACGTCCTGGCCGCCGCCGCCGCGAACGCCAACACCGACGTGGCGATGATGGGCGAGGGCATGTCCTACGTCGCGCCGCTGGCCGCGGCGCTGGGTATCGAGATCGAGATGGCCGCCGCTGCGATCGGCGTCCTCTCGGACGCCGGCATCCAGGGCTCGATGGCCGGCACGAGCCTGCGGCGCATCCTCTCCGAACTCGCCGACCCGACGGCGGAAGCGCAGAAGGAGCTCGCCAGGCTCGGCCTGACCGCCGCCGAGGTCAACCCCGAGACGAACCTCCTCAGCGACATCATCCAGCGCCTCGCCGACGCCGGGCTCGACGCCGCCGCGGCGATGTCGATCTTCCAGGACCGCGGTGGGCCGGCGATCCTGGCCCTGACCTCGAAGGCCGATCGGCTCCGCGAGCTCAACGCCCTGCTCGAGGACAGCGAGGGGGCGGCCGACCGGATGGCGGCCACCATGATGGACACCCTGGTCGGCGCCGCCGACGAGCTCGAGTCGACGATCGAGTCGCTCAAGATCGAGTTCGGCCAGGGAATGAACCCGGCGCTGCGCGAGGCCGCGCTCGAGCTCACCGCGTTCTTCCGCACCGGCCAGGACGAGGCGCGCTCGTTCGGGCGCTCGGTCGGTCAGGCCCTCGTCGCCGTCGTCGAGATCTTCTTGTTCCTGATGCGCCACGTCGACCTCGTCAAGGCCGGCCTCTTCGGGCTCGTCGCGGCGTTCGCGGTGCTCAAGTTCGGACCCCTCATCGCCGGCGCCCTGGCCTACGCGAAGGCCTTCGTCGCGCTGGCGGCCGCCGAAGGCCTCGCGACCGTCGCGACCGCGGAGCTCTCGCTCGCCTGGACCCGGTTGACCGCGGTCATGGCGACGAACCCGATCGGCCTCGTCGCCCTGGTCCTCGGAGCCCTCGTCGGCGCTCTGGTGCTGGCGAAGAGCCGTCACGAAGACGCGGAGCAGGCTGCTGATCGCTACTACGACCGCCTGCGCTACGGCACCCCGGAAATCGAGGCCGAGGTCCGCGCGCACGCCGAGCTCGTCGACCGGCTCGAGGCCGAGCTTCGCGTCCGGCGCGAGCTCGCCTCGACCGGCGCCGCTGCCGAGGAGAAGCTGGCCGCGCTGCGGCCGGTCCTCGAGGCGATGGAAGCGGCGCTCGACGCGGGCGACGTCGCGGCGTACCGCGAGGCGGTGGTCGAGGCCGAGCGGCTCGGGATCGCCTTCCAAAGCCTCCAGGAAGGCGCCGTGCTCCAGCGGGTCCGCCTCGAGGTCCGGGCGCTCGAGACGGACGCTGCCCGCACGGCCCGCGGTATCGAGGAGTCGGGAGCCTCGATCCGCTCCGTCTATCAGGCGATGCAGGCCGACGCCGAAGGGACGCTGCGGGCCGAGGTCACGCTGCGGCTCGAGCAGCGGGCCGCGCTGGCGGACCTCGAGGCCCAGGCGGCCTCGGCCCAGGTCGCGATCGCCAACATGATGGCGGCCGGCGGCGAGGGGGAGATCTTCTTTCGGGCGCTGCGTAGGCTCCAGGGCGAGGTCCGCCAGCTCGCGTCGGACGCGGCGCGGGCCCGACGCGAGCTCGCTGGCACCGAGGAGCGGATCGCGCGCCAGGTTGTGCCCGGCGTGCAGAACCGGCTCGGCGAGCTCTTCCGCCGCGGCGACATGGAGGCCTGGGAGGACCTCCTGCGCTCGCTGCCGACCGACATCTACGAGCGGATCTTCCCGACCGAGCCGCTCGAGGACATCGTCGGGCTCTACCGCGAGGCGCGCCAGCGGCTCGACGACTACGCGAAGAGTCAGGAGGATGCCCGCCGCAAGAGCGAGCTCGAAACCGAGGAGGTCCGAAAGAAGCGGGAGAAGTACGTCGAGCTCAACCGCGAGATCGAGCTCCAGATCGCCGCCCAGCGGGCCGCCACGGCCGCGTACGAGCTTGGGGTCCTGGCCGGGCAGGAGGCCGTCGAGGCCGCGGAGGCCGAGGCCGCGGCGCGCTCGGCGACGAAGGACCTCCTGGCCGAAGACGCCGTCCGGCTGAGGGAGCGGATCCGCCTGCTCGACGAGGAGGCGCGAAAGACCCGCGGCGCCGAGGCGATCGCCGTCCTGAGCGAGCTCGTCGCGGCGCAGGAGCGCTTGACGCAGGCCCGCGGCGATGGCCTCGGCGCGCTCGAGGCCGCGCGCCGGGAAAACGCCGCGCTCGAGCTCATCCTCGAGAAGCAGACCGGCACCGCGGAGGAGAACCGGGCCGCGATCGAGCGGCTCGTCCGCCAATGGCTCGAGGGACAGGCGGCCTTCGAGTTCGACGAGCGCAAGGCTGGGCTCGACCGCGCCGCGGCGCAGGTCAACGCTCTCGCCGAGGCCTGGACGCGCGGTCGCGAGGAGGTCGTCCGGCTCCAGGCCGAGCAGGCGATCGCCAACCGCTTGCACCAGGAGGCCGCGAGCGCGATCGACACCGAACGCCTGGCGCTCGAGGAGCGCATCGCCACCGAGAGCCGCCTGCGGGCGGTCGTCGCCGCCCAGCAGAGCGTCGACGCGATCCGCCGCCAGGTCGAGGAGATGCGGGTCCTGGCGCAGATCCGCCGCGAGGACTTCGCGACCGAGGAGGCCTACCAGCGGGCAATCGAGCGCGGCAACGAGGCGAAGGAGCTCCGGGCCCGGCTCCTGGAGATCGAGAACCAGCGGATCGCCGCCGAGGTGGCGCTCAAGAGCCGGGCCTGGAAGAGCGAGGACGACTACCAGCGGGCGCTGGCCGAGACGAACGAGCAGTTCGCGGCGATGACCGCGGAGGCTCAGATCCTTCTCGCCGTGCGCAGCCAGCTCGCGCGGCAGGACGAGCAGGTCCTCGACGCGCTCAAGACCGCCCAGCAGGCCTGGTCGACGATGATCGAGTCGATGCAGCGCGACCTCGCCGGCGCCTTCAACGCCGCGCTCGAGGACGGCCTCGAGAGCTTCGAGGACTTCTTCGACCGCGTCCTCGACCTCGCCCGCAGCTTCGTCGCCGACTGGCTCGCCTACTGGACGATCTCTGGGGGCAAGACCCTGTGGGAGTCGATGGCGCTCGGCCGCCCACAGGGTCGAAGCGACGCCTCCGGCATCGTCGTCGACGCGGGCTCGGCCGCGCTGACCGGGGCCATCGCCGACGCGGCGAAGGCGCTGACGTCGGCCGGCGACACGACGGCGAACCTCTTCGTCGGCGGCGCGAAGAGCGCCGGCTCGGCTCTCGTCTCGGGGGCGGACATCGCCTCGCAGACGACGGCGGTCGCCGGCGCGATCGTCTCGGGTGAATTCAGCTCGGCGGGCGCCGCCTCCGCGGCCGCAATGGTCACCGGCGCGCAGACCGCGGGCTCGGGGTGGGTGGTGTCGGTGACGCAGTCCGGCGGCATCCTGATCGAGGCGGCCACGGCCGCGGGTGCCGCGCTCCAGACCGGCGGCACGACGGGCGGCGTGACGGGCGGCGTCGTCGGCGGCAGCGGCGGGGTGTCTTGGGCCGCGCTCGGCTACGCGGCCGTCGTCGTCGGGATCGTGGGCGCGATCGGCTACTCGCTCGGCTGGTGGGGGTCGAAGGACCCGGCCACCGGGCGGGCGACCTTCGGCGGCGAGCCGGGCTCGCTCGCGATCACCGAGGCGGTCGGCGAAAACGCCAAGCTCGCCATCCGGCACATCCGGGAGGCGTTCGAACTCCTCAACGACTTCCTCAAGCAAACCGACCTCGAGATCACGAGGTTCGCCGACACCGTGGTCGACAAGACGGCCGGCGTCTACACCGTCCGCTCCGGACCCGCGGCGGCCGTTCTGCGCGGCGCGTCGGCCGAGGAGCTCGAGGAGGCGATCGCCACCCTGGCGATCCGCGGTGCCGAGTTCGGCGACAGCGTCTCGGACTTCGTCCAGGCCGTCATCCGCGGCTCGCGGGCCCTGACGCGCGAGCAGTTGAAGGCCGAGATCGAGCTCGGCCGGATGGTCGAGGGCTTCGGACGCTCCGACGCCGAACAGCGGATCCGTGAGATCGGTCGCTCGATGGACGTCGTCTGGGACGAGCTGCTCCGGCTGCTCGCCGACGACCTCGAGCAGCTCGCCTTCGGCCTGCACCAGACTGCGCTCGAGGAGGTCGAACGCTTCCGCGACGCCCGCCGGGCGATCACCGGCGAGGAGCCGTCGATCGAGGAGCAGCGCGAGATCCAGCAGGCCCAGGGGCGGATCTGGAACGCCGAGAAGGCCCTGCGCCTCGCGACGCTCCGGGGCCGGCTCGCCCTGCTCGAGGCCGACAAGCAGATCGAGCGGCGCCGAATCGAGTTCGGCATCCACAACCTTCGTGGCCGGGCCCTGCTCTACGACGCCGAGATCGACCTCGGCCGCGAGGCGATGATCGGGCTCGCCACGGTGGTCGAGGCCGGGGGCACGATCCTCGACGTCCAGATCGACGCGCTGCGCAACCTGATCTCCTCGCTCGAGGGACTGCCGGACATCGACCTTTCGACGCTACGGCTCCTCGGCGCCGGCCGCGGTGCGCAGCGGGCCGAGGAGCGCGAGCGGATCCGACGCGAGCTCGACGAGCTCCGGCTGGCGGCCGCCGGCGTCGCCGACGGCGCGCTGGCGCTGCGGCGCGACCTTCTCGCCTTCCACGACTGGATCGACGAGGCGCGGCGGCTCGGGTTCGCCGAGGAGGAGCTCGCGCAGGCGCGGCGCGACAACCTGGCCGTCCTCGAGCGGGAGTTCGCCGTTCGCTACCGGGCACCTCTCGGCGGTGAGCTGGGCGGTCAGGCCTTCGAGCTCGTCGACGAGTACCGGGCCGCGTGGCAGGAGGCGATCGAGATCGCGCGGGAGGCCGCCGCGGTCCACGGCACGACGTTCGCCGACGAGCTCGCCCGGATCGGTGGCCCTGTCGCCGAGGCCCTGGGGCGCGAGCTCGAGGCGCTTCTCGTCGGCGGGCTCGCGGACCTGATCGCCGCCGGTGACGTCGCGGGCCTGCGCGGCTTCCTCGAGGTCCTCACCGCGCTCGCCGAGATGGACCTGCCGCCGGAGCTGGCGGCGATCGTCGACGGGCTCGACGAGATGGCTGCGGCCGTCCTCGCGGCGATCGCCACGATCGAGCAGGCGTTCGGCGGCATGACCTTCACCGAGGGGCTCGACGTCTCCGGCGTCCAGGAGTGGATCGACCGCGCCCTGGGCCTCACCGAGACCCAGGCCAGCCTCCGCGAGATCGCGCTCGAGTTCGCCGCGGTCTACGCCCAGGCCGAGATCCTCGGTGCGAGCGAAGAGGAGCTGACGCTCCTGCGCCAAGCCGAGGCCCTGGCGATCGACGACGTGCGCCAGTCGATTCTCCAGACGATCCAGGAATGGACCGACGCGGCCCTCGGGATCGGAGCCCACCAGCGCCGTCTCCTGGACGCCCGGGCGACCTTCACCGCGGCGCGCGACGGCCTCGCCGACGCCGCGCAGGCGGCCCGCGACCTGGGCCACTCGACGCAGGGGCTCGCTACGCAGTTCGATCTTCTCGACAGCGCCGAGCAGATCGCCATCCGCCAGATCGGCATCGACTTCGTCGGCTCCCTCGAGGCCCTGGGGGTGTCGCTGCCTACCGAGGCCGTCTACGAGTTCGCGATGGCCGAGTTCGAGCTCGCCCGCATGCAGGCGATCTCCTCGGCCGCCGCGCTCGCCGCGGCGGGGGCCTTCGACACGCTGTCGTTCAGCCTGGACGATCTCGTCTCCTGGATCCTCGGGGCCTCGTTCGAGAGCTCGCAGTTTGCGCCCCGGATGGCCGGCGGCGGGACCGGCGGTGGAGGCGGCGGGGGCTCGACGACGGACCCCTTGGCCGAGGCCCGGGCTGCCATCCGCTCGCAGATCCGCGACTGGCGCGACGCGACGCTCGACCCGGTCACCCGCGAGGTCGTCGACCTGACGCGGACCTTCAACGGGCTCCGCGAGGCGCTTCTCGCCGCCGGCGGGACGACGGCGGACCTCATCGTCCTCGAGGAGGAGTTCGCGGAGACGCGCCAGCGCATCCTCGACCAGGCTCTGGCGCCGCTTCGCGAGGCTCGCGAGGCGATCCGCCGCGGTCCGGAGGCCAAGCCGCAGGAGAACTTCCTCGCCCTGCGCAGCCAGTTCCTCGCCGCCGCGGCCGCCGTCCGGGGTGGAGATCTGTCCCGCATCCAGGAGGTGTCCGACCTGGCCGTCCAGCTCCGTGACGTCGGCGCCGCCTACTTCGGGACCTCGACCGGCGGGTTCCGAAACCTCCGCTCGACGATCGACCGGGAGCTCTCGCGCCTCATCGACGAGGGCATCGACGTCGACCTCACGGGGATCGACCTCGACGCTGACCGAAACGACCTGCTGGCAGAGATCCGCGACGAGGTCGTCCGCCACTCGGGCTTCTGGACCGAGACGATCGCGACACAGGACTCGGCGATCGACTTTCTGCGCAGCCTCGACCTACCACTCTCCGACGTCGCCGCGATCCTCGCGAGCCTCCAGGAGCACGGCGTGCCGCTCTCGAAGCTCGAGGAGATCGTAACCGTCCTCGAGGGCCAGCAGGTGCCGCTCGGCGCGCTGCCGGCGATCCTCGACGCGATCTTCGACAACGGCTTCGATCTGGCCGCGCTGCCGCAGATCGCCGCGATCGCGAACCAGCTCCGCACGAACGGCATCCCGCTCACCCAGCTCTCGCAGATCATGGCCGCGTTCCGCGAGCTCGAGATCCCCCTCGACAACGTCCCGTCGCTGCTCGATCAGCTCATCGACCAGGGCTTCAACCTCGACAACCTTCCCTGGATGCTCGCCGCCCTGTGGGGTATCGAGGGCAACACCCGGCTCGTCGTCGACCGAGCCAGCGGCACGGAGACCAACACCGGCCTCACCGCGGACCGGGCGGCCGAGATCGTCGCGAACACCCAGCTCGTCGCCGATCGGGCCTCCCTCGCGATCGGCGGCGAGATCCTGCGCGGCGGTCTGGCGCTCTTGCACGCGGGCGAGGTCGTCCTCACCCGCGAGCAGTCCGGATCGCTCAAGCGGCTGATCGGACTCTCGAGCGGCTTCGGCCCGTTGCAGCTCCAGGCGCAGGCGCTACCGCGTGCGGACGCGATCCGCGTCGTCCTGCCGCCCACCTCGCCGCCGACGCCGGCCGCCGAGCGGGCCCGGCTCGACGCGGAGCAGCGCGAGGAGCGGCTCGCCGACGAGATCGCGCGCCTCAACGGGCGGCTCGACAAGCTCATCGGGGTTCTGCTCGCCGACAAGAGCTCGCCGCGTCGGTCGACGACGGTCGCCGGCACCCGGAGCTCGCCATGACGAGCGACGGCTTCCGGACGCTCTCCAGCGAGCGGAGTTCTCCCAAGCTCGCGCTCGTCGAGCTCACGCTTCTCGACCCCGCGACGGGCGCCGTCGTCCCCGTCTCGACGTCCGGGCTCGGCGCCTGGTCGAACCGCGACTACACGACGCGGCCGACCGACACGCCGGCCCACCGCCTCTACGCCCCTCGCATCCGCGGCGGCTACGAGGTTCGCTGGAGCCGTGTCGACGGGACGCTGCTGCGCGGCCGGGCCCAGGCCGACTTCGGCTCGCTCGAGCTCATCAACGTCGACCGCGGGCTCAACCGCCTGGCGACGGACTTCCTCGCCGCCGGCCAGGACGCCGTCGTCCGCGCCGGAAGCCCCTCGCTCGCCTACGCCGAGCACCAGATCGTCCTCGACGGGCTCTGCGAGGAGGTTCTGCCGTCGCGCGACGGCCGGTTCGTCGAGCTGGTGCTGACCTCACGCGACCGGATCTTCGCGAAGAACCTCCAGACGGACATCTACCGCGGGCTCGGTTACGCCGTGGGCCTGCGGAGCTCGAGCTACGTCGGCTTCCCTCACACGGCCGCGATGAACCCGACCTCCGCCGTCTGCCTGGAGGCCTTCATCCGACTCGACAGCCTCGGCGGCACCCGCCGCGTGGCTGGCCACGGCGACGTCACCCGCGGCCCCGCGCTGCGCGTCGACGCAACCGGGCACGTCATCTTCTCGCTCGTCGACTCGGCCGACGCCGTCGTCTCGCGGACCTCGATGGCGACCCTTTCCGCCGGGGTCAGCTACCGGATCTCGGGGCGCTGGGACGGCACGAAGCTCGACGTGGCGATCGACGGCGTCATCGAAACCGGCGGCGTCCCGTTCTCGGGCACGCCGAAGAGCCTCGACGGCACCGGGGCGCTCGCCGATCAGTTCGTGCTCGGCTGGAACAGCGCGGAGACGCTCGGCGGCTGGGCCACGGACGTGCGCTATTTCGTCGACACGGTGCGCTCCGACGAGGAGATCTACGCCGCGGCCCTTCGCGAGCTCGACGACACGGACACGACCGGGCTCGTCCTCTACGCCAAGACGAACGAGGCGGTTGACGCGACGACCTGGGACAGCGTCTCCGACCAGGTCGGCACCTTCAACGGCGCCGGCGCGACCTGGGAGCCGACGATGGAAGGCGGCGCCGACCTCGCCGACGTCCCGCGGCCGACGTCGCTCGGCGAGATCGGTCACCGCGACGCGGTCCTCGTCGACGCCGTCCGCTACACCTACCAGTGGCACTCGCGGAGCTCGCACGCGCTCGACGGCGTCTTCGAGGGCGGCCGCAAGCTCGCTCCGGTCAAGTCGGACACGGCGACCGACATCAGCTTCGACGCGACCCGCCAGCGGATCGTCACCGCCGGCGCCGTCGACTTCCGCCAGTACGCGCCGGGCCAGAACGTGACGGTGAGCGGCGCCGGCGCCAACGACGGCATGAAGACCCTGGTGCGCGTCGACGACGTGGCCGGCCGCTGGATCTCCGTCCTCGAGGCCGTGACGACCGTGGCCGCGGGCCCCTCGGTCACGGTCGCGACGACGACGGATCGGCACGACTACACCTTCGACCTCGCGACCTCGACCTTCACCCTGCGCGCCGCGGCGACGCTGCCGATCACCTGTGCGGTGCGCGGCGACGACGTCGGCGGCTACGTCGACAGCGCCGCCGAGATCCTCGAGCGCTACGCGGTGGACTTCTGCGGCTGGGACCAGGGCCGGGTCGGTGCGTCGGTCGCCGCAGTCGCGGCGAGCCACCCCTGGCCGGCCGGCTACGCGACCTCGATCGAGCACGTCGAGGCGACGATCGTCCTGTCGCGCCTGGCGATCTCGATCGGGCACTCCTGGGGCGCCGAGCCCGAGAGCGGCGACCTCGAGCTCGTCGCGGATGAAGCACCCGACCCGGCACCGCCCGCGGAGCTCGACTTGCAGCTCGACGAGAGCTCGATCCTCTCGATCGAGCGCGAGCGGACGGTCCCCGCCGTCACCCGCTGCGTGGCGAGCTACGCACCGAACTTCCGACCGCTCCAGTGGGACGAGCTCGCCGGCGCCGTCCAGGAGGACTCGTCGGGTCCCGGGCTCGCCTGGATCGACTTCCTCACGAACCCCTGGCGGTTCGTCCCGAACGACACGAGCCTGATCGTTCCGCCCGCACAGTCGCTCAACCAGGTCGCGGTCGGTGAGGATCGGCTCGAGACGTACCTGCGGCGCAAGCCGCACGCACGGCTCGTCGCCCAGCAGGAGTTCGACCTCTACGGCGTCGACCGCGAGTTCTTCCGCGTCCGCACGAAGCTCCAGGGCCTCACCGTCGCGCCGCGGCGCGCCAGCGTCCTCGTGAGGCACGACGGCTGGGGCTCGACCGAGGCCGGCAAGCGCTTCAAAATCGTCGGCCGCACCGCCTCGCTTTACTCGACGCTCCTGGAGGTCTGGGGATGACCGACCGGATCAACTTCCTCATCGCCTGCGCGCCGAACTGGATCGACCTCGACGCGGGAACGCTGTCGGCGGGCGGCGAGGTGAGCGGCCTCGGAGTCTCGCTTCTGCGCACGAACAAGATGCACGAGCACTGGCGCTCGCCGAGCCTCAAGCCGCACCACACGGTCCTCGACGTCGTCTACGAGGCCGGGGCCGCGCGGCCCAGCCGAGCGATCTTCCTCGGCAAGATCGTGATCCCCGAGGCCGGCTCGTACTACCGCGTCCGCCGCGGCGAGGAACTGACGGAGCGCCGCCTGCGGCCGCAGGTCCACGCCGAAGGGGCGGCCGACGCCTTCCTCGAGGCGACGAACGCGACGGGCTCACCGCACGACCTCGTCGACGACCCGCTCGCCCCGGGCGCCGCCTACGTGACGCCGACCGACGTCGAGCAGTCGATGACCGTGCGCCTGGCCCTGCCCGATCCGCACGGCGGTGCCGGCGCCGGCGCCCGCCGCCACACGCTGCGGATCTCCTACGCTCCGACGGATACGACCGTCGCGAACCCGGACCTCGACGTCGAGATCTACCAGGCCGGCTCGCCGAGCGGGATCACCGGCCGAGCCCGCGGCTGGCCCGCCGGCGAGGCTGGGCACTGGATCCTCGACGTCAAGTTCGACGTCGCCGACCTCGCCGACCCCTCGGGCGCCGATCTCGAGCTCCGCGCCGTCACGGCGCCGGCCTTCGGCGACACGACGGAGAACATCAAGCTCGCCGCGGTGCAGTGGATCTACGAGCCCGCGACCCGCATCCGGCCCGCCGACGTCGAGGGAGCGTTTCTCGCCGCCACGAATACCGGCGAGGGCGATCCGGGGCTCGTCTACGCACCGGACCCGTTCGACGAGGCCGCAACGACGCTCTCCGCGGTCGAGCCGGAAACGCTCGGCTCGGCGATGGACTTCCGCATCGGCTTCGACGACCCCGGCCTCGGCGAGGGCGACGGCGGTGGGAACGTCGGGCTGGCGGCGACGGCCGACGCCCAGACACTCGTCGCCGCGGTCCAGCGGACCGCGGCCGGCGGCGACCCGACGGTCGAGCTCGAGCTCTGGATCGACGGCAGCGCGACGGCGCTCTCGGAGTCGAAGGTGCTCACCGACGACGAGATTCACTACCTCGTCATCCGCTGGAGCGCCTCGGAGCTCGGCGCGGCCACCGCCGCGGACGTCGAAGCCCGGATCTTGACGACGCCCGACGGCGGTCAGAACGTCAAGGTCTACGCCGTGGGCTGGCTCGCTGCGCTCGACCGCGTGCCGTGGGACTACGACTCCGGATGGCTCGAGGCGTTTCCCCCGCTCGCGACGTCGCTCTGGGGCGAGATCATCCCGGAGACGGTCGGCAAGCCCGTGCCGCGCTCGATCGCCCATCCCTACACGGCCTCGAGCGGCGAGCTCGTGACGCTGACCGCGCGGCGGATCCGCTTCGAGCTCCTCTTCGAGCCGGAGCAGCCCGGCGAGTGGAGCTACACCGACCGCGACGGCAACCTCGTCACCTGGCTCGACGCCTCGCGTCTCGCCGAGGGACCCGCTCTGTCGGGGATGAACCTCGCCGGCGGCTTCGAGGTGCAGGCCGTCGACCTTTCGCGCGTCGAGGAAACGCCGTCCGGAGTCCTCTGGGAGGACGAGGAGCCGACCTATCGGCTCTTCCGGCTGCGCCTGACGAATCTGGTCAAAGAGGTCGCCGTGGGCGACCTGTTCGACTACCTGTTCCGTCGCCTGGGGGTGACAGGCGACGTGCTGCTGATGATCTTCCCGGAGGACCCCGACTTCCGCAGGATCGCCTTCGTCTGGGGCCCGTTGCGGGACCCCAAGCTGACCCACGACCACGGGACGCGTTTCCGCTCGGACCTCGAGGTCCGAGAACGTCTCTGACCTGACAGGATGCCATGCCATCGAGCACCAAAACGATGAGGGACCAACCCATCATGCTGCAGGAGGTCGTCGCCTGGATCCGCGAGTACCTCGCCTGGATCGTCGTCTCGCTCGCCGCAGGGACGCTCCTCGCCATGAAGCGCGGGCACTCGACCCTGCGGGCCTGGGTGCTGGTCCTCTTCAAGTCGCTCCTCGTGGGCCTGTTTGTCATGCTCGCGGTCCGCGAGACGGACCTGGCCTTCGGCTGGCAGCTCTTGCTCGCCGCGTTCATCGTCATGGGAGGCGACGCCCTGCTGGTCGTCATCGACGCATTCTGGACTCGGGTGGCCGCCGATCCGCTGGGGTTCGCCCGTGCCGTCGTCCACTTCGTCTTCCACCGCCGGATCGTGATCGAACGCGGTGAGCGACCGCCGGCGCCGCCCGAACCCCCGGAGTTCCTGCTCGACGACAAGGAGCGAGACGAGAAGGAGGAGAAAGGGTCATGACCGTGGCGATGTGGGTGTTCGTGGTCGCGATGGTGCTGCGCACCGCGGCGCTCGTCTGGATGGTCGTCGGCGCGCTGTGGTTTCTCCGCGAGGCGGCCGGGCGGCGGGTGGAGGACCTCGACGAGACGTGGTTCGGCCGCATCCGCCGACGGGTCAACCCGGCGGTGCGTGGCGGTCTGTGGCTGATCGCGTCGGGCGGGATCGGGCTCGCCGCGTTGACGCTTCTCGACGCGATGATCCTGTTCGGCTACCGTGAAGACTGGCGGTGGCTCGTCCACCTCGACGGCGGCCCCGAGCCGATCGGTCACCTGGGCTACTCGGCCGGGTCCGTCCTCTCGGCCGTCGGCGTCTGCATCCTGATCCGAGGGGTCAGGGCACTGGTCGTCCCGAACGCCTCCGGCCGCATGCCGGCCGTCCTCGCGCCGAAACCAGGAAGCTCGACGCGGTAGGATCGGGCGCATGGCAGAGAAAGCCCCGCTGTCGACCGCCGACTGGCTCGGCGCTGCCTGGATGCTCGAGTGCGATCCGCTGATGATCGCCGCGGTCGCGCGCGTGGAGGCACCGTTCGGCGGCTTCCTCTCCGACGGGCAGTGCCGGATCCTCTTCGAGCGGCACTGGTTCCATCGCTTCACCGAGGGTCGGTTCAGCCGCCAGCATCCCGGGATCTCGAACCCCGACCCTGGCGGCTACCTCGGCGCTGGCCGGGAGCACGATCGGCTCGGGCGGGCGGCGAAGCTAGATCGGATCGCCGCGGTCCAGTCCGCCTCGTGGGGGAAGTTCCAGATCATGGGCTTCAACCATCGCTTCGCGGGCTTCCAGACGATCCAGGGCTTCCTCAACGCGATGATCCTCGGCGACGAGGCCGACCACCTGCGGGCCTTCGTCGCGTTCATCCGTTGGGACGAGGAGCTCCACCTCGCGCTGATGCGTGAGGACGAGACGCGGTTCGCCAAGATCTACAACGGCCGCGGCTACAAGAAGAACCGCTACGACGAGAAGATCCGCCGGGAGCTCGATCGACTCCGTGCCGCCGTCGCCGCTTCGAGCCTCGCGCGGGTCCTCGCCACCGTCTGAGGAGCTAGACGACGTCCGGCTTCGGGGCGAAGCGGCCGTGGTCGTCCCGGACGTTGTGGTACTGGACCGGGACCTGGTGGGTGAGGAGCATCAGCCGCTGGCGTAGGCGCTTCGCGTGGGCCGCCGAGTGCTCGTCGGACAGGTCCCAGACCCCCCCGCTCGGCAGCGGAGGGTCGCAGCGCTTCTCGGTGTACCCGGTGAGCAGCGCCTCGAGCGCGCGCTCAAGCGCCGCCAGGTAGCGGTTGACGTCCGTGCAAAACGGACGGCAGAGCTCCCTGGGGGTCTTCCCCTCCGTCCGGGGTAGCTCCCTGCCGCAGATCAGGCACCCGTAGACTTCCGGCCTTGTACGAGGTTGGACGAACATGGCCATGAGCATAGCTCAGGTCGCAGCGGGAGCGCCGCGCCTCACAGCTAGTCGCTGAGCCGACCGTTGTCGATCAGGAACCGTCGTGCGGCGTCGAGCCGGTGCCACTGCCCGGCGTCGCCACCGCTTCGGTCGGGATGCCACTTGCTCGCCGCGGCGCGCACGGCACGCCGGAGGTCCTCGTCGTTCGCGATCGGCACTCCGGAGAGCGTCTCGATCTCACGCATCGCCTGGTCGACCGACGTCGGGCCGGATGCCGGCGGCAGGGCCTTGAAGCCCCGGAACGAGGCCTTGACGATCGACGGCGTCCCCCAGCGGTCGAGACCGCGCAGTGCGGCGACCGAGAGCGCGACCGCGTGCAGGTTGTCGCCGACCCGGTCCCAGCGGTCGCACGGGATGACCTGGCTCTCCCCGTCGAGGTCGAAGTAGACCGCGATCCCCGGATCGTCCGGCTGGACCTCCGTCTGGTTCGCGTGGAGCTGACCGTCGAGGCGCACCCGCAGGTTCGTCGCGATCCGGATCGTGCCCTCGGCGCCGAGGCGCTCGAGCTCTTCTCGCAGACGCTGCGCCGCGGAGGGCAACGAGGCTCCGTGGGCACGTGACGCCCGGGAGCGACCGTAGCTGAACTGAGACCGCTGGCGCTCGGCCGCCGGAGTTCGCGCCCACCCGACCGGCCAGGCGAGCGGTTCGACGAACGTCCACGGCACCTCACCCCGGAAGCGGGAGCGACTGCTCATCGGGCACCTCGCAGTGGATCTCGGCGCCGTCTTCGAGCGAGACGCCGAAGCTCTGGAGCACGGCCAGGTTGGCCGCGCGGAGAAGGGCGGCGCGGTTGGCGTCCTTCGCGGCCGTGCCGCGGGTGACCTGACCGTCCTGCTTGACCTCGAAGCGGATCGGGCCGAGGCCGCCACCGGCTGCCGCAAGTCCGTACACGGTCACCGCGGGCGCCCACGCCTGGCGCGGTCCGAGGTCGTGGACCGCGATCTCGACGCCGGGCGCCCAGGGCCGGGTCCAATCGCGCCGCGAGTCGCCGTGGGAGTTGATCCAGGCGTCGCTCGCGAGGAGCCCGGCCTCCTCGAGGAGATCCCAGACCGCCTCCTCGAAGTTGATCAGGTCGCCGCGCTGCCCCTGGCCCATGTAGACGACGACCTCCACCCGGACGAGGTGCGAGTCGGCGCAGAGCGGCCGCGGGAAGTCCCGCTCCGCGAGGAGCTTCATCGCCTTGCGGTGCCAGCTCCGGTGCGACGTCGGTGGCTGGATCCGTGGCGCGACGCGCTGGACGGCCTCCCGCAGGACGCGCTCGACACGGGCCGGCTGGGCGATCGCCAACTGGCTCGCCCACTCGACGAGGTCGGCCGGGCTCGACACGAGGCGCGGAACGCGCTTCGGACTGCGGCCGCGGGCGACCGCGCGCTGCCGAGCCCGGAAGAGTTGATTCTCCGTCTTCTGGAGACGGAGCTCGAGGAGCCCCGGGTAGGTGACGCGGCCGCTCGTCTTCTTGCCTGCGGCCTCCCCGGGGATCTCGAAGCGGGCCAGGAGTCGTGGTTCCGGGGCCCCGCTCACGCCGCCTCGGCCGCCTCGCCGTCCTGGCGCTTCGCGAAGTCGAGGAGGAACTGGTCGGGGTCCGACATGGCGGCCTGCAGCTCGCGCAGCTCCGAGATCTCGTCGACGAGCCCCGGGTTGCGGGCGACGACCTGCGGGTGCACGGCGAGCGAGGGCCGGAAGACCTCGTAGAGCTGCCGCTCGCCACGCGACGTCTGCATCGACGTCACGCCACCCGTCTTCGCGGCCACCTGGGAGAGGAAGTGGTCGACCAGACCCTTGCGGCCGTCCGCCGACAGCTTGGCCCAGAGCCCCTGGTTGAACCGCAGGAGGACATCGGCGTTCGACAGCCACCAGAGGACCTCCTCGGCGGTCCCGATCGACCCCCAGAAGGTCAGCGCCTTGCCCTTGATCCAGAAGGCCTCGATCGCCGCTGACTCCAGGCTCGGATGGTGGGCCTCGATGAGGCTCTTGATGAGCTGGATCACGGGCTTCTCGGTGATCGGCTCGAGGGTGGATTCCTTGCTCTCTTCCGACATGCGTTACCTCCCAGGCTCGGCGCCAGTGCCTGCACCGCGCCAACATGGTGGACCTCGGCGGCACTGCCTCTCATGTCACCGGGATTGTACTCTGGACGGACATGGAATACAATCGGGATGAACAGATTCTACGGGGGGAGCGCAGCGAATGACGGAGCGACCCGAGACACCGAAGCCTCGACACGGAGGCTGCTTTCACTGCCGGGCGATGCCGCCGATCCTCATCTCGATGATGATCCAGAACCCGGCCCGCGACCTGATGAGCATCGCGGTCTGTCCGAGCTGCCACACCGAGCACGCCACCTGAAAAGAACTGGCCCCGCGGGACCGCACATCCCGCGGGGCCGGGTGCCCCAGAACCACGACGATCGGAGCGCCGCGATCCTACCACACCGTCGCCCCTTGGAGGCTCGATGAAGAACCACCTCACGTTCCTGCCAGTCCAGCTTCGCGAGGTCCTCGAGACGATCGTCGCCGAACACCAGTTGAGCGGCGTCCGCGGTGCGATCCTGCTCATCCTGCGCAGCTTTGGGGGAGAGATCGAAGGCCGCGTCCACGCGGGCTTCCCAGGGTTCGAGCCGTGGACGGAGGAGGAGGAGGTCCGCGTGGCGCTCGAGCTGCCCGACGACGTCAAGGGCGAGCTCGACGCCGCGGCCGACCGGCTGCACCTTCGCCGCTCGGCGATCGTCGGCATCCTGCTCGCCATGTACCGCGACCAGCTCCGGGAGCGAATCGCTCTCGGCCAGGCCGCACAGCCCCAACCAACCGAGGAGGCATCCGCACATGCCGAAAACCGCAGCACCTGACCCGACCGTCGTCCCCGTCGAGATCCTGAACCTCGACGGCATCAACCAACTCGCGCTGCTCCTGCGCCACGGCATGAACGAGCTGTGGGGGCCGAACGCCTCGATGAAGACCCGCGCGCGGGCCGCGATCGAGGAGACGGTCGGCTCGCAACGCCACCTCACGGTCGGCGTCTCCGACGCCCGCCGCGACGGCACCGATGCTCTGCTCGGCTCGGCGACCGTGGCCGGCCGGACGCTGACGATCTCGCGCACCGGCGCCGTGTCGCGCTCGGGGGAGATGCTCGCCGACCTCTCGCTCGCCGACACCTCACCTGTGTCGCGTCTCATCGATCCGGGGATCAAGGACCCGTCGGCGAAGCAGCGCGAGCAGTTGAAGGCGCTTCTCGAGCTCGTCCCGCTCCCGGTCACCGAGGACCGACTCCTGAAGGTCGCCGCCGGCGACGAGGAGACGCTCACCTTCCTCGCCGCGGCGATCGAGGAGCGTGAGGTCGGCGACATGCTCGCCGCCGTGAAGATCATGCGCTCCTGGGTCCAGGCGCAGGCCCGCGAGCGCGAGGAGGCGGTCGAACGAGCCGAGCGACGGCTCGGCCAGAGCCGGGGAGCCCTCGAGGAGCGCCTCGAGGAGGCGACGCGGGCGCTGTCGGCAAGCGGCACGCCGGCATCGAAGACGAAAGTCCTCGAGGCCTTCGCCGCGGCGAAGCCGGTCGGCGACGTTGCCAGGGCCAAGGCCATGGCCGACGAGTCGCTCGGCCGGATCCGCTCCGAGCGCCAAGCCTGTCTCGACAAGAAACGCGAGCGGGCCGAGCTCCAGGCGACCGTCGGCGAGGAGCCGGATCTCGAGCCGGTCCGGGTGGAGCTCACCGAGGCGACGGATGCCCACCTCGCCGCCGTCACCGCCTCGAACGACGCGGCACGCACCGTCGAGCGGCTGCGTCGCGAGCTCGCCACCGCGGAGACAGCGGCCGAGGTCGCCGAAGCCGATCGAGAGACGAAGATTCATCACTTCCGGCGTGCCGAGCGACGACTGGAAGAACGACAAGGCGCCCTCGCCCGCTGGACGGAGACGATGGCGAAGCTCCGCGAGGAGCCGACCGGCCCGTCCGAGGAGGAGGTCGACCGCGCCGAGGCCGCGGCGCAAGCCGCCGAACGCAAGCTCACCGTCGCCCGCATCGCCGAACGCTACGCCGAGCTCCAGACGGCGATCAAGGAAACGACCGAGGAGCGCACGCACGCCGAGGTCCGCGCCGAGGCGTTGCGAGGGATCGAGAAGGGCGCCTGGGCGGCTCTCGGCGAGCTCGTCACGGCCGAGACGCGGGTCCCCGAGATCACGATCTACAACGGCTTTCTGGCCTACGTCGGCCAGGACAAGGTCCCGCTCGACTGGAACAGCAAGTACGTCTCGACCGGTCAGCGCAACTCGGCGGCGTTCCGGCTTGGCGCCCGGTGCTTCGGTCCGCACTCGATCATCCAGCTCGACGGCGCGATCTGGGAGACGCTCGAGATCGAGGAGATGATGCAGCTCCACCGCGTCTGCCGGGAGGAGAGGATCTTCGGGCTGACCGAGGTCGCCTCGGCCAGGATCGACGAGCTCCATCACGTTCTCGTCGGCTCGCCGGAGTGGGTCGAGGCCTACCGGATGCTCGCCGAGGCGGCGCAGAAGGCGTCGGAGGCCGCGTGAGGCCGCTCATCCCCAACGTGGCCGTCCTGCTCAGCGCAGACGGCGGCCTCTCGGTCGAACACCGAAAAGAAGCCGGTCTGGGCCGTGCCCAGATCCGACAGATCCCGGGCGGTGAGCGCACCTACGAAATGGTTGGCTTCGTCCCCGTCTTCCAGGAGGTCGTCCCTCGTCGCCGGCGTGCGTCGGCCAGCGACGGGGACCATCTCGGCTATCTCGAACCCACCGACGACTTGCTCAAGAGGACTCGTCCATGAGCGACGAGCGCCGAGCGATGCTGTCCTCGGAGCGGGTCGCCTACGCGCTCGGGGGCACCCAGGAGATCCTCGAGTCGCTACTCCGCGAGGTCGACCACTTCCTCTCTCCCGACCGGCCGAAAAACAAGGCCGCCCGACAAGCTCTGTCCCGAGCAAGCCTTCGCGCCCGAAGTGGGCTACGCAGGGTCCTGGCGCGCCTCGACGACCGCGATCCGCAGTACCTCGAGCTGGACGACGAGATGTTGCAGAAGGCGTCCGACCTCGCCAAAGACGAGATCGTCCGCTCCGTCGTCGCGGAAGACGTCGAGCCGCGGAAGCTCTGATGGCCCGCCGGTCAAAGTCGGAACCGACCAGCCTCGGGCGAAGTCAGACCGCGCTCGCTCGCCACCGCAAGGCGCTCGAGACACTCCACCGCGCCGTGCGCGCAGGCGGCCTCTATGTCTCCCGCGACGAGACCAAGCGCGGGACGGCGCTACGGGCTCTCGACGAACTGCACGACGTCCTCGGCGTCCGCCCCTCCGAGGACCTCCCGGAGAGAGGACACGACAATGGTTGACGGAGAGCGGTACGAAGCCGAGCGATTGACCCGCGCTGCGCTCGGGGAGTTCTCTTACGGCGGCGACCCCGTTCCCGACCTGCTCAACGCCGCTACGATGCTGGTGCCTCCGGGACCGCTCTGGCACACCTGCGAGCGGTTGGTTCTCCAGTACCAGCTCGACAAGTTCAAGCGCGCCGAGGACCTCGAGGGGCAGATCCGGTGGCTGCGAGATGTGCTCCACCGAGCGGAGAAGGAGGCCGCGGGTGGCTGACCGCTCCGGGATCGGATGGACCGACGCCACCTGGAACCCGACGAAGGGCTGCTCGCGCAAGTCCGAGGGCTGCCGCCATTGCTACGCGGAGGCTGTCTCCGCCCGGATCGCCAACGCCACCCAGGCGAAGCTCCGGGCGGTCACCGAGCGCGGGGGCGACGAGAGGGACCGCATCCGCGCCCTGAGCCCCACAGAATCCGCCTACCGAATCGTCGTCCGCTGGCAGCGGGGCGGCGATCGCCCGGCGGACGACGACGACGTGGCGCTTCCGCGCTGGAACGGACGGGTGGTCACCGACCTCAGCGTCTACGAGAAGCCGATCCACTGGAAAAGGCCGCGCCTGATCTTCGTCGACTCGATGTCGGACCTTCACCACGAAGCTCTCGGCCCCGACCATCTCGACATCATCTACGGCGTCATGGCGATCGCCGACCGGCACCGCTTCCAGATCCTGACGAAGCGACCGGACCTGGCCCGTCTCTACCTCAGCGCACCAGAGCGACCGCAGAAGATCCTCGACGCACTGCGTAAGCTCCAGGCGAGCCTTCGCAGACTCGAGGAACCGATTCCAGAGCTCGACGCAGCGCTCGAGCGTTGGGGGGAGACGCTGCCGTGGCCGCTATCGAACGTGATTCAGGGAACCTCCGTGGAGAACCAGGCGCAGGCCGACGGCCGAATCCTCGAGCTGCTGCGGTGTCCGGCCGCTGCTCGCTTCGTCTCCTACGAGCCGGCTCTTGGCCCGGTCGACTACGAGCCGTGGGTCTGGCCGCAGTGCATCCTCACACGCGAGGAGCATGACGCGAACTGCGAGGGCGGACTGTTCTGCGAGGAGCGGCTCGTGGACTGGATCATCGTCGGAGGCGAGAGCGGACCCCAGCACCGACCGATGGAGATCGCGTGGGTCGAGGCCGTCGCCGACGTCTGTGGCGCCAGCGACACCGCCCTCTACGTGAAGCAGGACGCCGGGGCGCGGCCCGGCCAGCAGGGTCGGATACCCGAGCGGCTCTGGGCTAGGAAGGAGTATCCGCCGATCCTCCGGCCGTCCGTGTAGGGGGTCGGCATAACCGAAGGGAGATAAAGGCATGCTCTCACCTGAGCAGGAACGCGCCGCGATGCGAACGGGCGCGCTGGACACGCTGGGCCTCATGGCGATCGTCGCCACCGCGGTCGTGACGTTCGTGCTGCTGCTGCCGTCGCTCGGTGCGATCCTTCTGACCGGCTTCGTCGTGGCGCCTTACCTCTACGAGAGGATCTTGCCCCGGCTGCTGTGGGGGCTTCTGGCCGCGGCGATCACCTTCGGTCTGCTGTGGTGGCACCGGCGGCCGCGGAGGTCCTCGACATGAAGATCATCGGCCAGGGCAGCTACGAGGAGATGATCGTCTTGGCGACGCGCGACGAGCTCGCCCAGATCGCCGGCTACGCCGGCCACTACACACTCAAGACCGAGAACGACGGACGCGGCCTCGAGGTCGGCCGCACGATCCATGTCTCGCGGGCGTACGGCGTCATCCGCACCCTCCGGCTCTCGCCCCGCAAGGTGAGCTCCATCCGCGAGCTCCTAGCCGATGTCGCCGCGGCACTCGAGCCGCTCGAGGACAAGACCGAGGTCAAGTAGCCGTCACAAGACCGAACATCCCGCAGGGCGAAAACGCTCGGCACCCACGATCCGAAGGGAGAGGAGCATGCAGGGTACGGTGAAGTGGTTCAACGCGGAGAAGGGATACGGGTTCATCACGCCGGACGGTGGCGAGAAGGACGTCTTCGTCCACTTCAGCGCGATCGACCAGAGGGGCTACCGCAAGCTCGAGGACGGCGATCGGGTGGAGTTCGACCGGGTCGACGGCGAGCGCGGACCGGCCGCGAAGGATGTCCGCGTGATCGGCTCGACGGCGAGCCCGCCGAAGGACGAGCTACGAAGCGCCATCTACGATCGCCAGGACCGGCGTCAGGGTCGCAATGGTGGCCGCCGGCGCCCGAACGAGCGGCGATGAAAATGAAGCGAGAAGCGATCGAGCAGATGAAGGCAATCCAGGCAGCCGTCGACGGCCGCCACGACCTCGTCTGGGGCTCGATGCTCTACCGCTGCGGTGCCGGCCACGTGGAGAGGATGTACCTCGGTGTCGGCGTCGAGGGTCCGCTGGACCTCCGCGAGGCCGGCACGTACATCCCCTCTCCGTTCATGATCGACTGTCGGACCTGCGGCGAGCCGGCCTCACACGTCAACTGGCAAGGCGACGAGAAGTCCTGGCCCCAGCAGCCGCTTCCGGGCGTCCGCTACTTCGCCGTCCCCCGACGCTGGCGTGCGCGCCACCGGCGCCGCTACGGTTCGGCCGTCTTCTGTGGGGAGGTCAGGTCCTCCGACGACGGCACCGTGGCCGAACCAATCGAGGGTGGCTGTCCTCGACAGGTCGAGGCGACGATGGCCGTCCAACTCGAGCACGTGGCGAGATGGGAAACGGATCGCTGGAGTCGGCCCGGCGAGCGGTGGCCCGAAGGCTCCAAGCCACCGCGGACCTGTAGCTACTGCGGCGGCGTCCATCCCGACGACGCGATCGGGCTCGTCGAGGCGGGCTGGGAAGTGGAGAAGACCGGCAAGATCTACAAGCGCTACCTCCATCCTCCAGGCTACGGCCGCCATGTCAAGAAGCTCATGGCGCTGCTCCGCGAGGACATGCTCGAAGGAGACTCGCAGGAGCCCGAGTTTGTCGGCCCCTCCCTTCCCGTCAAGCTCTACGTGATGCACTTCGACCAAGAGCAGGTCGAGCGGTTCAACGCCGCGGTCCATGCGGGCAGCGCGGCCGAAACTAATGTAAGCTGAGGGGCCTGCGATGCCAATTACCGAGGCACAACGCGCCGGGCGCCGCGCGTCGATCGGCTCGTCCGACATCGCCGCGATCCTGGGGATGGACCCGTTCCGCTCCGCGGCGGACGTCTGGGCCGAAAAGACCTACGAGCTCAAGGACCTCGACGAGAACCGCTCGATCGCGCTCGGCAACCGCTTCGAGCGCTCGATCCTCGAGCAGGCGGCCGAGGACCTGGCGATCGACGTCGAGCTCGACGATCCTTCCCTGCTGCACCTCACGAGCCCGGCGGATCCTCTGTTCCGCTGCCACCTCGACGCCCGGGTTCTTCGTGACGGGCGACCGGCGGCCGAGGCGCTGGAGGCGAAGTGGACCGCGCTTGGCGAGAAGGAGTGGGGCGAGCCGGGCAGCGACCAGGTCCCCAAGCGCGTCATCGTCCAGGTCCACCACCAGATGTTCTGCGGCGAGCTCGAGCTCGTCCGCCCGGCCGTCTTGCTCTCACGGTTCGGTCGACCGGACGTCGAGACGTTTCGCGTGGAACGAAACGAGGCCCTGATCGAGATCCTCGTCGGCCGGGCCCGCGAGTGGTGGCAACGCCACGTCGTCGCCGGCGTGCCTCCCGAAGGCGAGCCGCCGTCCGTCGACGTCCTCAAACGGATCCGCAGGATCCCGCGAAGCGTCGTCCCGTGCGACAAGGAGCTCGTCGACGAGTGGGCGCGCCTGAGGAAGAAACGACTCGACACGGAGAAGGCCGAAACGCGAGCGAAGGCGAAGATGCTCGCCGCGCTCGGCGACGCCGAGGCCGGTGAGTACGGCGATCCGCTCAAGTGGCTGACCTACTTCGAGCAGTCGTCGACCCGGCTCGATCAGACGGCGTTGAAGTTCAACCACCCGGACGTCTACCAGCGCTGTCTACGTTCGGGGACCTCCCGCACACCGCGGATCCAGAAGAAGCGGTGAAACCAGAACCCGAAAGGAGCAGTGACCGATGACCGACGAACCGACGACCGCCACCGCCGAGCCGACCGCCGCCGAGACATTGCCGGCGACGAGAGCCAGCCTCACGAAGACGGACCGACGCACGTTCCTCGAGAAGGTCGTCCCCCCGGAGACGATGGTCGCCCTGCAGGAGGCCCACGATCATTTCTTCGGAGCGCTGCAGAGTCCCGACCTGACCGTGCCGGAACGGACGATCCTCTCGTCGACGGCGCTCGTACGCCTACGGGAGGCTCTGAAGGGTCCGATCCTCGACGCGGTGATCATGCCGCTGATGAACACGGCGATCGGGTTCGACACCGACAAGCATCCGGGCAAGGGCGGCTATGACGGGCCGGCCTATCCGAAGGCGGTGGTCCTCGAGTGCGCCTGCGAGGCGTGGCTTCACGGCCTGCCGCTGATCGGCAACGCGTGGAACATCATCGCGTCGACGATGTACCCGCGCAAGGAAGGCTTCGAGGGTCTGGTGGCCGCCCTCGCCAAGTACACGATCGAGGTCGACGTTCCACCGCTACCGAAGGAGCTCTGGGACAACGGTGGCTACCTCAAGTGCCCGGTACGCATCCAGTACCGGCTCCACGACGACCCGGAGAAGGACCCGGCCGACCCGGAGAAAGAATTTCCGAACCGAAGGTTCCACGGCGTCTACTCGGTCCGGGTCAACCGTCGAAACGTCGTCGCGGTCGAGGCCTCGGAGGGGAAGGCCAAGCGCAAGGCCCTGCGCGACCTCTACCGGGTGATCACCGGCGTCCTGCTGCCGGAGGCAGAGGATCTCGGAGAGGCTCCGGCGGGCATCCATCAGGTCGGCTCGGCCTTCGGTCCGACGCGCACCGACGAGGTCGTCCACGAGCTCCGGACGGACGGCGGCAAACCACAGGCCGAGGCGACCGAGGCGACCGGGGACGGCGAAACCTCACCGGCCGACACGCCGGTCGCCGAGGGTCAGCCGCCGTGGGAGACGATCTCGCCCGACCAGGTCGAGGCGCTGCAGGCGATGCTGGAGAAGCGTGGCGCGTCCGAGTACGAGCTCCTCGAGTCGATCGGACAGGGCGAGATCGCCCAGGTCAAGTTCCTGCCGATCGAGGACTTCGACAAGGCCAGGGACGCGGTCGACCGGCTGCCGAAGAAGAAGGCCAAGAAGGATGAGCCCGCGCAGCGAAGCCTCGCGTAGACCCGAGCCGCGTCGCGACCGTGTCCGGGCTCTTGCCCTACATGCCGCTGTGGGTGACCTCGCTTCTCGACGCGACGAAGGCGATGGCACCAGAGCCTCGGCTCGTCTACTACGAGCTCCTGTTCGTCCATTGGAGCGAGCACTGCGTGCTGCCGGACGACGTCGAGGCTCTCCAACGGCTGGCCCGGCTCACGACCTGGCCCGCGAAACGGTTCCGTAGCGCCTGGAACAGCCTCCAGGCCGGCGGGAAGACCAAGCGGCCGAAGTTTGTCGGCGACCACTTCGGCCTCTACAACCCGCGCGGGCGGACGGTCTACCGGGAGTCGATCGAGAAGGTCGCCGCGGCGCACCTGGGCTCGCTCAAGCAGCACGGCTGCCCCGAATGCCGGGCCCGCGGCCAGAAGGTCGACCTCGGGGACGGATGGCTCCGGCTCTGCCCGCGCTGTGGCGTCGACCTCTGGCTGCGCTTTCCGCACCTGCCGTGGCTGCCGTCGTTGCTCCCGCCGATACCCACCCGCGGCCGGGTCGTGGTGCCGCGGAGCGTTCCCCGCGACGTGGAGCGGGAGGCTTACGCGCTGGCCGTCGAGGAGGCCTTTCTGACCGTTCTCTCGACCGCGCGTACCCTCAGTCCGACGGAGGGTGAGATCATCCTCGAGTGGTACGCCCAGGGCATCCCGCTCGAGATCGTCGTCACCGCCATGTCCGAGGTCGCGAGCCGTCGTGGACGTCGGCCGCAGCGTCTCGCCTACTTCCGCGGTGTGGTAGCCGAGCAGTGGGCGGCTCACCAGAAGCTCACCGCCGCGGCGACACCTGTCGAGCCGGTGGCGGCCGCCACGGAGTCCGTACTCTGGTCCGAGATCCTCGAGCGGCTCCAGGCTAGGCTCGGGGTCGAGGAGGTCGCAGCGTGGCTCCGGCCGCTCGACGTCGTCGAGGAGACACCGAGCTCGCTGGTCCTCGCGGCGCCCAACCCCTCGTTCCTGCACCTGGTCATGCGGTTCCGAGAAGCCATCGCGCTCGCCGCCGGCGAAGGCGTCTCCGTGCGCCTCGTCGTCGCCGACGCGGAAACGCGCTAGACTCAGCCACCCGAAAGGAGGCATCCCATGCGGAGGTTCACCCTGGCGGCTCTCGCGGTCGTCACCCTGGCCTGCAGCGGCGGCACGATCAACTCCGAGTCGATCGGCGGCCGGGTCATGTCCGGCGCGCGCCGAGCGGTCGGCGCGCAGTCGGTCGCGGCCGACCGCGGCGTGGTCCTGACCTCGCCGGCGCCGGCCGCGGCCGGCAGCCTCGAGCAGCAGGTCGAGATGTGGTCGGAGCTGCGCAACGCTCGCACGCTGGTCCGGTTCGGCGCCGCCGACGCGCGTCAGGTCCAGGACGCGATCGACTTCGGCACGATCCTGACGATCACGTCGGCCGCGGCGATCGACGGACCCGGCGTGTTCGCCCAACAGTGGAAGGCGAACAACGAGATCCCCGACCCCTACCTGTCGCTTCTCTACGCGGCCGTCCGCGGCACGCTGGTTCCGGTCCGGGTCGTCGAGCGATCGGCGCCGCCGCTGGAGGACGCGATCATCCTTCAGACCGCCGAGCCGATCATCGAAGTCCGGCCCGACCCCGCGGCCGAAGCTGCGATGCGGCGCGCGCTCGAGGAGCTCGACGAAGTCGTCTCCGAGTTCGAGGCCGCCGGCATGCCGGTGTCGATGTACGATGGCGCCATCCGGGCGCAGATGGCCCTCAACAACTACCTGACGAGGAGATCCCGTCCATGAAGCGCACGCTCGCCGTACTGGCCCTGCTGCTCGCCGGCTGCTGGACCGGCTGCTCCTACACCGACGAGGGCGACCAGCTGCCCCCGCCGACCGCGCCGGGCCCGCCGACGCCGTGTGTCACGACGGCGCCGGAGGACGAGCGGCCCGACGTCGTCAACGCCATCGTCGACCCGGACGGCTGCGTGGCGGGCGACTGTGCCGCCTCGTACGCGGTGACGGCCGCCGGCGCCGCCCGCTTCTCTTGGTCCTTCGTCGGCGGCTCGCCCGCGAGCTCCGAGGCGCAGAGCGGCGTCGTCGTCTGGCGCGGTGTGACGTCCCTGCCGACGCAAAAGTCCTGGTCGTCCACGGCCTGCGGCTGCGCCCGCGAGAACGACCAGGCGAACCGAAGCTGCACGACGGTGACCGGGACGGTCATCTTCGAGTAGCGAAGGGGACCCCCCATGACGATCACGAGCGATCCCATGTTCGTCCTCGGCACCGTCTTCGCGACGGCCGCCGCGCCAGCGATCACCGAGCTGATCAAGATCTACCGCATCCCGAAGGGACTCTCGCCCTGCCTGACGTCTCTCGTGGCGATCGCGCTCTACACGATCGGCTGGTTCATCAACCCGGACGGTGGCACCTACGGCGAGTACCTGCTGGTCGCGCTGTCGACCGCGGGTGTCTCGACGGCGAGCTTCAGCGTCGCGCGGCTCCAGGAGCCGATGCGCCAGATCCGCGACCGAAGGGAGGCCGCCGCGGAGCACGAAGCCGCCCGCGAGAACCTGCGCCGAGCGGCGCCGCCGCGCGAGGAACGTCTCGCCCGGGCGCTGCCGGCGCAGGGACCCGAACGCGCCTGAGGAGACGTTCCGCCGGTCGGTGGCCGAGCTGCGCCCTCGATCCCGGCCGGCGGACCGCCCTCCCTTGATCCCGGGCCGACTATCGTATATACTTCTCTTGTGAGGCTGGAACCCCAGAACCCCGAACCGATGGAGGGCCACCGCACATGGCCGATCCGCACCCCACCCCCGTTGTCCGTCGTCTGAAGCGCTGGTGGCAGAAGGCGCGCTGTCGCCGGCTCGGACACCGCTACCATCCAACGCGGGACGGCGTTTCCGAGGTCTGCCGGCGTTGCGGTGACGTCGCCGCGATGAGCAGGTTGGCCCGGCGATGATCGTCGCCGTCTCGAAAAAGTTCCTCCTCGAGGAGCTCGAGCTCGCGGCGAAGTGGCTCGGCAGGGAGACGACGAAGATCGAGCTCCGGGCCGACGGCTCGGGCCTGTCGCTTCGCGGCTCCGCAGTCAAGCGGAGCGCCCACCTGCCGCTTCTCCCGAGCCGCGTCCTTCGGACGGGCACCCTGACGATCGACATCGACGAGCTACGCCGCGGCGTGAAGGCGATGCCCCAGGGCGAGTTCACGCTCGTCGTCGAGACGAGCGACGACCCGCGGAAGCGTTCACACACCGTGCGGCTCAAGACGAGCGAGCGGTCAGTGGTTCTGTCCGGCCGGCTCGGCGGGGATCCCGTGGCGGAGCTCTCCCTTCCGAGCGCCGTCTACGCTCACCTGCCGCTCGACGTCCTTCGTGAGATCGCCGTGCGCGTCGTCACGGCGGTGAGTTTCGAGGAGAGCCGCTTCCAGCTGCAGAGCGCCCACTTCGAGCATCGGCGTGACCAAAAGCTGACGACGCTCGACGTCTGCGCGACCGACGGCCACCGGCTCGCTCACTGTCGCCTGGCGATTCCGCGGGAGTCCGATCGGGCGGCGGCCTGGCTTCCCGGCGAGGGCGAGGCGAACGTCCACGGGAGGATCCTCCGCGAGATCGCGGGCTTCGAGGGTCTGAGCGGCATCGAGACGGAGCTGCGCTGGTCGCCGGACGAGGAGATCGTCGGGCTCGTCGTCGACGGCCGGAGGTTCGCCCATCGTAGCGACGACCGAACGTTCCCCGATTGGCGACGGCTCGTCACGCACGACTACCCGCTGGCGCTCTCCGTCGATCGTGCTGCGCTCGTCGACTCGATGAAAGCCGCGGCTCTCGAGGTCATGGCCCACGTCGTCTCGTTCACCTTCACCCCGAACCAGCCGACCGTGACGATCAGCGGCTGGCGCAGGCGAGGCGACCCCGTCTACGAGGACGCGATCGAGTTCCTGAGCGAGCCCGAGGAGGCGGTCGCGTTCAACATCAACCCGCGCTATGTGCTGGAGGCGGCGGAGTCCTTCGCGCCGGCGACGACGGTGCTTCTGGAGCTCAGGCCGAGCAAGCTCGGGCCGGAGCCCGAGAAGGTCCTCGACGCGATCGTCTTTCGGCCCACCGGCGCGGTCCCTCAGCCCTACGATCTTCAACCCCTTCAACTCATCATGACGTGGAGGTAGCCGTCGATGGCGACCCAGAAGTTCGAGAAGTCGACCCGCGTGCTCGTCGTCGTTCCGGAGGCTCTGGTCGAGCGGATCGACGCCGTGCTCGCGCTGGTCCAGAAGGCCGACTGGAAGGGCCGGCCGAAGGTCTGGACACGCTCGGAGCTGCTCCGGGAGGGAGCCCGACGTCTGGTCCGCGACCTCGAGCGCGGGCGGTTCCGGCCGCTCCCCGACGCCGAGCGCGCCGGCGAGGCCACGATCCTCGAGGTCCGCACGCCGGAAGGAGACACCTGATGGAGCGCAGCTACATGGTTTTGGTCACCGTCACGTCGACCTTCCTCCCCGAGCCGCGACAGCAGCAGCTCGAGAGATCTGTCCGTTGCGCGGTCGAACACTCGACCGCACGGGACGCCCTGGGCGAGGCACTGACACCACCGTGGTTCGACGTCTCGCTGCGCTATGGCGGTCCGCTCCGCTACGAGCTCGTCGTCGACGACTGCGCGCCGGCGCTGATCGACGACCTCGAGGAGTTTCTCGAGGCGAATCGTGATGGCCTCGGGCCGGACGAGGTCGAAGCCATCCGAGGGCTTTTCCCCGGCCAGTCGTTCCGCTTCGGCGGCGGCGCCGCTCCAACCGTCGACGTCGTCTGCCAGGCTCCGCGCATCGCGTGATGCCTGGCGCTGGCGAGTGCGACCGCTGCGACGGCCGCGGTTGGATCGTCGATCGCGACCGGGGAGCCGGCAGCGCCAGGCGCTGCCCTTGCTCGTTCGACGTCCGGCGCCGGGCGCTTCTGGCGTCTCTCGCCATCCCGCCCAAGTACGCGATGGCCTCGTTGGACGGCTTTCGGACCGACCACCAGGACGCCGACGTCGCCGCGACGCTTCTCAGCGCGAAGGCGGTCAGTCGCCGCTACCTCGACCACTTCCTCGACGACCGGACGGGTGAGCTGCGCACGAGCGGGCTCGTCTACGTCGGTCCGCCGGGCGGTGGCAAGACCCACCTGGCCACGGCGGTCCTGCGCGCCGTGGTGACCGACTACGCGGTGACGGGGCGGTTCGTCGACTTCACCGACTTTCTCGCCCGCGTGCGTTCCACCTACGCCCAAGGCTCGGACGAACGGACGGAGGAGGTCATCTCGCCCCTCCTGCGAGTGCGCGTGCTGGTCCTCGACGAGCTCGGCGCGCAGAAGCCGACCGACCACACGGTCGAGACGCTCTACCGGGTCATCAACACCCGCTACACGCAGCGGCTGCCGACGATCTTCACGAGCAACTACCGCTTCGAGCGCGACGTGCCGGCCTCGCTCCACAGCCGGCTCGCGGCCCCGCTCATCAGCCGCATCCTCGAGATGGCCCACCAGGTCCCGGTCGGCGGGTGGGACTACCGCGCCGAGGTCCTCCGCTACCGTGCGGCTCCCTGACCAAAGATATATACTTCCCTTATGGAGACACCGATGCCCGACGACCGCGACGACGAGCCCTTCACCACCGATCGCCCCACGATCTACACCCTCGGCTACGGGGCCGGCTGGTCCGACGCCGAGATCCGAGAGGCGATCGCGCGCACCCGCGGCTTGCTCGTCGACATCCGCTACAAGCCGACGAGCCGCGACCCGCGCTGGCGTAGGGCACGGCTCGAGCGCACGTTCGACCTCCACTACCTCCACCTTCGCGAGTTCGGGAACGAAAACTACAAGGGCGGCCCGGTCAAGCTCGTCGCGCCGGAGCTCGGCGTCGAGAAGATCAGAAACTTCCTCGGGCGGGGCCTCCATCCGATCCTCATGTGCGCTTGCAAGACCGCGCGCCACTGCCACCGCCGGGACGCCGGCGAGCTCGTCGCCGAACGGCTCCACGCCCGCCTGGTGCATCTCGAGCCGCAGGCATTCCGTGATCCGGGCCCGCTCCTCGCCTGAGCTCCCGTGAAGGACTGGATGGGCACCGTCAAGCAGCTCACCCGAGACTGCGAGGGCTGCTGCTTCCACGCCACCGGCCCGATCGCCGACGCCGTCCGCCGCGTCGAGCCGCGCGCGCAGGGCGAGCCGCTCTGTCTATGGGGCGTGGCGGTCAAGCGGCTCGTCGGCGAGCCGGAGACGCACTGCCGGCTCAACCGGCAGAAGGCGACCGGGACTTGGCTCGAGCGGATCCAGAGCTCCCAGGTTCCCGGCCGGCCGCCCCTTCGCTACTTCGGGTCGAAGTGGCGGCTCGCACCGTGGATCGCGGCGCACTTCCCCGCCCACAAGTGCTACGTCGAGCCGTTCGGCGGGGGACTCTCTGTCCTGCTCCGCAAGCCGCCGTCGACGTTCGAGTTCGTGAACGACCTCGACGACGTCGTCGTGACGTTTTTCCGTGTGCTCCGAGAGAGACCATTGGACCTGCTCCGGGCCATCGAGCGGACTCCCTTCGCGCGTCGGGAGTTCGAGTTTGCCCGCGAGCCGGTCGCCGACGGCGACGAGCTCGAGATCGCCCGCCGTCTCTACGTGCGCGCCTGGCAGGGACGCGGCGGTCTCCGCACGCAGTGGAAGACCGGCTGGCGGGTCTGGAAGCACGACGTCCGGGACCGGCCTCCGCCGGCGGACTTCCTCGACACGAGCCACCTCGAGATCGTCGCGCGGCGGCTGCGCACCGTCGCGATCGACTGCGACGACGGCCTGAATATCATCCGCCGCTACGACAGCGCGGAGACGATGTTCTACGTGGACCCGCCGTACCTGGCCGAGGTCCGTTCGGTCCGCTGGCGACGGAAGGCCTACGCTCTGGAGTTCGACCGGCCGCAGGATCACGAGCGGCTCGCCAGGGCGCTTCAGAGGGTGCGCGGCATGGTGGTGCTCTCCGGCTACCCGTCGCCGCTCTACGAGAGCTTGTACGAGGCCCGAGGCTGGCAGCGACGCACGCTCGAGGCGAACACGGAGAGCGGGATGCGGACCGAGGCGCTGTGGTTCAACCCGGCCGCGGTCGCGCGGGGCATCCACCCGCAGATGGAGCTGTTCGATGGCTAGACGCCGCCGGCTCGCGGCTCCTTCCCCATCCCCCACCCCAACGATCGACGCTCGACGTACGACGCCGACCTGTTTCATCTGCTTCGAGCGGGCGGCGCTCGAGAACGGGCTCTGCGGTCCTTGCGGGCGCGATCGGAAACGGTTTCTCCGGGAAATCGCCCCTCGTCCACAACCGTAATATTTTCTTTCGGAAAACCCCTTGACATCGGCGGCCATTCGTATATACTTCTCACATGACACACGGACAGGAGGCCCCGATGGAACAGCAGTCGATCAGCTTTCCCGAGCCCACGCAGTTCCGCTCACCGTTCAACTTCTACGGGGACCAGGTCCTCGCGACGGTGGACTCGACCCGCCGCGGTCTGGTCGTCACCCTCAACCTCCCTCACCTGCCGGCGGTCACGGTGTCCGAGGACAACCGCGGGTCCGCCCACGTCGCCGAGGTCTCGATCCCAGGCCCCGGCGCCCGCAGCAGCCTCGCCGCGTCGGTCTACGGCTCGCTGATCAAGGTCGAGGCGAACATCGCTCTCCGGATCGACACCGTCCCGCTCACGCTGGACCGTCGCGGACGGCTCTACCTGAGCGACGACATCGACGCCTGGTACAAGGCCTAGAGGAGAGACATGGTCTTCGTCGAAATCGAGGGCACCGACTGGACTCCAGCGGTCGAGACCACCCTCGGCGGTCTGCCGATCGTCGACGGTCTGGACCCGACCGTCCTCGAGCTCACCCCGAGCGAGCTGGCAGCCATCGAAGGGCTGGTCCCGAGCTACCGGATTCTTCCCGCCGCGCAGGTGCACGCGCGACGGGCAACGACGGCCCCCGCACGGCCGAAACCGCAGTCCCACCAGAACCACGGAAGGAGACGAGCATGAGCACCACCACCCCCACCGGCTGGACCACGACGCAGGACAACGGCAAGGCGAAGTTCACGCGCGACGAGGGCGGCGGCGCCGTCTACTGCCCCTCCAAGAAGTGGGTCGTCGAGATCGGCGGCGAGGTCGTCCCGCGCCGCTACTTCGGCGAGCCGACCGCCGCGATCGCCGCCGCCGAGAAGATCCTCGCCATGCTGGCCCCGAAGCCGGCCAAGGCCAAGGGCGCCAAGAAGGCCGCGCCGGCGACGGCCCCGGGCGATCTCCGCTACCCCGCGGTCGCGCCCGACCAGGACCCGGAGTTCGGCAAGCTCGTCGGATGGGAGTTCGACGGCGACGACGTCGTCGGCGCCCACGGCCGGCTCGAGAAGACGCCGACCGGCGGCGCGTGGCGGGCGCTGCTGCCCGACGACGAGCCGCTGCGCGGGCCCGGCGGCGGCGCGCGGACCTTCACCCTCCCGAGCGCGGCCGCCCGCGCCCTCGAGTCCGCCGCCGCGTGACCGCCGGCGCCGGGGGTTGCCTCTCGCCTCCGGGCGGGGGGCAGCTCCAGGCGGCCGGATGGACCGGTGCAGGAAGGGAGGACCCGATGGCTGATCGTCGCTTGAACCTGTCGCTCGCCACCCGTTCGGCGCTGCGATTCCACGGCCTCGAGGGCCTCGCCGCCGTCGCGGATGGTCTCGAGGCGTTCCAGAGCGGTGACGACGAGGACGACCGCTGGTGCCGGTGGGTCGCCCATGTGATCCGCGCGGCCGTCTCGGTCGACTACACGATCGGCGCCGACGCCAGGGTTCAGATCGGCGAGCTGTGGCACGCCGTCGACGAGGCGCTCTCGCCGCGCCCCGGCAGCCGCGTCCGCTTCGTGGTCGGCGACGACGAACGCATGCACGTCGAGCTCGTCACCGTCGACGGCAAGCGCTACAGCGGCACCCTCGGCCGCCTGAACGGCGAGGAGAGGACCGAATGACCCCGCGCATCTACCGGATGGTCTGTGTCCATCCCCGCCACGACGAGCCCTGTCCCCAGCCCTGCTCGGGCTGCGAAGCGGACTGCGGCGCCGACTACGTGATCCCGGTCGGCGCCGTCCTCCCGGATGGCTGGACGGTCCCCACGGTCGACAAGGAACGCGCGCGGTGGAGCCACAGCGCCGACCTGTGGCCCGTCGCCTCGGTTCAGGGCGTCGTCGTCGCGTGGGCCATCCCGCTCGATCCGCAGTCCGCCACGCCGGACCGCGGCGCCTGCGCCCAGGAGTGAGGAGCCGATGGACCCCGCCCGCTACCACACGGCCCTCGAGACGATCGGTTCGTTCCGCGCCAGAAACCACGACGCCGGCTGTCTTGCGGGTGTGGGAGAGGCCCTGCGGCGCTTCCGGCAGGCCAACGGCGAGAGTCAGACCGCGGTCGCCGCGCGTGCAGGGATCACCCGCTCGATGCTCTGGACCTACGAGCAGGGCAACACCTACCCCTCGGTCGAGACGCTCGGTCGCGTCCTCGACGCGCTAGGAGCGTCGCTGGAGGATTTGGCCGATCTTCTTCACACCATCCAGGGCCGTCGCTGAGAGGAGGTTCCGTTGCCCTACGAAATGCCGCCGCTGCGAGTTCTGGCGACCGTCGAGCTCGAACGCGGCACCGTGTACGCCGTCGCGACTTGGCTTCCGGTCGGGCAGAGGGTCTGTCTGTTCGACCCGCGGAAGCACCGACCCGTCGCCACGATCTTGAGGGTTGCGACCCTCGAGGACGCGTGCGACCGAATCCACCGCCGCTGGCACGATCGCGGGCTGTTCTGGCTCTGCGAGGACCCGGTGGCTATGTCCAGGGAGGAGAGCTGATGTTCGACGAAACCGATCTGATCTACGAGTACACCCCGCAGCAGGCCGTCGACGACGGCGTCTACGTCGACTGCCGCGAGGAACCCTGGCGCGACGTCACCGCGCAGCACCTGGGCCCGACCCTCCCCGTCTACATGACCCAGGGCGTCTACGGCCTGATCGAGGAGGCCGTGCAGCAGGGCCGCCAGGACCCCAAGGGGATCTGGCACGACATCCTGTCGGTCGCCCTCGGCCTGGGCTCGCGTCCGCTGCCGGAGAACGAAGCGGTCCGCGTCCCCGTCCGCATTGGCCGCCGCTCGGCCGACCTACGAATCCGTCTGAGCGGCAGCCGCTCGGACGGCTACGTCACGGTGTATCTACCCGAGGAGGACTGACACCCATGCTGACCCAGCACCAGTATCTCGCCCAGGCGATCGACTCCCCGGCCTGGGAGGCCTACCGCGCGGCGAACGGCTTCGCGGGGTCACAGGAGACGCTCGACCGCGCGTGCAGCGGCGAGCACGCCGCGATCCTCGAGGTCCGGATGCACATCGCTCGCTGCGCCGCCGGCGATGACGGCCTGAGCCGCGACGGCTCGACGTCGGAGGCCCGTCTGGACGCAGCGCGGTCCATCGTGCGGCAGTGGCCTGTCGAGACGGCGTCGACCTACATCCTGACCAGCCTCGGCAACGTTCTGAGGTTGCTCGAAGACCGCCCGGAACACGCGATCGAGAAGCTGTTCCCCGAGGCCGACGAGCAGTACCAGTGGCAGTGGCGCCAGCGCTCGCCCGCACGCTTCTGGTATCACCTGGACAGCGAGAACCGCTGTCGGTTGGTCGGGATCGCGAACGCGCGCTACCTGGAGACGTCATGAGGGAGGAAGGCAAGCCGGCCGACCACTCGTCCATCAGCGCCTCGGGCCCGCAGCCTGCCGTCGCGGCGAACCCCGGCGGCCCGATGAGCGCGCCGCGCTATCCCGCCTACATCCTGCGCCGCGGCGGCCTCGGAGCCGGAGCGGCGATCCTCGAGGCGCGGGACGCCTCCCTGAAGCGCCTGGACCCGCGGCTTGATCTCAGGAACCACAGTCCGACCGGCTTCGAGTGGGGCTATGGAGGCTCGGGGCCGGCGCAGCTAGCTCTCGCGATCTGCGCGGACGCGCTGCGTTCCAGCGATGCGCCTCCGCTGCGGTTCTACCAGAAGCTCAAGTTCGCGGCGGTCGCTCGCGTACCGCAGAACGTCACTCCGTGGGCGATGCCCAGATCGGCGGTCCTCGACTGGATCGAGGCCGTCGCCGACGGCCGTGAGCCACCGAGCTTCTCGCTGTCGGCTCCCGACGAGGACGGCATCCGCTGGATGGAGCTCGCGCCGGCTGGCTGGCGTGCGGCGCCGGACGGCTCACCGAGCGAACGATGACCCTCCCGCCCCTCATCCCTTGCGCCTGGTGCTCCGAGGAGCTCGAGCCCGGGCAGCGGATGTGTCCAAGCTGCGACGGGGACCAGGACGTCGACGAGATTCCCTGCACCCGCTGCGACCAGACCGGCGTTCTCGACGCGCTGGACACGGCCGCCGTCACCCCCGCCACGATCTCGCCACCCTACCGTCCTGGGCGTTGCCCCGACTGCAAGGGCCGCGGCCGGATCGAAGCGCCTTGCGCCGTCGAGCGGGTCCGCGCCCTCGACGCTCTCGGAGGCTCGACATGAAGCTCGCGTACGCGCTGTGCTGTCAGGACATCTTCCGCCTGCCGGACGATGGCACCGTCCGCCGCTGCCTCTGCGGCCAAGCCCGCGGCGGGGCGACCGACGATGGCGAGCGGCGCCACGCCGTTCTCAGCGAGAACACGATCGCGCTCGGGATCGCCGACGACCGTCTCGCAGCCGCGGTGGAGGCCCGTCGAGCCATCGACAGCGAGAGCGCGGACCCAGGGCTCCAGCCGATCTTCAACGGACGGCCAGGCCGAGCGGGCCTCGGCGTGCGGGTCGATCTCTACCTCATCTCGCGCCACGCACGAACCGTCCATCGGGTCCCGCTCGATGGCCCGTCGGAGGGTTAGACGCGGCGGCGGAAACCATTGCAAACCCCACTTGACATGGCGGCTAACTCGTATATACTTCTCTCATGACAAACGGCAACATCAACCCGAAGGAGGTCGCCATGTCCGCCACGATCGTTTTCGACTTCGACGTCGCCAAGGAACGGCTCGAAGCCGACCCCGTTCTCCCGTTCGCCCCGTTCGGCTTCACGGGCGGGTACGGACTCGAGCGGCGCCACCTGGTCGACGCGATCCGGTCCGGCAAGGTCGCCGCGGCCGAGATCTTCTTCGAGCAGCTCGTGGAACAGTCGCTGCTCGACGCGATCGATGCCGGCGTCGCCACCACCCGCGCGCAGGCCCTCGAGGCCTTCGCCGAGTACTTGGCCCACCAGCCCGAGTGGCGCCCGTTCGTGCGCGGGATCTGACCGATGACCAGCACGCAAGAGTGGTCCGGCCACCCGGCCCCCGACGATCCGGACAACGTCTGGATCGACGACGTCACCGGCGAGCGGGTCGACGCCCGCACCGGCGAGCGCACCCCGGTCCGGCCGCAGATCACGTTCCCCTACCGAGGCGTCGAGTACACCCGGGATCAGCTCCAGGCGGTCTTCAACCTCGTGGCGAACGCCGAGAACTGGAAGCTCCCGATCGACACCGTGCTCGTCCCCGGGGCCGCGACCAAGGCCTCGATCGAGGCGGCGGTCATCTTCTTGACCGGCTCGATCCCGACGATTCGCGAAGTCACCGGCTACGTCACCCACCGCGACGGCCTAGTCGCGATGCCGATGCAGCTCTGGCAGGTGACAGCGGACGGCTACTACAAGGCGATCGGTCCATGAACGCTGCGGACCTCGGAGGCCTCCAACCGCTGACCGACGACGAGGCGGCGCTGATCTACCACGTCCATAGCTGGGGCTCGCCGGGCTACCCGATCCAGAAGGTCGGCCGAAGCTGGCACATAGGGCCGTTTCGATCCTGGAGAGGGATGCCGTCGTGCTCGACGAAGCGTGAGGCGGTCGCGCGGTTCGAGAAATGGCTCAACCTCGCGCTCGAGCGCTGGAGGGCGATGAAGGCCGCCCGGCCGGAGCTCATCATGACCGGCGTCGGAATCAAGGACCGGGAGAGCCGATGACACTCGCTGAGTATGTCCGCCGACACCGCGCCGAGATCGACGCCGTCATCCGCGCCCAGGCACCCCACGTCGAGCTCAACGACGAGGATCGCGTCGAGTGGATCCGCAACGACGAAACGCTCTACCGCCAGGCGATCGCCGCCGGCGTGAGGAGGCTCTGACGCCATGCCCGTCTACGACGTGTACGAGGTTCAGGAGATCATCGAGTGGGAGCGGTTCCGCTACCGGGTCGAGGCCGACTCGCCGGAGGAGGCCCTCAAGGCGATCTCCGGCGTCGATCCCGAGTCCTGCGGAGAGTTCGGCGAGGCGACGTTCGAGCGCTCCGGCTGGGCCGTGCGCCCGGGCGGCAAGCCCGAGACACCCGGCGACGACCCGTGGGAGGAAGCCGCGGCCGAGCTCGGCAAGCTCGTCGACGGTGAGGCCGCGCCGTGACCCAGGCCACCGACCTGGTCGCTCGACACCAGGGCACCCTACGCGCCAACGTCACGCGCGTTCTGCGCGCAGCCCCTCGCCGCTTCGAGGTCGAGGATGTCACGCAGCAGACGTGGATCCGATTGCTCGAGCGGTTCGGCCCGGATCTCGACGGGCTCGCCGAGCTCGACGAGGCGAGCGCATCGGCCTACGTGGCCGCCGCGGCCAGGAACACGGCCTGCGACTGTCTGCGGCGCGCGCGCAGGGTCCGCAACGGCCGCAACTGGCTCCGCGACGACGCCGGTGCGGAGTCCGTAGCCGATCCGACACCGCACGCCGACCATCGGCTCATCGCCGAGCAACTGAGGACCCAATTCCGCGCCGAGCTGCTCTCCATCGCCACACCCCGCACCGCGGCGATCGTGGTGCACGCCGTCGTCGACGGCTACGGCAGCCGCCGCATTGCCGAGGACCTCGGCGTCACCACGTCGACCGTGGATTCCGCCGTCTCGCGGGCCCGTCGGGCTCTCGCCCAACGAGGCCTCACAATCCCCCGCCGAGCCGGCCACGATCTACCTTGCTCCGAGAGATCCGACATGACCCACGATGAGGAGATCCTCGAGCAGCGCGCGACCGAGCGCTTCGACGCCGCGCTCCGCAATGGCGACGCCCGCCGCGCCGCACGCATCCATGCCCTCTTTCGCCCGCGGCCGCCGGACGTTGGCGACGAGTCGATGGACGCCGACGTCGCAGGCTGTTTCGACGCCGTCGAGCTCACCGTCCAGGAGATCGCCTGATGCCGCTCCGCTCCGATGTTCAGACCCAGGAGGTCGAGGACGCCATCGTCGCCGCGGCCGAGCGTCATCGGAAAACCCGCGTCCTCGAGCAACACCGGTCCGTCTACGAACACGGCCACTGGTGGCTCATCGCCGACGACCCCGTCGAGGACAACGTCGTCGTCTTCGACGTCGTCGACGCCGAGGGAGGCGAAAGCGTCGACGGCTTCGACTTCGAGCTCCTGCCATGATCGAGATCGTCGACGAGCCGGTCCGCCGCTTCGACTCGAACCACGAGCTCGCGAAGCGGATCGAGCGCAACGCCTCGGCGCTCTCGGCCCGCAGCCGAGCCGCGATCGCGCTCAACCTCTACCACCTTCCGGCGGGCGAGGGCCTGAGGGTCAAGGATCTCGCGGCGGCGATCGGCCTCAGCGCCGGCCGGACGTCGGACCTGGTCCACGAGCTTCACGAGCGTCGGCTGGTGGAGTGGGAACGCGCCGGGCACGGTCGCGCCTACCGCCTGACCGAACGCGGCCGGCGCTACGTGGACCTCATGGCCTCCCCTTGATGGACGCCGACAACCTGATATACTTCTCACGCCGACTCACGGTTCCCCGGAGGCACCGCACATGCCCCGACGCAGCACCCACCCACCTGTCAGTCCTCCAAAAACTAGCGCTCCCGCGAGGAAGCGTCCCTACCTGAGCGCGAGGGTCCTCGAGGGGCTCGAGCTCCTCGCCGGCCGTGAGTCGGTTCGTCTCGAGTCCCGAGGTCTGCTCGACGCCGAGGATGAGCTCATCGCCTCGGCGGTCGACTACCTCGAGCGCTTCGTCGCCAGCCGGCGCCGACAGCGCGCCGCGAGGACGGGCTCGCGTAGTCCCGTACCTCAACCCCCACCCCACGACACCGCCGAACGGCGGGAGTAGGAGGCCGTCGATGGACAGAGCGTTGCAGTTTCAGGAGCTGCCCCTGGCAGCTCTGACCCCCGGCCCGTGGAACACACGGGTCATCGACCCGGACGACCCCAGCCTCGACGAGCTCGCGACGTCGGTCCAGTCCAAGGGCGTCCTCGAGCCGATCATCGTCCGCAAGAACCCCCAGGACGGCACGGGCTACCAGATCGTCGCCGGCGAGCGGCGGTGGATGGCCGCGCGCCGCGCGGGCCTCGAGACGATCCCGTCGACGATCCGCGAGATCTCCGATGAGGAGGCGATGGAGATCTGCGTCATCGAAAACCTCCAGCGCCAGGACCTGAGCCCGCTCGAGCAGGCGCGTGGCGTCGAGATCCTGCTGTCTCGAGACGGGTCGTCACCGGAGGCCGTGGCCGTCGAGATCGGCCGTTCACCGGCCTGGGTGGCCCAGCGCGCGGCGATCGCCGGCGGGCTCACCCCGGAGTGGAAAGACGCCGTCTCGCACAGCGAGCGCCCCCAGGCCCTGCTCACCGCGGCGCATCTGCTGCTCGTCGCCCGTCTACCGCCGAACGTTCAGGCGGAGATCCTCGACGACGACGAGATCTGGCTCGACTACGAGTGGGACCCGGCGAAGGGCCGACAGCGCAGCAGGCCGCGCCCGCCGACCGTCGCGGAGCTCCGCAAGCACGTCGAGCACTACCAGCGCAACCTCAGCGCGGCGCCCTGGAAGCAGAAGGACGCCGAGCTGGTGCCGGCCGCCGGTCCCTGCAGCACCTGTCCCAAGCGCTCGGGCGCGGCGCCGCTTCTCTGGACCGACGACGAGCTCGTCGCGATCGGCGCGAAGGACAAGAAGCCGAAGGCCGCCCCGGACCTCTGCACCGATCCGGACTGCTGGCACGAGAAGATGGTGGCCCACATCGCGCGGAAGGCCGAGGAGCTCAAGGCCGAGCACGGGGAGGTCGTCCTGGTCTACAGCGGTTACGGCCGGGCGCCATCCGAGTACCCGAAGGCCAAGCGCCACGACGCTTACAAGCTCGAGGCCCAGCCCGCCGAGGGCCTGGTCCCGTGCGTCGTCGTCAACGGTGTCGAGGCCGGCCACGTCTTCTACGGCCAGACCTGGGCGTCTAGCGAGGCCGGCCAGAAGGGGAAGGGCAAGGCGGCGCCCGCCGGACCGACACCGCTCAAGGAACGCCGCCATCAGCTCCTGCGAAGGCGCCAGAAGCTCGCGGTCGAGCGGCTCTCGGTCGAGATCGCGAGGGCCCCGATCGAGGCGCTGCCCAAGCCCGACGTCGTCCTTCGGCTCGTCGCGGTGATCGGCACGGACTCGAAGCAGGGTTCGATTCCGTCGCACGGCCTCGAGACGTGGCCGTGGCGCGAGAGCAACGTCTCCGAGGCCTGGAAGGAGATCGAGCTCGGCCCGTTCGGCTCGACGACGTGGAAGATGTTCGAGGCCCACACCCCCGAGACGGCCGCGGTCGACGTCTGGCGTCAGATGCTCGCCGTCTTCGCTCAGCGGCTCACCTACGCCCCGCATCGGAGCACCGAACGCCAGTGGTACGAGATCTGCCGGCTCGCGGAGCTCGTCAGCGTCGACCCCGAGCCGATCTGGAGCGCGGTCGTCGAGGAGTTCCCCGAACCGAAGGCCTGGGCCAAGCTCAACGAGGACGGCACGCCGAAGGCCGCGGCCGCCGGCGCCAAGACGCAGCGGGCGAGGGCCAAGACCAAGGCCAAGGGCTCGCCCACCCGCAAGTCGAAGCCCGCCAAGGGAAAGGCCCCGAAGCGGAAGAAGGCGACCGCCAAGAAGGCCAAGTCGCCCAGGAAGGCCAAGCCGGTCCGGACTCGAAAGGGGAAGCCATCATGACCGACCACGCCCGGGGTGCCGTCCTCGAGAGCATCCGCCGCGACGCCGACGTGCTGAAGATCGGGACCGACGACATCGACCTCGTCTGGCAGATGGGCCTCGTCGCGTTCCGCATCTGTCGCCAGCGCGGCGCGGACTTCCCATACGACATCGAAGCGATCGAGGCCGAGCCGGTCGAGGACGCGGAGCGGCCGGCCGCTTCGGGTGTCTCCGAGCGCGGGCTCGTCTACGACGGGCGCCAGAAGTACGCGGTCGAACGGCGACCCGACGGCCAGGTGTCTTGCACGGTGTGGCCGATCGGCTGCGCTCCTCTGGACCTGGATCCGAGGTTGGACCTATTGGTCGGGCCCGAGATGTCGGTCACGCCCGGAAATGAGTTCGACTTCGGGGTGTCTAACCACAAGTCGACGTTCCTGGCGTTCGGCATCCTCGCCAGCGCTCTAGGGGTCGACGTCGTCAAGGGCTCCAGATCGCACATTCGCTTCCGCGACCAGATCCTCGTCCGCATTCCCGCCTGGCTTCTGTCGTGGTCGATTGCCGGCTACCAGATCGAGGACTGGTGGTGGGCGGACCGCCACCAGTCACTCGGCATCATCAGCGGGCTCGGCCCCTGCGATCCGGTCGCTGGCGCCATTCCGAGGGCCGACCGGAGGTCGCGATGAACGTCCGTCAGCTGCTCCTGGCGCTCTCCGAGCTGGACGGCGCCGGCGAGGAGCCGGTCGTCATCCGGCGCACCGACACCGACGAGGAGGAGCCGCTCGTCGCCGTCGACCTCTACGACACCGACGGCCGGGTCCGCTTCGTGCTCCAGGGGCCGAAGCCGCCCTGGCTCGAGGAGGACCAGGACGATCCGCTCTCCGCGGCCGAGTACCGCGTCGAGCTCGGCTGGACCGCGCTCACCGAGGCTCTGGCGGCGTTCGAGGGCAGCGGCATGCCGTGCCCGAGCATCACTCGGCGCGCTGTCGGCGCCTTGCACGCTCTCTACCTTGCCGGCGTCGCCCACCACGCGACCCCCGTCCTCGAGCTAATGTGCGGTGCCGTCGACGAGGTCCTCGAGGCCCAGCGGCCCCGGAGGCGACATGACGACCCTCAGTAGGCAGGAGGTCGCCGAGACGTTGCGCCGGCTGTCTCGCAACCCAGGACCCGTCAAGCCGGCGATCGTGCGCTCCCTGATCGACCACGTTCCCGAGTTCCGCGACGAGCTCGAGGCAATCGCCCGTCGACTGGAGGAACCCTTCACCTTTGCCGGCCCGCCGAACTGTGGCGGCTCCCTCGCGACACTGGCGCGGAGGGTTGCGGCGGATGCCCCCAGGTGAGCGAGGTCGTCCAGCGGTACGTCGACATGATCCTGGCCCCTCTCCCGTGGCCCTGGGATTTTCTCGTCCTGCTCGGAGGCGCTGTTCTCGCGGCCTTCCTTCTAGTGAGGGGGCTATCGACTCTCATCGCGCCGTTTCTGCCACCCGAGCCGCGTCTCCTCTGCCTCCAGTGCGGCCTCGAGGGCGTCCGCGCGGAGTTCATGGAGCACGATCCAGACTGGTGGAACGACCAGGACGAGAGCGTCGAGTGTCCCCGCTGCGGCATGGACGTCGCGTTCCCATGACGGCATCCTCTCGAACCGACCGAGGCTCATGAAGGTCTGGCGCCTGGAGCTCGAGTGCGGCCACCGGGCGATCCGACACCGGACCGGTGACCGGACGGCTCCCCGCCGCGTCCGCTGTGACCTGTG